>Ga0247832_1001077_pt1 | contig 51276 bp, 38 predicted proteins | sample LaCruzMarch2015__10_FD_192407 | JGI IMG/M metagenome (GOLD analysis project Ga0247832, IMG submission 192407) | Freshwater microbial communities from meromictic Lake La Cruz, Castile-La Mancha, Spain - LaCruzMarch2015_4m | ecosystem: Environmental > Aquatic > Freshwater > Lake | place: Spain... | reverse complement strand
CCATATAAACTCACAAAACATGAAGTCCCGCCAAAACAAAAAGAAGAGGGAGGAGGGGAGGGCGTGGTTGGGAGGTTGAGGTTGGTTGCGCGGCGCGAGCGCAAGGGCATGATGTCAGGACAGGCAGTATTGATACAATGATCACATTCCATGAATTGGCGCTGCTACCATGCCTTCTGGTGGCGGTGATGTTTTGCGGCGCTAATGGCTTCCTACTTCGGTGCTCACAAGTACCTCCACCGCAGCATCATCTTCTGCAACCCTCTGTGTTCATGCATGAGGAGCAGGGTGTGCAAGATGAATTACCCATTACGATATATCCGACGGATGTTCTCGTGAATATCGGTACCACCACACAAACTCTTGTGCCCGACATCGCATATTATTACTTGCGCAATACCATCGGCTTATCGGAGGAGATTATGTGGAAAGTAACTCTCGAAAGTGGATCTATCCTAGGAATGACACCTCGTAATTTAGAGAAAAAAGTTTCACTACTTCGTCGCACAATGAATCTTTCAGATGAGGACATACGTATAATCTTGGGGAAATTCCCTACTTTATTACAACTCTCTGCTGATCGCAATCTAGCGCCAACGATATTGTTTCTTGTCAGATCATTAGATTTAAGTAAATCCGAGCTACGAACAATGGTGATGGATTCTCCAAGCATGTTAGGCTACTCTCTTGGTAATTTGAGCGAGAAAATTGCGTTCTTCGTCTCCTTGGGATCAGATAGGGAAGGCGGAATCGACAGCGTAAGGGAGCTACTTGTAAGGACGCCACGACTTTTATGTTCGGCAGTAGATACGGGGTTAGTCCCAAAATTGAACTTTCTTACACAAGAGATCAACTTTTCAATTGAAGAGGTGTGGAGAATATGTCAGAAGAATCCGCGACTGCTGATGTACAGTCTTGATGATAATTTGTGCGAAAAGCTTGTCTTCTTCTTCATCCTGCAACTCCAATTGAAACCAGAGGACGTGAGGAAGATCGTTCTTGCGTATCCTCATATCATGGACTACAACTTGGAGAATCATCTGAAACCGATTGCTGAGTACTTTACGAAAGATTTAGAATACTCAGCAGCTGAGTTTGGATCGATCATTCTCAAATTTCCTCGTGTATTTAGTTATTCATTGGTCAGAATTAAGCACGTTACAGGATTTCTTAGATATGAAGTTGAACTTGATTCGCGTCAAGCAAAACGAGTTGTTTATCAAGCACCACAAATACTGGGCCTGGGAGAAAGCACCATAAAAGAGAAACTTGACTATCTGAGGAATCGATTAGCATTATCAGTAGATGAATTGGGTCTAGTCCTCTCGAAAATGCCTACGTTGATGTGTCTGGGAATCAAGACATTGGCTTCAAAGTTAGACTTTTTAGAGGATTCGTTTGATAGCTCAGATGCTCAGATGTTAAAAGACACAATTCTAACGCAACCTACTCTACTCGGATATTCACTTGAATCACGTATTCAACCACGAATGCAGCAATTGAAAGCCGCCGGGATTCTACCGTACAAGATCTCTGTAGGCATCTCTATGCCAGAGGCACAATTCAATAACTGGCTTTCTTCGTCACAATCGAAACGTACGGGGGAATTAAACTTCAATGAAGACGAGTTGAATGATATTTACTCTAAGATTTCTGGCATAAATGATTGGACAGTTTCTTCCATACGATCCTGGATTACGTATTTGAAAAAAGTACTGAATGTCTCAGTGGATGAGCTAAAAGTTATAGTGTTATCACATCCACAGTTGCTTGATGGCTCATCTCGTGCGGTAGTGAAACGTCGACTGAAAATGCTGTCATCAATTTGCCCAATCATCAAAAATCTCAAGACCCTGAGTATGTCAGATGACGAATTTAATGGATGGATAAGACGGAAGCAGCAAGACTTTGGTAGCAAAATATCATACCTAACGAAAACACTTGAGCTAGATGACACCGAACGTCGTGCTCTTGTCGCATACATGCCATCGTTGGATGATGGTCAAGCAAACAAAAACTTCCGTAATAGAATTGATTACTTTTATGCACATGTCAGTAATTCAACAGAAGATGTTAAGTTGCTGCTCCTGGGCAATCCACATCTATTGAATCTGCCAATCAACATAATGAAAGCACGTGTGCAACGGATATCGTTAGCAGAATCGAGTACTGCTGGTAATGCTGCAATAATGCTGACTATGTCTGACAAGGAATACGCAACAATTCAACGCTGGAACGACTGCCGGGCTATTCTCATCGAATCTTTAGGATTCACTCAAACAGACGCGGAATACGTGCTGTTGCATGCCCGACCTATATTAAAAAGTGATCCAAAAGATTCTTTATTACCAATATTGAGTTATTTACTGAAATCATTTGATGGCAACCAGACACGTGCCGCAACATGCGTTCGATCAAATCCAACACTATTAGTACATTCACTTAACGATAAAATCATGCCACTAATGAAGTTGATTCTTGATGCAGGGTTGGACCCGTCTCTCATCAACGATAATTTATCTTTGAGTTCTCATGAAGTTAATCAAAGAGATAATCTACAAACTAGTCTCAATTTGACGGACGCTGAGCTAAACTACCTCTCACCGATTAAGGATTGGTTGACTCAGCGCCGATTGAGGAGTGGAAATGAGGCGACTTTCATTCAATACCTACACTCAGATCTAGGTTTGCCTATGCATGATGTGAAAGTAATCTTTCTCGGAGAACCAAAGCTACTGACTATACCTCTCTCAAATGTGATTCAAAGTCGATTCGATATGCTTCTGGAGGCTGGCTGTCCTCTTCCAGATATTGGCAAAATGGTATTTCTACCAGATAAAAAAGCTGACCATTATTGTTCCATTTTCTATTTATCAAGATTGGGCTTCTCGTCGAACGAGATTAGTGGATTGCTTGCAAGTCCGAGACAGACATTTACCAAGCTTCGTGAGAGAGTAGAATACCTCCTGCATAACGTGTTCGACAATTCGGAATTGATGTTGAAGGACACTATCATTCAAGCTGGTCCAACAATTTTTAAGTCATCATTGCAGCAGACAATGCAGTCAAAGGTAGAGGTTCTACAATACTTGAGATCGATTGGATTGGAATTTAACTCGACTGACATTGCTAGATTCTTAACGCAAAAGGAGTTGGCCCCAGACATAAAGACTTGGCATCCACTTGCTGTGTTTCATGGAGAAAACAATGACGTAGACGAAAGCACACAAGATAAGAAACGAATTCAAGCTGTATTGAAAGACATTCCTCAGTCAATTGCACTGGCCTACTCCGACGATTCGAACAGAGATGATGCTCGTGTTGTGCATTGGCGGTAGCTATTTTGCGCTGTATGAAAGTCTTCCTCCAATAAACTCCTCTTATAAAGTATACTGTAATGACTCTACCTTTTGATGTTAGAAGTTACATTTGCTATTACTTCCTCATTTCTTTGGCGTAGACTGCATGTTCATTATCTGTTTCTTGGTCAAATATAGATGGAGCTGAAGTATAGATGGAGCTGAAAGACCTCGCCAAAGGCCCAGTTGCATTATTTGATGTTACACGCCTTTGAACACGACTAGACCTCCAAATCTATGAATTCAGTTCCTCCTCATCTTCATTATTGGTAGGAAGCTCAGTGATTGCTTCTTGCGATGTGTTGGTAATTGTTATGTTACTTTTTGAACAATGTCTGTAACAAACTCTTCCCTTTTTAACTAGCTTCGTACATCCTTCAACGTACATTGTTTTAATCTTTGCGCCGTGCCTGACACAAACTCCTCCTTTAACGACTTGATTGTTACACCTCCTGAAAGTGCATCGCTTCTTCTGAGCGCCATGCGTGACACAAACTCCACCCTTAACAACTCTGTTGGTACACCCTTCGAAGCTACATCCTTTACGCGTCACCCTTGCGCCATGTGTGGTAAAGACTCCTCCCTTCTGTACTTGATTAGGAGCACCGCTTTTTATTAGCGCCATGCGTGACGCAAACTCCTCCGTTGTAGGTGCATCTCTTTCTCTTTCTAGTTTTTATGCATTTCTTGACGTCCGGCTGAGACATTTTGGCAACAAATTTTCCCCTCAGTCTAGGTTTCTGCTGTTGCTGTATTCCCTTGTTAGTAATTTGAGGAACTTCTGAGACATCTTGACGCCGTTGAGCTTGACTTCTTTATGATGATTGCCGACACTGGACGACGCTACCAAGGTGGTGATGAGTGGTGATGATGTTGTCTGTGAAGATGATGATGATGAGCCTCCGCATTAGACGCGTTAAATGATTAATGCAATATTATCAATTTGATTATATATTTATCCTAATGTTTGTTCTTTGCATATCTATTTCTTTCATAAGAATTTTTACATTGATTACATGTTTTTCTTGGTGTCCTTGAAGATGACTTTCTTTCAGGCTGTTTGCCTAGACATCTTCCCGCAGCTGTTGCAATCAATCCTCTTGCTCTCTCTCCGTCAGCTCGAACACTGTCCCATTTTCCAATGTCAGAGTCACATGTCCTATTACAACTCAACATTCATTCCCCCAGAAAAAGACAAGCGTTTGAGGTTGGAGGTTGGTTGGAACAGGGTCGATGTGGCGGGAAGTGAAAATATCCCAAATTGAAGTTGTTGTTTGTGCAAAAACACCACGTGATTGACACTTTGTTCTGTGGCAGGCACCCGGCCGGAGAAACAGATGCCGATAGGCTCTCATTTGCAGTTGGTTCATAATCTTTATGCCATGAGATCCTTCACTACCGTTGTGGCTGCGTCGTGTGCTCTTCATGATGGATATGCGTTCAAAACAACACCGCCTTCGTCGAGGTTGTCGTCGGCGATTCCCCACATTCATCGTCGAATGACGTCCTTACCCTTCTCCGTGACTGTTGGTAGCAATGACAAATTAAAGACAGCTCAACGTACCCTCACTATTATTGAACAGCGCGAGATGGAAACTATACGACTAGAGCTTGTTCAGAAATACATCGCCCTTGGCCACACCAACGAGTATGCCACACGGGAGGTTAGCTATTTTTTAGATGACGACGAGAGGAGTAAGCAATACGTCGAAATGAGAAGGGTTGCCATGAAACGTGGGAACGACTTTGGTATTGAGGACTATATCCAATTTGGAGCAGCGTTTGTGGTGGGATGGGTGGGTAGCTTTGTTCTGAATTCGTGGCATGAACTTCAGGTACGATGACTTTGCTTATCATCCATATACCTTATGATTTTGTTTATCACGATCTTTGCCTCACTGAATTTGTTATATTTCTATACTTTGTGTGATTCAACAGGCCTCTAGCCCTGTCGTCGGCTTGTAGTTGATTACGGACACATCAGTTGATATTTTTATGGGGACACTAGTCTTGGAGATTATCAGAATAATACAACCCATTGAAAGGACAATGATTTGAGCTGTTGAAATGATATTGTGCTCACGATTTCACGATTGTATTAAAATTCTCAGGAGCTGCTCTTGTCATTGTCATGAGGGGATCATTTTTACCACGCTAATGTAAATAGATTAATAACAGGTTTCGTCGAAAGATCAGTATGTGTATCTATTTCACGCTTACATTTATAACAGCTATAGTAGGAGTACCAGAAATCTTTCTCTATCGACAAGCCACACTATAAATTTGAGCATGTACAACCGGTTCCAGTTCTTACATGAGAACTTTTCATCGTCCAGTAAACATCTCCTGACATCAAACTCATCATTCCGCTGATCAGACAATTCATCAGATTGCTCATCACGTTTTATAATTTTTTCTCAATGAATACTCGAACGTAAGCATCTCTCGCTTCACTTCTCATCTCAACACAGGAACTATTGTACGCTGCCAAAGTTGAGTTGATTGATTATCTACTAACCCAACCTCGTTCGTAAAAAATTTCGCAAGTTATGCATGGCAGTAGAACACCCAGCTGATGCGGCAATAGTAAAGTGCTTAACAGCTCGATCCAAGTCTTTAGAATCATACTCCATGGCTCCAAGGTTGCATCTTGCTCGTTCGTGTCCAGCCATAGCCACGGCCTCATAGTGGAACTTCTATCTCTTTCTTTTTCATAATTCTTCCATATACTTCTTTGCCAACCCCTCATTTGCAATGGCAAAGTCGTGATCTGGTACGGACGATATAGTCACGGGTGGAAGTGACATACAAGATATGAATTTTATTGGCATTGGTAGGAAGCAGATGGGACAGTCCTCCTTGGCCGGTGGGTCCTTGAACAGCGCCTCGTCGCGTAGCTCGCAGCACGTTCTCTGCACTTCTTTTTGTGCTTCGACCAATGATTCCTCTGGCACTTGGCGTTGCAAGACTTACATGTTTTCAGACTAACGCCCTCCTCGCCGCATTCGGCGCAGCTGTGGGCAGGCGCATTGCCATGCCAACAACAACATTTTTGGTCCTCATGATTTTGGCAGAGCGGGAAACTGCTTCAGTTGTTGTTGATAGATAGATTCATGACAACCGGCAGTAGATCACGGCGGTCGTCAACAAGCGTTCTTTCGACGCTGACATACAAAGATGCATCATCGTCGTCGTCGTCGTCGGAAGAAGCAGAGGAGGAAAGTGACAATGACGATGATGTCATTGTCGTTGATAGTATTAGCGATGTTGATGTCGATGAAAAAAAGAGCAGGGTCGGGAGAACGAAAAATGTGGGGACGTCGTCGTCGGTAGCCTCAACGGCCAAAACATCAATCACAACGACGATAGGGTCGGCTATGGCGCGGGTGCCATCCGACGCTAAAATTAAAGCACAGATCGAGGAGATGATGAAGGGCGTAGACGACATAGAGACCATGTCCACAAAGCAATTCATAGTTGCATTGTCCACAAAGTATAACAATGGGGTCGATCTTGGATCGAAGAAGGAATTTATCAAGGCAACGATTGTGAATTTTTTGACGAAGAAGACGAGTAAGACGACTAAGATCACTCCACAATCATCTGCTCCTAAATCATCAATTAGCAATAAGAACAAGGTGACAAAAAAAATGACGACGTCCTCCACATCGGATGAAGACGACAACAACGAAGACAACGACGATAATAGAAATTCATCGTTGAATAATGATGCCATTAGTGGTGCAATGTCATCCGCAAAGTCCAGCAATAACATTGTCAAAACTAACGAAGATGAAGGATTCGACGTAGTCATCCCATACGCATTACTAAACAAGCATACTGGCATGGGGAAGAATGAATGTACAATGCTTGTACAAGTCAACAACGATGACAATAATCAACATCATCTTGACTTTCATGGCCAATCGGGTGCCATTGGTCGATTTGAGACGTCGGCTACTACCAATAATAATATCAATGATACAAACAATGATGATGGTGGTATCATACTCGATTTACAGGGGTATCAGTATAATGGTACTATACACTCAGGTCCAACGGCAATGATTGTGGCATTAGGACGGGATGGTAAATTCAAAGTTGAGGCAATAACAGATGAATATGTAACATTAAATACAACATCTCGGACAGATGTTATGGCCAAACTCAATGCCGTAGTACTGCATCAGGGAGAAGGAGGAGATGATATGTCATATTATGACGGGGATGACAATGTCAATGTTGTACGAAGAAAACAAAGTGGAGGTTCTGGGAGAGGTAATGGTGATAACAAGAAGAATGGTGAGAAGAAGGAGGAAGAGCATGATGGGGACACAGATGATGATGATGATGACTATGCCGCTGATGCTAATGGGAATGTCAAACATGACACAAAGAATAATAAGAGGAAATCTGTAACGAAGAACAGCGATGATGGTGGTGGTCTTGTAAAGAAAAAGAAAAAGACGTTACTTTTAGTTGCTAAAAAGAAAGATTGATGTTCCCACCAAGTGGTACATACTCCCAATCTTTTACAACGAGTGCATGTTGATGCATTTCCATAAAATATCTTATCATTAACATATGTTGCATTTTTCTTGGCTTTATACAATCGAATTGTCGAAACCGAGTTGTAAGAAAGTTCTTAGCAAGCAGATCAAATTGTCTGTCTCAGTATCAGTCTCGCTGTAATCAGAGAACAGCTATAATTCATACCCAGAACAGCTAGAGAATTTCGCTTCGAGTCCTCTATTATTCCAAGCCCACTACCTAGGTACGCCATCCAGAGGACATCGTACAGGGCTCGAAGCGGAGTTAATTCAAACATTTTGCGAAGTCTCTTTTGTCCACGACGCGTGTGTCTATTTTACATTTCTACATCTAGTCGCGTCATTGCCCGTAGGTAGGAGCAGCAGCCATGGGAAAAAAGAAGAGAGGAAAGCGGAACAACAGCAGCAACAACGCCGTTACGGGTGGTCACGACGAGCAATGCGATTCTTGCCCGTAGCGTTGTTCTCGGAACCAATAGAGTGTGAGTCCCCAAACGAAGAATTACAAAATGTATTCCCTACTGCTACTACGACCTTGTCCATAGGCGATACGGTAAAAATCAAGGGATTAGTAAATGCGTCTGAATATAATGGTATGAGGGGAGTCATTGTAAGCGTTGTCGACGCCACAACGAATAGGTGTGGTGTACGAATTACCGGCAAGAATGCAAAAGTGATGGCAATCCAGGTGACTAATCTAACATTAGAGTGCAGGGCAAAGAAGTTGATCATAGACTTAGCGACAATAAGAAACACTAGCGACGATAGAGTTGTGGGTATTATACAAAGTCAAATGGAATTGTTTTTTGCGAAACAAGTAATGGAAGATATTCCCTTATGCAAGGAGGATGGAGTGAAGACCGTCTTGTCGTATTTAGGTGTGGGTGACCGCTACCAACTAAATGGATGGGGTCAATTTGACCCCGGTCCGTTTCAACAAACTGTGTTAAATAATGGATTGATTTTCGTTGTACTCGGATTTTTAGAGCAGTGCGAGCACGGAGATTTTAGGGACATGGTCGACAAAGTCAAGGGAAATCAACGAACGCCGGTCGACTGGATTAAGATCCTTTCTCATCTCAGCACGGTTGAGCAGTGCAAGTTAGAAATAGCATGCGGCATCGAAGCTATCGTTCGTTGTATGTGTGATGATACTAAACGTCTATTTTTCAAGAGTAATAAGTACTGGCATGAGGCAGTACCACCATTTCTTAGTCTTTTATCAAACTTGCTCAGACCATCGTCAGGTGATGTATCTTCGAACGTCTCAACAGAAGCAGCGGTGGTTTACGACATTCTACTACAGAGCGAGGGTTCCTTTGAAAGTATAGTCCAGATGCACTTCTGGAGTTCGTATCGACCAGATTTATTGAAGGAATATGAATCCTATCATTTTTCGGTGGGTATTAAGAAACTTGAAACCTTTGCACACGATGTGATAAGAATCGTTATTTGCATCGGTAAAAAAAGACATGTGAACAAAAATGATGGTGAACTTATCCCGTCTATCTCTCAAGATTTGATGACTCTCACAAAGAAAATTGTTAAAACTCCAGTTGTTAGCAGAGCATACGATCCTGAATGCAACGTCTATTTTGTAGTTGGAATGATTCGAATGTTGAAAAATGTCAACTTAGATGACTCCGTGAATCGAAAGTGCTATTTTGAGACCCTTGTCCTCGTGTTCACAACTCTGATGTTCTCCGCCGATTGTATTGACAATGATGTAATTGTGGAAGTGATTGACCTTGGCCGTAATTTCACCACTAACATTGATGATGCCGAGAGTATTTTGAAGTTGTCCCTCTCTACAATTGTGTGGAGGACACAGGGAAAGAATTACCCCATCGACAAACGCATTGCTTTTGCGATCAAATCTGGCCTCTTGGAGATGTTTTTTGAATTCATTACGCGCTTTGCATTTGATCCAGCAATTCAGTTGCGAGCTTGTGATCCAACAAGGGATGAAAGGGATGATTTGATGGTACTTTTAGTCAGCATTGCTGAATTCATTCAAATCGTTGATTTACACCGGAAGACTGCGAAGGCTATTCGAGATCGACGGAGCCAGATAATCGAGACGTTGACACCATTGTTCACCCTCGTAAAAAATGAAAAGTCACACCTATTTCAGTTTGGTAAGATTTTTGCATCCATTATAGATTTGAATGAGGGAAGTTGCTCTTGCTGCAACAAACCGAGATTGAGTGGCGGACTGCTTTGTTTTGTGAAGGGTGTAGACGAGTGGCATACTGTGGAAGAAAATGTCAGAAGGGGGACTGGCGATATGGATCACACTCTTCAGAATGCTCATTCTTGGCCCGTTCTGCCGATGTGCTGGGATTGACCAACTTCGACGTGAGACGCAGTAAAAATATCTCGAAGTTGACGGGTCTTAGGAACAACATCGTCACGAGTCAATATAAAGTGTTTCTTTGGCATGACGACAAATTATCAAGACAATTGTTAACCTATCAAGATCGAAGTGACTACATTGCTGTGTTCGACCTATCGGAAGCACTACGACCCATTAGCTTTGTGCATTATCATGATCAATTCACCTGTCCGAAGCAAAGGAAGTGGTTCGAAGACTTTAGATCGCCGGATAAAGTTACATGCATGTTCACGTCAAATGTCTTTGACGGCGAATTTGACGAAGATGGACATATCAACATGATATCTCTGTACGCGGCTTTCCCGATTCCCAACCACATTCAGTCTGGCTTCACACTGTATGCAACTGCCACAATGAAAGACATGCATCATTCTACTACTAAGTCCAATTCTAACGAGCTTTACCCGACTGTAGTCAACATGTTCAAGTCGTTGTCTAAAGAGGAGCGAATATACTGGGATAAACAGGCAGCACTGGAGTTGGTTGATAGTAGTTCAAGCATCCCCCCTCATACCCGCGCTGAGGCCTTGAAAGCCACGGGACTGGCGACTATAAATCGGCTGTCGAGATGTACAAGTCAGCTACAACCATAAATTCATCAGACCCTACTTACTGGTCCAATTTGGCCGCAAGTTACGAGAAGCTTGGTATGTACGACGAGATGATTTTTGCAATGAAGGAAAAGCAGAAAATCATGATCGGGGATTGGATATCGATCTAACAAACGCAGAAAGTGTGGGCGTTGCTTTGCACGATTGTATGTCACATGTTTCAGTAAAAAAAACGAAGGTGGGGCCAAGATGATAAAAATTCCAAACATCTTCTTGATCAGTGTCTGTGTTGTTGGACGACATAGAGTAGATTCATAAGGTAGAATTACAATTCTCTTCATCCACCACAACATCGGAACTATAGCCAGAGTTGGATGTTTACCTGTTAGAAAAAAACGAATTACTTTAGAGCATGATTCTATGATCTAACACAGGTTGTACTTGCTAGTCATTATTTAGGATTGTGTTGACAGCCGCACGCAAAGGAGCAGACAAGAAAATCCACTCCTCCTTAGCAGCAAAGAGGCCTGTACCTTGAATTGCACATGAAACATCCCCAAGGAACTTTTTGGACAAGCCCGAGAATGACTCATCATTCGTACTGCACTTTATGTCATGTAATGAAAGCAGAATTGGCAATAATCTGAGCGAAACTAGATCCACGAGGACAAACTTGACCAAAGGTGCAATGCTATCTTGCTGCGGTTGAAGTTGACGATGGAAAATTGGATACCACTGCCCGAGAATGTTCTTCACCAACGTGCATATTTCTTTCGCTTGTACGATAGTAGCATATGCGATAGCATCTGACGTTTCACCGTCGAGATCGGTGTTGCCATCTATTGCTGTTATCTTATTTCCAGTCACAAAGATCTTTGATGAATCAATTATAGGCACTAACATATTTCCAACTCTATATCTCAATAATGAGAGAAGAGCAGAAAGAACTTTGTCTGCCATATCTTTACCGACCATAATGGCGTCATCCTGAGTATACTTTGTGAAGAGAGCCACAATTGATTTCACCATCGTGGTAAGACATATAGTTTGCGTCTCTGAATATGGGTCATAGATGCCACGTCGTTTGGCAACAGCCATGGTTCCATGTTCGATCGTGAAGAAATCAAACAAGCGCCCGACGAACTCTTTTTGTACAACTTCCAACAGTATCGCTTTGCAACGACTTGTTTCGGTAGAAGAATCACTAAGAGTAATCAAGCTTCGGACCCATCCGAATTCGGTAATTTCAATACATTCAGCGGTAGGAGGTGATGTCAGGTCTTTAAGATTAAGGACATCCCATTTCTCATTCAATTCCAACCTTGCCAAGACTCCTATCATTCGAATAATGCACATCTCAGCATAGCAATTTGCATAGTTGTCTGGATACGATCGTTGCCAGTCGAAGAATAAAGAACAAAGATTGGATACTGAGAGATAATCATCCTTCACTAATGTCGGAATGATAACAATTGCTTGTTTTATTGCATCTAACCTTTGTTTCCATTCACTATTCTCCTCGACATCAACGTTATCATCGTTGATACATTCTGCACCGTGCTTCAATGAATTTCCAACGTCCTCGGCATTAGGTAACACTGAGTCTTGCAACCTATGTAAACACCGTTTCCGTCTTTGATTCCATCGTCTTATACGTTCAATGGACGTTAGTGACGTTAGATCGCGACCGAATTCATCTCGGACGCTGACATTTGCCAGGACATCGTCAGCTCCATCATCTCCATCGATCAACTTGTCCTTCACCAAACCTACTTTTTCCAATACCTCAGTACAGTCCTTTGCCCAGTCCAGACGTTGTTTTATATTCGTCCATGTTATCTCCGCCTCTAACAAATGCTGTGCCTCTTCCAATTTTTCAACCATTCCATCTAATTCACGAAGTGCACCCAACCACGTCGCTAGATCGACACGCAATCCTTGATAATATTCCAATGCCTTACCATGCTTTTCGAGTGAAATTACGTGTATTGTTCGTTCATCATTGGCAGTCGATAATGTTGATTGATGTCGAGATATACTCATTTCAAGATCAGAAGTTACAGTCTCAAGATTTGTAATTGTAGGTTCTAGTGACGCTCGGATTTGCTTAAGGGAAGAGATAGATCCATAAGTCCGTCTCGGGAGGTACGAATTGTTGCGACCACCACCACCACCGTTGTTATTATTTTCGGTCATAACCGCATCAGGACGGAGAACACCTGCTCTCCTTGCCACGTCGTCCTCCCATTGTTGATCATGTCCCTCGTCCATCATTTCATCATAATCATTATCAGACTGTCTATTTACAGTCTTTGCAATAGACGTTGGCGGCGGAGCTGATGGTGTAAACAGTCCGTGCTGATCAAAGTCGGCAACATCATATTCATCCTCATTTTCTTGTTCGGCAAATGCCATAGCATCATCACCCGTAAGAACTATCGGATCATCGGCATGATCATGAGAAGTGTTCACTCGTTCATAATTCGAATGAAGGGATATAAACTCTTCTTCCATCGTTTCTGCTGACGCCTCCTCGCTGTGAACATCGGTAAATTGAAGACCAACCACCGGCACATCTACATTGCCACGCTTAGTGGCAATCTTTTGTTCCCCTCTCAATTTTTGTAGAGTGGCTAGATCGTATTGACTCCCCCCACGATATTCATTTCGAGGAGTACTCTCTTCCTCGTCGTCTATGGACATGGCATCAACCCCACCGAACCCCAGACCACTCTGCTTCTTATTACTTCTCTCGGACTTTGTTCTTGACTTCCGTTTACTGCTTTTGGGGTGAGTTGATAATTCCCTGTGTTCATTGGTGTCATCGTCCTCTGGATCAAACGAGAGTAATGTTGTAGTCTTTTTCTTAGCGTGAGTCTTGGCCTTCTCCTTTCGACGTTGCTCGAGTTCACGAACCCTAACTGCAACATTGTCGTCATCATCATCCGATGACGATGAGGCGGCGGCTCGTACCACCCGCGTGTGCTTGGATTTCTTCCTGACGACGCCGAACATTGGATTCGTCTACAAGCCTCACGAAAAAATAAGGTTGCCTATCCATAAATTTGGCGGGATAGAGTGAGGCCGCGCTATTTTTCGGAGAGTGTTTACCGTGGTTTATCTCTCGATCGACTTGTTAGCAATGCCATCCTCTCGATATGTTCAATTGGACGTCAATAATAAGCAAGCTGTGGCGGGCGAATTGAATCGCAGTCGTAGGAGTCAACGCATACGCTCAAAAAGTAGGACTCGCGCTCGTCCAGATGAGACGGTATTGAATGATCGAACAACCGTGGATGAAAGTGGTGATTTGCTTGCGGATGAATCCCCCCCGATGAAGAAGAAGTCAGATATTGATGCCATGGAGGTGGATGATAACGATGTTAAAATCAGGAGCCACTCCTCGCCACCGTTGCGACGGAAGGTCGCCGGTCCCATTTCCATGCGAGGCGGTGCAAAGGGATATCTTTCGAACGATCCACTCACTAGTTCCACTATGAAATCTACCCCCTTTAGCGTCGTCCGACGACGAAATGCTAAGAAAAATGCGGAGAGAGATAAGAAAGATATGGTGAAAGAACAGTCACGCAGCAAAATCAGTGAACGATTTGATAGCAGTGACGATGAAAGTACACAGAATAACGATGATGACATTGCCAACAACAACATTGACGAGCAAGAGTTTTTACGAGAGGTGGCACGGAAACGAGCACAGCGTGAGGAGGCGTTGCTAGTCCGTGACGAATCCACAATGAATAAAGCGTACGCTCCTGGATTTAATCCTCCCGATGGTGAGCAGCAGGAGAAACGGCAGCATGCATCTTTTGATGAATCTTTTGCGAGTCGACAGCAGCAATCCAGTCATCAGAATGAATCCGATTTAGTCACTGCCAGGATTGTCAATAATAACTCATCATCGTCGAATTCCAATTTGTCAGAGTCACTCGCGGCAACCCAGCCGTGGGAAAATGAATTGGACGGTCTACCTTTCTTTCAAGGAAATACTCTAAATCAGAATCATCTACATCAACCGAACCAGTCCTTCATTGCTCCACCTCAAATCTCGGTAGGACAGCAATCATACGCAGATTACGATTCTCAATTCGACTCACAAATGAATCAAACTGCTAATCATGACGCATCAACGAAGCTGTTGTCATTTGCTGCTGATACTCAGCAAAAATCCACAACTACTGATTCCCAGCCAAACATACATTGGGGGCGCAGTCGAGGGCAGGAAGAATCAGCACCCACAAATAACTCTCGATCAGCTATTAGTTCCGTTGGAGACTCCAATCTTCGGAAGCTACCTCCACAACCACCATCATTTGACAAAGCTTCAGCGCCTATTGTACCGAGAATTTCACTTGCAAACCTAGGGAATATGGGCCGCAAGGATGACAATACGAACACTATTATGTCAATCAAAAGAAGAGAAGGAGACACCTGGCGAGAGGAAGCATTCCGCTCCTCACTACTAGATCTGCTTGGATCCTTTCCGACCAATTTCTTCGATAAACAGGAAGATGATAGGAGGATGTTATTTGCAATTACAAATGCTGACGAGGAATCCCCTCACTCATCCACGCAAAAGGCAGCGTCATCTCAACTGAATCACAAACGATTGTTCGATGCGGCATCTCGCTCCCTCGCTCGATTAGCGATTGCTTCCCGTCGCACAACGAAAACAGTTGGCAGCATGAGTGGTCGTCGAGCTGATGAATACAGAGACGATGGTGAGAGCCCAGACTTCAACCCACCAAGTCCTAGAAGTCTACCGGCCTACATGTCAGTTTTGAATGTCAACGATGACTCTAATCCTGGAAGGAGAAGACAACATTGGCAATCGGGGAATGCAAATACCACTGAGGTATTCGCTGGTCAAAGCGTGCATGGACGTAATGCTAGGACACTTCGACTCTCGACAAAGGGTAATAGTATCCGATCGTCTAATCCCTTCGCTTCATGGTCGTCAAATGAATTAGTCTACAGCGCATCAATCCTCGCAGCGCATGCTGTACACGAAGCTTCCCGTGATACAGCACAAAGCAAGCAAGGGGAGGACGTAATGAGGCCAGCGGTGTTGTCAACGCTGGTGGAGTCTTGCCTTGGCTTTTTGGCCACTACTTTTGCCTGTTTAGAGAGTGACATTGTGTATTCAGTTCTCAAGTCGACCCTAAGATCAGACATTACAGTATTCGATGCTTTGAGTCACCTTTCGCCTGTAACGTCGCAGGATGGTACGTCGGACGAAGCGGACACCGTGTCATCACTAGCACTTCTAGCTTTATCGCGAGGACTAGATGCGGCTGTTACTGTCGCACGGTTGACCTCACTCGATCCCTCGTCAGCTTGTATGGCGTACTCACCCCCGCATAAGTGCTGTGGTACAAAGACTACCATTTACGATCAGGGGATCGATAGTAACGGAGTGGGTTGGAATTCAGCTCTTGGTCGTGATTTGGGCTTAAAACTGGAAAATCTAGATTCACGCCCCAGATATATGCGTCTGACTGATATTGCGAAGTATGCCTACGATGTTATACTCGACTACAATCCCATGAGTGTCGATCATGGCGTTCCGAGGCATGATGATAGAGACGCCACTAAACGTGGCAAATCTCGAGGCAGTCATTACATCGATACACAAGACGGTAGACGTCAAACTATGGATACTGTGGAATGTAGCCAGCCTTCAGTAATGAAAGATAGGTTGTATGCAGCAACCGTCGAATATTTGTCTTCAATGATTCGAGCAGGCATTGTTTCGGGCTGGCTGACGAATTCTTTAGTCTCGGCTCACGCAGCTGGCGATTCAAATAACACAATGGACAAGCTATGTCAGAAGCTGTTTTTTGTCATTGAAACTGCCGCACGAAGACGCCGGTCTACCAACCAGATTAGTGGATCTCCTGACTCGGGTGACAGCGAGGCAGTTTGCGCTGCATCATTGACACTACTTGTCCTCGCATTACCCGAGCACGTCAGCCAATCGGAGCCCTCTTTATTATCGACCTCCTTTCGCCAAATGGGTACAAGCACGGGTTCTCTTGATGATCTGCTCCACTCTCCACTTGTCAGGAATATGATTGAATTAGCATTGTCGTGGCAAGATCCTCGATCATCTCGAGGGAGTAATAAGGAGAATGACAGTATCACGAAGAATCATGCCGCTAGCAATGCAACGTACATTCTTGGCGATATATGCATGGCCGGAGGTTCATCTTTGATTTGCCAAGATTTGAGCCAGAGGGTTGACAATTTTCTTCAATCTATCACCAATAGCATATGTGAAAGCGGAAGGACAACAACCGGAGAGGATTGCTATTCGAACTTTGATTCTGCTCTCCTCCTCGTTTTACAGTTACACATACGGTCCCCGATAGTGATTCGGACATTTCTACGCAAGTTTATGGAGAGTAACGATGATAGTGCATCATCGTTTGTCGCTGGCCTTCTGCGTCTTGCAGCAGATGTAAGTTGTTACCCACGTCTTTGATGTCTCTAATCAAATCCTTTGCCCACTAACCGTCAACCCTACCTGTTTACTTCCACCTCAGGACTCGTTCGCAGTCTCATCATGTGCGTCCTGTCTACTGCGTGCCTTGGTTGAAGGCAATCCAGCAGACCGAACTGAGGATAAACTGTCCGATATGATTTTAAACTCTCTGGACACTGATCAAGTTGGTTCTGACTTGAAGGACACGATTCACTTGATACTCGAGACCACTCATACGTCACTGAAATGCAACATTCCAAATTCCTCCATGTCGTTTCATTCGCGGATGTGTTCATTGGGAGATCTCCTGTGTGCATTGATTCGTATCCCCAGTGCGAGCGAAATCTTTGCCTCCTTCATATCAGAGGATGTGTTAAACTTGTTTGCCCAAATAAGCGAAGATGGAGAGAATCACAATTGTGGCAGTGATACACTCAATGGCTCAGCAAAAATGAGCATTCTCAGCCTGTTTGCCTCATTTGCTACTGCTACTGGGAGTAGGAAAGATATGATTGTCCAGCAGCGACAAGTGAGGGAAAAGTTGATCAGCTCGCCGGGCTATTTAACACTATTGGAAGCAGCCATGTCGCAAGGCAATTCCGTGGACAGTACACGACGTGCCCTTAAACTCCAATCCTCTTTTCTCTCCCTGACTGATGAACGCTTTCTTGCTCATACCCTAACAAATTCACGGAACTCAACGACAAGGAAAGAGAACAGTCTTAAAGACAAACTCGCAACGTACCAATCGGAAATGAGGAAAATGGATGAAAAATGTCGGCAGATAGAGCTTAACTGTGATATGTTAACCGATTCCCTTCTTGATCAACGTTTGACATACGATAGGCAACTTGAATGGACGAGAGCTGAACATCACATGGCGTCCAGGAATGTGTCCGAAATCTTTGCATATGAGAGAAGGCAAGCAGAAGAGCAATACTCGGAAGAACGCGAGGCAAGGCTAAAGATTGAACGTGATAACGAACAGCTGACTCATGACTGCTCTTCGTACAAATTCAGAATAGACAAACTCGACGAACTCTTGCAGCTCGAACGCAAAGCGAGGCAAAGTATGGAGTCCGAATTTGGAACTTGTAAAAATGAGCTATCAAGAACATCTAGTGTTTGCTGTGACCTACAAGCGAAATTGTCTGCTTCAGAGGTCAAAGTATCTAATCTTACGGCAATCAATGAAGAATCCGAGGCAACTATAGAGGAGATTTGCTCGAAACTTATCAAATTGTCGACGATCTATCAAGTGAAAGAGCAAGAAATGGATAAGTACAAAGCAGAGCTGCGTAGTGCTGTCAACACCGCGAACAGACATGCGGATACAGCCATTGAAAAGTACGAATCTGCCAACAGAGAGAACAAGTTGCTTAACGAACGATTGAAAGAGGTTTCAGCCGAGTTGAGTGAAATCAAGACTCGTAAGGCGGATGTTCAACGAATGCGGAAGAATGCTCCGGTTGCTTATCTCAACCAATTACACAGAGATCCCACAATACCCCAGCGTATAACTTTGCAAGATGCTGGCCAGCGCCGCTCACCAAGGAGACAGGGTAATAGTAAGACTCAGAACTAACATGCAGTTAATCCTCACTGTGTTTTAAGACGCAGAGATAAATGAAGAGTAAATCATCATAGTGCATTCATATACTTAAAAATATATTTAGCTGATAAGGATATTTTTCAGGTGTTGCCATACTCAACACGCATTCGCCATGGCCCTCTCCGAAAGAGGCCCGTACCTTGTTTGATGGAGCCAAACTCCCGCTAGGCGAAAAGAATTAAATACACCGAAGGACAACCAAACTCCGGTGAGACCAAATATATTCGGCAGAGTATTCAGTGATATCAATGCAGCAACCGTGGCTACTATTGTACTTAAAGAGAGTTGTAAGAAGTCACCACAACCAACCATACAACCTTCACCAATAAACACTAACCCATTAATAATCTGATAGACACTTGCCAATATTGATGGGATTACTGCAGCTTCACGGACTGCCTCAAGTGGAGATGATTTTTGTAATAAAGGCAGTAGTAATAGCTGCAGTCCTCCCAGTACACAACCAAGAACAAATCCCCAACTCATTAATCGATTCACTACATTCTTCGCAGCCCTTTTTCCACCATATGTTTTCCCAGTCGAAATATCCACCTTTTCAATCAGTTCATTTGGTACAATTGTTTGTGCGACAGTTGATAGCGCAAGCAGGACAATCCCACCAAGTTGGAATGTTTGGATAGCTAATGCGTGTGCTGCTGCGGCAACACCTGTATCATCCAAACCCTGCGTCACCCTTGCCACCATTAGAAACGTAATATTCAATGCCACATTACGAAGTTGAAGAGCTGCCCCACCCTCTAACAAAGGCTTCATCGCAGAGTATGATGGGAGGCGTAATAGTTTAGACCATCGGATCATTTTACGACGGAGCATGATAGAGAAAAAACTTGCCGCTGAAATAATCTCAGCTGCAAGAGTCGCCAGAGCTGCACCCGTCACACCCATATTCATCGTGAACATTAGGACAGGATCTAATGCTGCATTAAAAATATTCGATGTTGCACTGATTTGCAGTGGCGTCGATGTATCGAGTGTCCCTCTGAAAGCCGAGAATCCGATTAATGAAAGCAGCGATGGAAGGAATGCGAATGCTCTAACGAACAGATATGGTCGTGCATATTGAAGTGCTGGCGAACCTTCTCTTAACACCATGGATAGAATTTTGTCGGGATACATCAACATCAAGGCAGTCCCAACTAATGAGATAGAAAACCCCAGGAATAATGCTTGACTAACAGCATCTTGTACCTCGTCCATATCTCCCCTAGCATTCGCCTTACTAACCAATGTGGCAGTTACAGATGGTAATACCGAGACGATCCAAAATGCCGATGAGAATACTTGATTGGCGGCGGCCTGTCCTGCCACTGCTAATGCATTACCCATACGATTTACCCAAAATAAATCGACGGCTCCAATAAGTGGATTAATGGCAAAATTGGCAATGCACGGTAATGCAATTTTTACCATCCTTTTATCTAATTCATCCATTCTTGGCCATATTGAAAGGATTTCGGCAGTATCAGCAGCATCGTTGTTAGTCACAGCAGCATGTTGGACTGTTGTATCATCCTGAGACGACGATGACGTGGTCGATGGAATTGAAGCACGCAACCAAGATGTTGAAGGCCTTCTTTTGACACGTCTAGAATGTTGCGGTTGGATGATTGCGAGAGACTCGGCTGTTGAACAGCAGCCCCCAGCTATGAGAGAAAGTAATACGACCAGACGCCTATTACCAGGTGCTGTTGATTTAGTCTTCCGCGGCGTCATGGTGTGAATGTCTTCCATCCCGCCTAATCGGGTTGGATCGATGTTTTGTGTGACGAGGAACGCATGCGGATATTATTGTTGATGGTCGCCGCGATGGCGACTTTGTCATGTCGACCTACTTTCGCAACAGAATTGCTGCCTGATAAAGCGTCGGCATCGAACGTTTATCGACGAATATTCACTCCTCACACCTTCATGTACACGCGGCATCAATTGACATTGCTTGCAATTGCAAAAAAGCAGCAGGACGAACCGAATCGAGTATGTGTTGCATTTCCAGGTGGTGGTCTATTCTTTTATTGGCAAGCGGGTGTAATTGTGAGATACGCTTTATGATATCCATCAAATTCAAATGCACTGAGCGTTGATTATTTTCTCAACACACTACACACGCACACACCTTCCAGGCCTATCTACAAGAGGAAGGTTATAATCTTTCATCGAGTAAGATTTTGCTATCTGGAGCTTCTGCTGGAGCATTATCGGCGACTCTAGCAAAGACTGGAGTTAGTCCATACGACGCCACAAAATTGGCGCTGTCTATGTCTGACGATGCAGGAATATGGGATCGTCCGTTGGGATTGCAGGGTGTATGGGGAAATATAATTCGTGATTGGCTCGATTGCTTGTTACCGACAGATGCAGTAGAGAGGGCACAGGATGGGGTAAGGGAAAAAATGAATTGAAGGTTGCACAACGCAACAACTGACGTTGTTTCATTCGATGCAAAACTTTTTTTCTCATCATCCATCTTCTTTCTACCAGCTTCAAATTCTTGTTACGCCTGTCCCATCATTCGGTAAAAAGAGAATATCAAAGTTTACAAATAGGCAAGACCTGATTGACGCCAATTTAGCCAGTGTACATTTGGTAAGAATTAGTGTCAATGATGCTTTTCCATCATTTTTGTCTCAAAAATAATCTTGCTATTGACATATTTTCATCAGCCATGGTTTTTGGATGGAAAGATAACACATCTGTACGTGGTGAAATGTGCATTGATGGCAGCTTCTTGTCACGACCATCAGATTATTTTGACGAGCTCGATGCACCAAGTCTTATCGTCGATTATAATCGTGACCCTATGATGAGAAATGGTGGTTTAGGGTTCGTAAAGGTGGTGTCAAAGCAAACGATCTGGGATATATTGGAGCAAGGGAAAAGATATGCCAAAAGAATGGACGGCGAAGGATGTTTTGATAACTTGCCACGGCATTGAATGACGGAAGTCCCAACATTCTGTATTCTTTGCTATTATCAGAAGAGCACGATATAAAATAGAATTTTCGACAATTGCTCTTGGCAAGAAAGGTGAGGCAACCAACTCTACAATTTATCAAAGTAAACCTTGATTAGCGTCTGATAAGGCGTCTTGGACCGAATCTCTCACTCATACTTTCACCTTGATCATCGTTTCCATATGGAATTGATGAGCCTACTTTCGACGTGTTCAAGTCACACAATGGAATAATGCTGGGCCTCCCATGAGCACAAATGAAAGACAAATCGCAATTAGCAAGATTTGATATGAGCCGTCGTTGTTGTTCTTCGCTTAGTTCTTCTCCAAACATAATCGCATATCTACATGCGTTCGATGCGAGGATATTCTTCACAAACTTTGGACGAACATCCGTGCCTATAGACAAATGTCCCAGCTCCTTCACGAATTCTATAAAGTCTTGCATAGATGCAACTCTATCACACACGACAGGGACACCAGTAAGGGTAATCGTGTTTCCATCGTTCTCCTCATCAAAATCGAATTTCCATTTCTTGAGCAAATTGCTATGTTGATTCAGAGTTGCCATATCATTCTGTGTTAGTTTAACAAGCTCTGGTGGTAAGACCTTAGCGGATTTCAGGATATTTTTCTTCGTGATGGATTTCTTCGTCATGTGGATTATCGCATCGTCGTGTATGTTAGAGTTGAAGAGGGCATTTTCTAGCTTCTCCAGCGCCACCCTCTCATCTGCAGCATGTTGGTCGAGAATGCATATCTTTCCACAAGCCGTTTTGATAATTATGAATTTTAGCTCAACCTTTCCCATTGTGAGTAATTTAGCAGCAATCTAATAGACGCAGCAAATATAATGTGGATGATACGCACCTGGCCAATGACGTCGGCTGTTTGGAGCATCTGCTTTGTAAGAGTGATGTTTCCATCGCTCGTTCTACTCTTCAATTGCGGTGCTAGATCAGCAATATGTTTCTTTAAAACTTTGATCCGTAGTTTTGTCCATCTGCTGGACGTATCCTCAGCATCTTCTAACGACTCTTGCTCACCCTTACTATCAAAAAATGCTTCATCGATAGAATGCAAGGATAAATCTGCCATGATGTTGGGCCTCAGCTCAGTATGCGCATTGCTAGGCATGGATCCACGTGTGGAAGATAAATTGAGGAGCTGGCCATTGTCAATAAATGCGTCCGAGAACGGAGATGAAGGAGACCTGGTCCTCTTTAATGCTGCGGCATTGGCATTCGACACAATCTGCTGTCCCCTCACTACTCTATTGTAAGCATTATTCTGTATAATGACTTCTCGATCTTGTGAAAAAATTGTCTTAACAGGTTCCACAGTTCTTTGGTTTCTAACCATGGCCAACTTTGCAGCCATTTTGCTCACAAAGCTTGCCAATTGATCGAATTGTCTCACCTTATTAGTTGCCACGGAGTCTTTCACTACTAGCTCACTAGCGCTCGCGATAACATGGATAAAAAAGCGCACTTTACAATTCGATTTGCTACCTTGACGCAGCTGACCGATGATTAACTCGGCTAGTCTGTCGCGATGTGCAGCTAAGCGACCGTTGATGCATATGATCTCAAGCTCTTTGTTGCGTACAACTGCCGACTCGTCATCATCAGTCTTTGTTATGCAAAAGGCCCCGAATGCACGAAACGTACACTGAGAAAGATTGTTCAATTTTGATTGGTGAACATTTTCTTCGTCGAGTGACACCTCAATTGAATTATCTTGCGAGAAATCATCGGGATACATGTCCACCAATCGTTCAACGAGAGCACGCGACTCCGTTACTGTTCGTGTGCTAGACGTGAATGAAAAATCAATGTTATTGCCCATTGAGGATCTCAATTCAAATGATATGCATGGGTAAGCTAGCGCAATCAAACGTAAACATGATGCAATTTGAGTCAGAACTAGAGTGTTTTGTAATGTGTATTGCTTCCTTCTAACGGCATGCCGATGAAATAAACCTCTCAGAGTAACCGTCGTCCCCGACGAATTCATTGTTGCACTATTGCTGGTGTATTTTGGAATGATCTCAGAAGTTGTGTCATTGTTGTCTAATCGGTTGCAGTAAATAACAGCTCCATCACGGAATAGTTTCTCACTGGCAGTGAGTCTGCTTGATCCAAATTCTCCCAAACACCAGCATGCAGTTTCCACTTTCATTTCCACGCACAGCGATGCGAGCGATCGCAGCGTTTCACCTTTCCCATCATTTAATGACGAGCAATGCGCTGTACCGATGTAGTCCTTCATTGTTAAACCGTCGATACCTACTCCATCATCGATGATAATAATTTCATCTAGCCCTCGTAATGAAATGACGATGGAATTCGAATAGCCTTGGATTGAGTTACGAACCAGTTCTTCAATCACTCGTGGAAACGAACCAAGGATTTGGCTGCCCCTAACGGATGTCGCTGCCTTATCGTCTAACAGCTGGATTCGACGCCTCTCCATGGTGAGCCAACGAAGCGAGCCTACGATGCACGCGAGCCAACAGGAGCCAACGAGAGCCGTAGTGCGGGGGAGAGGGAGATTCCCCCGTAGAATAGCCCGCCGCCCCCCCCTCACTCGGCGTTGGGATGAAATGATGTTGAGTTGTTACATTATTCGCCCCATTCATGTTGTTGCTGCGTTAGCAATTCTATTAGGCGATGTTTATATCAGTGGTTTTAACCCCAAATCTACCAGAAGTCGCCGGTCTTCTCTACTCTTCGATTCGGACGACACTCAACTCGCCACTGCCGCTGATACAAATGATGCACTAGTTCTTCTTAACGAGGCTACAAAGTTAAGACAGCAAGCGAACGAGCTGCAACTACAATTGAATCGAGAAAAAGAGGAAAGGATACGAGTGCAACGTGAGAAGGTTGATTCGTTGATAGATGCATTGCTATTTCACGGCATGAACAATAATGCAACAAATCAACAACTGTTACTAACCGAGGATCAAGTGGCGAAGTTACTAATATCGAAACGATTTAATTATGAAATGGTGAACCAAATGTTTGATCGGATTTGTGAATTGGCAAACCGACCGCAAAGTGTTGATAGTTGCTCTCCATTACTGAGTCTATTACTCGATGCATCGTGTAAAGTAGATTGTTTAGATAGGGACGAGAATCCCAACAAACGATGGCGTCGAGTGGAGCAAGATTTGAGGAAGAAACTATTTTTGCTGGGTTATGGAATACGACTCGAAGATGCTGATGACGAGAGGAAGGTTAATGTCCGCTCAATAACTGGGGAAAAGGATTACTCTTAATAAAAGATATGTACCTAAAGTGAGTAATACGCATACATTTCAGTGAAGGAGACCATTTGAATCTGCCCTGTCTAGCATCCGTCTGTAGTGACCATTTCCAAGTTGCAAAAGTTCATCATGAGAGCCTTGCTCAACAAGCGAGCCATTTTTTATGACGTATATCGTGTCAGCACACCGCACTGTCTGCAGTCGATGTGCGATTATAATCGTCGTCATTCCCGAACGGTTTTGAAGCAGTTCATCCAGTTCCTCTTGTACAGCAGCCTCCGATTCCGGGTCCAAAGCGGATGTCGCCTCATCCAATAATAACAGGTCTGGTTTTCTTACTAGAGCGCGAGCTATTGCAATTCTTTGGCGCTGTCCACCACTGAGCGATTGCCCACGCTCGCCGACTTCTTCTTTGTATCCATTCGGAAATTGCTCGATAAAACTGTGGGAATTAGCAATCCTGGACGCCATAACAATTTCCTCAAATGTCGCAGTTGTCCCATATCGTATATTTTCCTCGATAGTTCCCGTGAATAATACCGGATCCTGAGACACAACTCCAAGCTTTGCTCGATGACTTTTCAAGCTCATCATTTTCAAATCCATGTCACCAAATCTAATTGTCCCCTCATCTGGATCGTAGAACCGCTGTAGAAGAGAAACTATTGTAGATTTACCACATCCAGAATGACCAACTAATGCGACTACACTGCCCCCTTCTATCTTTAGAGACAAATTGGACAGAGCAACAGTATCAGGCCGACTGGGATACGAGAAGCTAACATTGTCAAATGTTATATCTTCTTTGGTTGTATCGGTAGATTCCGCGAATTCGACTTCCACGCTTTTTACTGTCGAATTCCCAGTACCTGGAGGTGGCGGATGTCTATCTAAAAGGTAAAAGACTCTATCACCTGCCCCACTACTCTTTATCAAGGAGGAGTATGACTGAAAGAGATTTAATGACCATGTTTGAAGCTGGCCTTGATACAGCATAAAAGCTAATAGAACATCAGCTGTTAGCGTCCCTTGCTGAACGAAGATTGACCCGAGTAGCAACAGCGTTGCCTGTACCAATGTGTTGATAAGAAATGTACTCACGAACATGTAGTATACTCCTGTTGCAATCAATTGCCAAATGTTGAGATCATAGAGCCTGTTTATATGGCTTTTATACTTTTCGCACTCCTGATCTTCAGAACCCAACATAATTACAGTCTTTATACACGACAAAGATTCGTGAGCACAGCTCGTTGCGTCTGCTAGTGCATTTTGCTCTCGTACAGCATTTTTTGCCAACCAGCTGCCGTAAAATTTGTTCAGCAAACCGACAAATGGAACGATGGCTATTGTGCAACCAGCAAGTATTGAATTCCGAAGGAACATGTAAATAGCGATCCTGTTTTTTTGACATTACTCTTTTTGAGTGGCCATGCTAGGAATATCAATGATTATACAATTCACAGAACATCACTCACCCCAACATTCTCACGACAGCCTCCACGCTAAAGCGGAAAAACCATGTTAAGTCCTCAGCCATTTCACCACAGTCAGAAGTAAGTCTCGAAATTAAATCACCGGTGTTTGTTGTATCGAAGAAAGCTTGTTCTTGTCTCATTAGAGATGCAAACGTATCCACCCTCACCGCTCGAACAATGTTCTCCTTTGCCTTGCCAAATAAGTAAACACACCAGAAATCAAGAACAGCATCGACTGTACCAAGCAGGAATAGTAGAAGTATCTCTCTCTTTGCACCGGCATAGTCTTCATTGATCAAATCACCAATGGTGGTAGAAACAAAATGTGGGATGGCAAGAGAAAATGGAAGTCGGATCACAAGTACTATGATACCGATCCAAAGATATATTGACTGATTGCCAGCAAGCTTAAGCAACCGAGACGTTCCACGTAGACGAGTTGTTGATTCGTTAGTTTCACCGACGTTTGCTGCTGTTGGATATTCATCATTCGTTATCCCTTCATGTTCATCATTCGCGATGCTGGCTCCTTCCTGAATCATCTCTAAACCCAGCAATGGCTCCATCACAGAATTCGGGCTCTCCACTCTATAACTTGTACTTTGAGAAGTTTGACCATCCTCTTCGATAGACCGTGGCCAAAATGAGGCCATTAATCCGAAAGATGTCAACATCATAACCCAAACTCCCATCCATAATGTGCTTTGATCCTTCAGAGAATTGCAATTGTAATCACCAGCATGACCATAGTCATCTTCCGACGAAGCAAGATTAATAGCGCCCACACCCACAAGACTTAATCCCATCGAACCTTGCAGGAAGAACAATGTCCGTAGGAAGAAGTAGTTGGTTAATATTTGAAGTCCACTCGAATCAACATAATCTTTACTACTCGACCCTTTGTCGTGACGGTGAAGACGCCGATCTTGTAACGACCCCCACATTCCAGGTACTAACAATCCCAGCGATGATACAGAAAACGCCAAGAAGCAAGCTCCAACGAGGCGTATTGAAAGGTCTTCAACAACAATTGACGAAGGTTGAGATTCAACAGCTGACAATTGTTCTGTGACATTGTCGGAAATTTCCTTCAGACACGGATACAGCAGATAGCTAATGCATAGTTGAAAAATATGAATCGAATTAGAATGGGAATGTATGGGTAAACGTCGTGGGCATGAAGAAATATGATACTTACATTGCAGTGACGGGCCAAGCTAGGAATATCAAACCAACCACAATGAAAGATGCGGTGATGATTATTGAGCAAACAAGCGTTACCATGCATGGAGTTACGCCATTACGACTCGGTCGTAAAATGTATGGAGTGGGTGGTAACATCCTGTGTTGTTTGATGAATCTAGTTTATGAATTCAAGCGCCGCTGTGATGATGTCATGAGATGAATCTCATATGAGATTTTTTGTGGCTCTTGGCGCGGCAGGCGGGAAGGATTTTACGAGGTGAGTTGTAGTTAGTGTCGAACCTGCGTATCGTACGTACTTATCGTACCATCCGAACAACACAATATTTTCTCAACAACCAACCATGGCTCCGCCAGCCGCGCACGGACTGAGCGAAGACGAGGTAGCGGATCTTAAGGAGGCATTCTCCATGTTTGATACCGATGGTGGTGGTACGTGCTCGCCTTCAGTGAGGGATGATGCGGTGTTGTGTGACACTTGAGCGTACTTTAGTCGAGTCTCTTGGAATGTCGTTGGGTTTCCATATCCTCCTTTGAGTGCATCCATCATAATTATGCATGCCCGCCCAACCAATCCTCCTTTTCTTGCTTATCAATATTCTTAGGCACAATTAGCTTTACTGAATTAAAAGGTGAGAATTATCTATTCTCCCTGTGCTTGTGTGGTAGATCATAACTTACTAACAGTCCACCCTCTTAACCCACACACATAATATAATACAGGAGTGATGAAATCTCTTGGAGCAAATCCGACCGATGCGGAGCTACAACGGATGATGAAACAGGTGGACGACAATGGGGATAATGAAATCGACTTTGATGAGTTCTTGGTCCTAATGAGCTCAAATAAGACAAGCACTGACCCTGACAGTGAATTGCTTGCAGCCTTCGCTGTGTTCGATGAAGATAACAGCGGATCAATATCGAGGAAGGAAATGAAAAAACTCATGAAGAAGCTTGGACAGAAACTATCGGATGAGGAACTTGATGCAATGATGGAGGAGGTTGATACGGATAACGATGGCCAAATTGATTTCGAGGAGTTCAAGAGTATGATGAGATCTTAATAATTTCGGGGAAGATAGCTCTTTATGAGTTATCATTTAGTTGTTTGTTATGGTTCCTTGATCACCGCAACTCATTACTTAATATAGTGTAAGAGGGGGGAAGTAGTTTGTTAAAAACTCTACACTGATATGATATGGCGCCTTTCACGTTGAATTTACTGCGAGATCATGGAAAAAATTGCTTGATGGTAATTAGGGAATGGGATTGGATTATGACGAATGCATAGTTATTGTTAAATTAGTGACATTATATCTATCCTAACATTCGAGACATAACTGATTAGATGCCTTCCAACGAGAAAAGATATCAGTAAATTCATCTGCACGTCGTAACATCCCTCGCTGATATATTTCTTGCAAAAGCTTAAACCAGAGCTCAGATGTTTTCAGCACTTCTTCATTCCCAACAATCCATAACGAGAACTTTGCACGTGTCATCGCTACATTTACTCGACGACAGTCTTCCAGGAAGCCGACAGTACTCCTGCCAACACTGCCTCGTGATTTATGATGCTTACCCCTCGTAAAAGAGGAGTGTGATCGCACGCACGACAATACAATTATATCACACTCGTCTCCTTGGAATCCATCGACAGTTGACACTTTTATGTTGAGCTTATCCAAGTCAGGTACCCTTGATAGTTGCTCCTTCAATAGCTTCACCTGGTAATGGTAGATACAAAAAATCACTTATCAGCAACCGAACGAAACTATAAGATATTAATCTTTAGCAACTCACCTGATCATTGTAGAATGAAATTATACCTACTGTGACAATGTCTGACCGATTCGTAAAGTTCTGTACAAAGGACGATAAGATTGTTTGACTAATAAAGCTTGCTTCGTCGCCATTGGAAAAGCCACGACCATTTGTTGCACTGGACATATTGCGTCTATTGATATCCCAGAAACAAATCGTAGGAAAGCAGGGGCAAGACCAAAAAGGAGTAGGGCGTTCTTTTACAGAGTCAGGTGTTTTAAGCTTCCCATCATAGAATTGATCCGATGGAAAAGCAGCAATATCTTCATGCATTCGATATTGTGTACGCAAGAGAATTGTTGGATGATTTAGCGATTGCAACCTCTCAAACAAGGACTGTTCGAACGCATTATTGGAGGAGGAACCAGAGAGAGTCAACACAGGTAGTTGTTTTGGATCACCCACAAGAGTTACTGTATTTGGATTGAACTTGAAAGGAATTAGTGACTCCGGTTCGGATGCTTGACAGGCCTCATCAATAATGACAGCGTCGAATTCGGAATCATTTCTAGTAGGATCTCTGCAAACAGCATCAATGAACGCCTTTGATCCAGCACCAGATAAGGTTGTTAGGATGACACTGCAGCTCCCAAGGATTTGTAATTTGACGGATGCTCGGCTTACAATCCTTCGCCTCTTTTTGCGGTCGTGCTGCTGTATCTTTGGTGACCAGCTTGGTCCACTATCTCGCTCTTCATCATCGTACTCAAAATCCTGCGTCTCATCACTGGCTTTTCGGTTGACATTGACTTCAAACAAAAAGGCCTCCATATCTGACATTGCTTTTGGCTTTTGATGAATTGAATCACGCGAGTTCTCCCAAGGCAGAGAACCATACCTTGCCAGGTTGAAATCACCTATCTTTCCGGAGGGTCCAACTGATCCATGTTTAATCTTCCAAGCTAAACTATCGACTGCAACATTTGTCGCGGCACAGACCAAAATGCGATTCCGTGCCTGAGGTTCTTCATTCGAAACGCCCATTGTTTTCCCAGCGTGAACCAAGCATCCCGACTGTCGCTGTTTCGGACGAGGAGCTTTCCCGGACAGAAGAGCAGAAATAAGTCCAACGATCGTACTTGATTTGCCGGTTCCAGCTGTCGAAGAAAGCAAGATATAAATGTCAATAAAGAATCTTTATGCACAAATATTTAGTACATTATACGGAACTCACGTGGTCCTTGAATGAGGCAAACATTCTCACGGCAGGAACCTGTCAATACGTTAGAAATAGACTTCAGCTGAAGTGTGTTATGACTATTTGTGAGATGTCGCCATATGTCTAACGGTAACGATCGTGGTTTGGTTGTAGTTGTACTTTTAGAAGTTTTGGCAGTGAATGATGTGAAAACAGCCTTCTGCAAGTGTAACGACAAGAAGGGCAGAGATTGAATTGCCTCAAACTGTCGAACAACATTAGTCGTTGAACCACACGACATCAGCGTAAGGATAATTTCATCACGAATCACCAGCCCATTCTTGTGTGGGTCTAAGAGTTTCTTAAACTCAACTTTTGACAACCAGCCAGTCTGTTTTGTTTGATGTACATTCTCATGCACTACAAGCCACAGCCTCAAGAATGCATTACTCTCATTATAGGTGCGAAAGGAAAAGGTTGTGGGGAAGTCATGAGCGACAATCCCGAACTTGGTGTCAACCCAGCCATCGAAATGCATGCAGTACAACTCGCTTAGATTTGAGGGAGGGATGTTTGTATCACCGATCGAACTGAATTGAGCTTCGTACATCTTAATACCGTTTACATCAAAATAAGAGACGGACTTGAAGATTGGCGTTACTTCAGTCAACTTCGTCAATCTCAAACGATACAGGTCACGATGCCAACTATCAAAACCCCTCCTCTCTCGTTGATAATCCCCGTTGAGCGATGCCATACCTTCATTTAACAGCAGCGGGGCCATTGTTTCCATCATATCATTCACATCTTTGAACTCCCTCGGAACTATATCTATGGTTTTTCTTGTTTGTAATACCGGGTTGACCTCGCTCCCTTTTTGGCTTTTGTTTATGCTCATACATCGTATCGGTCCATAGAATTCAATGTTAAGCTGTTTGTTGATACCATTATCTTTGCAATTCGTTCGTACCCTAGCCGATGGTGGAGTCCACCGCGTTAATGCCTTAACAATGTCTGAGGGGTCAGGCCATAAGCGACTCAATGATGTGGGAGCAATGGGTGCAGCTGGTGTTAATCTCACTCTACTGGATGATATGACCAATGGTGGGCGCTTTTGGGGGAGATGATTGACTGCCAAAGATTTTACTGGTTGTTGTACTAATTTGCTGCTACTCCTGCTTACAGTCTGAATATCGGTTATTGGTCTCACAATCGCATTACTATCCTTGCTCGCTTGGCCGGCCCGACGGATTGGAACTTGGCTCAGAGTGCTGGAGCAAGACGAATCAGAAGACGACGATGCAACAGAAGATGATGCAGACGTCGAGGATGCGTCATCATTTCCGTTTGCACTGTCAAAGAATTCAGGAGCGGGTGAAGAGGAATTAAAATTGACTTCATCATCGCTGTACAGCGATGGTGGTGTACTTCTGGACGCGGTCGTTGCAGTGACGGCAAATGATTTGGAGCAGCAGCTATCCTCCGACGTGTTGGTTTGACCATCTTCAGCAGCCGTATCATTATGATCAATTTGACAAAGTTGACGAGATACTAATTCGATCTCCGCACTGGACTTGTCACGTGAAAGCAGATTCATGCATTTGTCAAATTGAGCAAACTCATCGACGTGCTCTTGTAGTCGAATGGTGCGATTCAAATCAGCTTCATTGAACTGACGTCTTTCTTCTGCCTGTTCCATATCATTCGTAACGAAGTTGATTTCGTCTTCTAGCATGGCGACATCATCATTAAGCTTGTCAAGAGATGCCACACGTTGCTGCACTACATCACTGTCTGACGAATGTAGCCTTTCCCTATCGCTGACATCGTCACTGTTTGATGATAATTGAGCTTCTGCCAGCTGTACCTCGACCATATCAAATAACTCCAACTCATATTTGTCATCAATACTTTGGTCACAGTCTTCCCAAGCATTCTCGCAATTTGATGGTAAGACAGCAACAGAAGCCTCATGGCATAGACCATTAAAAACGACATAATCAGTCAGGACGGTTTTGGGTCCCCAACGAGATGTCTTTCTTTTCCCCCGATTTTTACTCAGAGTCGTATTGGTGCCGTCGAATTCTGCACTATCCATTGTGGTAGTGTCTGTAATAGACATCTTCACTGGCACCACTTTTCCAACTAGTTTTTCATTCGTTTCACTGGGGTCATTATTGTCGTCTTGAATCAAGGATGCCATCGGCGTATGACTGTTAATGTCATTTGTGACAGATTCAGGTGGCGTTATTTTCTCCAAATTTGTCGTCGCCGCCCCCTTCATGTTAGTGTTGTTGCTATTATCACCACATTTACGATTTAAGTAGCGATTAACCTCGACCAAACTCCTAAATTTACGTCCTCCCTCAACTTTGGGGGCAAAGTAATATCGATCAATATGATGCCCACGTCCACTCTTACTTGTTACTAGTTGTTGTGTCCATCCCTCTCCAATTTCTAAACATGCGTAGGTACATTCAGTAGCACCCTCGGGTAATTTGGGTTTCATTGGTGACTTGATTGCTGCAGTTATTACTGTTTTATTAGTTGACTTGTCATTATTACTAGTAATTTCATCATTATTTGTATTCTCATTCGACGATGGTAATATTGGAAATGTCGTATCAATCGACTTATTGGTCAATGTTGACGTCGTCGTCGTTCTATCATTCGTCATCACATTAGGCTTCTTCCTGTTTAATAGCCCAACGACTTCGTCTCTATCACCAACATCACCATCATTACCACTTCCAACATCAACTCTAAATTTGTTGACATGGCCAACCTCACTCTTCTTCTCATCTGCCGACGTCACTGTCGACATGACCTCCAACACCAACTTTTCATTCAGACACATTAATTCGTACAGCTTTGCAAATGTTGGATTTGTTTCACCATCAAGTGTCTTTATTACATCACCATCTACAAGATCACCATTATTCACGTTTACATGTTGTGATTCTCCATCGATAACAGTGTCCGACGATGTAGGCGGTGATATTCGTACAACTAGTCGTTCACCCATAAAGCGTAGCGGACTACGATTTACACCCATATCTTGGTCGTTGTTGGTAGATGGAGTAACAAGGAAGCTGTGCACTCGCGGTCCTCCACCTTCCACTACTACATCATCATTGACTCGACAGCTCGATGCATTGTTGTACGGCATGAATATTTGATCTACATCTACAGAAAAACCATATGTTCGACAGCAACGTTCGTAATGTGGCCAACGTCGCTGCTGCCGACCACCTGATATTAAGTCATCGTCGATGATGCCGGCTTCATCATTTGTTTTAATGGAAGAAGATGGACGTACGACGACGATACGTCGACGATGACCATCGGCAATGGTGCATGACGGTCGTTGCTGCTGAGAAGTAGTTGGTGGTGGTTCAACAGCCGCCGTCAACTGACCATCGCCTTTATCTTTTCTATGCCGGGCATACATCATAATCATAATCCTTTTGCGTTGGTGCAGGTCGGGCGGGCGGGAAGGTCTTGTAGGATTTCCCCACATTCCCGCCTCATTCCTCATGCGAAGAAGATGTGAAATCATCGTACTAGGCTGGACCGTCTAGCAACCCCCACCCAACCGCTGAACAAATAGTAGTGCGCCCGCATTGCTCTTCACTCCCGTTGCGATCGAATACCGCCCTCCATCTTTTACAGCCCCTCAATGACGCCGTCTGCGGCTTCGTCGACGTCATCGTTCCCACCGATGCCTCTGCTGTCCATAACATCGCCAATGACAATTGAGAAATGCAAGAATCTAGCTTTATTCTCTACAGACATTTTCATTTGTTCGTATCCCAAGGTAAGGCACGGTCAATGCTTGTTAGTTCCGTGTCATACTGCCATACTCTGTTCATTAAATTATCATTGTCTCCAATTTTTCTTTGTCGGATGTTTTTAGAGCGGGACGACATGGACACAGCATATAATTTTAACGTTGCTGTTGGCGGATATGCGGCATCGTCGTCAACAAAGTAACGAGGATGTCGGTGTCGATTGTTATGAACACGTATCTGAATACGCACCCTTCTTCGAAATTGATGCACATTGGGATGAATCGGAGGAGAGCAATAACGATGTCGTCTCACTACTTGTGGATACCGTTGTAGACAAGCATGATAAACTTGGGAGACGAGTATTTAACACCCATCTACGTTGGGATATGTTACCGAAAAATAAAGCAATGGAAAAACTACCGTCAATAACGACAGCAACAGCAACAATGACTTCGAGTGATGAGAAGCATAGTAAAAAACAACACTATTCATCCTCAACAATGCCATCATGTGGTAAATTCATATACATCGTACGTAACCTACCCGATGTCTGTGCCTCGTTTTATCATCATTTATCAAATCAAAAAGAGGGTACATTCAATCATGACTTTGGAACATTTGCACGTGATTGGATGGCCGGGATTATGCCATTCGGGTCACCGATTCATCATTTACTTTCGTTTGCTGAGGGGTTTAGTGATAATCAATATTGTGACAATGATGCTGACAATACAACAATCCCACCAGGACACAACGGAAGACCACTCCTTCTTCTATCGTACGAACGTATGAAAACGAACATGCTCAGAGAGGTACTACGGATAATTGATTTCCTAAATCTGGATGCTATCCCAATAGAAACATTAAATACAGAGATACTACCAACATTTACTTTTCATTACATGAAGGAACGGTCAACCATGTTCCAACCCAAAAGTGTTACTTGGTTAAATGACTTTCAATTTCTAAGACGAGGGATTGTGGGTGATGGAAAAAGTTTAATGATGGAAACTCCTGCTGTTCCTAATGACAACAACAACAATGATCACGATGATGATAATTGCGTTGGTGGTAAAGACATGTCATTGCTGACGATGTTTCAAGACTGGTTGAATGACGAGGAATATCTATTGAGAATAACTAATTACGGATTGGACTTGGGCACAGCCGAACGATTCCTGGCCGTGGCGGATTTGAGGGATAACCTTCCTGCCCAAGTTCCCGCCTTACCGTGAAAATTTCACACTCTTACAACCTACCACACCACTTCTCTTGTTGCATCGCAACGGCTGCTGACGGAATATGATCAGCTCTAAAGTGATGTGTCCTGGCTGACTCTAAGTCTGGCGGCATATATCACTTTAGAGCTTGATCATATTGAAATATGGAATTACGTCCGTATCAGGAAAAAGTCGTGAACGAAATTGGATACGAAAATGCCATCGTAAAAATGCCTACGGGAAGCGGCAAGACTTTTGTTGCAGCGGAGTTCCTCTTGCGTAGACTCATAAAAAGGGATATTGATGCAATTGCAAGGTCTGCACTATTCTTAGTGCCCACTTGTGATTTGGTAACTCAGCAAACAAAGGCCATAAAAGAATGGGTTGGTGTTGGTACTGGGTACACAATTGCCGACTACTTTGGTGGGAAAGTTGTTCCATCAGCGTTTGATGTACTAGTATCAACACCTCAGGCCTTCCTCACTGTGCAACAAACAGAAACCAGCAACAAATGGTTTCAATGGTCGAATTTCTTCGCTTGTGTATTCGATGAGGTGCATCATGTTTTAAAAGAGCATCCCTATAGGATTATTGCTCATCGTATCAAGGCGTGGGAAGAATATCAGAAGCAACGGATTCAGATAGTTGGGCTCTCTGCATCCTTGACGTATGCAGTCGAGCACAAAGCTGTGGAGCAAGCGCTTGCTAATTTATGCTACGATTTATCCGCCACAAAAATGATCAGTCCTACAGAAGATGAACTTCAGATATCAGGATACATACCCAATGATGACAGTATCGAGACGATGAAAACACTGTGGACAGTGCCTGCTGGTGTGATTCCAGAACATGAGCGCATGCCTCATGACATGCATAAGATCTTTACGAAGAGAATAGCTGACCAAACGTCAACTTCTTTTGCAACTCAGGTGTACCAAGTCGTGCGAGATATCGAGCGTGAAATCGAGGAATGTGATCATGTCGATAGTGACGACTTGTTCATATCACCTCTATCTCAGGTAAAGCTTTCTTCCTGGGAGGATTATGCCCACCGAATGAAGCGTCGATTTCGTCTAGGTAGCCCAGTGCTTCTTCTCTACTCATTGTTGGAGACTTGGTATGTGGCGTTAAGGATGGTCGTGCAATCATGGGAGGAAGAGGAACAACTGGTTTTGCAATGGCTACTCATTAACGACGGATTTCAAATAGCAGGATGGTTCAGTCCTTGTTTAGAGTCATCAATAAATGAAGTGCGGAGACTCACCACAATCAACAGCATGCAGGCCGAAAAGCTTTCGTCCCTGACAAACAAGTTGATTGATAAGAGAAAAAACCACGGCATATCGTTTCGTTGCATCATTTTTGTCCAGCAAAGAATATCTGCGTATGTATTATCTTGTTACATCAATGACCACAGTGCTTGTAATGAGTATGGCCTGCGTGCTGGATATGTTGCATCAAAAAATAGTCGAATAACCCCTTCTCTGAAAGTAACACCTGGGGAAGCCACAAAGTGCATTGATGACTTCCGGCAAGGGATTATTAATGTAATTGTTGCCACCAGCGTCATCGAAGAGGGATTTGATGTTCCAGAGGCGAATGTTGTTATCAGTTATGATCATTTGAAGGATTCGGTTGAACTATGTCAACGCTTTGGCAGGGCTAGACAAAAGACCAGCTCACTTTCTCTAATGGCAGAACGAAAAGATAGACCACTCTCGGCTTTGAAGGAAGTTAAGGCGATGCAAGAGAGCATTATCAAAGGATTTGATCCTTCTCAGAATCAAAGTATGACACTGTCGTCTAGACAGCAATCAGTAAGAGATCGTGAGCGTGCAGCTTTCTCCATACTAAAGGATACTGCGAGATGTCAGCAAAGCCCAATGGAATGTTTGCACACATACTGTGCAAAGACCAAAGCTGTGTTTGATATCAATATCGTGGAACCAGATGCAGATAAGATGTTTAAGATGTTCAGAAGCACGATCGTATATTCATCTTCGATGTCTGAGACTAAAATCGTCGGAACAGGAGAGGGAAACTCCAAGAAGCATGCAAATAATCGGTCAGCGCTGTGCATCTTAGATCAATTACGAGAGAGGGCTATGGCAATGTATTCCTGATGTATTAATAGTGCCTACTACAAATTCCAAATCAATTGAAATTTCCAATCAAATACAAACCTAATGATCAATTTGGGAATCCTAACTTTGCTCGTACTCTTTTCTTTAGCACACCATCTCCAATCGAATCTTCAAAAGAGAAATACTTCTCTATAGTGTGTATTCCATTAGCAAGAATAGGCTCATTAAGCAGCTGTTGATATGCGTCCGGATGTTCTTCTAGGTATTGAATGCGATCGAGGGCTTCTTTATGATTGTTGATGTCAAAGTAAATGAAAGCCTTTGGATTGAATATGTCAAAGATTTCTGGTGTTCCATAATATATAGGAACAGTTCCCGACATAAATCCGTCGATTATTCTCTCTGTGATTAGACCAAAAATGTTTGCATCTTCCATCAAGAGAGAATAACGAAAGTCCTGGCTTATCAGTCTATTGAAATAAGCACTCTGTCCAGTATTCGAATTGTCCGGAACAATTATTGATGGAGGTCGTTCATTATCGGCATATGGCTGACAACGGAGAGGTTTCGACGCATCCACGATGGCGGGTATCACAGGATTTCCTTGACAACTACCAAGGGCATGGACTGGGCCTAGTTTCGACAGCATCATCACAGCCGTCTCCCGGTGAGCTGCGTAGTGTGAATTAACATACAATAGAAACTCTTTCCTGGTGTTCTGTGGTCGAGCAGAGGGTAGGAACAATTTCTCCATCGTCGAAACATCCACCTCACTCTGGGATCCCATACTCTTTACTAAGACCCACCATTTCATCATAGCATAGGGCAGATGAATGCTATTCATTCCTTCGTCATGTGCTCCAATTACATATACATTCTTATTGGGCGGTGTGTATTTTCCATAGGCATTAAAGCCATGAGTGGGATGATTGATATGGAGCTGCTTACCAGGAAATAATAATACATCAACGGGACAATACTGATGCATATGATGTACTAAGAAATCATTCGGTGTGGCATCGCTAAGTGATTGTGTCGTAAGCTGAATTGCCAAGTTCCCACCCTTACCTAAGCTGGTCGGAGGCGACCCAACAATTTCAGGAAAGAACGCGTTGACAATGTAAATGCCCAGCGTCGAGTGATTGATAGTATGCCCTGACCCCGAACTACCGCAATAGAAAAGACGTTTAGGTTGTACACCTTGTTTCTGGACGACTTTCTTCTCGTTAATCACCCCACGAACACAAAATTTGGGATGAATGTCGTCAATCGGCTTTTTACTCATTACTTCTGTTGCATGAATCATATCCACCAATCTCGCGACTGCATTCTTCTCATCGAATATTACAGGTATTTTCAACGAGGCGAAATATTTGGAATAGAAGCGACCTTTGAACTTCTCTGTCAGACTTCGTACCAACCCCTCTAATTCGTCAACATTTTGATACAGCTCCTCTTCGTGTTGCAGGCATAGGACATTATCATACTCGCATACGCGTTCGTCAATTTGCTGGTCAGCATCTGTTCCAGACTTGCTCAAGATGAAGAATACCTCATCAAAGCTGGGCTTGAAAATCTTGTACATAGCAATGAGGTTCATTTCATTCGTTCGCGTAACAATCGTGGTCATTATCGGCACGTTCTTGTCATTTTGGTACACTTCCAACCCAGGAGAGGTGAAAAGGGTTGTACAAAAAGCATTAGCATCGAACAATCCCATGAGCCAATTAGTAATAAATGGAGAATCCGTCCCAGGAGGACTGACATGGAAGATGTGATACGAACTTTCGCCCTTCACCATGTTGTCCTTCTTGCTCACGATTGCTGATTCCTTGGCCTGTTTCTTCATAATGCCAACAATCTCGGCGCGATAACTCAGGAGCAACTGATTAATTTGTTTGTTAAGATCCTCCGCAACACGGAGTAACATCCCAGCCATCTTACCAAGCTGTTCATTCGTAAAAGGCCTGTCGGTGACAGTTGACGACCCAACCGATGATGGATGTGGTATTATGTAACTGTCTAATCGTCTATGTCGATATCTCAGTCCTCCGTCATTCTCCTTATCTATTGCGAACATGCCTCGCCACACACACGCTGCATCGTCCACGATCATATTTTTCCATATCGATTCTCCGCCAATGAGGAACATCGTGAGACGTATCAACTCCTCAATTCCAGTCGACTCATCTACTTGCACGAGATCATCGTAGGAGAGTAGAATACGATCCCTTCCATCGTACCGATTCGTCCAATATCTAACGAATTCGGCATATTGATCCATCTGCGTTTCGAACATTCGATCGCGCCATGATATCCATTCGGCAACCGACGCCCTATTCGTATCGTCCTCGGTATTTACCGCATTTCCTGTATTATCATGCGGGTGAAACTTTTTTGGCAAATGCTTCTCCGACGCATGCAACTCATCGAACAATGCCGGTAATGCTCGTATTGGATTGCGTATCAATATTACCGCCCTGCGTGCATCGGCGTCGTGTTGTGGTTCCGCGGCGAGCGAACCACTTTTATGTGGATATCGAGTCTGTATCATGATCATTGGCGTCGTCGTTGGCGATTGATGACGAATGTCGCGTATATTATTAATATCCGATTCGGCATCCTGGATGCGATATGCTCCGCCGGTTAGAGCACGGATGAGACGACGCGCGATGCGCGTTCCAGAACCGGGGTAGGACGCCAGATATGTAATGGGCGGGAGCTTGGCCGACAAACTACTAGCAACGTAGCGCATATCTCCACATTCGTGATCCTTCGTTGCGCCTCGATTAGGGAGTAATGCAGTCAGACCACGACGACGACGACGGCTGAAGTTAGAGAGACGCAACGTCCTACTTGAAACACCACCCTGCATTGTAGCATCATTATCAAATTTCATCGCCATTGAAGGACGACGCTTCGAAAATAGAATCACCCCATTATGATATGCCACCGCGAATAATGCGGCTATGAGCACTACTCTCAACACGCGAGCAACGTACGACGACGAGCCGCGAGATGATAATTGTTGATGTGCTTTCATATAGTCCGTGCTTTCATTGCGTTCGTTTGCTTCTCGGGTCGACGACTCGAGAGGCGGAGCACTCAGGAATGTTGGGGACGTGGTCATGACGAAATGACTCGGCTTTGCACAAGAATAACAATCGTGCTTCTTACCTCGATAGCAGCTCGCAGTGGTAGCTCCGTGCGACGTGGTTTCATCATCGCCGTGGCTACTACGGTGGAGGTAATACGACGACGAGGACGTTTGAATAACAGTGATGTCTTACCTACAGCATGGACGTCTTCTTACGCCACATTTGTCGCATCGGCAGCCCCAACAACATTATCAGCATCACTTCCACGCCGACGTCCTTTGTTTGCGTCCGAAACTCCTCCTCCGCTGAAAGACGCAATGACATCTACGACGTCCACGTGCGAGGATGTCGAGATTATATCGACACATTCGATCCAACCTTGGTCGTCCCATCCCGACGATCCTAGTCTATGGTTGTATCATATTGAATCTACATCATCGACCATGGATGAGGCACGGAAAATGATCGTGGATGGAAAATTTAATAATAATAACGACGACGCGGCCGATCGTCCGAAAACATTCCTAGTTTCGGCAACATCCCAATCGGCTGGACGGGGGACATCACGACGCAATTGGCAAAGTTCCAAACGTGGTAATGCCCTGTTTACAATTGGCATACGTCAATCGTCGTGGATGGATGGTCTTGGAGTCAAAAATAATGGACGAGCGGTACCATTAACATTACTGCCGTTAAAGATTGGTAGTCTCGTGGCAACTCGTATACTTCAAGCGTTGGAGGCAGAATGCCTACCAAAATCAATCGACGACAATAATTGCTGTGGTGACGGTATATTAATGCCCATGGTCACGGTGAAGTGGCCAAATGATGTACTTTTGCGTAACTCGACATCGGTACACCACGAAAAAATTGCAGGTGTGCTCATCGAGACGTATGAAGATTGGTTCCTTATTGGGATTGGGATCAATGTCGGATATGCTCCATCGGTACCGTCAGACGGCGATGATCGAGGACGAGAGTCCACCTGTCTTGCAAGGTATTGCCACACTGACGCTGATGATGACTACATTGTGGGTGCAGTAGAGGAAATGGTAGGTGTGGGGTATGGTCCGATGAAGATTATTGTACCGGATATTGACGAAAAGGAAGAGGAGAATCGATGGATTGAAACCTCCAAGCAGCTGGCCATGGATGTCGCGTACGATTTACACTCTTGGCTGCACTATGACGACAACAACGCACAACAATCACAAAGGCAAATTGGGGAATCAATACTGGATGATTGGAAGTCATTTGTCGATTGGGATATGGAACTAATGTTGCGTGATACACCAAATAGAGAACGTGTTACACTTGAGGGAGTATTAGAGGATGGTCGAGTGATTGTTAAAGAAGTTGATACAGGACAAACTAGGACGTTGGTTGCGGATTACTTTTTGTAGAAAGAATAAGTATTCATTTGTTAATTGACATACTGCACAATTTATTCTTACATATCGCCACTATTTGGTGCAATCATTGTCGAAGGAAAAAAAGAACACTGTCAATCATTTCGTCAACGTTACCACTGTCACGGATCACATCAGCACTATCATCCTTACAGTCTAACAACAATCGTTCCAGCAACTCGGCCCTCACACCAGATAACTTCAACCCTCGTTGACGCAGAAGCTCCTTTAACTGTGCCGTGGTTAAAGATTGCAATGGAGGTGGTGAAGGTACCAACGCAACAACTAGTGGTAACGATTCGCCTGCAGTATCCAGTGCGTCTTGAATTTCATTAGCAAGATCCACATCAAAGTCTTCAATCGACTGAATGTCATTGACACTCTTATCATGGCTCAACATATTGATATTGACTAAAACACCATCACTCTTGGATCTTTCATTATCTGTGTTACGTTGAATATTTTGCATCTGTAAGTGAACCTGGTTGAAAATCTCTCCTGTTAAACTTGTTGCTAGTCGCAATGTCCTGTCTGCTAATTTAACTACATTTTGCTCTACTCGTTTATCTAAAGCGTTCATTTTCTTTCTCTTCTTTGATAATTGCTGTCGTCGTGTTTCCTTCTTGACTACCTGAGATGACATTTTAAGAGATCGTGAATTTTCGATATATAACTGTACTTCATTCTTGCTCATAACATATGTTCTAGTGTCGTCATCATACAAGCCATTTAAATCCAAACCTATCGAATATGCAAGCTTAAGCGCTTCCGATGTGCAAGGAGGCTGGGATAATGTCCAAGCATGATACTTCACATCTTCTGAAGTGATTCTTGCGCCAGGTTCCATTGATAATGGAGACACTGATGTAAGGTCAATACCGAATTGATTGGCAAGCACCTTCGACAGTGCGGTATGAGGAGGTACTGATTCTACATCGTCTTTTCTGCTCGTCATTGTTCGTGCCTTCTTCATATTGACTTGCTTCGACTTCTCATTTGTGTCCGTATCTTCCTTACTGGATATTGTTGTTTTCCCTCTTCTTTTCGGTAACTTTTTCACTGCTGGTATTTGCTCCACGAATGCATCCACGCTATCTGTCTGCGTCGCATTCTCATTCACTACCTGTACAGTATCTTTTCTTACACGCTTTGTTTGAACTTTCTGCTTCGTCTTCTTAGTCATCTTCTGCGTAGTTTCATTTCCAATCGTCTTCGTTCCACCTTGAACAGATTCGCTGCCTTTTAATACTGTTTCACGGTTGCCCTTTTCGCTTAGTAATTTTAGCTGCATCGATTCCAACGTCCGACTTCGTTTCGTTGAATGTTGTATGTTATTCATTTGCAGCTGAAATGCAGCGCAGCAATGCTGAGAAATAAGGATGCACAACGCAAATAAAATAGATGCCATCATTAATATAAAATGAATTGATGCAAGTCAGCGAGTAAAAGCCAAGTATGTCCCCACTATTAACAACAATCAATCTGGCTAGAAACTTGAACTTGAGGTGGAAGATTTGGCCGATAGGGGATTCGCCCGGGAAGGCTTTGTGACGGCGATAACATGATGTACGGTGATCCTTCCGAATTAATACAAGAATGATTAAGCCTCATTTATCTCATAAATTATTGCTGCGACTGTAACATGAGATATCCAGAGTCAATTCTCTGGAAAACTATAATTGCTGCAACTTGGAACATGAGATTTCTCTCTGGAAAACTCTATGCTTTGGTACTCTGAAGAAAGGGTTTGAATCGACACCAGGCAAATATAATGTTATCCCGTCGTGTGCATCCATAGACTTGCAGCTGCGAGCAGTCCACCTACTACCTGATGAGCCTGAATACCAGCCCCACTAGCCTGCAGCAAGCCCGAAAGCAGCAGCCCAAAGATTAGTGCGAAACCCTTACGAACACTGCCTGCGTGTTTCGTGACAAGACCCACTAGTATTCCACCGATACTGTTCGTCAGGACAGGGATAAGTGTCTCTGGTGTCCAATTAGAGAAGAAGGTCCGAGGTGAGAGTATGATGGTCCGACCATTAGTGCTCAGAATGAGAGAAACTAAGAGCAGAATGACCGATGCAACGCTCAGTTCCATACTGAACAAGTATGCATTTCGCGGAGGGCGTACAGAGGAAGGTTTTGCATTGGACCCTCTCCTCTTTCCCCAGATTGGCATTCCTCCCTGTGATCCTTGCGTACTTGACTGGGTCAGTGCACCCGCCATTCCTGACAATAAGCTAGCCACCATGAGGGGCACGACACCTTGAGTGAAATGTCTTGTTCCTCCAATAGAGTAGCCAGACTTTTCTCGCGCGATAGCAAGGATAGTACTGGGCTTTAAGATTTGCTCAATGACAAGCGTCGATAGCATAAGAATGCAGAGTGAAATCATCTGAATATTCGATTGGCGTTTTCCCATCACAAGGTAACAGCTCAGTGCAGCCGATAGAATTTTTGATTGATTGAGGACGTTGAATGTGAGTGCCTCCAAATTCTGTTGAGCCATTAATGTTGCCACGTTTTGTATTGTGTATAGGAAAGCGGGGAGTCCAGCAAGTGTAATCCAGGTCTTGATAGACCAACCATTAAAATCTGTTTCTCTGGTTTCGGCCTTCGTTCCAGAATAATACAATACACCTGCAATCCCAAATTTGACTAGCTCCTGTACAAGAACGACGCTGCTTCTCATTATTGTTTGTGGAGTGAATTTTCGCACCAGAAGAGGTTGAACTCCAAATTGTAAAGCAAGCAGAGACATGCAGATAATGGCAGTAGGAGTAAGGCTCTCTGCTTTATTCTGCGATCTTACAATTGGTTTTGGTGCTGTTTCTACACCATAACCATAATATTTAGACCTCACATATTTTTGTACAGGTTCGAGGAAGTACTCAGTCGCTGTAGTCTCTGCAACTAATATGTGCGGAATAGTGTCAGGCGTGTGGGAGCGTCTCCAGCTACTCTTCTTAACAATCACGGCACCACCCCTCTTATTGAGAAAACGGTTGTTCGGAACTAACTGAGATTCGCCTTGGATTTGATAGGGAAGGAGCAACGCAAGGGCAGAAAATGCAACAATCGGAGTCATGGTGCAACTTCTAGAAGCTTTACAATGCTGTATTTAGTTAGACGACGGCTGTATCCAACGGGCTGAGATGATGATGTGCACCTTGCGCCATTTAGTCTATTTATGTACTTTTAAATAGTTAATCATCATGCACCACCACCAAAGACCACCAAACGGTGTTTTCACACTCCCACACCGATTTTCACACTCCCACACCGACCCTGTTTCTGTAATTTGCAGGAGCTTGTACGATAGTTACGCTTCATCCTTCCTCCCATCATGGTTTTATCCTCTACAGCTTGGCGGATAGGTTCAAGACTGACTACGTTAACTACGTCACATGTTTCACGATCAGGCAAAGAGCTAGTTTCCACGATAAATCAATTGTATTTCTCGTCATCGTCTGTGTCTGCACCGACAAACGTAGAGCAGAAGACAATACGAATAAAAAGAGATCTGACCAGTCTGAACAATGAGAAGACTGTGGTAAAATCTCCGAAGGATCAAATGATTGGTTACAAATATAGGTTCTTGTCCGCAAATGTGTTGACAACCTCGCAGTTGAAAGCAGCGGTGGCTGCGGTAGAGGAGGAGGCGCTGGTGAAGGCTCAGGAGGATCATGCTGAACTGCTGACTACCTCCATTCCAACAACGTTGCAAGTGAGAGAAAAAGAAAACTATTATGTTCACCTTCTGCAGCAGCAATACGACAATGATGACATAAGAGATGAATCCAGCTCTAACCCGAACAATCGCATACGTAGTGGAATCAAAAGTGTATTCAAGAATGGACTATGGACAACAATACGAAAGAATATGGACAATACTCAACATGTGGATGATTCATCAAGGTACTCCAAACAACCGCCTCAGTCTTCCATGCGCAGCCGACGTTCGTCTGTCCTCTTGGATGAAATGATCAATAATGATTCCTACACAGGATTTCTTCCGGCCGAGAGGCATAATATAGAATTAGATGAGGCCATTTTAGGAAGAGTACGTGTAAGATCCGTACAAACTGCAAGTTCCATAGATGTTGTGGCAGTATTGAACAAGGTGTTTGGGGGAGGTGCTCGTGATACACCATACCCCGATCAGCATCCACTTGCAGATTTCTTTGCTACCTCACCTCCACTTCGTCATGTCTTTGGTCGGACGAACATTATCATTCAGCTATCACCTCCTCCAACTGACGGTCATCCATCTCTTTCGCTGTCAGTTCCACGGTATGTTGTAGTGTATCGCTTTGGTGCGGTAGTATTCTTCAATCTCACTACTAAAGAATCCTCGCGACTGTTGGAACAGATAAAGAAGTATTCTGCCAATCCCATCCCAATTGGATTTGAACGTCGTGAACACTTCGAAGTTGCTCTCCATCCTCAATTGGAAACAGCCACTGGTAAAATTACCTCTGACCGTGCTCTTGTAAAAGAACTAGACATGAACACTGTAGGCATTGTATCCAATATCATGGGTCAGACAGTTGCGCTGGATTGGTACAATGACACAGTTGACGAATTATTAGCACGATTTAGCAGTGTGAACTCGTCTGTGGAACGTACTGGGAGCTTTACGAATGTTGAACGTAACACATTGTTTCAGGTAGTGGCCAAGAATAATAGCCTGTTCATTGATTTGGTGGGTAAATTAGGACTCAAGGACAGAAGTGATACGGCTTGGCATTTGAGTCAATATGAGGGATTACATGAAGGGATGAGGAAAGAATTCGAGTTAGATGAGCGCTTTCGGAATGTGGAATTTAAGCTTGATTTGATCCAGCAAAACGCGAAGTTCTTCTTGGAGGTAATACAAGATCAAAAGAGCAATGCCCTTGAGTGGGTGATTGTGATTCTAATTTCATTCGAGTGTGGATTGATGATGCTAGATATGAGTGGAAAAGGTGGAGATATAATGGCGGTGTGGACTTCGTTTTTCTAGGTGCTCTTCTCTAACTTAATACCTTTGCCAACACCTCCTTAAATCCTAATCAATTGTATTATAACACTCCTAAACATATTTACGCATCACAATCAAGCGATCAACTGATTCTTCACGAAGTAGAATAGATTCGCACTAAACCTGCAACTTCTTTCACCCATAAATCAACTTCGGCACTCTTTCCAGTCGCAAGGTTTTCGTCCAGAAGCCCTAGCTCATTGACAAGAGTAGCTGCAATCTTGCCCAATTTGGGCGATTTCAAGAATGATCCTGCAGCCATCAGTAAGCGTTGAAGCGTAGTAACATCCGTTTCATCCTGTATCTGTTCAAGACACCCGAGGAGAATAGACATATGATCTTCGGACAATTCCACGGTTGTGGTATCAATATCTCCATTTCTATCGACTTTAAGCGTCAGGTAAAGTGATGCATTATACAAGAATGCTGCTGCACTTTGTCTCAATGAAGTAGATCTTCCATCCTTCGACGCACCACAATCATACAAGGCCCTATCAATAACGCCTGCAAATGCGGTCCCATCCGGAGGTACAGAGGAACCGATCGCATTGCTCAAGACACACCATGCCATAGAATTAAGCGATTGATTGGATAACTTGGCTTCGAGTAGCAATTTTGCAACGAGTTGGACAGAATCATTCTTTGCATCAATCACACCAACGCCTTCCTTACCATTTAGACTCGACAAGACAACAAGTCTCAGTAACATCAATGCATATGAAGTGTTCTTTGATGCATCATCGTTAATAACTGAGCATAAGTATTTATGCAAACTGACAATTTCTTCTTGCGTCCACTTAGCTGTGGTATTCGACAACTTTGATATAAGGTCATTCTGCTCCTGGCTGGGTTGTAATCGGTCGACACATATCTTTATTACCCCAGTATCTGTCGAAAGCAGGGCAGTCTGTTTGTGTAGTAATGGCGTCTGCTTGACATGAGAAGAAGGTTGCGTCGAGGGTGCAGATGTGGCAGCAGGAATGTTCGCCCACGGATTGGTAGACGGCGTTGCTGTAGACGACATGCTGGGAGCAAACGATGACTGGGACGCCGCCCTTGCTGGGCCAAGATTGGTTGGTGCATTTCTTGTGACTTGCATCTGCTCCATCATTGGTCGAAGCATTGCCCCCATGGGGCTGCTAAGGACTTTTTGAGGCACATCGAGTATCCATTGCGGTGTGCCCCTCTGCAAACGTAGGCCATATCTCGCGGCCTCATCGGAAAAGTTATTGCAATTGTTATGAAAAAGATTGTAGCTCTCGGGCCCGAATCTACCACTTGCTGCCTGAGCATGACACCACGCTTCAAACTCCTGTTCGGTAACATTCGTATAACCCAGCGATTGGATATCGATTGGATGTATCCCACGAGATGCACGGAATTCGGCAGGACTGCACCAGTCAATTCCCTGTCCGAAGTAATACTCTTTCCCAAAAGCGATGATTGCAGTATGTGGGATGATCTCGATTGCGTGCTGAGGTCCAAGGAATTGAGCTGATAAATTACGTGCCATTCCCATTGAGAGATCATAGATGGCTAATTGCACCTCTCTTGATGATGATGTACTCATGATGAGCGACTAACGATGTGGATTATGATCGACGAGCGACGAAGAAAGAGGAGAAGAGGTGAGGGGGAGCTCCCGCAATACGTACTCTAGATACTTTAGGCTCATGTTCCACCATCACTCTTTGTTTGTGTGATTTCTGTTATTCTAGCCTAATTCTAGCGCTTTTAATCTTACTCTCTATTGTAAACTAAGCTAACATATATAGTACAGTTTGACCGAACAACATTGGAGAGAGAGAGTTAGTATTCGTGGACTGTTTCGCTTTTATATGTCCTTTGAACTTTAGCTCTTCTCAGCTAGGTGGCGCTAGCATCTCCTGTGATTTCAGCACTTGACGATTCAATCAATGATTGCTTACTGAATCTGGTCATTCAAAGCATCTTGATTCGAGATGAGGTGAATTATGTCGTCTTAACTTCATCTGATGAAAAGCTTACATATCTCGATGAAGTATCAACGAAGTATCCAGGATTCTGGTTACCCGATATCATCTGCCGTGACGAGCTACTACCGCAACTTACGGATGAGAACGAATCGCCCATCGAAGACAGATTCTCGACACATTGGCTCCTCGAGAGATTACCAGAGCCACCCATCCGTTGTTCAGTGGCTTGATGACTTGTCGACGGACCGACGGACGCCACGGCATCGAAGCGAGAGCAGTCAAATTCGTAGTCTTCAAAGATGCATGTAGGGGAGGATCTTGTCATGCTGCTTGCGGAACTGATGGAGAGGTTGATCATTTGGTATTCGAAGTTGGAGGAGGAGCTGTTCATCATCTTGACGAGAATAGGTATGTTCGTAATTGTAGCGATAGCACTTGATGTGAACCAGCCTGGAAATTTTGTGAATGAGAATGGATGTCGACACAGTGATGTGGGCTCAGCGACACTACTGCCTTCTACCTTCCTTGTTCCCGTGTTGTGGAATTGTTCGAGTGTCAAGCCACAATGTTCGGGTGTCAAGCCGAAGATCTGATGTCATTGAACTTGTGGTATATTTGAGCTGACTAACCAAAGAAGGATATGTTGTCTGAAGAAACCCGAACCGAGGACCAAGTCGTAGGTACCTCATCATCTTTGACGCAGAGAAGATGTGCGAAGACTGCCTTCCACAAGCTTCTTCATCAGTGTTGAAAGAATGGATGAAGTGCATACCATATGACCATTTTCATTGTCAAAAAGCACGCTGCTGCGGAGGTGCGGGTGGGTGTCATGTTGCGGGATCATCAAATCGACCATCATCGATTTGTCCCGCTGACCGTTCCATCTCCTCCTTCTGTTCATCTTGTTTCTTCACCAACCAGGCTGGAAGATTCGTAACTCCTCGTCCCCGTCCATTTCCTGTACCTCCACCCACTACCACACCTTCTCTGTCGCCGCGACTCTTCTCCACGATTTTACTAAAATCGCCACTCTCTATTAATTTCGTCCGTTCCTCCTCAACCTTCTTTCGCAACATCTCCTGCTGTTCCAGCCTCTGTAATGCAGATGCTTGCATATCTTTTCGTATCTGTTCCATTTTCTTACGCTCACGATATGCCAAATAGTCATTGGGACAATATGGGTCATATGGTTGTGTCACACTCGCGTGTAGTAGACGCATTGCCTCAGGTTCGTTATCTAGATACGGCTCGTCATCGTCGTCATCATCGATATCGTTGTTGTGGTCGTTATTGTTGTAATCGTCTCTTATATTACCATTCTCTGCACAACCAACACTAGGAGTATCGCTTTTCATATGTACTATTATTTCGGAAGGCGATTTCCGAATGACGTCATTGTTGTTAAAGTTCGAATCGACCACGAGTTGGGCAATAATACTGCTTGATGTTTGCGATGTAGCTGAATCTTGCTTTGCCATCGTCCTTGTATGAGACCCTGATCCGCTCGTCTTCCTTTTCTTATTCCTAATTGCGTGAGGCACAAATGCCATCATCGTCCCAGCCGTGCCAATTGAATTCACTAGCGACGACGACGTTGCAGTTTGTTTGCTCGATGGTTGTTTGCCAGAATATGACGGCTGCTTTTCATCATCATCATTTATTGTGGATACCTGCTTTTTTTCATCATCATTTGTTGCGGATACTAATACAGGCTTTGGTCGACGATCAACGGCGTCAGCCACCGCTGCGATTGTGGAGGCATTCTCACCGGCATTACTAGTAGAGACAGCCGGAAGACCACCGAATAAATCGTCCATGCCGATTGGAGTTGGGGGGTACTTT
>Ga0247832_1001074_pt1 | contig 51323 bp, 46 predicted proteins | sample LaCruzMarch2015__10_FD_192407 | JGI IMG/M metagenome (GOLD analysis project Ga0247832, IMG submission 192407) | Freshwater microbial communities from meromictic Lake La Cruz, Castile-La Mancha, Spain - LaCruzMarch2015_4m | ecosystem: Environmental > Aquatic > Freshwater > Lake | place: Spain... | reverse complement strand
AAACATGATCCTCGAAAGCTATGCCGGCCCAGCGCAAAGCCAAGAACGGCCGCATGGACCAAGACGAGTAAGCCTTATTGCCGAGATACAAGATAGGCATGGCGATCCTTCGCAAAGGGGCGCTGAAAAAGCAAAACGCGCCGGGGATAAGCCCGGCGCGCCGCTTACTACCGCATCAAAGACCAAAGGTCACTTTTTGGGTTCAAGCTTGTCGTTCAAGACCCAACCGGTGTTGTCATTTTCATCAGCGACTTCCCACCACATGCCTTCCTTGGCGCCAGTCGGATAGAGCAACTGGCCCGATTCCAAGGTGCGCACCGTGGTGCCGGAAGCGGACGGCGAACGCTTCATCGCGACTGAAGAGGCGCGGACGATATAGGCCTGCTTAGGCGCAGCGGCCGCCGCATTGTCCGGCACCCAGCCGAGTTCCGTGACAAGCTTGCGATACCCATCGAGGAACGAGAGCGACACGACCTTGCCGATATCGGTGTTTTCGTAGCCGCCGCCGACAGCGCCGCCGAAGCCCCATCCGCCGCCCAAACCGAAGCTGAGATCAGAGACCTTCGCGAATCCTTCAAATGCTGCTTCTTCGGAGGTGCGAACATTCATCAGCGACAGAACGGTCTGCGCTTCCGACTTCTTGTTCTTGATGCCGATCCCGCCGACGCCGAGGCGATTGCCGATAATGCCGCCCGCAATTGCGCCAAAACCGCTACCACCGGAATTCGAGTTCGAGGTTGCGATGTCGGCCTGGATCACATAATCCGCCGCTTTCACCTGGCCGCCGCCGACATTCGACCCGCGTTGCAGATCGCCGCCCGCCGCCAAAGCCCGTTCCGCTTGCGCGGCGGCCATGCCGGCGCCGCGATTGACGAGGTTGAAGCAGCCCGATCGCTGGACGAACGTTTTAATCAAAGTGGAGGGCGCGCCGAGTTCATAAGCGAGCCAACCTTGGCCGTCGCCATCGACGATGGCGACCGTGCCCAATTTTTTGGTGCATTTCGGAATTTCAGCGTTCTTGGTCGAGCCTTTTTCGTTTTCGACCTTGGCCGCGAACACCGGACCGCTCAACGCCACAGCCGCAACCGCGATAATCAGTGCAAAGCGCTTCATGCATGCCCCCCTTAGCAATCATGCAAAGGCCGAAAAATCTTGCTTGAACAACGATATAGAGATCGACCAACAAATCATTCGAGAGTTTCCGACTCAAATCGCCGATCTCTCAATGTATTTGCGGGGTAACGCGCCCTATAAAACTCGTCAATTCGGGAATGCTGTTAAAGCACCCAAGGCCTATGCTCGGTCCCGGCACGTTAAGTCAGAAACAAAATCCGGCCAAGCTCCATCACATCAGCCGTGCGCCAACAACCCGCCAGCGGCGCCAAAGCGTCCCCGGCCTTCAGGATATGCTGCTGCACCCCATCTGGCGCTTCGATAATGAAGGTCGCCAAACCGGATAACGCCACCAAGACCTCGTCGCCGGTGGGATGACGCTCTCAGACTTTCCAATCTTCGGTACTGTCGAAGACTGTCACCAGGGCGTCGAGCAAAGGCGGGTTCTGGCGGATGGCCTCCTAGAATTCCAGTCCACCCTTTTGCTTGGCCGCGCCCCCTTTGCCATCAAGCCAAAGATAAACTTCGCTGAGATCGAAAACAAATGGAGTGGATGGGCTCCCTCTCGGGCGGCTCTCAGAGGCGACGCGGCGGGTACCCTGCGGCGGCCAAGGCGTCGATGATTTCCTGGGTATGCCGCGCGTCGCGGGTTTCGATCATCAGATCGAATTCCGCGCCCTTCGCCGGCACGTCAAGCGTCAGACGGTTGTGCGAAACCTCGATGATGTTCGCGCCATGCTCACCAATCAACGCCGACACTTTCGCCAGCAGGCCCGGCCGGTCGTCGCCGATCAGCCGGAGCGACACGATCCGCTCTTCGCGCACCAAAGCGCGCATCAGCACGGAGGTGATCAAGCGCGTATCGATATTGCCGCCGGTCAGAATCAAGCCGCACTTTTTGCCTTTGAACTTTTCCGGAAAGGCAAGCAAAGCTGCAAGCGACGCAGCGCCCGCGCCTTCGGCCACGGTCTTTTCGATATTGGCGTAAAGTGCGATGGCGCGTTCGAAATAGGGTTCTTCGATGAGCACGACTTCGTCTACCAGAGGCCGCGAGATAGAATAAGCCAGATCGCCGACGCTCTTCACCGCGATGCCTTCGGCGATCGTCTGCCCGCCGCCCACAGGCGTGTTGGTGCCGCGCAGGCGCGCCGTATAGGACGGATACATCGCCGGTTCACAACCGATGATCTTGATGTCCGGTTTCATGTGCTTGGCCGCCGTGGCGACGCCCGCGATCAACCCGCCGCCGCCGATGGGCACCGGCATCACTTCGATGTCTGGCTGTTCTTGCAGCATCTCGAGCGCAATCGTGCCTTGCCCAGCGATTACATCAACGTCGTTGAATGGATAAACAAACGTCAGATCCAACTCATCGCGCAGCTTGTGGGCATATTCGGAGGCTTCGTCGAAACCATCCCCTTCCAGCACGACTTTGGCGCCGAGAAACCGCGTCTGTTCCACCTTCACAAACGGGGTGGTGCGCGGCATGACGATCGTGACAGGCAAGCCCATACGCGCGCCATGATACGCCAAGCCTTGCGCGTGATTGCCCGCCGACGCGGCGATAACGCCGCGCTTCTTTTCCACGTCCGTAAGCTGCAGCAATTTATTCAATGCGCCGCGCTCTTTATAGGCAGCGGTGAATTGTAGATTTTCGAACTTTACCCAGACGTCCGCACCAGTAATTTCCGACAGCGTCCGCGACCGGCGCAGCGGGGTGCGCTCAATATGACCGCTCAATCGAGCGGCGGCGGCGGTGACGTTTTCGAACCGTACGGACATGAAAAGAACCAGTGAATCGCCAAAGCGACGCCAAACAGAAGGCGTGCGTAAGCGTGCGGCTATAGAGCGTTTGCCGCCAGTCTTTCCAGCCTTAAATCAGGCCCTCATCATCGGATCGGCGCGATTAACGCACCGGCCGGGCGATTCCGGCCAGCCTGGCATCACTCTAACGGTGCACGGCTTAAGACCCAGCCGGACGCACCTCGACCCTTAGGCCTTTCGCGGCGCCGAACATCTGCTTCGCCAGGGCCTTCACCTGCGGCAGGGTCACCGACTGATAATCCGACCGGCGGGATCGATGCCACGCCAAGGTCTCTGGCCGAAATTGCGCCGCATCCGCCACTCGCAACCAATATTGGTTGTCTTCCTCGCTCTTCGGAAGACCCTCGATAATAGGCTTCGTAGCGCGGGTGAATTCATCTTCATCGATCTTACCGGCAGCCATCTCTGCGGTAATTTTCTGAATTTCAGCATAGAATATGTTGAGTTTCTCCGGCTCCAGATCGATTGTGGCGCGCAAGACGCCGATACCTTTGAAGGCTTCCGACTGATCGACATCCACGGACGGCGCATAGGTGTCGCCAAGGCGCTCACGCAGATCTTCCGTCAGCTTCAAATCCACAATCGCCGAAAGCACGCGCAATTGGCGCCCGCGCGCCGGATTTTGGAAGAAGTCGCCCACGTCCCAATTGACAACGGCGGCAGCGCGATTCTTCGGCCCCGCATGCGTCAGCGTTTGCACGCTGTCTTTCATCGGCGGCTGGGTCACCGTGTTGTCGCCGCCAGCGGGCTTTGGCGCTGCGTCCCGCATCGGCAATGCGCCCAAAGTGCGCGCCACAGCCGCAATCGCTTTGTCGGAATCAACGTCGCCCACAAAGGAGATTTCAAGCGCACCCGTCGAAAGCGGCTTGGCCAAAGCCTGCTTGGCGTCTTCAAGTTTCATCGTCTCAAAAGCGCTGCGGCCCGGTATCGTCCAGCGCGGATCGCGATTGCGCAGAATTGAGCCGAGATCGCGGCCCAGAACCGATTGCGGCGTCGCATCCAGCGTCTCCAGCCAGACGGCCACATTCTTTTGGAAGATGGCTTGCGCTTCCGGCCTATAACCAGGCGCGGAAAGTTCGGCGGCCCACACTTCCAATTGCCATTCCAAATCCGCAGGCGTCACCACGCCCGAGAAAGAATACGCATCCTCATCCACGCTCATACCGAACTCAGCGGTGCGGCCAGCGTTCAAACGCTCTAGCTCGTCGGCGGAGTGCTTTTCCAATCCACCCAGCGCAAAAACGGATTCGACATAGGTTGGAAACCCAGCCGGGCTGCCGGCCAAATCCATCACGCCGCAGCAGACGCGTACGATAGCGCGCACGGTATCGCGCTCATAAGGCGTCGCGATGATGTTCAGGCGGACATTGTTGGCGAAGCGCACAGCGGTGAGCTTCAGCGTTGGCGAAAGATCCGTCACCTCCTTGCGCTCAACCACGGCGCCGGGAGCGCCTAAGTTCGTATAGGCGAACGCGTCGGATTGAACCTTTACCGGTTTGCCGACGGGTTGCACCCGGCTTTCTTTGTAAACCGCCAGTATCGCGTTTTTCGCGTCAGGCACTTGCGCGCTGGTGGCCAGGAATATTTTCGGTTCGACGCCCGCCCAACTCGCCCGGAAGGCCGCGTTCAGGCTTTTTACGCTCACCGCCTTCGCGAAATCGTCGAAGAGCTTCAGATCGTCTTGGGGATGCGTGAAGACGACCGCTTCATTCACCGCTGAAATAAGGGCATCCGCCAAAGCGGCGCTTTTCCGGGTCGGCGCATATTGCGCAGCGTTGTTGAAGCTCGCGCGCATCTCGGCCAATTGCTCGTCCATCTCTGCCTTGCTGAAGCCATAGGTGAGTGCGCGGCGCAATTCCTGTTCCCCCGCAGCCAACGCAGCTTTCCAATTTTTCGGTTCGGCGGCGATGTTAAGGGTCGATAACTCGGCGGCCTTATAGGCGTCGTCGTAATAGGCGCCCGCGCCAAGAATCTTGGCGTCAGCCTGCCGCGACACGGCGCGGAAACGACGCGAGAGAATCGCATTGCCAAGATCGCGCGTCAGATCCTTGCGGCGCTGAGCCGCACTGTCCGCGACATCTTTGTAAGGGCGAACATAAGAAAAGGTAATGGTCGTCTTGGCTTCCGGTTCGGAGAAATAGCCAGCGTCCAAACCCGCCGGGCCAGAGGGTCCCGCCGCTGGCGTTTCGTCTTTTTGGCCGGACGCTTGCCAATCCCTAAATTGCGTCTTGATCTTCTCGGCGATCTTGGCGGGATCGATGTCGCCCACCACCACGATGACGGCGCGATCGGGCCGGTAGCTGCGCTTATAGAATTCGACAAACTGATCACGCGGCGCATTGGCGACGACGCTCATGTCGCCGATGGGCAAACGCTGTGTGAGACGCGCATTCGGCAGCATGAATTTCGCACCTGCAATATAGGCGCGATACCCAGGCGTATTGCGAACCCGCTCCTCGGATTTGATGATTCCCCGTTCGCGGTCGATCGCATCGGCGGCGAGCGTCAGATTGCGCGCCGTCTCATTCATCAACATCAGCCCTTGATCGACCAGCGCATCGCCATTGGTCGGCAGATCAAGCTGATAAACCGTCTGGTCGAAGCTCGTGAAGGCGTTGGTGTCCGGGCCAAAAGCCAGGCCATAACGCTCAAGGATTTTCACCATGTCGCCTTCTGGCACCTTGGCCGAACCGTTGAAGGCCATATGCTCGAGAAAATGCGCCAGTCCTTTTTGCGCGTCGGTTTCATCCAGCGACCCGGCGCCGATATGCAGGCGCAAAGCGACGCTTTTGGTCGGCGTCTTGTTTGCCAGAATGGCGTAGCGAAGGCCGTTGGGCAGCTGACCCCAAACGATATTTTTCTCAGGCTTCAGCGCGCCGGCGACAAGCGGCCATTGCACCTGTTGGGCGGCTGTGCGCGCTTCGACGTGAGTCGCCAAGGCGCCGAAACTGGCGCTGACGAGGAAGGCCGCCGCAAATGCCGCTTTCAATGCGCGGGCCCATTTGAACGCCATGACTGCCTCATCGACTGACGGCGCAATGGCGCCCAACATTTCACCAAGCGCCTAGGAGGACGCGGCGGCGGATTAAGCAGGTAAGGGCCTATGGGGGCAAGTCTAAGGCGCCGGATGCCGCCCTGGTATGACGGCTTCTCAGGCGCCCTCGGCCAGATCATGCTCGGCCGCCCAATGGCCGGGCGCGACTTCCTTCAGCCTGGGGCGGACAATGCCGTCTTCGACCTGCACCCGCTCCGGATGCGCCGCGGCGGACGGCAAAAACCGCAGATGCGCGGCAGGGTCGAGCGGCGACGGCGGCTCAGGCATCGCCGGACGACGCGGGCGATGACGCTCGATGTCGGGGTCTGGGATCAAGGCTGCCGCCAGGAGGGTGCGCGTATAGGGGTGGCGCGGGGTCGAAAACAAAACGTCCGCGGCCGCCAATTCCATCACCCGGCCAAGATACAGCACCATCACCCGATCGGCGACCTCGCGCACCACCGCCAAATCGTGGCTTATGAATAGGATGGACATCTGCATTTTGACTTGCAGCGCGTTCAAAAGCGTCAAGATCTGTGCCCGCACCGAGGCGTCGAGCGCCGAGACGGCCTCGTCGCAGACGACCAGTTGCGGCTGCAAAATCGTGGCGCGCGCAATACCGACACGCTGATTTTGTCCGCCAGACAGCTCATGCGGGTAGCGATTGCGCAAAGCCGGATCGAGTTCACAATCGTGCATGGAATCCATCACGCGCGCGCTGCGCTGCTCCGCATTCAACAACGGCTCGTGGATCGTCAGCGGCTCTTCAATGGATTGCCCGATCGTGCGCCGGGGATCAAGGCTAGCCAGCGGGTCTTGAAAGACGATCTGAAAATCCCGGCGCGCTTTGCGCAATTGCTCGCCGGAGATATCGGCGATGTCGCGGCCCAGCCACGCCACTTTGCCGCCGGTCTTCGCCACCAGCGCCAACGCCGCCCGGGCGAGCGTGGATTTACCGCACCCAGATTCACCGACGATGCCCAGTGTCTCCCCGCGTCGAAGCTCAAGGTCGACGCCATCCACCGCGCGCAGCGGCGTCGTCTTGCCCAGCAAGCCGCCATCCACCTTTACGGGAAACCACACCTTCAAGCCCTGCGCAGACAGCACTTTTTGCTGCGGATCGATGATTGCGCGGCTAGGGCCGGAACGCGGGCGATCCAATCTCAAAGCGCTTTCAATCAGGTTCTGCGTGTGCGGATGCCGTGGGTTCTTAAAGATGTCGTGGGCCGTACCCGCTTCGATAATCTTACCGCTTTGCATGACGATGACGCGATCCGCCATACGCGCCACCACACCCATATCATGCGTGATGATGGCCATCGCCGAGCCCGTGTCGCGCTTCAAATCGTCCATCAGATCGAGGATCTGCGCCTGGACGGTCACATCAAGCGCGGTGGTCGGCTCATCCGCGATCAGAAGCGCGGGTCGCGCCAGCATCGCCATCGCGATCATCACGCGCTGCCGCATACCACCGGAAAGTTCGTGCGGAAATTGATCGAGCCGGCGCTCGGCCTCGGGCAAATGCACCTGTCTTAAGGCGCGCAAACACGCCGTTCGAATTTCAGCCGAACTGAGATTGCCGAGCAATTGCAGGGTCTCCGCCAATTGCGCGCCAACGCGCATATGCGGCGTCAGCGAGGTAAGCGGATCCTGAAAAATCATGGACATGCGCCGACCGCGCAGCCGCAACAAAGCGACTTCGTCTTTGCCCAACAATTCCTCGCCTTCGAATTTTGCCGAGCCTGTGGCTTTCCCATTTGCAGCGAGCAAGCCCATGATCGCCATGAAGGTTTGGCTTTTTCCGGAGCCGGATTCGCCGACAATGGCCAAGGTCTCGCCAGGGGCGATGTCAAAGCTCACCCCATCGACGCCGCGCACCAATCCATCGGGCGTGTCGAACTGTACGCAGAGATTTGTAACGGAAAGCAGCGATCCGGACGATGTCATAACGCTATCGTGCCCTTAGCGGCCCGCGCAAGGCAAGCCCAGCCTGCCTGCACGTTAACGACCCCCCAATAAACGCGACCAACTCCCGCAAAATCTAAACGCGGTTTTAATGACGTCGGGTCCATGGTGCGTCCCATGGCCGTCGATAAGACGGAATCGGAAACGCCAGCCATAAGGAGTTCAAGCCATGGCGATCGTATCTTCAGTCTCCCGCCCGCGCGGTCTGGACCATTTCGAGCCAGAGGACAATTTAGATCCGGCGGCGCAACGCGCCTTGCGCGGCCATTTAGAGCAGATCGATTATACGGTCTATGCGGCCAATAAAGAAGTTGTCGCACGCGCGTTGCACGACGCCGCCCCCGCGAAGTTTCAAAAACTAGCGCTCTCGGCCGCTGAAGCGCGCGCGCAATGGATCGCCGCCGCTTTGCAAATTTCTCAGCATGGCCACGCCCCGACAAAGCAACAGGTCGAGCAATTGGCGATGCTGCGGACAGCCTATGACGAACTGACGGCCGCCTATGAAGGCATGCGCCGGCTGGTCGAACGCGGCCACCTGCCCTATCACCGCAAGTAAAGCTTAGATCGTTCCGAGGAAGTCTTCGACTGCCGCCCAGGCTGCGGGTTCGGTCAAGAACGGAGCATGCCCGACATCTGATACAGTGGCGGTCTTTAGAGCGGGTGCACGCGCACGCATGAATTCCAGCCCCTCCACCGACAGTAGGTCTGATAATCCACCCCGCACAGCCAAAAGCGGCTTCTGTGCCAGGGCATCAAAATAGGGCGTGATGTCAAACGCCGGGCGCTCTTCGGATTTTGAATAATCCTGCTTAAACGGCGCGGCGATGTTCGGATCGTAATCCCAAACGATGCCGCCATCGCGCTCGCGATGAGTCCGCCGCGCGAATGCCAGCCAAAATTCCTCATCTGCATTCGGAAAAGCGCGGCTATTGATGATCTCGCAGCGCCGCGCCGCTTCGGCCCAAGTCTTTGCCGGCGGCGGCGCCAAGCCGACATAAGACGCGATGCGGTCGAGCGCGGCTTGCTCCAGCTTCGGCCCGACATCGTTGAGCACCGCGCCCGCGATCAGGTTCGGCGCCATCGCCGCCAAAAGCATCGTGATGAGGCCGCCCATCGACGTGCCGACAAAGACTGCGCTCGCGATATTGTGCGCAGCCAGGAACGCGCCGACATCACCCGCATAAACAGGCGGCGCGTAACGCGCGGGATTTGAGTCATAGCTGGAGCGGCCTCGGCCGCGCATATCCAACGCCAGCACGCGCCGGCCCATCGCCGCGACTTTTGGCGCGAAATCTTCGAAGTCCCGGGAATTGCGCGTCAGGCCATGCAAACACAACACCGGCGCCTTACCGCTCACCGCGCCCAGCAGCGCATAATCGCGCGCGTAAAGGTCGAGCCCATCGACCGTCCGGAAGATTATTTCCTGAAAGCCGCCGCTCATTGCACGAGCGCGCCATCCGGATGCTGCGCTTTATAAGCCGTCACCAGCGACATATAGGGGGACACCCACATGAAGCCGACGCCATCCATATTCTGCTTCAGCTCGAAATGCAGATGCAACGTCGTCGCTACAGGTTTGCCCGCGCTGTCCACGCCAAAATCGTTGGACAGATAACCGAGCAATTGGCCCTTCTTTACGGTGTCGCCGAGCTTCACTTTCAGCTGCTTCATGTTCATGTGCAGATAGCGGTAAATGCGCCCATCGGCCCGTAAGTCGACGGTAAAAGCGCCGATATACTGGATCATGCCATCTTCGACGGCGACGATCTCTGCGCCCTTCCGTTCCGCCGCAGATTGCTTTTTCACCGCCGTGCAAAATGCCGAATCGCCTGCGCGAATATCTTGGCCCTGGTGAATCTGCACACTCGGGCAATTGTAGGATTTACGATTGGCGCCGGAGCGCTTCTCACAAAAATTATCCGCCCATGGATAGCTGTAATTGGCGGCGGCGCACTCACTGCCCGCAGCGCCATTCATGCCGCCAACACCATAGACCTGCGAGTTCAAGAAGGTCGGCGCGCCCTTCACAGGAAACGCGATGCCCGGTGCGTAGATCGTCTCATCCTTCACACCCTCGCCCGATCCAGCCACAAGCTTGCCAACGCCGCGATAGAGGAATGCGCCGGGATTCTTGAAGGCGCTCTGGGCGTTGTCGACCGCATCGGCGGGAGTGGTGGGAGCCGCAGGCGGCGTGGTTCCACCGCCGGTCGCTGGCGGCGTCGTGATTCCGGGCTCCGTCGCGCCGGGAGTGGTGGGCGTCGATGGGGTTGTGGGCGCCGGGTCCGTAGCGCCAGGACTTGAAGGGCTTGTTGGTTCGGTCGTTCCAGGATTCGCCGGTTCTGTGGCTCCGGCGTCCGCAGGCGGGGTCACGCCCCCCGCCGGCGTCTCTGTACCTGGTTCGGCTGGCGGCGTTTCGCCTGGCGTCAGCACAATCGGTCCCTCTGGCGGTCCCTCTGGCGGGCTTTCCGGCTCAGGCGTCACGGGCGCGGGCGCGGGCGCCGGATTTTCGTTCTTGTCTTCTGCAGGTTTGATGACGTTCTGCACAGCTTCCTGCGCGCTCTTGGCGACGCTCTTCACCTGCTCACAGGCAGAAATCGCAAAGAGGCCGGCCAGAGCAAAAACCGCGAGCAATATGCGTGAGGAGAAAGGGCGGCCACACTTGACGGACGCCGCTTTCGGCTCGCCGGGTTCTGTAAACATCCACTTCCCCCAAAAGACGCCGCGCGCTGCGACACGCGCTTACCACACCAATACACCCGAAGCCGAGCGCACACGCACCCGGCTGGCACACCCGCGCGCTCATCGTCGCTGAGCGCGAAGAGGCTTTTTTAGTTGCCGACCATGACGAGGCTTTCGACCACACCGCGCGCTTCCGCTTCGGTCACGCAGGATTTAGCTTCATCGGGCTTCTTGCACTCGAACTGCACGAGGTAATCTGCGCCGAATTGCTTGAACGTCACTTCCGCGCCGGTATCCGTCTGCGAGTAGCTGAATTCGTCCACACTCTGCGTGGTCACGGTGGGCGGCGGCGCTTTATCGGGCGCTTTGTAAGCTTTCTTCGTGCCTGTCACCACAACATCGTATTTGGCGCCGGGAAATGTCGCGAAATATCCGTCGCTCGTGGCCTTCACCACCTGTTTCCCGGAATCCACGCCTTGCGCGGAAATATTTGGCAACGCCAGCATAGGAACCGGCGATTGCGCCTCCACGCCAACGCTCTGCGCGCTGACGAGCGTTTTGCCTGTGATGCCGGCCTTGGCCGCCGCCGCGCCCCAATCGACGGAGCGTTCAACTTCGGCGACAGAATTCTCGGAATTGACCGCAGCTGGAGTCGCCTCAGGTGCAAGCGGCGCAACGAGCGGCGACTTGTTCATAAAGAACGCCCAGCCGCCGGCGGCCGCAGCCGCCACCACCAGTCCGATCACGATGACGCGCCGACTCATGTCAATTCTCCTTGCCCCGACTCAATGCGCATAGGCGTCGAACGGTCCCAAATTACCTAAGATCCGGCCTTATCACTGTGCCGATTGTAGGTCGGCCGTATAATTTTGCTCTGCGTAGGATACCCCAGGAGCGGCGTTCAGCGCACGCTGAATCTCAGCTTGCCGCGCCCCATATTCAGCGATGCGCGCGGGGCCCTCCCAGCGCAAAATTGCTTCCCCGCCAAGGGTAAAACCCTGAAGCTTCGCGCCTGCGATAAGGCGCCCATCCCCCAGGGACTCTTTCAATCGGCGGGCCGCTTTTTCGGGCGAGAGATGATAGATCTCGCGCAATTCGCTGGACAATCGCTTGTCCTTCAACTTGACGATGAACTCGATAGGTCCGGTCTCGGAGACGGTAGTCTGTTTTTGAGACTGTAGCATGTCACGGCGAATGTCGGACGGCGCAAGTTCCGGCGCCGACATCGGCATGTCGGGGGCCTGAAGAGCAGCGGACCTCTCGGGCGGCGACGCCTCACCAGGACCGCCGCGGCGTTGCAGCAATTCGGGATCTTGTTCCGGCGGCGTGAAGAGGCTTGGATCGAGTTCAGGCTCTGGCGCCAACAATTCGGTGCTGGACGACCCGTCTACCGATCCACTCTCGGTGCCCGCGTTGTTCCAAACAATTGCAACGCCAGCGGCGATAAGCCCAATGACTGTCAATGCCCCGCTGGCGACTGACCTGGACTTTACCGCCGCCATTGCCGTCCCAGTGGCCGAAACGCGTTTCGCGTCATCATCGCATTCCTCCTGGCAGACCGCTTACCGGCGCAATCCGCGCATATTAACGTGTCCCTACCAAGGAAAGATTTAACAACCCGGAACCGCAAGGGCGGAAGCAGACATTGCTCTGTCCGGGGATTGGCGTTGAACCAGGATAAACATCGCAAGCGCCGGAACAGGCGATCTGCGTCCGCGGCGTGCGCGCCTGCTTCACGAGGAGAGTCACCAGCTCTTCGTTTGTCTTCTCCGCGAATTGTGACTTCAAGAGCGCGAGCGCAGCGGTGACGTGTGGCGCCGCCATCGAAGTGCCCATCTCGTAAGCATAGAAACAATTCGGCAGCGCCTGCTGCGTGATTGGGTCTTTGCACTGCTTGGAGCGCTTGGTCGAAAGGATGCCGTCGGGACGGTTGTCCTTATCGTCGTCTCGCTTCATATCGCCGCCCGGCGCCATGAGGCTGACTTGCGTTCCCCAGTTGGAATAGGGCGTCAGATGACCGCGCGTATCGCCCGCCGCGACGACAACTACGCCGCGGCAGCTGGACGGCGAGTAATTCGCGGTATTGGCGCGCGCATTGCCGGCGGCGGCCACAATGATGGCGCCGGCGGAGCGGGCGTCGTCGATCGCGGCTTGAAGCGAACTCGGGCACTTGGCGAAAAAGCCGAGCGACACATTGATAATATTGGCTGGATGTTTGTTTCTCACCCATTGGCCATTGCGGGAATCCTGCGCTTGGCCGACGCCGGCCGCCCAGCGAATACCGTCGGCGATGTCTGTAAGCTTGCCGCCGCAGCGGCCGACTGCGCGGATCGGCACGATAGTGACGTTCCAAGCGCCGCCGGCAACGCCTTCTTTGTTGCCGGTGATGACCGCGCCGATTGTGCCCGCTACGTGTGTGCCATGAAACGAATCCGATTGGGTTGCGTCGTTCGGATCGCAGCGATCGCCCGCATCTTGTGGATCAGCGTCGCGACCATCGCCGTCATTGGCCGCTTCAATCTCACTGACCATATCGAAACCATCGACGACGTTTGGATTGTTCACAATGTCTGGATGAGTTTTGTCAATGCCCGTATCCACGATCGCGACGACGACATTGCGCCGCCCCACAACTCGTGAGCGCGACCAAAAAGATTGAAAGCCTGAACCGCCCGCAATCTGCCCAGCCTTCGTGCCTTGATCGCGGAACCCCCATTGCAACGCAAACAACGGATCGTTCGGCAAGGTCACCGCAGCGCCAATTGGATTCAAATCCATCTCGGGCCGCATGATGTAATTCAACTCGACAAATTCGAACTTGCCCGAAGCCTTCAGTTTGGCCGCGGCGCATTCAGTCGCGATGCCCAAATTCTCGGCCATCTCTTTCGCTGAGACGTTTTGACAACCATTGCCCCGCTCGGTCGCCATCTTGACTATCTGCGTTGTGATCACTGCGCCATCTGCGCCGTCCGCCCCGGCAATCCCGGTAAAGGCCATCGGGCGCACGCCAGAACCGCCCGCGGCCGCATCGTCGGAGGCGGCCTGCAGCGCCGCATCGAGCGTGATGACAACCTGACCGGAGCTCTCATCGATCCGGGTCGGGGTCGCTTCAATACCGGTTTGCGCAATCGCGCGATCCGCGATGTCAGTCAAAGTTTCGGAGATCTGCGCTTGGTCAGAGACCGAGAAGGACGCCGTGCTGACATTTTGCACCGGCTTCATGACCAGCTCGCCCGGCGCGAACAAAAGCGGCGGTATCGGCGAGTATTCGGTGTTGTCCGTACTCATGCCGCGCGCGGCCGGAGTCTCGTTCGCCATTTGCACCGGGTGGCTCGCCGTCACCATCGCTTCGATATTATCGAGAACGCTCCGGGCCATCCCGTCCGAGACGCGGCTGAGGTCATCGCATCCAGCCACGGACAGCGCGGCAGCGGCAAAGAGACCGAGCCTAAATTTGCGTTTCAAATCCATAACGGACTCCCCCTTGGCCCCAGCGGAACCACGAGAGCAATTGGCAACCGGCCGGATTCGGCCGAACGGTGCGCCAATCGCTCGAATTCCCCGATAGAGCCCAATTCACGCGCCAGCCGCATGTGCGGACGGCCCGATCAGGCTCTAGGGCGGGGATAATAAACCCTAAAATTGTGAATTTCGCTACGGGGCGCCGACAGTAAGGGGAACCAAGGCGCAGCTCACCGCGATTTGCAGGCGCAGCAGCAGAAGAGACATCAAAGATTCAGCGCTCTAACGACCCTCTGACGCGTCAACGGCCTTTTCCTCGACGCCGCGCGACTTTAATTTTACACCCTGCATTCTTCGCCAGCGTACACCGCCTCACGTCTCGACCCAAGATACGACCCCTAAAACCGGGAGTGAACCTATGCCCAGCGCCCTGACCAGCCGTGCCAGACACGCGCGTGCATGGTTGATGGATGCCGCATTTCCATTTTGGTTGGAGCGGGGCCTGGACCGCGCGCATGGCGGCTATCACGAACGGCTGTTTCGCGACGGCGCGCCGGAAAACCGGAACAAACGCCTGCGGGTTCAGGCTCGCCAGATTTATTCCTGCGCTTTCGCCGGAAAACTTGGCTGGGCCGGCCCATGGCGCGACGGACTGCAAAGCGCGCTCAAACTGATGCTCGATAAAGGCCGCCAGGAAGACGGCCTCTTCATCCACCAATTCTCGTTCGAGAGCGCACCCGCCGATGCGCGAGCGGACCTTTATGACCAAGCCTTTGTGCTGTTCGCCTTGGCGCAAGCCAGCGCGGCGCTGAAGCGGCCGGAACTGGCGCAAAACGCCATCGATCTTTGGTCTCGCCTCGATGCACTCTGGGCTCATCCAAAAGGCGGCTTTGCCGAAGGCGAAGTGGAACCTGCCGGACGCCGCCGTCAGAACCCACATATGCATCTGTTCGAAGCCTCGATGGCGTGCAGCGCTTTGATCCCCCGCACGGACATGCGTCCGCGCATCGACGCTTTGGGCCAGCTGTTCCTCGATCACTTCTACGATCGCACGCACCACCTAGTGCGGGAATATTTCGACGAGAGTTGGTCGCCAGCCTTAGACGACGCAGGCCGCATCTGGGAGCCTGGCCATAGCTTCGAATGGGTATGGCTGCTGCAACAATGGTCGCAGCATGGCGGGCCGGATAACAGCGACATCGCACGCGCTTTGTATGAACAGGGGGATCGAGAGGGGATCGATCGCGCGCGCAATGTAGGCATTGACGAATGCTGGATCGGGGGGGGCGCTAAATCGGCTGAAGCGCGACTTTGGCCACAGACGGAGCGCTTGAAGGCGGCGCTGGCGCTCGGTGATCACGCAGCAGCGGCGTCGGCGTTTGACGGCCTTTGGCTTTACATTTCAGACGACGGCTTCTGGGCTGACCGCATGAAGGCGGACGGCACGCTCGTTCAGGAGAGCGGCCCGGCCAGCTCATTTTATCATATCTTGGTGGCGCTCTCAGAACTGTTCACCGCCACTGACGTATAAACGCTCAAGCAGCGCTGATCACTTCAGCGCCAATTACTTTGGCGGCGGCGGCAGCTTGTCGCGCCAATGCGTGGTGACGATCTCGACGAGTTGACCATTCGGATCGCGGATATAGACCGCCGCGCCCCAATCGCTCATGGGACCTTGGCTTTGGCTCAGCACCTCGCCGCCATAAGATTCTACCCGCGCGAGAAATCCGGGCACGTCCTCGACCGACAGCGCCAAATGCGTCAGACCCGGCGCGTTGAGATTCCGCGCAGCGTAAGCCTCCTGTGCTTTGGGATCGCCGAAATGCATGAAATTCATCACGATATCGGGCCTCCAGAGATAGGTCGCCTTGAGCTTGCACGGCGGCGGCACCATCAACACCTTGCTCGCAAGTTCATCTGGCACGTCGAAATCCCACCAGAATTTGAAGCCCAAGAGATCCTCGTAAAAGCGGCGTGTCTTCGCGATATCCGTGACCGTCTGGCCGAGATGGTTGAAAAAAACTTTGCTCATCACCGCTCCTCCCGCGCCCGCAATTGTGCAGTTTGGCGCTGCGCCAATTTTCCGGTTAGAGTCGCATCAAACACGAACAAGAGCGCTTTGAAGCTCCGCACTTCCACATAGGCGGAGGCAACCGCCCGCGCCTAGCGGCGCTTCTGTATTGCCGCAAGCGCAAGCGCGGAACAATCCGCGCACTTAAAACAAATTTAGCATTTGTTACTCAACCTCTAGTTCATGGCGCGCCTATGCGGCGGCTCAACGAGGTAGGTTTTAATGCGTATTTTGCGGTCTGCTGCTGCGGCGGCGTTGGCGCTCGCCTTCAGCAGCTCAATTGTTTCGGCGTCGTCGGTACATTCAGTTGAACCGGAGAAAACGCCCGAGAAAGTCGCCGCAATTAGCGCCAAGCCAACTATCCCCGCCCCACACGGCGGTACGCCGCATTGGGACTATCAAGGCCTTGGCGGCCCCGCAAATTGGGGCAAACTGGAAACTGGCTTTCAGGCCTGCGAAATGGGCGCGACGCAATCGCCGATCAATCTGCAGTCAACCATTTCCGCCGATCTGCCGGCGATCTTTTTCAATTACTCAGCGACGCCCACGACGGTCACAAATAACGGCCATACGCTACAAGTGAACGTATTCGAAGGCTCGAGCATTTTGGTCGACGGGAAGGAATTCCCCTTGGCGCAATTTCACTTTCACACGCCGAGCGAATATCAAATCGACGGCAAGTCCTTCCCGCTGGAAATCCATTTCGTACACAAAAACGACCAAGGCGTTTTGACCGTCATAGGCGTGATGGTGAAGGAAGGGGCCGCCAATTCCGAATTGGAGGGCATCTTCACCGCCGCCCCGCGCGAAGGCGGACGCACCCAACAATTGCCGGACGCCACGACCGACATCCGCAAGCTTCTGCCGGGCGCCGCGACCTATTACCGCCTGATGGGCTCGCTCACCACGCCGCCCTGCTCCGAAGGCGTGCATTGGCATATCATGACCACGCCGATAGAGGCGTCGAAGGCGCAAATCGACAAGTTCCGGACCTATTTCGCGATGAACGCCCGGCCGCTGCAACCCGCCAACAACCGGCTGGTCATCAAGGACAGCCGCTAAGCCACCCACGCCCTTGCGCCGCAGGCGGCGCGGGGGCATAGCGCCCGCTTATGAGCGATCCCGTTTCCAACACTCTTGACGCCAAACTCGCCGGCGCTGCGCCGAAGGTCGGCCTTGTATCCTTGGGCTGCCCCAAGGCGCTGGTCGATTCCGAGCGGATCGTCACGCAATTGCGCGCTGAGGGCTATGCGCTGTCGCCTGACTACGAGGGCGCCGACGTCGTCATCGTTAATACGTGCGGCTTCCTCGATTCCGCCAAAGCGGAATCGCTGGAGGCTATCGGCGAAGCCATCGCCAAGAATGGCAAGGTCATCGTCACCGGCTGCCTCGGCGTGGAGGAAGAGCGCATCCGCGCCGCGCATCCCGGCGTGTTGTCCGTCAGCGGACCGCATCAATATGAAGCTGTCGTGGAGGCGGTGCACGACGCGATCCAACGCCCACACGAGCCCTTCCTCGATCTGGTGCCGCCGCAAGGCCTGCGCCTGACGCCGCGCCACTATTCCTATTTGAAGATTTCCGAAGGCTGCAACAATCGCTGCACCTTCTGCATCATCCCCAGCATTCGTGGTGACCTGGTGAGCCGCCCCGCCGCCGCCGTCTTGTACGAAGCCGAGCGCCTAGTGAAAGCCGGCGTGAAGGAATTGCTGGTCATCAGCCAGGATACCTCCGCTTATGGCGTAGATATGAAATACGCCGAGACGCCGTTTCATGGACGGCAGGTGCGCGCGAAATTCTACGATCTGTGCAAAGAGCTCGGCGATCTGGGCGCCTGGGTGCGCCTACATTACGTCTATCCCTACCCGCATGTGGACGACGTCATTCCGCTCATGGCCGAAGGTAAAGTTCTACCCTATCTCGACATACCATTCCAACACGCCAGCCCGAAAGTGCTGAAGGCGATGCGCCGCCCCGGCAATCAGGAAAAGACGCTGGACCGCATCAAGCAATGGCGCCGCGCCTGCCCGGCTTTGACGCTGCGTTCCACCTTCATCGTCGGATTCCCCGGCGAGACCGACGAAGACTTCGAATTCATGCTGGACTGGCTGCGCGAAGCGAAACTCGATCGCGTCGGCTGCTTCAAATACGAAAACGTCGAAGGCGCGCCGTCCAAGGCGCATGGCGATCACGTACCGGAAGAGCTGAAGCAAGAACGCTTCGAGCGCTTCATGAAGGTGCAGGCGCGCATCAGCGCGCGGCGTTTGGCGGAGCGCGTCGGCGATGAAGTGGCGGTGCTGATCGATAATGTGGACGCGCAAGGCGCAGTGGGCCGCTCCTACGCCGAAGCGCCGGACGTCGATGGATTGATCCGCCTTCCAGGCTTTAAGGCGCAACAGGGTGAGATTGTGCAGGCGGTAATCGTGGATTCAGACGATCACGATTTGACGGCTGAGCCCCTGGCGCTCCAGATCAATAAAAAGCGCCCGCGCTTCGGTCAGCGCCCGCGCTGAGATCCGCCTTCAGTGACGATATAATCCAGCGCCAGGTCAAACGCGTGCGGACGGGTGTCGTCCAAGCGCTGAAACGCGAACGCCGTACCGATGGTGACGGGCTTTAGATTCATCTGCGCCAACGTGCGATCATAGAATCCCGCGCCGTAGCCCAGACGGTAATTCCGCGCATCAAACGCCACGACCGGAATTAATAAGCAATCAGGAATCACAATTACGGCCTGTGACGGCTGTGAGATGTTGAACGCCCCCTCTTGCATGAGGTCGCCCGGCTTCCAAGCGTGGAATTCCAAAGGCGCATCTTTCGCAATCACCGCCGGGAGCCCAAGTTTGATTCCTTGCTTATGCAGCGCACTGAGCAGCGGCCGGCAATCATATTCCCCGCGAATGGGCCAATATGCGCCGATCACTTTTGGCACGATCTGCGGTAGCAATTCCTCTGCGAGCTTTTGCGTGATGGCCGCGCAGGCCATGCGATGTCTCGCCTTGGGCATAGCCAGACGCTCAGCCAAAAGCCGGGTGCGCTGATCCTTGCGCCATTGGTGATTGTCCTGCTCAGAATTCATGGCGCTTTGCTGGCGCAAATCACACGCGAAGGCAAATCAACCGACAGAATCGCGACGCTCCGGCATGCAGATCGCGCGCTTTGAATCTGACCGGATAAAGCGAACGATTTCCTGCACTTCCGGATTGGTGGCGAAAAGCCGCGCCACATCATCCAGACGCTCCTGGAACGTGCCTTCATCGGCGAATAGCAGGCGATAGGCCGCGCGCATGTCCTGAATCTGCTCCCGCGTGAAGCCGCGGCGCTTCAAGCCGGTGATGTTCAGACCCATCAGCCGCGCATGATTACCGATCACAGAGCCATAGGGGATCACGTCCGCCGCAACCGCCGCCATGCCGCCCACAAAGGCATGACGGCCAATGCGCGTGAATTGATGAACGGCGGCGAGGCCGGAAATGATCACATTGTCTTCAACCGTGACCGAACCGCCCAGCGTGCCGCAATTGGCGAAGATCACATTGTTGCCGACCTGGCAATCATGCGCGACGTGCGCCGACATCATGAAATAGCAATTGTCGCCGACGCTCGTGACGCCCTTATCCGAGACCGTGCCGGGATTCATCGTGACGTGTTCCCGCAGCGTACAATTTTTCCCAATGAACAGCTTGGTCCGCTCACCTTTATATTTCAGATCCTGTGGCGGATGGCCGACGCTCACGAAGGGGTAAAGCTTGGTGTCCTCGCCGATCTCAGTATCGCCCGCCACGCAAACATGGCTGATCAGCTTGACGCCGGCCGCCAGCTTTACTGGCCCCTCGATCACGCAATAGGGGCCGATCTCGACACCGTCCGCGATCTCCGCACGGGTGTCGATGATAGCGCTGGAATGAATGACTGGCGAGGCCACATTGTCTCCTTTGATAGTTTGGAGACCTTAAAAGCAAACGCGCCGCTTTTGCGAAACTCACATTTGATTTCGCTGCGTTACGGAACAAAGCGTCGACCAAAAGAAAAGACCCGCGGCGCGAACCGCGGGTCTCTTCAATTCCAGGCTCCATGCGTCTCTTAATCGACGTAATAGGAACGATACGACTTGTAATAATGGCTTGGATCGGATTCGTCGTGCTGTTCACGAGCCTTAAGATCCACACGGGTCATTGCGATGCCGGCGACCTGTGCACCCACCGATTCCAGAGCGTCGACCGCAGCGCGGGTGGCGCTGTGGCTGGTCCGGCGCCAGGCGGTCAAAACCACCACAGCGTCAGCGAGCGTCGCGACGACGCGGGCTTCGGCGATCGGCAGGATCGGCGCGGTGTCGAACAGAACCACATCGAAGCGTTTCTTGAGTTCTTCGAGCAGGTTCCGCATCGCGTCTGAACCGAACACATCTTTCGGCGTGAAGGCGGAGGCGGCGACCGGCAGAACCATAGCGTCGGTCAGCGTGTCCTTGCAGAGGGCGGCTTCCAGCGGCGCCTGACCGGAAAGAACTTCCAGCAAGCCGACCGAAGTGCCGTCCGCAGCCATACGGGACAAAGAGCGGCGGCGCAAATCGCAATCGATGATCACAACGCTCGAGCCGGACAACGCCATCATGCGGGCCAAGCAGAGCGATGAAGTCGTCTTGCCTTCACCCGGCAGCGCCGAGCAGAGCGCAGCCACGCGGACCGGACGATCGACATCATAGTACAAGAGCGATGTACGCAGGTTCCGGAAGGCTTCGGCGAAGCTCGAGAGCGGACGCTCAACCAAGTAATCCTGCGGCGACGTCGCCAGAGATTCCGCCTTCTTGACCGTGAAGGAGTCGATGTCCGGGATCGAGGCGAGAACAGGCAGACCGATCTTGCGTTCGGCTTCATCCACGCCAGACACGCGGGTGTCGAAGGCTTCAGCGATGAACACAGCGGCGGCGGCCAGGATCTGCGACATGGCGATCGCCATAATCATGATCAGCGGCACCTGCGGGAAGCTCGGACCTGCCGGCAGCGTAGCGCGGGACACGATCTGCGCGTCCGGCTGTTCGATGCCGGATTGTTCGCCAGTTTCCTTGAAGCGGGTCAGAAAGGATTCATACAGCGTACGGCTGGCCTGAGCTTCACGCTCAAGTTCACGCAGACGCGGCAGTTCCTTGTTATTCCGCGACAATGTGGATTGCGTCGAGCCCAACGAACCCTGGATGGCGCCCAAACGTTGGCGAGCGACATTCACTTCGGATTGCAAGCTGCCGATAATACGCTGGGTTTCTTCCTTGATCTGACGATTGATGTCGTCTGCTTCACGGTTCACCTGCAGCATTTTCGGGTTCAGCGGGCCGTACATCGATTGATATTCGGCCTTCTTCCGCAGAACCATCGCTTGCTGCGTCCGCAGTTCACGGATGACTTCGGATTTCAGCACGTCGCCGGCGGAGTCGGCGCCGATGCCGGATGCGACTTGAGAACGAGCAGCCGCCAAGCGCGCTTCGCGTTCAGCCAGATCGCCGCGGGCAGTGATCATCTGACCGGAAATATCGCCGATTTGCTGTTCGGTGATGGTGGCGCCAGCGGAGGACAAGAGACCGGCTTGCGCGCGGAACGCTTCAACCGCGCTTTCCTTGTCGAGCACTTCTTGGCGCAGTTCGGACAAACGGCCGGACAGCCAAGTGTTGGCGCGGCGGGTCGCCTCAAACTTCGCCTCTAATTGCTCAACCAGATAAAGTTCAGCGTACCGATTGGCGATGCGTTGGGATTTCTTGGCGTCCTTGGACGTAAACACAAGATCCAAAACGTACGTGACGCCCAATCGCTTAGCGTCAATCCGCTTCAGCACATTGTCGACAGTCGCTTCGCGGCCATCCAGGGCCGCGGCGCGCGCCGGGTTCGGCAAACGGTTCTTTGGATCAACCCCTGGAAGCAATTGGCGAACGCCGCCAACAAGACCCGGCTTACGCAGAAACGGGTTAAACTCGGGGTCATTATAAAGACGCATGTCTTCGACGACGCGGGTCGCCAAGGTGCGCGAAAGCAAGATCTGCACTTCCGAGTCGATCACCGAAGCGTCGATCGGCAGACCGGACAACACGGACTCAACATTCAAAACTTGAGTCTTACGGGCGTCGATCATGATCGATGCGCCGGCCGTATAAAGCTTGGTGGTCGTCGCCAGGAACAACATGGCGGCAAGAACCACCGCGCCCGCGACTGCACCAAAAAGGCGCAGCCGCCGACGCAGCACTTTCACAACCGCAGGCAACCCAATGGCGTTCGAGACCGAAATAGCGTCCTGAGAAACCCGGCCCTTACGGAAGATGGGGGGCTCGCCCCCAGCTCCCATATCATTGGCCCGCTCTTCTCGCGCCTGAACGACTCGCGCTGCACCTGCTGCCCCGGTCACTTTACAACCTCGCGGTTACACTAAAAATCAGCCTGTTGGCCGTGAAATCATCGCCTGCAGCCGCACCAGCGGATTTACGATCGTCATAACGATAGCCAACGCCGAACTTGAACGTCCTGTTCATCAGGTAGTCTACGCCCACGCCAGCTTCGATACGCTCATCCTTCCGGTCGAAGGACTGATAGTCGTAATCCCGATATGCGACATCGCCAGATAATACGACATTCCTTAGCAATTCGTGGTCCACTCGGCCGTATACGGAAGAAACAATGGCGCCGCCGCCAACTGCACCACCCGGAACAGGGTTAAAGAAGATCTGGGATTCTTGAACATCCCGCGAACCGCCGAAACCAATCGTGGTGATACCGCTGATAAACCACTGCAAATCAGCGCGGACAGCCAAGCCTGACGCATTGCTCAAGCGGTCATCGTCATATTCTTGGTTAAGATAGCCGACAGCCACTTCGCCGCTCAGCAAGTTTGTCAGATTGAGACGGGTGCCGACCAAAGCGCGATAACCGCTGGAATTTTGGTCAAGCGGGCCGCCAACGCCGGCAAACGCCGTTTCCTGATCGTATTCGCGGGTGTTGTATCCGCCTTCGATGAACACCACACCACCCTTTGGAAGAGCGTAATCGGCGCGCGCCGTGTAATCGATCCGATCATAATCGCGATAGTCTTGATCGACCGCACCGCCCAGAATGGTGACGTAATCCTCGAAATCGTAGTTACGGACCATAATGTCGCCCATGATCTGCAGGCGATTGAACTCATGCGTGAAGCCAACGCCGCCATAGACCGAGGTGTATTCGGATGGTTCCGGCGAAAGCGGAGCCGCCGCGTCTTGGCGTGACTCGAAGGTGTTTTCATAACCAGCCGATGCGCGCAGGGAAGAGCGGCTACCGATATCCAACCGGCCATTGCCGTCTACTGACCAATCGGTGCGGTCTTCGCCATCGAAGTCCACATAGCGCCAATCAACCAATTTTGCGCGCAGACCAAGAGCGTTACGCGACCAATTTGAATCGATCGATACAGACGGCACGATCCGGAAGATCGTGTCTGCTTCTTCGGCCACATCACTGGCGAAGACGTTGTCATTATACTCAGCGTTCACTGAAATCTCAGGACGGATTGTGAACGCGCCGGCGCGGATCCCCAAAGGCTCATATTCAGGCTTCACACGATCGCGTACGCCAACACCGCGATCGGCTTCCGCAGCCTGTGCAGAGGCAATGGCCGGAGCCAACAACGCCACGGCCGCAACGCCGGACCAGGTAAGCAGCGAAATTTTGCTACGCTTTGTCATTCTATTTTTCCCCTTTCGTGAACCGCTTTAAAAGCCGTTCATCGTTAAATATTTATCCGGAGAAATAGAATCCCCCCCGGCAGATTAAACACTCTATACTCTAGAATAACCGTTCCGGCACGCGGATCGTGTCGCCCGGAAGTACGGGAGTCGTGGTCGTGATGCGAGTCTCGGTTTCTTTAATGTCGCCTTGATGCTTGATGTACACGCGGCGCTGGTCAGCCCGATACGTATAGCCCCGTGCGGTCGCGACGGCGTTTTGCACCGTCAGACCGCTGGTGAAAGGATATGTGCCGGGCTGTTGCACTTCGCCCAAAATGTAGAAAGGCCGAAAGTTCGCGACTTCAGCGCTGACCTTGGGCTCCGTCATGTAGCCCTCTTTCAGCTTGGCGCTTAACGCATCTTCAAACTGACGAAGCGTCTTTCCCGAAACGTCCAAATTGCCGACAAGTGGAAGCGCGATGTAGCCGGACCCATCGACCTTAAAAGTGCCCGACAGTTCATTTTCACCGAACACGATCACGCGCACTTCATCGCCGCTGCCCAGACGATAATCGCCCGGATTGAACGGCGCGGAAGCCACTTGGTCCGCCGCTGCGACGGACGCCTGCGTTGAAGCAACGCCCGTCGGCGTCGCGCCGCCGGCGCATGCGGCGAGTGCAAGCAATGAGCCCGCCGCCAAACTGGCCTTCATGGCCGAGATCGCTTTTCTGAAAAACAACCGCATCTCCAATCCCTCTCTTCCTCGCGCGCGTGGTGCGGCTCGAAGCTCGAAACTGCGCTGGGTATGCGGGTAATTATTGAAAATAAACAACTACCCCTGCAGCCGCGTTGCGGCTTACTCAGCAATCAGCAACCTTCCCTCAGCACGAATCGCCCAATTTATAATACTTTGTTTACCGTAACGCATGCTACCGCGCACGGCCTCGCGGGGACTCAAGCCGCCGCGACACGTGAATAAATGGATTACGCCGCCGCACTCTTAGAAATAGGCGCCGAATCTGGGACGGGAGGCCCATCAACAAGGCTTAAGCCGACACGGATTGCCGCGCGGCGAATTTAGCCTCAATGGAATCCCAGGCCATCTGAGCGACATCGACGCCTGAAAGCGCAAGAATCGAGCGTGCGCCTGTCGGCGACGTGACATTTATTTCCGTAAGCCGACCATTGATCACGTCGATGCCAACAAACAACAAGCCCCTCTCTTTGAGAAAAGGTCTCAAACGCTCACAGATGATTTCATCCTGCGGGGACAGCTCCGTAGCCGCCGCTTGACCGCCAACCGCCAGATTGGAACGGTGATCGCCCTTGGCCGGAATACGATTAATCAGACCGGCAAATTCGCCGTCCACGAGGATGATGCGTTTGTCCCCATCGACCACTTCCCGGACAAAGGCTTGAATCATAATAGGTTCGCGTGACGCGGCAAAAAACATTTCGAGCAATGGGCTAAAATTGGCGTCGTCCGCCTTTACCCGGAACACCGCCGCTCCGGCGTTACCATAAATCGGCTTCAACACGACGTCGCCATGCTTTGCGCGGAAAGCGCGCAATGCGGCGACGTCGCGCGTCACCATGGTTGGCGGCATCAAATCGGGAAACAACAGCGGACTGATCTTTTCCGGGCTGGAGCGCACCCAGAAGGGATCGTTCACCACCAGCGTTTTATCCGCAACCAGCTCGAGCAAATGGGCCGCGGTAATATAGGCCGTGTCGAATGGGGGATCCTGCCGCATCAAAATAACGTCAACGTCCTCGGCCAAGTCCAGCACCAAAGCCGGATCAAACCGGGCGTGATCGCCCTTAACGCGCTGAACTGTCGCAGAGCGGGCCAAAGCAGAAACGGAACCGTTCTCGTAAACCAAGGCGCTTGGCGAATAGATCCACAATTTATGACCGCGCGCTTGCGCAGCCTCAGCCAGCGCAAACGTGGTGTCGCCGTCGATATTGACCCCTTCCATGGGGTCCATTTGAATTGCAACTCTGAGCGCCATGGCAGCCTTCCGGGTCTCGCGAACATGCGCCCGCAAAAGACTTTATGGTGGCGTCAGCATCACAGGTCCAGGGGTGGCGGGAACAGCGGAATAAACCGCTGGCGCCGGCGGTGCATATCGAGGCTGGCTGTATTGGGGCGCCTGATAATTTGGCGCGCCATAGTTCCGCGACTGAGCGTAAGGGTCTGACGTCGCGCCAGATTGCATGTAAGATGGCGGCTCGTAGGGCGAATAGTCGAGCGCTTGCTGCGGCATTTCGTTCGGTCCGTAGGGCAGCGTTTCTGCAGGCTTGGGCCCGCCCGTCAGACCCTGCTCCTGGGCCCGGCGCGCCGCAGCTTCCGCCGCGGTTTCCGGCTGCTGGATTACGGGTCTGTCCATAATCCGGACATACGACACGACTTTCTGGACGCCGCCAACCATGCGCGCTTCTTCGACGGCGTCCGTCAGCTCTGCCCGGCTTTTGGCGATGCCAAGAAGATAAACGGTCTTCTGACTGGTCTCGATCTTGTAATTCATCCCCTTAACGCTGGAGCGAAGATATTTCGCTTTAATTTCAGCGCTAATGGCGCCGTCACGCATCGCACCGGGAATCCCCCTGCCAGGGCCGACGACAATTTCATTCGCGACATTGCGGGTGGAGGCGGACGTCCAGGCACGCCGTTCGGCTTCGATCCGATCCTGAGGCGTCGGCGCGCTACCAGCCAGAAGAACGAAGCCCTCATAGATCGCCACCTGCACGCCGCTGAGCGAATAACCTTGTCCGTTCAGCATCTTGCCTTTCAGCTCCGCCGTCGCAGCGCTGTCGTCGATGACGGCGCCGGCGGTCTTGTCCGAGATCGCAACGGCCGCGGCGCTTGCGCCTAAGGCCACCACGGTGGTGGCGCAGCCGGACGCTCCCGACGCAAGCGCCAAGGCAGCACTAAGCTGTAGAAATTTCAGGTCCTTAAACCGATTCCCGCTTTTGGCTTTGCGGCTCAAATCGGAGAAAATGGATCCGCATTTTGAATCAAAGACCTTCTCACCCGATCGAACTGAGTCATTCCGATCTGGAAGAGCTTTAGCCTCAAACTCCCTCGACATTTGATCAATCCTTTAAAATATATGCCCGCCTAAATGGGCCGGTCCGCCGCTCAAGATTGCTTCACAGTCGCTGGGGCTCCGGCTGAAAGGCGTTCGCGAAATGGCGCGGCGCTTGTCCAAGCAGGGTGGCGACGATGTAGAACCGCATCAACAAGGACCGCGCCCAAGGCCGGGAAGAGGTCCAAAGGGCTGCGGCGCGTGCGATCCGTCCGGCGCTTTGCGGCGACAAAGCTCCGAGCGATTCATTAGAACTCGAACGTGCTTTCACTTCGATAAACGCCAAAATTTTTCCTTTGCGGGCAATTAAGTCGATTTCCCCGAGTTTGGTCTTCGCGCGCCGCGCCAGGATCTAATAGCCTTACACAATCAACTGGATAGAGGAGATCAGCTCGGCCCGGCGGCCACGTGCCTCGGCTTCTTTGCAAGATTGGGCGGAAGTCTTTTTATCAACCATTGCGACTCAAAAAGAGCGCCCGCGCGTAAATCTCCCGCTTGGGCAACCCAAATCGGCCTGCGATCTCGGCCGCCGCATCCTTGACGCTCGCCCCACCCGCCAAAGCTTCGGAGAGTGCGGAATCAATCGCTTCCTCCGCCGGGGGCGCGTCCGGAAGCGGCGCCCCGACCACGATGACGATTTCTCCGCGCAATTCACGCGCCGCAGCGCGCACCGCCAATTCTACCAACCCGCCCCGCCAGGCCTCTTCGTGCAATTTGGTCAGTTCGCGCGCCAAACAGGCTGACCGGTCACCCAAAATATCGGCCATATCCACGAGAGATTCTGCGGCGCGCTGCGGCGATTCGTAAAACACCAAGGTCGCGGGCACGCGCGCCAGTTCCGCCAGCTCGGTGCGCCGCGCCGCAGATTTTGCGGGCAAAAACCCAGCAAATAAAAAACGGTCCGTCGGCAATCCCGCCACCGCCAGCGCCGCCAAAACCGCCGAAGCGCCCGGTGCGGCAAAAACCTGCGCGCCCGCCTCCCACGCAGCACGCACCAATTTAAAGCCCGGATCGGAGATCAAAGGCGTACCGGCGTCCGAAACGAGCGCAATGGCCTCATCCGCTGCGAGCGCCGCTAAAATTCCCTCGCGCGCCTGATCGGCATTGTGATCGTGATACGATCGAATCTCACCCGACCGGATACCGAGTAAACTCAACAACTTGCGCGTTTGCCGCGTGTCTTCCGCATAGATTTTCGACGCGCGCCGTAAAATATCCAACGCGCGCAACGTAATATCGCCAAGATTGCCGATTGGGGTGGAGACGACATAAAGACCACCCGGCAACGGATCGCGCGACGCCTGATAAGGCGTTTCGGACTCGGGCTCGGCAGGCTCGCCGGTTTGATCGTTTGGGGACGCATTCATGCTCAGAAGGTATTCCATCGTGCGCACAAGCGAATCCAGCGCGAAATTTACCCGGGGCCTCATCGCCGCGGGCGCGCTCGCTTTGTTGTCCGCTTGCGCGACCCAAGGCGTAGGCGTCGACATCCCCGGCGCACCCGGCAGCGAACGCACAGGCGGCGATCAACGCGTCAGCATCCAGAGCATGCGCGATTCCGACGGCTTGCTGCCCCCGTTCATGGCAGGCCAGCGTGTCGTGCGCGTCGGCGTCGTTTTGCCCTTCTCGCACACCAGCGCACAGGTGCGCACAGAATCCGAAGGCCTATTGCATGGCGCGGAACTCGCGCTGTTCGAGCAAGCGGGCGACGAAGTGATGTTGTTGCCCAAAGATGCCGGCTCGACGCCGCAAAGCGCCGAAGACGCCACAAAATTGGCGTTAAAGGACGGCGCGGACATCGTGCTCGGCCCCTTGCTTGCTGCAACCGTTCCCGGCGCCGCCGGCGCCGCGCGCTCAAAGAACGTGCCGCTCATCGCCTTCACCAATGACCGCTCCATGGCGCAGGCTGGGAGCAGCTACATATTAAGCTTTACGCCCGAGCAGGAGGTCGACCGAATCATCTCTTTCGCCGCCAAAAAGGGCTACAAAAACTTTGCCCTATTGGCGCCGGACACAGAACTTGGAACGCGGATGGATACGGCCTTCCGCGCGGCCGTCGCCAAAAATGGCGGCGCGATCACGATTTCCCAAAAATATCCGCGCGACCCTTCCGCGCTGCAGGCGCCGATTGCGGCGGCGGCGGCGGCGATCCGTCGCGTGCCCGGCAAGCAAGCTATCTTGATCCCGGATCGCGGAAATGTGCTGCGCGCGATTGCGCCCGCATTGGTGATCAACAAAGTGAATTTGACCCAAACCAAACTCCTGGGCACCAGCGCCTGGGGCGAAGAAGACGTCAGCCGCGAACCCGCCCTTAGAGGCGGCTGGTACGCCGCGCCGGACCCCCTCGCGCATGCCGCTTTTGAAGCGCGCTATGAAAAGGCTTTCGGCAAGAAACCAACCAAACTGGCGAGCCTCGCCTATGACGCCACGGCTTTGGCGTCAGCTTTAGGCGCAAACGGCCCACAGGGCATCAATCGGCAACGCATCGAGACCTCGGATGGTTTTGTCGGCGCGGACGGCCTGTTCCGCTTCCTGCCGGACGGCACGGCTCAGCGCGGCTTGTCTATTCTGGAAATCTCTCCAGGCGAGCCCAAAGTTACAGACCCGTCGCCGAAGCGTTTTCCAGCGACTGGCGCGTGACGCTCAACCCGCGAGCATCTCGCCGATCCGATCTGCCAGCAAACGCCCCTTAAGCGTAAGGCGCAGCCGGCCGTCGGTTACATTCGCCAGACCTTGATCCGCAAGGTCTGCGAGCATCCCTGCATCCAGATCGAGCGCCGGGATCGGCAACCCTTCCGCGATGCGCACCCCCATCAGGATCGTCTCCGTCCGGGTATCGGCTGCGCTCAGAGCATCCTGTACATTCCAACCCACACCCGTCGCGGCGACCGCGGCGATATAGTCTTTCGGTAGCGCATGCGCTTCTGTCTCAGTGCGCGCGGCATCAAGACAGACACGCCCGTGTGCGCCCGGTCCCACGCCGACCCAATCATGCGAGCGCCAGTACAAAAGATTGTGCCGGCTCTGATCAAGGATGGAACGCGCATGATTTGAAATCTCGTACGCTGGCAAACCGGACGTCTCCAGCACCTCCTGGGTCGCTTCATAGAAATCTGCGGCGAGGTCTGCGCCGGGCACCGGCAATCGCCCGCGCGCAAAGCTCTTGGCGAAAGCTGTGCCGTCTTCAATAGTGAGTTGATAAGGCGAGATATGTCCAACGCCTATGGCCGCCGCTTGTTTCAACTCGCGGCGCCAGTCATCGAGGGTTTGATCCGCACGCGCATAAATCAAGTCAAGCGACACACGATCGAATGCAAAGAGCGCCGCCTCTATTGCGCTGAATGCCTGTATCGGAGTGTGCGTACGGCCAAGCGCTTTCAACGACGCCGCATCGAACGCCTGTACACCGAGCGACATCCGGTTGATTCCCGCACCCGCAAAACCGCGTGCGGTCTCCAGCGTGAAACCATCCGGGTTCGCCTCTAGACCGATCTCCGCACCAGGAACGAGACCATACGCAGCCGCTATCGCCTCCAAGATCGCTGCGATGTCGCGTGGCGCCAGCAAGCTTGGCGTACCACCGCCGAAATGCACGCTGGATACGGCGCGCTTATCGATGCGCCACGCCTGTCCGTGAATATCGGTGATGATGGCCTTCAGCAAATCAGCGTCGCCGCCCTTGTCCTTATAGATATTGAAATCGCAATAAGGACAAAGCCGCGCGCAATAAGGCCAATGCACATAAACGCCGAGCGCCCGCTTATTCATTGCGGACCGGTCCTAATATTGTGCGAAGGTTTCAAGCCGAAACCTCAAATCGCGCCGCCACCAATTGCGCAAAGGCGCGGGCGCGGTGACTCATAGCGTGTTTGAAATCCGGATCCATTTCGCCGAAGGTCAGAGCATAGCCGTCAGGCGTGAAAATCGGATCATAGCCGAACCCATTGCCGCCGCGCGGCGGCCAAAAAAGGACGCCATCCACGCGACCTTCGAATGCGACTTCCTCCCCATCCGGCCACACCAACGCCAGCGCGCAGACGAAATGTGCGGAACGATCGCTGGCGTTTATGGCGCGCAGCGCGTCCTCAACCTTTTGCATCGCCACGCCAAAATCCTTCGATTCACCAGCCCAACGGGCTGAATAAATCCCTGGATCGCCATTCAATGCATGCACGGCCAAACCAGAATCGTCCGCCAAGGCTGCAAGACCGGACGCCTTGGCCGCCGCGCGCGCTTTCAACAAAGCGTTGCCGATAAACGTGGCTTCGGTCTCTTCCGGTTCGGGCAAATTCAATTCACCGGCGGAAATTGCGTTCACACCGAAAGGAGCGATCAAATCGCCGATCTCCCGCACCTTGCCCAGATTATGCGTGGCGATACAGAGGCGCTCACCGCGCTTTAATTTTCTGATGCTGCTCATAGAGGGGTCGTCCGCCGCCGCAGAGCAAAGATCAAGTCCATTCGCCTGCCGTTAGCGACAGAGGCGGTCACGGCCAAGATCGAAATGCAAATGGTTATAATGCGCTGCGTTGTAATCGGGGCTCAAGACAGCGTTGAATATCTCACAGGAACCGTCGCGCACTTCGCGCAGAAACGCAGCCTCGTCATGCTTACCGCGCCAGCCATGTTCCAAACTGATCGTGCGCCCATCGGAAAGCCTGAATCCGCCAATATCGATAGCGTCGCCTTTGCCGTGTTCGGACAAAACCGCGCCGGGCTTGGAATAACGCGTGCGGCAGGAATAGGCGCTAAGAACCTCGACAATCCTCATATCAGACCGGAAATGACGCTGCGCCGCCGGCGCGACAATTTGTTGCTCCCAAACCGACAGCGCCGCCGCCATCGGGCAAGTGATCCGTGCCTCCTGAGAGAGCCTTGTGCGATCGCCGCCATACGCCACACCGTTTTCCAACGAGCAGCCGCCGCTTTCGCGAAAATCAGAAAGCGCCATCACGCGGATGCCGCGATCGCGCAGCGTTTGTCTGCAAAGCGGAGGGTCTGTCCGAAGATCAACAAGGATCTTGCGCAATCCAGGGCCGATGGGCCGGTCGAGCAATGTGCCCTGACCTGGCCGTGTGTTGTGTACGCCGCTCGACGATATACAACTCGCCAGAAGCATTGCAGACAAAACACTTGAAGAAACAATGGCCGCGCCTTGCCGGACGCGCTCCCAAATTGTGCGGTGTTTTTCTCCCGGGCGCGCGTCAGCGACCGCGCGGACGCGCCGCCACCCTGTTCCCTGTTCCCGCCTGAATCGCATCCGCACGAAATGACTCTCTTCCACGCTTAAAATAGGGCGAGGGTTAATAAAACTTTCCTTGCATCCAGACCGGAGCCGAAACGATCAGGGCTAAAGCGTCCGAATCGTTGAACCATCGGTTACGCAAAACGCGTCCGAACGGCGCAAAGAGCATCATCCAATCAATCAACCCCAGATTGATCAGCGGAAGATGCAGGACACTATCGAATGAGAGCCTTTCATATTCCGGTCGAACTGAAGCAGTTTGATCGGACAGGCTCTAGCGGGAGCCGGGCATGATAGACTTATTGTCGGCGCTGAATTTTCTCGCCCCCATCGGCGCGGCATGCGGCGCGGCGGCATTCGGCGCCAGCCTATATTTGACGGGCGTCGTTGGACCTTTGGCGTTTCAATTGTTCGATTATTCGCGCGCTGACCGTTTCAATCGTATGGCCATCCGCTCAGGCCATCTAAAGGTCGCGGGGCTGGCGCTTGCCGGCGCGACCTTAGCGCTCCTTGGCGGCGCCATCGGCGGCGCCGTTGCAATGGCCCTTGCGGCCACCGGATTGATGCTCGCGCGGTTTGTCGTAATGCCGCAAAAGGAAGCCGCTGTAGCAGGCGGCGGAGCGCGCATCCGAAATCGCGGCAAGAAAAGAAAACGCGTCGCCGCCATCTCTTCCACAGCGATTTTCCTGCCGCCTTTGGCCGCCGGCATCATCATGGCGCTTTACGGCGTCTAACGCTTATTTTAGGCGGCGATTTGCGCCGCTGAAGCCGCCGGTAAGACCAGCGTCAAAGTGGTTCCCTCGCCGAGCGTGCTCGCCGCCAAAATGTCGCCGCCCATGGCGACCGCCAAACGCCGCGCCGTCGAAAGACCTAGCCCCGCATCCGCTTGATAATAATAGCCCGCAAGGTCCGTCCATTGCGAGAATGGCGTGAACAGGCGCGCAAGAGAGTCTTCGTTCATCAATATACCGGTATCGCGCACCTCAAACGCCACACATGGACGTCCACGCAAGGCATAACGCCGGGCCGAAATCTCGATCCGCCCTTCTTCTGTAAAGCGGATGGAATGATCCACCAGCGCCATCAAACATTGCGCCAATCGCGCGTGATCGGCGCAAACGCTGAGCAAAGAATCATCAATGCGCATCTCGATCACATTGCCGCGCGCCGACGCCTTTGCTTGAGCAGCGTCGGTGACTTCGCCAAGCACATAAGACGCCGCCAAAGGTTCCAACCACAACGGTACGTCGCCCGTTTCCAGCTTTGCATAATCGAGAATTTCATTGACCACCCGCATCAATTGCCGGGCAGATTCATTAATGCGATTTGCATCCGAGCGGACTTCGCGCGCGACGGTTGTGTCCTCGTCGATGAATTCCTTCATCAGTTCGGCATAGCCGATCACAGCATCCAACGGCGTGCGCAGCGCGTGCCCCATAGTGGCGATGAACTGCGACTTCATCTTTGTGACTTCAGCGTTCATCTCAGCTTTCGCGAGATAATCCACATGCCGCGCCACCAAAGCGCGCGCCACAAAAATGGCCAATAGGCCTATGGACGACAGTAATATCACAGCGCCCCATATGCGATGTGCAAAACGCGTTGCGCCGGGACGTTCGTCCCGCCATTCCAAGGCGCCGATCACGTCGCCCTTTGCATTACGAATTTCCAACGCGACATAATCTGTCGGGGTCGAGCGCTGGATGGACGCGGGCGAAAACCGCACGTCCCTTAAATGCAAATTTTCGCCAATCTGCGCCAATTCCGTGGGCGTGATGAAATCAACAACGGCTAGGAAATCACGCGGTGGCGGCAGCTTTTTGTCTCGCCGTTGCTCAACGGTGTCGAGCGTGACGGGCGCTGCGGAGATCACGGCCAGATTGCCGTTAATCACGGAGAGCCGATCCAAAGTGGCCTCAAATGTGACGCGATCGGCCAAAACCTTTCGAATGTCGTCAGGGCCGCTGACTTCACGCGCAATCAGAGCGGCGACGCCTTGATACGCTCCGGCCCCTACGTCCTTGAACCAAGCATAGCGGACAACCTCGCCAGGCCGGTAAACGATCATACCGTCCGCCGCGGCTGAAAATAGATTGGCGCGCAGCCAGCGCTCGTCCCAGCCAAGGGTAATCGCAGTTTAGGCTTGGCTCCAATAGGCAACGTCAACGATTGCCGCGACGGAAGCGCGCTGAGCGCCCACGATAGCACTCTGCACTATGTCTCGGCTGCCGTCCCGCCAATCCCGGTCTTCAGATCGCGCGAAATCATTCAGCACAACGAACGCGCCGGCGATCACCGTCAAAATAAGCACTGCGATGGGGCCGCCGACCCGCATCCAGATTTGGCGCGAATGAGGGGCGACCATCGACGTTGCCCCGGTTCGCGGAAAGATCCCAGTCTTTGCACTTAGCGTTTCCTGAAGGCGCTCTGGGGCAGAGTATCGAAACTACAATCTTCGCGTTTAAAATCCCGTTTATTTTCATAAAATTAACTATAGTAGTGCGGCGCCGCCGCATTATTCTTAGACGGCTGACCAAGATCGCATTGAACAGCGGTAATGTGAGCCGCAGTACATGCCGCTTGACCCCTTTACGTGCGACCGCTACCCGCGAAGCGCTGTTTCATAGGCGGTTGACGGGGGACGACGCGGATGGATGCGGTCATTCAAGCAATTCAGGGATCGATGAACACCCTGAACGCGGCAGTCCAGGCGTTCATTTCCGGTTTTCCATTGTTCATGCTGCACGGCGGCGTGACGCTGTTCCTGCTGTTCCTCGGCGTCTCGGTTTATGTGTTGTTGACGCCGCACAAAGAGCTGGAGCTGCTGCGGGAGCGCGAAAACGCCTCCGCGGGCCTGGCGCTTGCGGGTGTGATCATCGGCATGGCGATCCCTTTGGCGGCCTGCCTTGCTTCAGCCGTAAGCCTCTACGATCTTCTTATTTGGGCTGTGCCGCTGTTGATCTTGCAGCTCATCGCCTTCCGCTTCGTGGACTTGCTCTTGCACGATCTGCCACGCCGAATTCGCGATAACGAAGCGGGCGCCGCAATCTTGCTGGTGGCGGTCAAAATTGCGGTCGGCCTGATTTCAGCCGCCGCCGTCTCTGGATGATTTGATGCGCCGCTTCATCCCCGACATTTTAGTTTACGCGTTGGCGTTCGGGGCGGTGCTTGTCTTTTTATTCCGGAATGCCGAAGGCGTGGACGCGCCTGAAGCGCCGCCTCCCTCCGCGAGCGATCGTATGGGCGCCATCATTGCGCCCCCCACCAATGTGGATTCTTCGCTTTTGGTCGAAGTGCCGGCCGCCGCCTCTAGTTCGGGCACCGCCTTTGCGATTTCGCCGGACGGCGTATGGCTGACCGCGCGCCATGTGGTCGATGGCTGCGACGAGGTGGGCTTGGTTATCAGTCCGGGCACGGCGGTAAAAGCGCGCAAGGTCGAAATGGCCACCTATTCGGACCTCGCCGCGCTTATCACCGACGGCGCGCCCCACCCGCTCGCTTTGAAATTCGACGACGAATTGCGTAAGGGTCAGGCTGTTTTTCATATTGGATACCCGCAAGGACGGCCCGGCGAGGCCGCCTCCCGCCTGATGGGCCGGGAGCGCTTGGTCGCCCGGGGCCGGTACCAAACGGAAGAACCCGTCCTGGCCTGGGCAGAGGTCGGCCGCACACGAGGCTTATCCGGCACCTTGGCGGGCCTGTCCGGCGGGCCCGCAATCGATGCAAACGGCAATGTCATCGGTGTGACCATCGCAGAACAACCCCGCCGGGGCCGGATTTTCACCTCCGACCCGACCAGTCTCGCCCGTTTCCTCAAGGACATCGAAGCCGAAGGAATCGTCGAGGGACGTTCACCAGGTGCGATCACCTTCGACGATTACGGCCCTGCAGCCGATCAATTGCGTCGGGACATGGCGGTGGCCAAAGTGGTTTGCGTGAAGGGCCAGCCGACCGAGCAGGCGCCGGTCCCTCGTTAAGCTCGCCCTTCCGGGGAGGTTTCTGTCCGATAATAGGGTTAAGAGGCCGTGCGGCCCTTGCCTTTGCAGGACCTTTCCGGTATCCGCCCCCCTTCATCGCGCTCGCCCGGCCATAACGGCATGCCGTGGCAGCGCACGAACGCTAAGGCCGGGCCTCGCCCGTGAGCCTATAAGGAGAGCGAAATGCCGAAGCTGAAGAATAAATCGGGCGCAAAAAAGCGCTTCAAATTCACCGCGACCGGGAAGATCAAACACGGCGTTACGCGCAAGCGTCACGGCATGATCAAGCGTTCGACGAGTTTCATCCGGGCCCACACCGGCACACGCGTTTTGTCGGAAGCCGACACGCCGCGCGTGAAGAAATTCCTCCCTTACGCCTAACCGCGCGTTTCGCTGAATTTGAATAAGGAAGCCAACAATGGCTCGCGTTAAACGGGGCGTCACCGCCCACGCCCGTCACAAGAAAATCATCAAGGCCGCAAAGGGCTATTACGGTCGCCGTAAAAACACCTTCCGCACCGCCAACGCCGCCGTCGAAAAGGCCGGCGTCTATAATTATCGCGACCGCAAGGTGCGCAAGCGCGAGTTCCGCGCTTTGTGGATCCAGCGCATCAACGCTGCTGTCCGCGATTTCGGCCTGACCTATTCGACCTTCGTGAACGGCCTCAACAAGGCCGAGATCGAAATCGACCGCAAGGTTCTGGCGGATCTCGCCGTACGCGAACCGGCTGCTTTTAAGGCCATCGTGGAGAAGGCCCGCGCTGCGCTCGCTTAACCCGCGAACGGGCGTTCCTTCTCCGGCTGACCCGCGTGCGGGGCGGTCGGCCTCGCACGTCCGCATGTCTGCGGTTTTGTGAGGCGAACCAATGTCTTATCTCGACGCGCTCGAGTCTGAAATACTGAAAAAGGTCGAAGCCGCAGCAAACCTTGCGGCGCTTGAGGACGCGCGCGTGGAAGCGCTTGGCAAAAGCGGTGCGCTGACCCAGCGCCTGCGCAGCCTCGGCGGTCTCTCTCCAGAAGAACGTCAGACTGTCGCGCCGCGCCTCAACGCGATCAAGGACAAGGCGCAGGCGGCGCTCGCCGCGCGCAAGAGCATGCTGGAAAATGCCGCGCTGACGGAGAAGCTCGCCTCTGAAAAAACCGACTCAACGCTCCCCGCACCCGCCAAATCCTGGGGTGCAATCCATCCCGTCAGTCAGGTAATGGAAGAGGTCATCGCGATCTTCGCCGATATGGGCTTCGCCGTCGCCGAAGGGCCGGACATCGAAGACGACTTCCACAATTTCACGGCGCTGAACTTCCCTGCCGGTCACCCGGCGCGGGACATGCACGACACCTTCTTCTTCGCCCCCGACGCCAACGGCGAACGAAAAGTCCTGCGCACGCACACAAGCCCAGTGCAGATCCGCACCATGAAGGCGCAAAAGCCGCCGGTGCGCATCATCGCGCCGGGCCGCACTTATCGCTGCGACAGCGATCAAACCCACACGCCGATGTTCCATCAGGTCGAAGGTTTGGTGGTCGATACCGAAACCCATATGGGCCACCTGAAAGGTTGCCTGTTGGATTTCGTGCGCGCCTTCTTCGAAGTCGACGAGGTGGAATCGCGCTTCCGCCCGCACCACTTTCCGTTCACCGAGCCATCCGCTGAAATGGATGTGCGCTGCGATCGCTCCGGCGGCGTGGTGAAAATCGGTCAGGGTGATTCCTGGCTCGAAATTCTGGGCTGCGGCATGGTGCATCCGAATGTGCTGCGCAATTGCGGCTACGATCCAGACGAGGTCCAAGGCTTCGCCTTCGGCGTTGGCGTGGACCGCCTCGCCATGTTGAAGTATGGCATGCCGGATCTGCGGGACTTCTTCGCCGCCGATGTGCGCTGGCTGAAGCATTACGGCTTCAATCCCTTGCTCGTGCCGTCGCTGGCCGGCGGCTTGAGCTGAGATCACTCGATGAAATTCACGCTCTCCTGGCTCAAGGATCACCTTGAAACCTCGGCTTCGCTCGACGCGATCCTCGAGGGCTTAACCATGACCGGCACGGAAGTCGAAGGCGTAGTGGATCCAGCATCCAAGCTGGCGGCGTTTTCGGTGGCGCACATTCTAGAAGCCGAAAAGCATCCGAACGCGGACAAGCTGCAGGTCTGCAAGGTCGCAACCAAGGACGGCGAGAAGCGCATCGTTTGCGGCGCGCCGAATGCACGGGCCGGATTGGTGACGATCTATGCGCCTATCGGCGCCTATGTACCGGGCCTCAACGTCACCTTGGACAAACGCGCCGTCCGCGGCGTGGAATCTGAGGGCATGTTGTGCTCGGCGGCGGAATTGCAGCTCGGCGGCGAGTCCGACGGCATTCTCGATCTGAGCGGCGATTTAAAGGTCGGCGCGTCAGCCGCCGAGGCATTAGGAGTCGGCGATCCAGTGATCGACGTCGAGATTACGCCGAACCGCCCGGATTGCTTGGGCGTTGCGGGCATTGCGCGCGATCTGGCCGCAGCGGGTCTTGGCAAGCGCACGACCAAGCCGGTGCAGAAAATCCCCGGCAAGTTCCCCTGCCCCATCGAGATCAAACTCGATGCACCGGACGCCTGCCCGATCTTCGCGGGACGTCTTATTCGCGGCGTGAAAAACGGCCCGTCGCCGCTCTGGCTACAGCGCCGCCTAGAGGCCGTGGGCCTACGGCCGATTTCGGCGCTGGTTGACGTCACCAATCTGTTGTCGCTCGACCGCGCCCGCCCGCTGCACGTCTTCGACGCGGCGAAACTGAACGGCGCAATCCATGCGCGGCTCGCGAAAGAGGACGAGACGCTGCTGGCGCTCGACGGCAAAACCTACACTCTAAAACCATCCATGTGCGTCATCGCCGACCACAAATCAGCGCTGGGCCTCGGCGGCGTCATGGGCGGCGAAGCCAGCGGCTGCACCGAAACCACCACCGACGTTTTCATCGAAAGCGCCTATTTCGATCCGGCGCGCACGCGCGAGACAGGCCGCCTGACCGGCATCGTCTCCGATGCGCGTTATCGCTTCGAACGCGGCGTGGACACCGGCTTTGTGGTCGACGGCTTGGAGCTTGCGACTCAATTGATCATGGATATGTGCGGCGGCGAGCCGTCCGAAATACTGGTCGCGGGCGAAGCGCCGAAGGCGCCCGGCGCCATCGACTTCCCCCTCAAGGAAATCGCCCGCCTCACTGGCATTCAAATGAACGCCGCGCGCGCAACGGAAATCCTGCAATCGCTCGGCTTCAAGGTTGAGCCCAAGGGCAAGGACGCGCTCACTGTCACGCCGCCGACATTCCGGCGCGATATCAGCGGCAAGGCTGACCTCGTTGAGGAGATCGCGCGCATCCACGGCTTCGATAACATGCCGGCGATTTCGCTGACGCGCCCGGCGGGACGGCCAAAGCCGATCCTGACGCCGCTACAGGTGCGTGGCCGCATCGCGCGCCGCGGACTGGCGGGCCTGGGTTATTTAGAAGCGGTAACCTGGTCATTCCTGCCGCGCGCGCAATCCGAAGCATTTGGCGGCGGCGACGCCCGCCTGGTGCTCGACAATCCGATCGCCGCAGATCTGAACACGATGCGCCCCAGCGTCATCGCCAATCTTCTGACCGCCGCGCAAAAAAACGCCGACCGCGGCAACAGCCCGGCCCAATTGTTCGAGCTTGGCCCGGTCTATCTCGGCGACGGTCCCAACGATCAGCGCACCTCCATTGGCGCGGTGCGTGTGGGCGTACCCGCCCGCCATTGGCGCACCAAAGCGGCGGCGCCGGACCTTTACGACATCAAAGCAGACCTGGCGGCGCTTTTGGACGGCCTCGGTCAGCCTATGAATCGCTTCCAGTTCGCTGCACCGGATAGGCCCTGGCTGCATCCCGGCCGGGGCGCCTCGCTAAGACTTGGACCGAAAAACGTTATCGCAGTGTTCGGTGAAGTGCATCCCGGGGTGTTGAAGACTATCGGCGTCGATGGGCCCGCAGTGGCTTTCGAGTTGTATTTGGAAGATATTCCGGCTCAAAAAGGAAAGAGCGGCAAAACCAAGCCCGCGCTCGACGCCTCCGACCTCATGCCGCTGACCCGCGATTTCGCATTTCTCCTATCGGCGGAAAAATCGGCTATTGACCTAGTGCGCGCGATCGAAGGATCAGATAAAGACTATATCGCGTCTGTCGCCGTGTTTGACGTCTATCAGGGCCAAGGTGTGCCTGAAGGGCAAAAGTCAATCACGGTAGAAGTTCGCATACAACCGAAGGACAAGACCTTGTCGGATTCCGACATTGAAGCCATCTCTCGAAAAATTGTGGCGGCTGCATCCAAGAGCGCGGGAGCGTTTTTGCGAGGCTGAACTTCGTAAAATTCAGGCAATTAAACGTGGCCCAGTCTGTCGCTGGGCGTTCGCCGTCTCATAATTCAAATGCGGCCGGCAAATATCGAAACCAAAAGCAAAGGAACTAAACGTGGCGCCCCCGAAACTCGGAACATTTAAAGACCGGGCTGAAGAAGCATCAGCAGCGCGCAAAGCCGCGCTAGAAAAATTCCGCGCAGCGCGCGAAACGAACGATCCCGCAACGATCGCCCGCCGTCATGAACTCGCCACGGCGCGTGCGGCCAAGGAAGAACGCCGCCGCATCGCGGACGAAGAACGCAAAGCCCGGATCAAGGCTGAACAAGAAGCCGCCGCAGCCGCCGCTGAGAAAAAGCGTTTGGACGATATCGCCGCAGCCGAAAAAGCCGAGCGCGAAGCCGCGGAAAAATATGCGGCCGAGGTCAAATACGCAGAGATGATGGCGGCCGAACAAAAGGCCAAACGCGATGCACGATATGCGGCTCGCAAGTCGCGCCGGGGTTAAAACTCAGCAGCTTCGAACGGCGTCAAAAATTAAAAGGGCGGTCCGCTTGGTCCGCCCTTTTTCATGCGCCGTTCAGGTTTAGGCGGATTATCTAAGAGGGCGGCGTTTAAGCTGAGACCGATGCCCCAACACGAAAGAATAGACTGATGACGTTCCAAGCCAAATATTTGACCGCAGGCCTAGCGGCCGTTTTCCTTGCAGCGGCGCAACCGGCCGTCGCCGAAACGCCTACGAAACCCGCCAAGGATGAAAAGTCCTGTTTTTTTACGAACCAAATATCGGGTTGGAACCGGATCGACGACAAGACAATCCGAGTCACCATCTCTTCCAAACGTCAATACGACCTGACCCTGATGTCGCCCGTAATCGGCGGACTTTTTCAAGAAAGCATCGCTGTCAAATCCAGCCCGTCGAATCTCATCTGCACCGGTAAGGGATTGGGCGTCAGCGTCGTAACGGGCGGCGACATCGGTCCATCGAGCTATCCGGTGACAAAAATCGCGTTGGCCCCCGTGGTCCGAAAGAGTGCAAACAGCGCCGCCCCAATCACTGAAGCGGTCAACTAAAACTCCGGCGCCGTTCATCCAAAGACGATCTCGAAGGAGAAATGCATGCGAGTAAGATTCACGTCCGCCTCTGGCGCACTCGCCGTCGCGCTGACGCTCTTCGTCGTCGCGCCGGCTCAAGCAGGCTCTAAGCCGCCAACGCAGGACCAAAGCGCGCAATCCTGCTTTCAATCCACATCGGTGTCGGGCTGGACCCGCGTCGATGAAAAGACCGTCCGGATCCAAGCCAATGGCGGACGGCAGTTCGACCTTGAATTGATGTCGCCGCCCCCCAGCAGCCTGTTTCAAGAGAACATCATCCTCAAGGCAGAACCCTCTGGCAGCGTCTGCACCGGCAATGGCCTTGGCGTCAGCATTGTCACCGGCGGGATTGCCGCAGCGCCAAGCTATCAAGTTGTGAAAGTGACGCAGGCCCCATCGGTCGCCGAAGAACGCGCAGCGCGAAAGGCTAAGAAAGAACAGGAAAAGGCGCATGCCGGCCACCCGGCGGATCATAATAGGGGCCACTGATCAGCGCTAATCCTCGCTATTCCGCTCCCACGCTTATATAAAGGCGACGGTTTGCTGCGGGCCTTGACCCCGCGGGAGGCAGGAAAAATGACCCAGACACATATCGACACGGCGCCCAGCGTCGTCGCTATTCCCGACATAGACCTTGGCCTGCCCGGCGACCGTGCGAAAACACGCGTCATCGTCGCCATGTCCGGCGGCGTGGATTCATCCGTCACCGCGGCATTGCTGAAGCACGCGGGCTACGACGTCGCGGGCGTCACGCTTCAACTCTATGATCACGGCGCCGCGATCAACAAAGCTGGCTCTTGCTGTGCAGGCCAGGACATCCACGATGCACGCCGCGTTGCCGCCGCGCTCGACATCCCGCACTACGTTCTGGATTACGAAGGCCGCTTTCGCGAAGACGTCATGGACTATTTCGCAGATTCCTATTTGGCCGGCGAGACCCCGATCCCCTGCGTACGCTGTAATCAAGGCGTGAAGTTCCGCGACCTCCTCGGCATGGCGCGAGACCTGGGCGCCGCCTGCATGGCCACCGGCCATTATGTACGCCGTGTAGCGGGCGAGGGCGGCGCCGAACTGCACCGCGCCGCCGATGCGTCCCGCGATCAATCCTATTTCCTGTTCGCGACCACGCGGACCCAACTGGACTTCCTGCGCTTTCCTCTGGGCGACTTTCCAAAGGGAGACGTGCGCGCGTGGGGCTCAGCCTTGGGCGTGAAGACGGCTGAAAAGCCAGACAGCCAAGACATCTGCTTCGTGCCCACAGGCAAATATCAGCAAGTGGTCGAGAAGCTGCGGCCGGGCGCGATGTCGACAGGCGATATCGTGCACATCGATGGCCGGGTGCTCGGCCAGCATGAAGGTATTATCAATTACACGATCGGTCAGCGGCGCGGCTTGAACATCGCGGTTGGCGAACCCTTGTTCGTCACCAAGCTCGACGCGCCGAACAAGCGCGTCATCGTCGGACCGCGTGAGGCCCTGATGGTGTCGGATATTCTTTTAAAAGAAACGAACTGGCTGGCGACGCCGCAAGACGGGCAGCCTGTGCTGGCGCGCGTGCGCTCCACCCGCGCGCCCGTGCGCGGCGCGCTCCGTGTGCTGAACAATGATCGCTACGCGGTACACCTCGACACACCGGAAGAAGGCGTGGCGCCAGGGCAAGCCTGCGTGATCTACGACCCGCAGACACACAGTCGCGTGTTGGGCGGCGGCTGGATCGCCGGCGCAATGAGCTAGGCGCCAACACTTTATGGGTCACCTTATTTAGGAGTCTCCGAAGTCGCGCTTGCGTTCCCGCCGCCGCCTGTGAATAAATCTCAGCGGGGCTCATAGGGTGGGCAAAGGATGGCGATCGCCATTCTTGAGCGGATGCGTGCACGACAAGCGATCGCTCTGCCGCAACCCGATTCCGGACATCTTGCCAATACGCTACATCTGAAGCGCCGCATCCGTGCAGGCAATTCCAATCTCGAACGCGACATCGCGGCGGCCATCGACAGCGGAGCCGCCAAAACGCGGCTCGAAGCCGAACGCCTCATGGCGCAATTTGAAGCGCAGGCGCGCGCCGCCGCCGCGCAGCCACTGGACGCACACCGCTTCATCTCCACCGCCGAATTCGATATCGCCACCGTCGAGGCGCGTTTGCTTCAGCCTTTAGTGCATGCGCGCTTGGAAGAACGGCGGCGTCTGCGCGAATTGCGGCGCTTCAAGCCAGATCACAATCTGGAGCGCGACGCCTCCTAAGCCGAAAGCGTATTATCGCCCGCAGCAAATCTAGCACCCCTGGTCGCGGCCGAAACCGCCGCCAACGCGTTAGTGCTGCAAACAGACAGTACCGGCGGCCATGTCGGCGGCTTTCTGATCACCGTCATTAAGAGCCTCGTGACGGTTGCAATTGGTGCATTGTTCGCCGGGCTGCTGGGCGCGCGCTCGCCGCAGCCGAGCGAGAAAAGCTGCCCCGCTATGACAAATTGAAGATCTTGATGTTGTCGCCGAACAAACCCTTCGAGCCAAAGGTCGCCTTTTCCAAATGTTCGCCAGGCAGCGGCGCCATCGTCAATCCGTCAATCGAGAATAGCGACCAGATCAAGCGCCGCTTCGACGAAGCGATTGAAAAACCCCTGGATCGCCGCATCGGCCGCGCCGTGAAAGGAAAGGGCGCGAAATCTTCTCCGATCCAAAATACAATCTCTGTGGCGCCGCGCAGATACGATTTGACCTCAGCTATTCCGCGCCGTCGGCTGGTTGTGGTGTCGGATTTCCTGCAGAACACGAAAAAAGGCTATTGGCGCCATCAAGACGCAGAGCCGTCACTAGCGGCGTTGCAGGCCGATCCACCATGGACGAAAGTGAAGGCGCGCTTCGACGGCGCGCAGGTGCTGTTGGAATATGTCCCGCGCCCAGAAGAGTCCGCGCTGCAAACGTCAGCGCACCGCGCCCTCTGGCGGGACTGTTTCAAGGACGGTGGCGCAATGAACGTCCCCTATCTGGATGAGAACCCCGAAGCAGGCCTCTAGAGCATCATCCGGTCGACCTCAGTGTGCAATCGGTAAAGGCTCTAGGCGTTTCCGTAATCGACGCCAGCACGCTCAAGGCCCAATTCCAGAAACTTATTCAGAAGATCTGGATACTCGATATTATCGTGTAGCGCCGCCTGCGCGAATTCTTCTTCGCTAGCGATTTCCGGATTTGGGTTTGCCTCAATGAAATAGGGAATGCCATCGGCAGTCAGACGGAAATCAATCCGCGCATAACCGTCGAGCTCCAATATCGTTGAAATCCGGCGCACCAATTCACGGATGCGCTTGACGACATTCGCGTCGAGATTTTCAGCTGGCCCCTGCAGCACGCCGCGCTTTTCCTGATAATCCGGATCGTGCTTCACTCTCTCAGTGGCGATCGGCCAACCGGACGTCTGGCGGCTAAACTCCAGCTCCCAGATCGGCAGCACGCGCTTGCGGCCATTGCCAATCATGCCGACATAGATTTCGCGCCCGTCGATATATTGCTCAGCGATCGCCGCGGTGCCGATGCGTTCATGGACGAAATTCACGCGCTCCGCCAAGCGCTCATCCGATTCCACCACCGACGCCTGGGAGATGCCTTTAGAGGCGTCCTCGCTGATGCTCTTTACGATGATCGGATATTTCATGTGCCGCGGTTTGCGAACCTTTTGGCCCACGCTGAAGACTTCGAAATTCGGCACCGGAATACGATGGTGCTTCAGGAGCTTCTTAGAAAGATCCTTGCCCTTGGCCAACATCACGCCGCGCGGATTACAGCCCGTATAAGGAATCTGCATCAGCTCAAGCAGGCTGACGACGTGCGGCGCCAATAAAGTGTTGGAGTGAAACTCCTCCAGCAAATTGAACACGATGTCGGGTTTGAATTCCTCAATCGTCTTGACCAGCAAAGATAGATCTTCTTGCTCGCCAAAGGCGAACACCTCATGCCCATTTTTGCGCAGAGTCGAGATGACGTCGAATTCGGTTTTCCAGACATAGGCTTCCTTTTCCGAGAAGCCGTCTTTGCTTTCAGGCGGCAACAAATCGGGGTGAGCCAGCGTCAGCACACGGAGAGATTTCATAAGTATTTCATACGGCGAATCTCTGCCGCCTCGTAGAATCGTAAAGTGATCGCACTTCGCGATTGGTGACCAAATTCGCCAATTGCGTCCGCAGTTTCGGGGCCGAACCAGACGCCTTCAACTTCAACGCCCGGCAGCGCTCAATCATATCGTCTAAAACAGCGTCCAAGGTCAAAAGATAATCGTCATGAGATCCATCCAGCATATTGCGGATACGCTCACGGTTGCCTCGAATAAAGGTCGCAGCGCTGGGAGCATTTAGACTGCGTGGATTAGCTTTAAAAACACGCGTCAATTGGGTGTCGAAAACAGCTGGCGCACCCACGGAATAATAAGCGCGTTTCTTTTCATAATGCTCACCAAGCGTCATGGTGAGCTTACCAATCGGATCGACCTTCAATCGCTTAGAGAGTTGCGGTTTCTCGCCGATAATTTCCGCCATCAGTTCGTCGACATATTCGATCTTCTTCAGCGCGGACCAACCGGCATATTTCTTGCGCCAATTCAATCGCGGCGTCAGCCACACGGCGAACGTCTCGGCGAAATCTTCATCGGGGTGCGCCTGCGCGTACCAACGCCGCAAATGCTGCACGTAATCCTTACTCGCGGGATTTGGACGATACGACGTGGGATAGCGTTTCGAAGATGCGCCGAACAAAGCCTGCCATTTCTTACGGCGGTGCAGACCGTAAGCGTGCTGCACCACATGCCCCGCTTCATGCCGCATAATTTGCAGACACTCGCGGCGCGTCCCCCCTTCGACGCTATGCATCATTTTCTTCTCTAATCGCATCAATCGCGGATGCGCCAGATAGAACGGAATGGAAATGCCCGGCGTATTATCCGGGCTGAACCATTCGTCGGAGATCCAGCAATGCACCCGCGCTTGAATTTTGCGCGCCTTCAACTCGGCATTCAAAATATCAAGGCATTCGTCAAGCCAAGTTCCGGAAATTGAGAGGTCCAAATCCTTGAGACGGAGCTGCAAAAGCTCCTTCTCGGGAAGATCAGCCCAAGATGGCTCAGCTAGCGTTCTGCCGACGCGGCGCGGGATCGTCGATTCGCTCATGGGAGAAATCGTCACACGTGCGTCAAACGGTTTCAACCCCTTGTTTTCCAGGTCAAATCAGGATTGACGCTCACGGCCGGATTTGTCCGCATAGGCTGCAGCGGCGCCCAGACTGGATGCATGATAAACGCCGCGGGCAATGGCGCGGCTCAGACAATCTGCAGCAAGCGCGCCAAGCTCGGAAAGCCCCATAGAACGCGGCTCGGACAGAGCCTTTGAGCCTGTGGACAGAACGAAAACGACGTCTCCGTCGAAGGGCGCGTGGATAGGCCGGATCGCCCGCGCCATGCCGTCCTGCGCCATAACGGCCACGCGCTTCGCTTCAGCAGGCGTTAAAGCGGCGTCAGTTGCAACCACAGCGAGTGTAGTGTTCTGTAGCGCGGCCGGATTGGCCTTGGCCGGCCCCCAATCGTCGGGCGCGAACCCGGCATATCCGCCGTCCCAAGGCCGCGCACCGCCAAACTCGCCGTCAATTTCGAACGGCCAGGCCCAAAAGGCCACATTGCCTGGCATGACGGGAGAGCCAAAAGAATTGACGCACGCCAAGGCGCCGACGCTGATCCCGCCGGCTGTGACAATGCTGGCCGTACCCTGACCACCTTTAAACGCGCCCGCCCGAGCGCCATAGCCCGCGCCGACATTCCCTAAAGCCGCCTCAAAACTCGCCGCGTTGAATGCATCAATGCCGAGGCGGCGATAGGGCGGATCAAGACCCCAGGCTTTATCACCCTCATTGGCGAGGTCATAAAGGATGGCGCCCGGCACGATGGGGGACGGCGGCACGGCTGGATTGGGAAACGGCTTGAAGCCCCGGCCCTGCGCCGCCAGAGCCGCAACCACGCCGTCGGCCGCCGCGAGACCATAAACCGACCCCCCCGACAGAACGATGGCGTCCACCGAATCAACGAGCGTATCGGGCGCTAAGAGGTCGGTTTCTCGCGTGCCGGGCCCGCCGCCGCGCACATCCACCGCCGCGATAGCGCGGTCGACCGGGATAACAACGGTCACACCTGTCCGCACCTGAACATCCGAAGCTGAGCCGACAAGAATGCCGGGCACATCTGTAATGGAATTGCGCGGGCCGGGTTTGATCACAGCAAGGCTCCTGTTGAACGGAAAGCCATAGCAAATTCGAGCTTCAACACCAGCCGCGCCACCGAATTGATCAGCAGGCCGTACCGCCCTCCACTTCAATCGTCTGCTTCGCGCCGTCATGGGTGACCTCGATCGACCCCGATTGCTCGACGCTGTCGCTTTCCGGATGCGCTTCGCCGGTAATGAGACTTTCGACCACGCTGGTTTTCTTATCGGCGCTTTCGAAGGACCGCACATGGCTTTTTTCGTCACCCTCGGCGGAGACCAGATCCACCTGCACCACTTCGCCATCGATCTTTAAAAAACCGGACGCATCTTTGTCCGCCGCGCTGGCGCGGAAGATGTCGCCGCCGTCGCCGCCGCTCAACATAGTCTGGCAACCCTGGACATCCCCTTCGCCTTCGCCGAGAGGTTCAAGCTTGAAGCCCGCTGACGCCTCTTTAGCAGTGGCCGCTGCGGTTTCGGTTTCGCCCTCAGTTGAAATCGTCGCCTCAGAAATCATCGCCGGCTTTTGTTCAACTTTAGGTCCGCAAGCAGCCAAGAGCGCCGTCGCCGCGACAAACGGTAAAAATACGCGCATGAACTTGCCCCTCCCGAAGACGCGATCGAATTACGCGACCCTGTGATTCTACGCGCATTATCGCCGCTTCGCACCGTCACACAATGGCCTCTGAAACGGGCAAAACAGCTGACAAAGCGCCAAGGATCACGACCCGCCATATCGCATAACCCGCCCGGCTGAGGTGCAGGCCGTCGGGCAGGAACAAATCTTCGAGCCGGCCGCTCTCCAACATCGGTCCGGCGATATCGATATAATGCAAATCGGAACGATCCAAGGCGCACTGGCGGATCATGGAATTCACCGCCTCCCGCTCCACCCGGAAATGCGCGCGCGAGGGCGCTGGTTTGATAGACGCGAAAAACACGGGAACAGCGCCAAACCGCTGCGTCTTCAACCGCATGAAACGCTCAAAATCAGCAATAATGCGCGCGGGCGCATGGCGCGATTCCAGATCGTTGTCGCCACAATAGAACACGATGGCGCGCGGGTTGGGCAGCGTCGCTACGTTCGCGAAGTTCCGCACAACATCCCGGATGCTTGATCCGCCAAAGCCGCGATTGACCACCCTGAAAGGCGCCATATCCGCAGCCAGATTGTCCCACATCCGGATGCTAGAGGACCCAACGAACAGCACCGCTCCCGGCGCCGGCGGCGCAATAAGATCAGCCGCGCGAAACGCCGCGATCTCAGGCGCAAACGGAACAGGCCGCAGCCAGCGTTGAATCAAAGCAAATAACATCAAATCTTCTTACCGAGCGATGGCATGCCGCCGCCGGGCGCCGCTCGCAAGGGCTAGCCCCGCAGAGCCTGCAAGTTTAGGGTCCAGACGCAACATGCGCAGCAAGGGCGAACATTGATCAAACAAGCCTCGGCCATAATCCTGGCCCTCGCCCTAAGCGGTTGCGCCTTCGATGCCTTTCGGCGTCCCGCCGTCGACGCGCCGCGCACATGGCGCTTAGAAGGTCACGCAATGATCGCGGCGGCGGACCCGCGCGCAGTCGACGCCGGTTTGGAAATTCTGAACAAAGGCGGCTCCGCCTTGGACGCGGCCATCGCTGCGGAAGCTGTGCTGGGTCTGGTTGAACCACAAAGCTCCGGCATTGGCGGCGGCGCATTGATGCTGACTTACGATCAAGACACACAAGCCATTCGGTTTTTCGACGGCCGTGAAACCGCCCCGGCAATTGCCGACGCGAGTCTCTTTGTCGGCGCCGATGGCAAGCCCTTGGGCTTCTTCCAAGCCGCGCACTCAGGCCTGTCGGTCGGCGTGCCTAGCCTCATCCCTATGCTGCATTTGGCGCACGCAAAAGAAGGAAAATTGCCGTGGGCGGATTTATTCGCATCGGCGATCAAGCTGGCCAATGAGGGATTCGTTGTAACCCCGCGTTTGAACCTTTTGCTGCAAATGTCCAAGGCCGGACGCCTTGACGACATTGAACCCGGCAAGAGCTATTTTTACGATTCGCACGGCGCGCCGCGTCCCGCGGGCTACGTTCTGAAAAATCCCGCCTACGCGAACACATTGCGCGCTATCGCCAAAGACGGCGGCGCCGCAATGCTGGAAGGCCCCATCGCGGCGCGCATCATCAAGGCGGTCCAAAATGACGCGCGTCCAGGGAAACTCTCTCTCGAGGATTTACGCGGCTACAAGCCAGTTGAGCGCGATGCGCTATGCTCACCTTATCGCCAATACAAAGTCTGCTCTTCCGCGCCGCCGGGCGGCGGCTTGGGCGTTTTGTCCGCACTCGGAATAATGGACCGCCAGCCCAAAATAAATAAGGGACCCAGCGACGCGGATTCTTGGGGTCTATTCATCGATTCCAGCCGTCTCGGTTACGCCGATCGGGATTATTACATATCCGATCCGGATAAAATCGATGTGCCCGCCAAAGGACTTTTGAACGCGAAATATCTCGATGCGCGCGCGCGCATGGTCAAAATCGGCGCCAAGCTCAAAGCCGCCGCACCCGGCGACCCCGCGCCATTTACTGGAGAGAAATCGCTGCTCGGATATTGGGCGGGCGACCAAACGGATGAGGTCCCCGGCACCACGCATTTGTCGGTCGTTGATGCCGAGGGCAATGTAGTCTCACTCACCGCCACCGTCGAAGCGGCTTTCGGTAATCAGATGATGGTCGACGGCTTTGTTCTGAACAATGAGCTCACCGATTTCAATGCTGCGCCAAGCCCGGATGGCCGGCCATTCGCCAATGCGCCGGGGCCATCCAAGCGGCCGCGGTCGTCCATGTCCCCGACGATTGTTTTCGCCCCGAACGGCGAGTTTTACGCCGCAACGGGATCGCCGGGCGGCTCGTCGATCATCGCCTATACGCTCAAGACGATCGTCGGCATGATTGATTGGAACCTGAGCCCACAAGAAGCGGCGGCGCTGCCCAATGTCGTGGCGCGCACCGGAATCGTGCGCGCGGAAATCTCGATGCTGCCGCTGGACGTTGTCGAAACCTTGAAGACGCGCGGCTACAAATTTGTCGATTCCACCGGCGAAGCCTCCGGTCTGCACATCGTGCGCGCCGGTGCGACGGGCTATGAAGGCGGCGCCGACCCACGCCGCGAAGGCGTCGCGCGCGGCTTTTGAGGCAACGCTTAGTTCAGCGGATATTCCGCCTCGAGGCGATAAAGGCTGGGCGCATTGCGGCGCGTGATGCTGGAAAACAAGCCAAAATAGGTGACGCGCCACGGCTCCGTCTCAAACAGCGCCTCGCGCTTTTCAAAGGCCATCACACGGTCGAGGGTCGCGGCGGACGAGAGATAGGCCAGCGTCACATGCGGGCTAAATCCGCGGCTCTCGGGTTTCAGTCCCGCCCGGCGGCAGGCCCGCTCGCATTTGGCGGCAAGGTTAAGCAGCGCCTCTGATTTTCTGACGCCAAGCCAGAGCGCATGCGGGTCGCCGCCGCCAAAATGGCCGGCGCCGCTGATCTGAACT
>Ga0247832_1001071_pt1 | contig 51465 bp, 46 predicted proteins | sample LaCruzMarch2015__10_FD_192407 | JGI IMG/M metagenome (GOLD analysis project Ga0247832, IMG submission 192407) | Freshwater microbial communities from meromictic Lake La Cruz, Castile-La Mancha, Spain - LaCruzMarch2015_4m | ecosystem: Environmental > Aquatic > Freshwater > Lake | place: Spain... | reverse complement strand
CGGGACAAAGCAGAGCGAAAGCAATACGACCGGGCCAAGCGACTGCTTGCCGCAAAGGAAAAGCGGAACGCGACCGCCTAGGCCGACGCGAGCCCAAAAACCGACTGGCTGTCGTGTGCGCTTACGGGCAAATTGATCGGAGATGTGCCCAGTGCGACAGCGATCTTGGACCGATTTCTGCATCGATCAGAGCTGTTTCAGTTAACGGGTAGAAGTTATCGCTTGGGATCAAGTGAAAATAATTCAAAAGGGGCCAAAGCGCCCACCGGGTCCGATGCCGATACAAAGACAGTAGACAAGGCATCAAAAGGGGCCAAGTCTTAGGTAGCAATCAAAAAATCAACTAATGGCCCCTTTTGAAGCGCTCATGAGTGGCCCCTTTTAAAGCGCCCACTGACACGCGGCATACGTCGATTTGAATCCTATTCGAACAGCACTCGCAGAGACGCTCGAAACCAGCGACTTTACTTCCGTTCAACGTCGAATAACATCCCTCGTTTTCAAGGCAACTGAGGATGCAAATGCCGATGGGATTTCTTCAGGTTCAGTTGGTAACCGCCCCTGAACCGACGAATTCTTGAGTCCCATCGCGATCAATGAGCGACACGATCCGACAAGTCCTCAACCGAGCCAAAGCAACAAACGTTGCAGTGATAAAGGCTTCCTGGCGATGACCGAAACGGATTACCTTACGATTCTTGATTGGTTAGCTCGCAACACAGTAGCGGGCAAACGACGCTCGAAACCTATAGATGCCCCAGCCCTGTTTGATAGGCTTGGGATCGATAGTGACAGGACTTCGAACAGCGAAGAAAGGAACACTAATCGACACTAATCTCCGCTAATCTAGTCGCGATCTCACACACACAACTAGTATTTTTGCCAACGTCTAGTCCTATTCTGTGTTGACACGGAAGTCTCACGCAAAGACGCAAAGTAGAGAAGGCAAATCTTTGCGTCTTTGCGTGCGTCGGATTTCTGATTTGAGAACGACCCCGATGACCGAGCGGGGGCAAGTAAATTTTTAATCACGAAGCGACCGATCCCACGCTTCGGTCCATCGGATTGTTCGGACAATCTCGCGCGAGTTTAACCCGAACAGCCCTTCGCTAGGGCTCCGAGTAACCAAATCACAACGATGATTGACAAGCATCCACCGCATCCTTTTGCCCACTCATTATTCGCTTCGGCTTGCGCTGTCGCAAGGGCTTGCGCTGTGTTTTCTATTTCATTGTAATTTTCTGCCGATGCATTTCCGCCAGCGACGTTAATCACAATCTTTGGTTGGTGAGGATTCTTCGATCTCCGGACCTCTTTTCGTAAATCGGGATCGAGGAACTCGCCACAGTGTTTGCATTTTTTTGCGACTGCAAGAATCGTCTCTCCGCAGAAAGGGCAGTCTGCATTTCGCGGAACAATCTCTGCATTTCGAACGTGAATTGGTTCGCTATGCTGTGGGGGAGGCTGATTCGATTGTGGGGCAGACTCAAGATAAATTAGGGCCCTCCGCTCGTCCGCAGATGGCTCTTTCGGTTTGACCTTGGGTTGGAAAAGTCCTTTTATCTTGCCCGCGGGTGCGGTTTGGCCGGTAGAAGCTTCTTCGATCGTCGTGGTTGGGTCGATCGTTCCAGATTCTGCAAGCGATTTTATTTCTGCGGATGAAAACGGACCAAGGCGGTCAGCGTCGAGTAGAACATACCATTGCGGACCCCTAGCCATTAGTGCTTCACCACTTCTTTTATCCGAACGCCTGCCATCACCCGGAACGAGGAGTAAAGCAACCATTGCCAAACCGCGCTATCGAGTGCTCCGTGTGAATGGCTTTGTTCGTCTATTGTACCAAATCGTCCAGCAAACCTCACGTGCAAAAAATCGGGAACATCAATGATCGAATCGATTAACGGAAAGTATTTCGTTCGTCTTGGGCGCATCCATTCTCTTCGGGCTGCGTTCAGAATCTAAAAAAACACCTCATTATATCCCGTCTCAAAAGCACCCCGTTCGACAAACGTCTCCACTGCACGCGCATAATTGTCGATGTGAGTTTTCCCCTTCTTGAAGAGTGCCGTCAAATGCGGACCATCATCACGATCGAGCAACGCCGGCGCAACGACTTTATTGAGAATATTGCGAAGCCCATCGACATCGTTGCGAATGTTTTCTGACAATAGTACTAGCTGATCATAAGAAGTAAAATGGGCTACCAGGAATTGGACGACTCGGAGGTCGCTCCATGAATCATACTTGAGAGGCACTCCGATACCGGAAGGATGAAAATTGGAATCGCGAAATGCGGAATCACGATCGACGCCTCCCATGAAAGTGCCGATTGGTACGCCATCTTTCACCCGGGTCTGAAACCACAATGGACCCGAACTGTCGATATGACCACGACGAAGTAGCCGAGTTGTAAGCTCGTCAATTTCTCTTCGGTTAAAACATTCGTCGATTCCGATAAATGGTTTTGAACTACGCTGGTCTACCGAACCGCGAGTCATTGTTCTTAGAAAGGTCCCGATGTCTCCTTCGTGCTCCGACATTTAAGTCCCCCTCCTCGACGAACGTCTATGTTGACCGAGCGGCGGCCAAAAATGTTACCATCAGGAATCGGTCGGACCGCCGCTTCGGTCCAACATTTTGTTCGTTGCCTTTTTTGATCTACTACGCGTCAAAATTGAATTCAAATTGGCGTTGTGAGTTTGAATCTTGGCGTGACCACGAGAGGTCGCGACCGATCAATAGTTCGGTCATTTTAGCATGGTGGGTATTTTTCATTGCCACCAATTCAATATCGAATTTTGAGTACGTTGCTAGATCACGAACGCCTTCAGCATCATCGTACGTCATCAAAAATTCACCGTTTAATGACGCCGTAAGTTCGAACAAGGCGGAATGGTCTAAATCACAATGACGGTACAGGCGCGATCCAGCTTTTTTGCCAGATGCGGTGTACGGTGGGTCGATGAAAAATATTGTATTGGGAGTATTCTTGTGAGCGGCAATGACTTGGATTGCGTCCCCTTCGATTACCGTGAAACGGTGTTGAATCTCGCCGATGGCAGTTATTCGATCGGCGAGCGTTTTTGCATACCAACGCGACTTTAGACCCTTCCCGTTTTCACCTGATTTCATCATGCTAGCACCGGGAGCAAGTATACCACCATGAAACATTCGGTTCTTAATTATCGTACGAAAAGCAATATCTTCTATGGCTTGCGAGTCTTCAGCAAGGGCGAGGCGAACATTGTGCTCTGTGACCTCGAATGTCAATATTCGTTCACGAAGAATTGGATACAGGTCTGAACAAATACACTGCCAAACCGCAACAACGTCAGGATCTTTTTCCACAAGTATCACGTGGTCGGCGAAACCCTCAAAGGCGGCGGTGAGTCCTATGATTCCTCCACCAGCAAATGGTTCGACTAGTAACTCTGGTTTTCGGTTAAGACTCTTCCACCATTTCCTTGCCAACGGGACGAGCCAAGTCTTGCCTCCGGGATACCGAAAGGGGCTTCGTTTTGGGACGGATGCAACATTTACAATCTTCCTTGTTGTCATTTGTGCTACCCCTCAACAATCTGATCAAGAGTGGGCGCATCAGGCGGATTGTTGTCCTCCAGCTTGTCATCCAATTTGTCTTGAAGTACAGCGATGAACTCGTTTATGTTTCCGGGTTCGGATTTCGTGAGTGTGATAAGTGCGGATTCAAAGCTGGTGTAGACTGTCCGGGTTCGTTGCAAGCGATAAGTGTTTGATATTGGATCGGGCACCAAATCATAGATCAACCAAGCCATTTCGGCCTTGCTTGCCGAAACCTCTTTCAGGATTGGAAGTGTCGCGAAGAAATGCGAATCAAGCGCAACCGCCGATTTTTTTCCCCACGCATGAATGATCCCGCCCTTGTATAGCAACTGCGGTGCAAGTCGCTTTCGCCAAGACGAAAGGAAATCAGGATGAGGGTAATTGACCTCTGTTCGCCAATTCATACTTGCGTTCGCTTCGGGTGATTCCATGAATCGCTCAAACGGTCGCCGCACATTGCCAGAAATATAGACCGCTTGAACCTCCAATGCACCAAAGTCGGTGATCTTCCCTCGGTCATCGTATGCTACGAGAACGACGTCGATGTTACCGGCAGACCCGTCGTTTTTGTCTCGCAACCTGACTTCCGTCAGGGATGTCCACGTCGCATTCGGCTTGAAAAAGAAGTTCGCTGCGTCAGTAGCAATTGCCCATTCCTGCCGAAACCGGATGGGACATGTGATTACCGTTTTCCCGTCATGAAATACCGAGCACGTCCCTAATGGGTCGTTTGCCTTGTCTTTTGTACAGTTTGGTACTTTGTTGTTAAATGGGCAAAGTCTGTTCAAGCGGTGTCGCGAGGCGATTTCCGAATGGTTGTTGCACGGAAACCCGAACACCTCAGCTAGTGGGTGAAGGGGCAATGCCATTGGTTGAGACGTCTTCTTTTTGGTTGCCTTCTTAGCCATAAGCGTGAGTGTACCAAATCGCTATGCGAAGGTCACTCGCTTTCAGAATGTGCCGCAAACGGGGATTGACACGACGCTGTGGCAACGAGCTTGTTATTATCCCTGTTTGGGACTGATGTCCCTGAAGTTTGGGGAATTATCCCTGATTTGTCTATTTGATTATTCCTGATTTCGTCCAATTATCCCGGTTTCATGGTGGAGCTCAAAACCTGCGGTCCATCAGAGATAATTAATTATTCCTGATCCAAGACGATGCCTTTACGGGCGCACAAGTACGCATGTGCTCTGTCCTTTTTTGAAAATCATGCGCGTCGTTGTTGACGGTCGCGTTCTGTCAGGACCCAAGGCCCTAGTTCGCGAAGACAAAGCCGTCGTTCCTTATGATTTCGGACCATCGCTGATGAACTTAATGCCTAGTTCACGCAACTGCTTTGGCGACACTTCTGATGGCGCGCCCATCATGAGGTCCTCGGCTTTTTGATTCATTGGGAACAAAATGACTTCGCGAATGTTGGGCTCGTCCGCAAGCAACATCACGATGCGATCCACGCCCGGTGCTGAGCCTCCGTGAGGCGGTGCGCCAAACTTAAAGGCATTGATCATCCCTCGGAACTTTTCGTCCACCAAACTCCGCTCGTAACCCGCGATCTCAAATGCTTTGTACATGATCTCAGGCTTGTGATTTCGGATCGCTCCCGAGGACAATTCGATTCCGTTGCAAACAATGTCGTATTGATATGCCAAAATATCGAGCGGATCCATGTTCACCAACGCCTCCATCTCCCCTTGTGGCATTGAGAAAGGGTTATGACTGAAGGCTACCTTTTGTTCGATGTCGTCCCATTCATACATCGGGAAGTCCACGATCCAACAGAACTTGAAAGTATTCTTCTCGATCAAGTCGAGCTCAAGGCCAATTCGCGTTCGAGCCAAGCCAGCCAGCTTGGCCGCGTTGCTCGCTTTGTCACATGCAAAGAACACGCCGTCATCCGGACCAAGTTTCATTTGTTGGACAAGCTGTGCAACGCGCTCTGGCCCAAGGTTCTTGGCAACGCCACCGCCACCTTCTCCCCCTTTGAAATTGATATAACCGAGTCCTCCAAAGCCTTCGTCTTTCGCCCATTGATTGGTGCCGTCGAAAAAGCTTCGAGCTCGAATGCCCGCTCCTGGTGCAGGAATCGCTCGGACCACTGCCCCGTCCTCAATCATCTTTGCGAAAACACCGAATCCACCCCCTCGGAAAACTTCGGTGACATCCGAAATAACGATGGGATTTCGCAAATCAGGCTTGTCGCTGCCGTATTTGAGCATCGATTCCTTGTAAGCAATTCGAGGAAAAGGGGGTTGCGTGACCGCCTTGCCTTGTGCAAATTCTTCAAAAACACCATGCAACACAGGTTCGATGGCTTCGAAGACGTCCTCTTGCGTGACGAAACTCATTTCGAAGTCAAGCTGATAGAACTCGCCCGGCGATCGGTCCGCTCTGGCATCTTCGTCGCGAAAGCACGGGGCAATTTGGAAATAGCGATCGAATCCAGCCACCATCAGCAGTTGCTTGAACATTTGTGGCGCTTGAGGCAACGCATAGAACTTGCCGTGATGGATGCGCGACGGGACCAAAAAGTCTCGGGCTCCTTCAGGACTTGAGGCGGTGAGAATGGGCGTTTGGAATTCCGTGAAGCCCTGATCGATCATGCGTCTGCGAAGACTCGCAATCACATTGCTCCGCAAAACTATGTTGGCGTGAAGTTTTTCGCGACGAAGATCGAGGAATCGGTTGCGAAGCCGGATTTCCTCTGGATATTCCGCATTTCCGAACACCGGCAGCGGAAGATCGGCGGCCTCCGAAAGCAATTCAATCGAGATGGCTCGCACCTCGATCTCGCCCGTGGGAAGATTGGGATTGGTGGCGTCTTTCCCGCGTGCAGTAACACGGCCATCCACGCAAATGACAGACTCGCTTCGCAGCGATTCCGTCAATGCAAATGCAGTGCTTTCCCGCTCGACTACAATCTGCGTGACTCCATAGTGATCTCGCAAATCGATGAAAAGTAAATTGCCGAAATCTCGTTTGCGATAGACCCAACCGGAAAGACGAACTGTTTGTCCAACGTCCTCTTGGCGAAGTTGAGAGCAGTGGTGTGTACGATATGCGTGCATTAAATTATCGAATACAAAGAGAGGTTTTAGGCTCGGCGTCGGTCAGATGCAAGGCCTAGCAACTTATCGACAAATACACGCTTTCTCAACCCCAACGGTACGTTGTTTCCTCGTCTGAGCGAATAGTTGGACAGGATTTCACGGAGCCCGTATGATCCTTGGCAGCGAGGAAGCCCCGTAAATCAACATCCCTCAATCATTTGCCAAAACTTGGCACTATGAAACCAAATGATACTCCTGATTGATAACTACGATTCGTTTACTTACAACTTGGTGCAACGACTGGGAGAGATCGATTCGACATTGGACGTTCAACCAATCAGGAACGATGAAATAACGATTGATGAAATTAGGGCCATGCAGCCCGAGCGAATCATTTTGTCGCCTGGTCCCTGCACGCCAACCGAAGCGGGAATTTGCGTTCCGCTGATCGAGCAATTGCACCGCGAATTTCCCATTTTGGGCGTTTGCCTTGGGCATCAATCGATTGGGCAGGCTTTTGGCGGCCAAATCGTGCGAGCCCCAGAATTGATGCATGGAAAGACGGACAGAATTAAGCACGACAATCGAGGCATGTTTGCCGGCATCGAGAATCCTTTCGTTGCAACCCGATACCACTCGCTGGTCATTTTGCCAGAAAGCTTGCCGAATTGCCTGGAGGTTTCGGCTTGGGTGCACGACCGAAACGGAAATCGGATTATTATGGGGGTTCGGCATCGTGAATATGCAGTCGAAGGTTGGCAGTTTCATCCTGAGAGTTTTCTAACCGAACCTGGTCCGGAATTGCTCCAACGATTTTTGACATGGACTGGCACTCCGAAGACTTTGTTGACATGATGTTTCATCCTTATTCGGAAGTGATTCGTTCGGAAGCGATTCTGGCTGAGAATGGTTACTGCCCAAAATCTCCTCTTTCCTAGATCCTATTGACAGTATGCTTTGCGTTACGATTGCGAGAACCAGACACAAACATGTGCTAACTGAGCACGCTCAGGTTGCAGAACTTGGCGCCAAGCTTGTAGAGCTACGATTAGACTATATTGGGAGAAGCATCGATCTCGCACGATTGCTTAAAAACCGTCCGACACCCGTCGTAGTTACTTGCCGACGCAAAGAAGATGGTGGCAGATGGGACCGTTCGGAAGAAGAGCGATTGATGCTCTTGCGATCGGCGATTGCAATGGGAATCGAATACGTCGATTTGGAAGAGGATACTGCGGTCAAAATTCCGCGTTACGGAAAAACCAAACGCATCGTCAGTTTACATAACTTCGAAGGTACTCCGCCCGATCTTGAATCGTTGCACGCAGGATTATGCAAGATTGATGCCGACATTGTCAAAATCGCGGCGTTCTCCAATTCGTTCCGTGATACGGCTCGCATGTTGCAGTTGATGAAGACGGCCAAGGTCCCGACCGTTGGGATTAGCATGGGGGGATTCGGAACACCAACGCGAGTCTTGGCAATGCGATATGGGGCACCCTTTACCTTTTGTGTTTTCAACACGGACAGGCGGGTTGCTCCCGGTCAACTGAGCTTTGATCAAATGCAGAATGTCTATCGTGCCAGTTCGATCACTCCGGATACAAGGCTATACGGCGTGGTTGCGGATCCAGTCGCGCATTCGTACAGTCCTCTCATTCATAACGCTTCCTTTTTGGCGAACAACTTAGACTATCGTTATGTGCCTTTTCAGGTCGCGCCGGAGGATCTTGAGATGTTTTTGGGATGGTGCCAATCGGAACGAATCGGAGGGCTGAGCGTCACGATTCCGCACAAACAAACGATCCTCCCGATGCTAAGCCAAGCGGAGTCCGCAGCACAGGGAATTGGCGCTTGTAATACCGTCGTGTTTTCGGAAGGAGAGATGATCGGCTATAACACCGACTATCGAGCATCCATGGATTGCTTGTCAGAAGCCATGTCCAAGCTCACTGGCCTGCCCGATCCATTCGAGCGACAATCTGTTCTGATCTTAGGGAGCGGCGGTGTCTCGCGAGCTATCGCGTACGGACTAGCTCAACGAAGAGCCTGGATAACCATTGCAAGTCGAAATCGTGAGGCTGCTGAAAAATTGGCTAAGCACGTTAATGGCAAGTCGATTGCATGGGAAGAACGTCATCTGATCGAGCCCAAAATCATTGTCAACGGAACACCCGTCGGCATGTTTCCTGAAATGGATGAGTCTCCGTTTCCTGCTAAGAGCTTTAAGTCCGGAACGTTAGTATTTGATACGATCTACAATCCAGAACAAACGCTCTTTATCAAAGGCGCCAGAGCAGCACAATGTCCAGTCATTACGGGTCTTCAGATGTTTGTTCGACAAGCCGCATACCAATATCGACTCTTCACCGGACTTGAACCACCGATCGATGTCATGGTCAAAACACTCAAGAAAGCTATCTCGCCAGTGAATTACAAGGATCTTGACGAGGAAGACGATGAAATCGATACGGATGTAGAATCCGACGGAGAGGATTGATCGCGAATGAATCTCGCCAAGCCGATCGTTAACTGGTCAAGCGCCTTGGCGAACAGGCTTCGATCGGATTGGATTACATGGCGACTGGCTAAGCCTTATCCTTTACGAAAACAGAATGAGTCGATGGGGGCTTATGGCGAACGCATTGCCTCGATTTATCTCGAACGGCAAGGTTACTTCATTCTCGAACGATCGTTTAGGCTCAAGTCGGGTGAGATCGATCTGATTGCGGCTTGGGAGCGGCGGGTCGTGGTGTTTGTTGAAGTGAAGACCTGGGCCGTGCAATTAGAGAATTCGGGCGGCCCGAGCGATGCGGTAGATGACCGAAAACAAGAAAAAATTTCACGGACGGCAATGACTTATATGAAACGTCACAGGCTGCTTGATAACGCTGGAAGAGCCGATGTCATCGAAGTTGTGCTAGGTGGTTCACCGCAGCGACCCAAAATTCGGCACTTTGAAAATGCCTTCGAAGCGGTTGGTTCGTTTCAAATGTTCTCTTAGACTCATGCGTGTTCAAGAAACGTGCGTTACAATTCTAAAGCGACCATCCAACCCTCGCTTAATCTAATCCAATTCCACCTATTGGGCCAATCACCGTGTACCGATCAAGATCCGTTCTGCTGTTCCTTTCCATTTGCATATTCGGCGCCCGAATGCCCGCCGATGATTCGCTTCAGTTTCGTGGCACCAATTCCGATGGGTTCGTTTTGGAAAAGAACGTCCCTGAGGTTTGGGATTTGAATTCGCAAATCAAGTGGCAAGTCGCCGTTCCGGGCGAAGGTTGGTCCGCCCCAATTGTCGTTGGTGAACGTTTGTTCCTAACCACTTCTGTTTCGGCTGGACGCAAGGATATGAACTCCGAGCATGACTGGCAGGTTCTCTGTTTTGACAAAACCACGGGCAAGTCCCTTTGGTCCAAGAGTGTTATCAAGGGAAAGCCACGCCTAGGAACCCACCGCGACAATACCTATGCGTCCGAAACGCCAGTTTGCGATGGCAAGCACTTGGTGGTTTACTTTGGAATGATGGGGCTTGTTTGTTTCGACCTGGATGGAAACGAGCTTTGGAAAAAAGATCTTGGCAATTACCCAATGCAACTAAATTGGGGAACATCGAGCTCGCCAGTGATGCATGGCAACTTGGTGTACCTTCAAGTCGACAACGATCAGAAATCATTTCTTGTTGCCCTCGATATTGCAAGTGGCGTTGAAAAATGGCGCAAGGACCGCGATGAGTCATCTAACTGGGGATCACCCATTATTTGGCAAAATGCGAAACGAACCGAGTTGATTACAGCCGGAAGGACGATTCGATCCTATAAGCCCGACGATGGTTCATTGCTCTGGCAATTGACATTGAATGCAGGGGGTGTTTGTTCGACTCCAACCGGTGACTCGGATGTATTGATCGTTGGAAACCAAGGACGCCAGGGGGCTGGGATGATGGCGGTTCGAGCAGGTGCAACGGGTGATGTCAGTCTCAAAGAAAACGAAGCATCGAACTCAAGCGTTTTATGGAGTACGAAAAAATTTGGTCCACAACGTTCCTCACCGATGATGGTCGGGGGTCAAGTTTACTTGTTCGGTCAGCGGGATGGGCAGCTAACATGCGTTGATGCAAAATCGGGTGAAGTACTCTATCAAGAGCGAATTCCAAATGCTGGAGCGTTTTGGGCTTCGCCGTGGGTCAACAACGGACTTATCTATTGCACGGACGAAAACGGCAACACCTACGTTCTCAAGCCTGGACCAAAACTGGAGGTCGTTCGGGTCAACAAATTGCCGCCGAAAGAGGAATCGCGATTCTGGGCAACGTCAGCCGCTTCCGATGGATTCCTATTCATTCGATCCTCGAATACCCTGTTTGCCTTGTCGGCGAAGTGAATAAGATTTTTCGACACTTTACCCACAAGTTTTGATCTTGCTCCCCTCGCCCTGTACTCGGGGAGAGGGGTTGGGGGGTGAGGGGTTTTGCACTGTGTTTTGATTGGTTTTTTGATCGTGAATTCGATGTCTAGCTGCGTTTCAGAGGCGTAAACAAATAACTGAACCGGAGGCTACCACGTCAGGGATCTACCCCTCACCCCCCGGCCCCCTCTCCCCGAAGCGGGGCGAGGGGGAGAAAACGCGATGGGATCACGCAAATTCATTGGGATTTCGAGTCTGGCGTGCCGCGAAATGTGGGTAAAGATGAGGCGTCTCGCCCATGGATTCACGAGCGAGCGAGCTCGTGCCACGCGATGGTAACCCGACGCGTAAGCGAGGCTTTGACTGCAATCCCTCGCTTACGCTTCGGGTTACCATTAAATCAACAAGCCCTCGGGTTGGGATACTGCGATCTGCCGCTTGTCGTTGAACCAGTTGGTGGCGTCGGGATAAGTGTCCGTTTTTTCTGCTATAACCATGGAACAATAAAACCCTCTCGGACAATTGCGAGTGGTCACTTTGGCCTCTGGTGTTCGAGAAAGGTTGAACTTGTACCCCTTTGGGTAGATTGAGGTTGATGATGTTTCTCTCCAGACATTTTTCCTTGGCAATCTGTGGATTGGTCGCGGTTGCTGCAACTGCGGATATTGCATTCGCCCAACGTGGCGGTGGTGGCGGCCGAGGGCCAACCTCCAGGACTCGGTATGAACTCGCGACGCTGCCAGAGGTTCAAGCAGAACTCAAGCTAAACGACGCCCAGAAGAAATTAGCGACGGATCTACTAGCAAAACAGCGTGAGAGGCGAGCTTCTGCTGGCGGACCTGGCGGAGGCGATAATTGGGTGGCCATGCAAGCCGAGATGGCAAAAATGAATGCGGAGTTTGATGCTGAGCTCCTTGCGAAAATGGATGACACCCAGAAGACGCGAATGAACGGACTGATCGCACAAGCCAACGGTGCCGCTGCTTTGATGGATGAAGCGATCGCAACGGCTATGCAACTCAGTGACGAACAAGTCGCCAAGCTGAAGTCCGCGAACGATGCGAATCGAGCGGCTCGACGTGAAGCGATGGCAGGCTTTCAGGACTTGAGCCAAGAAGAACGCCAAGCAGCAATTGCCAAGTTGACCGAGAAAGAGAACGCAACTTTGCTGGCTACCATGTCAGACGAACAAAAGAAGAAATTCGATTCGCTTAAAGGAGCCGAATTGAAGATGGATTTCGCGACATTGCGCCCAGCCCGTCGAGGCCAATAGTCTCGTTCGTGGAAAAGGGCGATGGTCAATTACCACTGGCGTACAGCCAGTGGTACGAATCAAATGCAAGGTTGAATCAGAATCACGCACCCTCAACTAGTTTGCGCACTTGTTCGCTGGTGAGCGCTTGCTTCCAAATACGAACATCGTCGATCACGCCGTCCATATACTCATCCGTCCCGGTATTGCCGATTTGAATGGTCTGGCCAGATCGCATCAGGCGGGGCTCGCCGCTGAACGGTATTGTCTTCTTGAGATCTGCATCGAGATAGAGCCGGCACTCCTTGCGCTGGTTGTCGACGACGAACGTAACGTGATACCAACGCTGTAATTCAAGGTCGCCACCTTGTCCGTTGCTGCCTGTATCGTTCTTGTAGAAGTTTACCTTTGTTTCGATCCAGCGACTGCCATCGCCAATGTCACCGTGAACCTTGTCCGCATTCACTTTCATATCGAAATTGAATTCACCCCCGGCCCGTGAGCCGAGGATTCCTGAGAAAGTCGGCTCCTTGGTGAGCCATACCCAAGCGGAAACGGTAAACGTTCCGATCTCGAAATCCGGGGAATGCGGGATGCTAACGTGGTCCCCTTTCGCGCGGTCAAAGAGCAGTCCCTTGCCAATTTTCCCTTCGTGTGATTTTGCATTGTGGTTCACACCATGATGTCCCCCTGCGCTATCGCGAGCTTCTCGCCCCTCGTCATCGAGTTTCCAGTGGGCGATCGGCGTCGGAAGGCGGAGGTCATCCGCAACAGCCTTTCCGGCCAATGGACAGGCTGCAAGCAAGATAAAGCAAGTGAGTTTCATGGTGTTACTTACGAGGTGAGTAATCGGTTGGGACAAGAAAGCGAACGTCATTACCGCTACCACGACCCGCTGGAAGATTTGGATGCGAGTCGCGATACTTTTTCATGAACTCAGAAAACTCGCTTCTGAATCCTTTCCAAGACGAGTCGGAGGATGCTTTATCTTTATGGGCTAACAGATAGATGAAGGCACTGTTGTCCGTCGCAGTCCAGAACTTTACGGTTTGCATCCCATGCTTGGTGAAGATTTCTTTTTCGCCTGAACCAAACCGATCCACGGTATGCGGCACGCGTTCGGGCCCATCGTTGTATTGCCGTAGTTCCCAAAGTCGCGCGGGGGAATCTGAGTTTTTGTTGACGGGCTCGTCGATGGCAGAGAAATCCGTCTCTCGCATGAAGATAGCGCTAGGAGCTTTGGCCAAGATCTTGCCCTTTTCCTCGGATTTGGCTGCCGCCGCTTTCCAATCAGGGTCCGCGATGAAGGCTTTCCAAGACGCATCTTTGGCAGCTTCGTCTTTGTGGGCGATAATGTAGATCAGCATATTGTCTTTATCATCGTCGCTCTTCGCTGCCCCGTCGATCACGTTCCAGTAGATGATGTTCTCCATGCCATGCTTTTCAAATAGCTTCATCGTGTGATCGCGAAACCGAGCGTGAAGATCCGGTAGCTTGCCGGGATTCGTGGTGTAGAAACGCAGCTCGTATAGCTTGCCATCTTTCTTTGCCGTCGGCTGTTGGGCTGTTGCATTCGAAAAAAGAGTTGCACATACTGCAACGAGAAGAGCGGCTTTAGACAGAGTCTGCATGGTTGGCACCTGAGCGGCGGGGTTGAAGTTGCATTGGAAAGGGCATGTTTTGACATGTCAGTCCAGTGTACTGCAAGACTCGACGAAAAGGAAACTGGCATCAACCACAGAAACACGCAATTACTTGAAGGCAATCCCGATGCGACCATCCAATCAACCATTTTTCGCCTTTCTGGCTACGATATTGAGCCTAACTGCAAGCTTGCGGGCACAGCCACTTCGCGACGTGCAGGAGAATTACTTCAACCAAAAAGTTGCAGACTCCAATCCGCTACGCACCGAGCAAGCTCGCGAGTTGGATGCGTACATTAAAAGCATGGCTGTAGATACAACTCGCTTTGCAGACCTCTTCCAACCGAACTTCGCGTCTTCTCAAGCCTTCGAACAATCTGCCATGCCGCTTCGCAAGGCATTCTGCGAATCCATAGGCTACCCACCTCCCGGTCAGCGACCAAAAGAGTTATCTACCTTCACGCAAATGGGTGAAGACCAGCTTGGAATTTACTATCGAGCCATGATTCCGGTGCTGCCTGGCGTGCATTCCGAAGGGATTTACATTGTTCCAAAGTCGATTCGCGGCAAGGCGCCGTTGATGATATCGATGCATGGTGGGGGTGGATCTCCAGAAGTTGCGCTTTTCAACGGTGGAGCCAACTATCACGACATGGTTCGGGGTGCGGTGAAGCGTGGATACGTCGTCTATGCGCCTCAGCACTTGTTCCGGGCCGAGGAGTACCCTCAAGATATTCGACGCCAGATCGATGATCGATTGCGATTGATCGGTACCAGCATTACTGCGGTCGAGATCGCCAAAATTACTTATGCGATCGATGAATTAGCGAATCGCCCGGAATTGGATATGTCGCGCATCGGCATGGTGGGCCTGTCCTACGGGGGATACTATGCCCAAGTGACGCCTGCCATCGACACTCGGATCAAAGTCTCTGTGTCAAGCTGTTACTTTGGCGTTCAAGAAGGGCGCTACGAGCAGGACGATCTCTCGGTCCCTTCCGACTTCCGATTTATGAATCGCATGACTTTATTTAACGACGCGGACTTGGTTGCCTTGATTTGTCCAAGAGCCCATCAAATCCAAGCTGGCACAAAGGACAATGCTTCTCATCGCGAAAAAGGGGCGAGTCTAGCTCCACGCGCGGCAGCGTATTTCGAGAAACTGCATTTGAGCAACCGTTTCCAACATATTGTCTTTGAGGGAGGCCACGAATTCAATGACGAAGCCGCATGGGCGTTTGTCGAAAAGCATTTGTAATGCTGTGGAGCGTCCAAACTTCGTTGCACGACGCTCCGCGTCGTGATTCCTGCGACGCGGAGCCGTCTTGAATGCTGCGACGCGGAGCCGTCGTGAATGCTGCGACGCGGAGCCGTCGTGAATGCTGCGACGCGGAGCCGTCGTGAATGCTGCGACGCGGAGCCGTCTTGAATGCTGCGACGCGGAGCGTCGCACAACTAAGGATTCACTACGCTGACTTTTTGTTGGCAAGGTCGCTTTGATTGAGTTTGTTGTAAAGCGTCTTGAGGCTGATTCCCAACTCCTCCGCAGCAGCGGGTTTGTTTCCTTGATGACGATGAATAGCTTCTTGCACTGCAACCAACTCCATCTCTTTTAGGCTCAGTGGGCTGATCGAGTTGGTCGCCCCCTTGATTTCGCGTTTGACTCGCTTGTCGGAAAAATGGCGAGGCAAGTGCTCAGGCAAAATCGGTGGATGATCGCATAGGATAGTCGCGTGTTCGACCACATTGGCCAATTCTCTCACATTTCCCGGCCAAGGGTGCTGTTTGAGTATCTGGATCGTTTCGTCTGCGAACACGTTCTCAATCGATGCATGTTCGGGTCGGTGTCTCAGATACAGATGTCGAGCAAGGGGCATGACATCTTCCATCCGTTCGCGAAGGGCAGGCACATGAATCTCAAAGGTATTGATGCGAAACATCAAATCCTCCCGAAACGTTCCGGAGTCTACCATGCTGTCCAGATCGCGATGTGTTGCGCAAATAACCCGCACGTCAACATGAAGTGTTTGGTTATCGCCGACCCGCCGAATATCGCCACTCTCCAATACTCGCAGAAGCTTTGCTTGCATGGACAAAGGCAATTCACCGATTTCGTCGAGGAAAATGGAGCCGCCGTTGGCCACTTCGAAAAGTCCTTCTCGCTGAGAGTCTGCACCGGTGAAGGAACCCTTTTTGTGGCCGAACAGTTCGCTTTCGATTAAATGCTCCGGCAACGCTCCGCAATTGACTGCAACGAACGCTTTGTCTTTCCGCAAGCTTTCATCGTGGACGCCGCGGGCCACAAGCTCTTTCCCACAACCGGTTTCCCCTCGGATCAAAACGGTGCTTTGTGTAGGCGCTACTTTGCGGATGAGTTGCAGCACGTCCGACATGGCTTTTGAGCTGCCAATCAAACGACGAGAGGCCGACGGTGAAGCGTTGTTTGAGCGATCGATGGCAGCCGATTGTCGTTTGAGCGTACGGCGTGCAGCAACGCGTTGAAGCAGCGTCTGCAATTCAGAGAGCCGACAGGGTTTGCTCAGATAATCGATCACGCCAAATCGCAACGCAGCCACAGCGGACTCAAGCGATTGCTTGCCTGTTAAGACGATTGCTTCTGTCGCAGGTGACAGAGTGGCGGCTCGTTCGATGACTTGGATACCATTCATGCCCGGCATATCCAAATCGACGATCAAGCAGTCGAACGACTCTCGTTCGAGCGCAGCGACAGCCGTGTAGCCATCGGGGCAGACAGTGACACGGTGCCCGAGATGTGGCAACTCCACTCGCATCAATTCCTGCAAGGAGGTCTCGTCGTCAGCAAATAAAATGGAGAGCTGGCTATGCTGTGAGTTTTTCATGGATTGTGTCATAAGTTGAGTTGCTAGCGGGTTGACTGGGTAAGACTACTTCAATGCGAGAGCCTTGATTTGCGCCCTGACTTTTGGGAGTGATTCGACCGCCATGGTCGGCAATGATGCGGCTGGTGATAGGGAGTCCGAGTCCAGTTCCACGACCATCGCGTCGACGCGTGAAGAACGGCTCGAACAAATGCTGAAGCACTTCTTCGGACATACCGCAACCGTTGTCATCGATGACCAAACGAACGGAGTCGCTCAGCGCCTCGACCGTTACTCGGACGAATCCATCGTTGCGGCCAGGATCCAATGATTCGAGAGCATTGGTGAGTAGGTTCAGAATGACCTGTTTCATTTCTTGTGGACTTGCCCAAGCGATCATGGGCATCGGTCGCGGTTGAAATTCGATCTTCTGAGATCGGAATTGACCAAGGTGTCGTACCATACCGACCACGTCTTGGACAACCTCATTCATGTCGATCGATTGCTTGCGTTGGTCGGTCCCAAGCCTTGAAAAGTCAAGTAACCGTTCGGTAATTCCTTTGCAACGGAAGGCTTCATCTTGAATGCGTCGCAGGTAGGTTCGAAGCGTGTTCAAGTCGACCCCCTGAGCGGCTTCCAATCCGGATGGTTGTTCCGCCACTGCGTCGGTCGATTCAATGGGGTGAAGAATCCGATGCAATCGCGATTCGAGAGCTTCTGCGCTCCAAGCAATGGAGGCCAATGGATTGTTGATCTCGTGCGCGACTCCGGCGGCCAGGAAGCCGACACTTGCCAATTGTTCGTTGCGGATTACTTCCTGAGATCGTTCTCGCACTTGTTCATTGAGGTCGCGTTGAATATTCAAAAAACTCGCTGCCCCCAAGTTGATCGCGTCCGCCAACTCGGCCAATTCATCCTTGCTGTCAACATGAATACGATGCGAGAAATCGCCTGAGGCAACGCGGCGTGATCCGGCCAGCAACTCCTTGAACGGTCTTATGACAGCGATACGCGCATAGGTAATGAGACCAACCAACAAGATCGCCGCCAACGAGGCACTGCTCCAAGCCATGATAATCCACGTCCGATATCGAGATCGAACCTCGTCCTTAAAGCTCGCCATTTTCTCGGTAAGCTTGGTAGGCAGTAAATGCGCCAGATTAGAAAGCTGTTCAATGTCCTGCATTTGATCGACCACAAATGCGTCGCTACCCGACTCCAAGAGATCCCCGTGCCTGTGGGCAATAATGTTGAGCAATTCAGATAGCTCTGACGTCTTTCTGAATTCGTCGGTCCGATCGGATAAAAAGGGATCGTCCATGCCAGAACGTTCCAAACACCACTTGTAACGAGCCAAAACAAGCCGCACGCGTTGGAGTTGTTCTTGAAAGCGAAGTTCGGAACGGCGTGCTTCTAGGCCAAACTGCACGGGGAATTGTTTGATCTCCATCGGTTGGTTGATATCAAGGCGACGAAACCCAATCCGAAGTTCGTCGATGGCTCGCGTCAGTTCGGTGGTAAGGGGCATCTCGGATGCGCGGCTACTGAGCGTGTTTGCTAGATCCCGATAGGCATACACTCCTCGAAAACTGCTATATCCGAGAACGGCAACCACGATTCCCAATACGACCACTGAGACAAGCAGTTTCTTGCGAATCGTCCAGGTGGAGAGCCTTGGGATCGGTAGTTTGGCCATCGTCTTATCCCTTTTTCGCGTTACACAAATCGCGGTCATCGAGCCGTTCGTTCATCCCATGGGACCCCACGGTAGGAACTGCGTGGATAATTGGATTGAGGTGGTGCGACCGTCGGTGGAGTGCTGGCTTGGGGTTGAGCAAGATTATGAACACGAAAGGCATTCATGTTGGGTAATGCAAATTGAGATGTGTCATCGGGTGACAGGCCGTTCACGAGGTAAGCACCTATGGAAATATCTAATTCCAAAGTGGGATCGCCGGCCGGAATCAATTGCACTTTGATGTCATGGGGCAACGATGTTTGAATCGAAGGATAGTATTGATGCTTGGACTGTTGAGCGTTAGCCACGAGTCGGCCTGTAGGATCACGCAGAAAAACTTGTTTGCTGTATCCGAATTTCGGATCGATAACGAGTGTTCGAGCATAGGCGCCAATTGGACTTGGAACCGATGACGTCAGTTCGACCAAACCATCGGCGCGGGTGATCGGGTTTTGCACAAGTTGACTTGGATTGAGCTCACTGATCCCCATGGCCTCGATTAGCCAGACCGGGGAAACTGGCAGTATGCGACGTTCCACTTGTGATTCGAATTCGTCGTGTCTAGCAAAAACCATTTCGGGCGTAGTGCCAAAATTTCGCATGGTCAACCAAAACGCTTCCTCGTTGCTACCGATGTCGACTCCAGCCACTCCGCCTGCAATGCTTGCGGTCATGCGAAACTTCTTTGCGCGAGCCCAAGTTACGTTGGTGTTGATGGATCGTTCGTTGTTGAGCGTCACGCTAACCGAGTTCGATTGCAGGGACTGAACGTTTCGCGTTCGATTGAGAACCTCGAGCAATTGATCGAGTGTCGGAGGGGCAGCAAACATCGGCTGAGGCTGAAAATCTGGAATCGTTCGTTTGGGAATGCAAGTGGCGCCGCAAGCGACAAAAGCTAGCAAGATCACCGCTAAGCATTGCAATGCTGTTTGAGCTTTTGGCTTATCCGTTTTGGATGAGATATGCTGCGGGTTACGATTCACTGTAAAGCAGTTCGATCAATTTTTGTTGAAGATGTTCGGCACTTTCAGAATCGGGGTGACAGATTTGGACCGTAAATGTTCGCCCGTGTTGTCCATGGTGGAGGTGGAGATACGTATCCTCATCCGAGGGAACGTTGTCATCTTGTTCTGTCAGGATACGCCGGCGGATCAATAGCAATGAGAGCAGGTATGCGAGTTCGAAATCCTCTGGCTGTTCACTCAATCGTTCCAGAGCGTCCAAGAGTACTTGGGTTGGTGCAAGGGTGAGTTTGCCTGTCGGTTTCGGGGGCATTTGGCTTGCCCACCATCCGACAGTACCCTCGAGCGGTCCGTTCCAATGTTCTTTACTGAGGTCTAGCCGGACCAATTCACTCCCTTTTTGAAGCACGACGGAATAGTACCGCTCGTTCGGTTCAAACGGGCGATTTGCCTTGTGGCATCGTCGAGCGCTTCGTTGGATGGTGTATTCCTGCATGCATTTGCTTGTAGAAAAACGTGCCCTAAAAAGCAATACGAGTTGGCTAACCGCTTGCGAGGAACGTGTTTACCGGTAGGGAGAGCAAAACAATTGGGACAATTGTTCTACAATGCGGCCGCGAGGATCAATGCGAGATTGGCTCCGAGAAATCCACCTAGCATGACCTTGAATGACATCCGATCCAAGCGTTTCGAAAGGGCTTGCTCGCCGCAGATGTCGTACAGGTATAGCGAAAACGTTGACTCGACCAAAGTTACCAAAATCGTCAGAGTCCCGAGCAAATTCACCACATCCGCCAATGCGAGTTCACCCGTGTCGGGAACGAAACTGTTCACAAGATAGGAATTGGCGACTGCGGCAAACAAGGCACCTACGCCTAGCCCAAATCGTGGATCGACATCTGTTGGTTTGATAAAGCATGATAAAAAGGCGATCGCAACCGCGATGTACAGGGCCTGAAACATTTTCCAGTACAGTCCCCACCCCGATCGATCCAAAGTTAAGCCAAAGCGAATTTGAGAGAAGGTCGATTTGCTTCCGTTAATGAGTCGAGGATCACCGCGTGTTGATTTATACGAGTGGGGTTTTTCGAACAAACTCCAATTCGAAAGGACGTAGCCTGGAATATTCACACGCGAACTCGTGTTGGAGCTCTCTTTGTCGGGAACAAACACCATTCTTTGTCGGACCGATTCGCCGTTTTCTAATGCGAGCAAAAGTAGATGTTCGTCGAGAGGGAATCGCTTGATCGAAAAGGACTTTGTGATTTTTGCTTCAATTTGATAACGTTCGTAGTGGTCTTCTCCGTCATGGTGTTCCGCTTGTCTTTCCTTTGACTCGATTGAACCATTGACAACGACCAGATTTTCGGCAGGGCTAGCGGAAGGTCCGCGCCAACGAAACCAGACATCGAAAACCACGGTCCAAACCGTCTCCTTCATCGAGAGACTTGGAATGCGTTCCAAGTAGATTCCGACAGAAACTTGCGTTGCGTCTTGAGTATCCACGATTTCGGCAGCAGTTACGAAAGGATCCGGCTCATTGGGAGACAACCAAAATCTCTCTTCCAGACGTTCAGCGCGTTTGACACTCCACTGCGACCAGGCCAACCCACCCCCGCACAACACAAAGAAGACGATGAGTATGATGGTTCCATTACGGAACCAAAGTTGCTCCTCGTCCCGATTCATCGTTCCTTCTGCATCGATGCTGCTATTCATGGATGAATCCTTTTTGCGTCGTCCCATAGCATCGATCGCAATCGAAACCTTTACAACGTGGCGAGCTCGTTCCCAGGCTCTGCGGCTCTGCCTGGGAACGCATTGTAGTGGAGGCTCCTGCCTCCTGAGTTCACCAACTAAGGATGCATTTCCGCGAGGCGGAGCCTAGCTTGTAATAAGTTACCAGGCAGAGCCTGGTAACTAGATTGCACAGTGCAACAGGACTTGCAATCCGTGCCACTAGTTCTTGACTTCGAACTCAGCATCGATAGCGTCGTCGTCCCCTTCCGCTTTGGCTGGTTTCTCACCTGCCGGTGCTGTGCCCGCTTGCGGTCCGAGGGTTGAACGAAACGCTTGTGCCGATTGCTCAAGCTCCATTGTGGCGGATTTGATCACAGCCGCATCGTTGGATGCCATGGATTCGCGAGCTTTCTTGATGGCCATTTCGAGTGGCTCTCGGTCCGATGCGCTCAGTTTCTCGCCTTGATCCTTGATCGCTTTTTCAAGCCCATAAATCGTGTTTTCTGCTCGGTTCTTTGCTTCAGCCAGTTCGACGAACTTCTTGTCTTCGTCCGCATTCGTCTCAGCTTCCCGGCGCATTCGTTCGATCTCATCCTTGCTCAATCCGCTCGATTGTTCGATCTTAACGCTCGACTGCTTGCCGGACTTGAGGTCTTTGGCCGAGACGTTCAAAATTCCGTTTTGATCGATGTCAAACTTCACTTCGATTTGAGGCATACCTCGTGGTTGGGATTCGATTCCTTCAAGATTGAACTGATCGAGCAATCGGTTGTGCTGTGCCATCTTGCGTTCTCCTTGGAACACACTTACGGTCACTGCGGTTTGCCCGTCGGCAGCAGTCGAGAACGTTTGCTTCTTTTCGACTGGAATCGTTGTGTTGCGTTCGATCAAGGCGGTCAGCACCCCTCCTTCGGTTTCGATACCGAGAGTCAACGGTGTAACGTCGAGCAGCAGCACATCGCGTCGATCTCCCGAAAGTACTGCACCTTGGATGGCAGCCCCTACAGCGACGACTTCGTCTGGGTTGACTCCTTGGTGTGGCTCTTTTCCGAAGATGTCCTTGACGATCTGACGCACTTTCGGAACGCGCGTCGATCCTCCGACCAATACGACTTCGTCGATATCGGATGGCTTCATCTTGGCATCTGCAAGCGCTTGCAAGACCGGCTTGCGGCATCTTTCGATGAGTTCATCCACAAGCCCTTCGAAAGTGCTGCGTGTTATCGACATTTGCAAGTGCTTCGGTCCAGAAGCGTCCGCCGTGATGAATGGCAAGTTGATGTCGGTCTGCGGCAAACTACTAAGTTCCTTCTTGGCCTTTTCGCAAGCTTCTTGCAGTCGCTGCAACGACATGGCATCTTTGCGCAAATCGATACCATTATCTTTTTGGAATTGGCTAGCAACATAATTCACGAGCTGCTGATCGAAGTCGTCGCCTCCCAAGTGCGTATCGCCGCTGGTGCTGATGACCTCGAAAACTTTGCTGTTATTATCCTCGTCGGTGCTCGTTGCAACTTCGAGAACAGAAACGTCAAAGGTACCACCGCCCAAGTCAAAGACGATAATCTTTTGGTCTTTGGTCTTGTCTAAACCATAGGCGAGAGCGGCAGCGGTTGGCTCATTAATGATCCGTGCAACTTCGAGGCCTGCGATCTGCCCCGCGTCTTTGGTCGCTTGTCGTTGAGCATCGTTGAAGTATGCTGGAACCGTAATAACCGCTTTGCTAACACGGTGTCCAAGATAGGACTCGGCTGCTTCTTTGAGTTTGCGAAGAACCTTGGCGGAGATCTCCTGCGGCGTAAATTGTTGATCGCCGATTTGGACTTTAACGTATTCGTTTGCTCCCCCTACGACCTGGTACGGAACGATTTTCTCTTCCGACTCGACTTCGGAGTGCCGTCGACCCATGAAACGTTTAACCGACGAGACGGTTCGACGGGGGTTGGTTACTGCTTGTCGACGAGCTGGTTCGCCAACGATCGTCTCGCTTTTGTCCGTGAAAGCCACGACGCTAGGCGTTAGTCGATTGCCTTCCGCATTCGGAATAACTTTGACCTCCGTTCCCTCCATCACAGCAACGACGGAGTTGGTAGTTCCCAAGTCGATCCCAATAATTTTTTCGCCTGATGCCATAAGTGATTCCTCTGCGTTACGATGTTGACGGGGTTAAGTGCGATTGCAATTTTAGTAGGGGAGGTAGCCTTCGGTGGTTACACAGGCCGTTTAAGCAATCATTGTGCCAATTAAATGCTTGCCTAGGAGAAAAGTACCGCAAAGTCTTTTATGATATAGACTTGCGTCGCTAGCAAAAACTTAAGTGCCTGATACGTACGGCGAGTCCTAGCCCCTTGAACGCCAATTTGACAGAAAACAACCCGTTTTTCACTCGTTCGGCCGAGGAGATGGACTTGATCGAAAAGCTACACGAAATCGACACAAAGATACTGGAATTGGCCAAGGAGAGGTGCAACCTGCTGGCTCAGTCCAGCCAGGAAGCTCAGAAAGAGGGTCGCGGTTTCGGCAGCTTGCGAGAAATGCAATCCTTGCAAGCCGTTGGACCGGAGGACGAATTCGGAAACCGACTGCTGCGTTTTGTCTCTGGCCTAACCTACCAAACGGCAGTGGTCCGTCAGACGATTGCGTTTCTTGGGCCAGAGTTCTCGTATTCGTATTCTGCGACCGCTAAGTACTTCGGCGCAATAGATGGCTTGCAGGCGGTCAGTAGCATCGGAGCGGTGTTCGAAGAAATCGAACGTGGCCACGCAAAATATGGAGTCGTCCCGATTGAGAACTCGACAGATGGACGGATCGTGGACACCCTTAACATGTTTATCAAGACTCCGCTGAGGATCTGCGGTGAGGTACTGTTGCCCATTCATCACAATCTACTCGCGAAATGCAAACGGGAAGAGATTCGCGAAATCTACAGCAAACCGCAAGCGCTTTCGCAATGCCGTGCGTGGCTCGGGAGCCATCTCCCCGAGGCGCGATGGGTGGAGGTCGCAAGCACAGCAACCGCAGCCAAAATAGCTGCTGAGACTCCGAACGTGGCTGCAGTCGCATCGCGAGAGGCCGGAATTGCCAACGGGCTTGATCTCATCGCCGCCTCGATTGAAGACAATCCCAACAACGTCACTCGATTCGTTATTATTGGGAATGAACGTGTTCCGCAAACGGGAGATGACAAAACGTCGATCATGTTTCAAGTGCCACACAAACCGGGCGCACTTGCCGATGTCATGGTGTTGTTGCGAGACAACGGTCTTAATTTGACTTGGATCGAATCCTTTCCAGTTCCAGGTGTCACTAGCGAATACTATTTCTTCGTCGAGCTAGAAGGTCACGAATACCAATCAAACGTTCAAGCTGCATTGCAGTCGCTCAGTCGCACGGCGCTCAGGCTGGATCTGTTGGGATCGTATCCAAAAGCGAGAGAAGCCTGTCAAATGCCTATGGGTTAAACATTGCTAAGCACAACCGTATGAGTCTTCGAGTGAAACAAACTGATAGCCATTGGGCGATAGCCCCGGTTCTCGACGAATGTCGAGCAATTGGAAAACCGGGGCTATCGCCCAACGGCGCGTTGGTATCAAAACATATGCGGATGTGCTTATTACGCGGCTAACTATTGCGCCTAGCCTGCTTGAGCTAGGTAGTGCCAGAGTCTCGTGCTTGCTCGGATTCCTCGATAGTAATCCTCTAAGCAGAATTTTTCGTTTGGACTATGCGCTCCGTCGTCGTCCAAACCCCAGCCCAACAAGAGCACGTCGGCATTGGTCGCCTCAACCATTTGCGCAACGATGGGGATCGAGCCACCTTCGCGGATCAATACGGGCTTCACACCGAAACCTTCTTCTACGGCCCGCATAGCCCCCTGCATAAACGGAGAATTGGGGTCGGCCATTACGCCGCGACCGCCATGCAGATCGATCAGTTCAATGCGCACACCCGGAGGTGTATGTTGCGCGAGAAAGGAACGAAGTTGTTCGGTAACAGCCTTGGGGTGTTGATTGGGCACTAATCGAAAACTTATCTTGGCACCTGTCCACGATGGAATGATCGTCTTGCCCCCTTCCCCTTGATAGCCACCGAGCAAGCCATGGACGTCCAACGTTGGGCGAGCCCATCGTCGTTCGAGTGTGGTGTAGCCCGCTTCACCCGTCAACGCATCCACACCCAATTGTTCGGCAAACGCTTCGTCTGAAAAGTTCAGCTGCTGCCACATCCTGCGTTCGCTGGCTTCGAGGTCTACGACGGAATCATAAAAGCCGGGCAATTGAATTCTGCCGTCCGGAGTTTTCATTTCGGTGAGTATCCGTGCAAGCGCAAGACCTGGATTTGTAACGGTCCCGCCAAAGGACCCGGAGTGCAAGTCCGCTTTGGGGCCATGGACGCGAATCTCGTAGTACGCGATCCCTCGTAATCCGTAAGTGATTGCCGGTTGCCCTTGGGCATACTGCGACGAATCGGAAATGACAATGACATCGCTCGCAATCTGGTCGGCAATTTCAGGGAGCTTGGTTTCGAGGACTTCGCTACCGCTTTCCTCTTGTCCTTCGATCAAAAATTTCACTTGAAGAGGGAGTTTTTGGTTGCACCGGTGCCAGGCAATCACGCTTTGGATGTGCGTCATCATCTGCCCTTTGTCGTCGGTCGAACCGCGGGCGTAGATGTTTCCGTCCTTAAGTAACGGCTCGAAAGGGGGGGAATGCCACAAATTCAGTGGATCTGCCGGCTGAACGTCATAGTGTCCATAGACAAGAACGACGGGTTTCCCAGGAACTGGTTCTGTTTCCGCGTATACCAGCGACGGCCCGTCCCCTGGAATCAACCGAGTCTTGAGTCCGCCCGAGGCCAATTTCGCTTGAACCCAGTTCGCCCCTGCGGCCATTTCCGGTCGCTTGGTACTATCCGCGCTGATGCTAGCAATTCGAAGCAATTCGAAAAGTTCGTCCAATTGACTCTGCCGATTATTCTGCAAGTAGCGATCGATGGAAGTAAAATCAGTCATGTTCGGTTATAAGTTTTGTACGAATTGTGCTTGCCAAGACTACCCACGCTACATTTACAATATAATCTAGCTGGAACTATTTTGCAGGATGCGACGGCACTGCTGGTTTTCGCGACCGTCGCATTGCTGTTCATTCAACAACACGTTTTTCAACGCCAACCACATTTCAACACAAAGGGAACCAACCCATGACGGATTCCGACACAGCCGTCGCCGAGCCGATCGTGCGTCCACAGAATCAAAAGCCAAAAGCCAAGCGACAACCCCGCTACCACGTGATACTTTGGGATGATCCCAACCACACATTCGAGTATGTCATCGAAATGATGAAGAACTTGTTCCGGCTATCGCAAGCGGACGGAAAACGTATTGCGGAAGAAGTTGATAGGACGGGCCGTGCGATTTGCTTAACGACAACGCGAGAGCATGCCGAGCTTAAACGAGACCAGATCCGTGGCTTTGGTCGCGATCCGTTTAGTACCAAGTCGACGGGCAGTATGGCCGCATCGATAGAACCTGAGTTGTAGCCGCCAATGAGCAAACGCTATGAAAACAATTCCTCGCCGACGGAGTTGTTGCCGGGTGATATCGAATACGAAATGGGCACACCGATTCCAGGCAAGATTCTGGAAAAAGAACTTTGGGTCCAAACAGCCATCAAAAAGCTTCCTGAGAATGAGCCGCTCAACATTGGGGCAATCTTCGGGCGGGTCGCACCTGTCGCAATTGACATTGGTTGTGGGAATGGTCGATTCGCGCTTTCCTCGGCGGTTCGAAGACCGAATTGGGACCATTTAGCAATCGACATATTGCCGGCGGTTGTTCGATACGGGACCCGACGCGGAAATCAGCGTGGACTCTCCAACTTACGGTTTGCTGTTTGCGACGGTTGGCGATTCCTGGCGAACTACCTACAACCTAGTTCGGTTGACGAAATCCATATTTACCATCCTCAACCATTTGCTGATCCGAACCAATCGAGTCGTCGAATGATGACGCCGGATTTCTTGGTTTGGATGCACAATCGTTTAACGACCACGGGGCAAGTGTTTCTGCAGTCCGATCGTCGAGAGTATTGGGATTACATATCGCTCATTATGAACCGTATGTTTGAATGGAGAGAGATAGAAGGTCCCTGGCCCGATGATGAGTTTGGTCGTTCACGTCGCGAAGTATTATCCATTGAGCAAGGCATGCCAATCTATCGCGGTGTTGGAACGATGCGTACGGACTTGTCGGCAGACGAGATTCAATTGATAGCGTCCGAGTTGCCGCAGCCAAAGTTTCAAGTCGAACGCGGCGAAACAAGAAACAAACGGCCGCTTCGCAAGCGCCCGCCTCGTCAACACAATCGGCGCACACATCCTCCAAAAACAACATAGGATCGTTCGAGAAACAACTGTCTTAGCTGAACTCGTGAGCGTTCAGCAGATGCGGTTTTCAGAACTTATCGATTTGTGTTCAAACGCCTTCTCATTGACTTAGCGTAGACAAACTGTTGTTCGGCACCTTCGGCACCTTCGGCCCTTCAGGGCGATGTTTACGCTCTCGAGCTGGGAAAGCCATCGAAACGCTGCCAGTTTAAAAAATCAATGCAAGCATAGTCGTGTTTAAAAGGTACTTTCCAAGAAAAGCATTTTCAATTGCTGTATTCTATAGCAACACCCGGAACTTTCGGGTCATCCGAATACTCCGAACAAGGTAACCAACTGACCGGTTTTAAGGCCTCATGAAATCCCCACACCCAATGATTGACGAACTATTGAGCGGTATGCTAGATGGCGTACTGTCCGACGACGAAGTACGTCAATTGGAAGACGCAATGTCGGCGGATCCCTCCGTTGAGAAGCGACTGGATGAGTTGTCGAGGTTGCGAACGGGATTGCTAAGTGGTCGAAGCCGAAGCAGGCTTGGTGCGGAATTCGCCGGCAAGGTTTTGAAACTATCCCAAGAGCGAGCGATTGGGATGGGATCGGAATGTCCTGCATGGTTGGGCAGCCGTCAAGGTGAGTCGGCTCGCTCGAAATTCGTAAAATCTAAGGTTGCGGATCAACCGTCGAAGCTACCTTGGGTTTACGGTGTAGTCCTAGCATCGGCTGCGGTTTTTGCCCTTGTCTATGCTTCTTTGCCAGGCCGGGACGCACAAAGCAACTTGGCGGAATCATCGTGGCAGGAAAGCAAAGCTGCACCGGAAGATCGCGGTGGTTACACCAGTTCGCTTCTTGCAGCAAATCAACCCGACAGTGGCTCGCACGAAACTACGGTTCCAGAGTTTTCGTCAACGAAGCCGTCGATTGTCGATTCCATGGCACAGAACGAACCATCGAAGACAACGGTACCAAGCAGCAATCCAACGACTTCCAACCTCGCCATCAACTCGCGTCCCAATTACAGCACGACTGTTGTGAATTTAGGTCCGAAAGCCGACCTAAACCAAAACAAAACCAAGCCCGAGTTTGATGTGCCATCCGAAAAACTGTTTGCCTTGGTGATCGATATTTCAATCGACAAAGTGGCGATTGAGAATCGAGCGCTGGAGTCGATTTTGAAAAGCCACGATGTGGTTTATGCTGAGGATTTGATTATCAACGCGGAGCAATTGGCCGCGCTCGAAGACTCTCAACTTATTGGTCGAGCCAATGCAGTCGAGTCTGAGAAGATGGGAGTCATGTTTATTCGGGCGCCGATCGATAAGCTTAGTTTGGCCATTGAGGAGATAATCGACCGTTACAAAGATTTCCCGGAATTCACGATGGGTCTTGCTTATGACAGCTCGGTGAACCTGTTGATTAAGCAGTTGAGCGGAATCAAAATTGCGGAAGGAAAAAGTGGAGTCGTTCTGAATCTTGCTCCGCCGCAGTCCTCAAGATCTTCATTACCCTTTACCGCTTCTGTTCGTAAATCGGGAATGTTTTCTCGTGAGATGATGAAAAAGGGAACTAGTCAAGTTTTGCCTGAAACCCAGCAAATGTCTTATGTTCTACTTATGTTCCGGGCAGCCAAATAGCAATGAGATTGGCCGCTGGGCGAATGCAGAGAAACCGGAGCGTCTCGCCCATGGATTCACGAGCGGGCTCGCTTGGAAGTCCGTCGTACCATTAAAGCAACAAGCCGTTGCGTATCGGGTTATGATGGGTAGTTTTCAGTCTGCGGCTCGCTTAAGATTCGTTCGATGAATCTACCCGCACTGGGACTACTTCGAACTACCGGGACCACCTGAGTTCACAACACCAGGCAGAGGGACACCTTGGCCAGCACCACTATTGCTGCCTGTCCCCGGCCCTGCACTTGTATTTCCTGCCCCCCCTTTTCCGAAACCGCCGGGACTTTGTCCAAATCCGCCTGGACCGGGACCACTTGGGCCGCCAGCCATCATGCCTTGCATCATACTAGCCATGCCCATAAGTTGCTGAAGTGCATCGTCGAAGTCCTGTTGCGTTTCAGCGGCGACGAATGCACCCATCGAAAGATTCGCTGCGAACATCCCTTGAGCTACCGCTTTGTGAATGGCTTTAGGGTCGGCGGATTGAACTGCCTGTGTCGCTTGCCCCATCCCCTGATTCCACGATTTGAGCATTTCCTCCGGCAACCAGCGGCCCTCCGATAGGACGAATTTCCCCATCCCGGGCACCATCACTTGGCTTGCCGAAATATTCTCGATCTTGACGTCGTCCGGAACGGGAGTGTTCATCGCCTTCAATGTGCTATCCGTCGGGATAAGTCGATCCAAAGCATCTGATTTCGCAGCGACATTAGCGACATAACCGCCAAGCAGGTCTCTCATGTTTGTTTCCTGAAGACTTTTGACTTCAAGAAACTCGGTCGGAACCATCGCCTCAACCAATGCAACGATGGAGTCGTAGGACTTTTCAAGGAGCGGTCGTTGATCGGGAGGTATGGGCAAAACCTTGCTATTGAGGAAAAACTGCTTCTTGGTAGTCAGCGCTTCAAGCAGGGTTTTGCGAAAGTTTTTGACCAAGTCAAGCGTTCGCTGTTCGATGCGAGTCGATGCAAGTTGCACTAGGTCTTCCACTTGTTTTTGTTTGCTTGCAGGGAGTGCATCCCACAAAACCATTGGATTTTTGTTCTGCAGTTCGCGCAGAATGATGTCCTTGAATTCGACCGCCGTCGCGGTCGAAGGAAATTCCACAACTTTTGCAGGCTCCGAAGGAGCTGCTGGGCTAGAAAGCCCATATTTGGCAATCGATCGAGCTCGGAGCCGGCTCTTGTCGTCTAGTTTGTAAAGCGGGAGGGTTACCTCCTTGCCATCCATTTTCCGCAACAACAACTGCACGCCGTCCAACTTGACGAACTCGGCTTCGATCGTTCTCTTGCCAGTACTATCCGTCCAACTTTGCGTGATCGCCGATTTTTCTTGAGCCATGGAATTCGGCGGACTCATGACAACCAAGGGCAACGACAGTGGAATTGCCAATGACAGCGACATCGTAGCGCGAAAGGCTACGCAACGACTTAGGGGCCACCGATATGTAGTACGCATCGTGAGTATCTCGAGGGGAAGTGGAGAAGGATTCGTTCTCAAATTCGTCGAACGAATTCCCCTATCGTATCCCCAGACCGCCAACCAATTCAATCGATTGTGGCTAAGTCAGGCGGGTTTTCATGGAAATTGTCGGTAGAAAAGCTCTGGTTCCCAAGCTGGGTAACGGAGTTGGGGAAGAATTTCGCATGCGTTTCCGTCCTGTGGTATACTATTATTGAGGATTCTGAACATGATTGAGATCTCGTATTCTGGTGATGCCCTTTGGGAAAGAATCGAAAGAGCCGTGGAGATCGTAAAGGACCGTCTGCGACGTGTCACCCGAGCTTTAAACACTGCAAATATTCCGTACGCTGTGATCGGTGGTAATGCCGTCCAGCACTGGGTTGCTCAAGTCGACGAATCTGTCGTTCGTAACACTCGTGACGTTGATATTATCTTAAACGAACCGGATTTGGAGCGTGCGATTCCGGCTTTGGCTTCCGAGGGATTCATCTACCGTCGCTCTGCCGGAGTGACGATGTTCCTCGACGGTCCAAACGCCAAGGCACGCGATGCCGTTCATGTTGTCTTTGCAGGAAAAAAAGTACGACCGGAATATTTAGAACCGGTTCCTGATATCGACGAATACGCACTCATCGAAGATGCCCGTACGCTCCCATTCGATCGCCTAGTCAAAATGAAACTGACCTCGTTTCGACGAAAAGATCAAGTGCACATTCTTGATTTGATCTCGATTGGTTTGATTGACGAAAGTTGGCTCGAGCGATTCTCGCCCGAACTACGGCTTCGACTTGAGGAATTACTGAATGATCCCGACGGTTAGAGATCTTCGAACGGTAAATCCTGTGAGTTTCTTTCGGCGAGTCCATCTTTGAAATGCTTTCGGCAGACGGAGACGTAGCGTTCGTTGCCACCGATTTGGATTTGTTCTCCTTCTCGAACCGGTTTTCCGCTGCCGTCGACTCGCAGCACCATGGTTGCCTTGCGTCCGCAGTGGCAAATGGTTTTGATCTCGTGGAGCGTATCGGCCCAAGCCATCAAATGTTGGCTACCCTCAAACAAATTGCCTTGAAAATCGGTTCTGAGTCCGTAGGCTAAAACCGGGATGTCCAGGTCATCGCAAACATCGCTCAATTGTCGGACTTGCTGGCGAGTCAAGAACTGCGATTCGTCGACGAGCACGCAGTGGACGGTTTTCTTCGCGTGCTCTTTTTGAATGGAACGAAACAAATTGACTGAGGGCGAGAACGCGATCGAGTCCGCTTGCAGTCCAATTCGAGAGCTAATCTTTCCAACGCCAAACCGATCATCGATTTCAGGCGAGAAGACGAGCGTGTTCATTCCGCGTTCTCGATAGTTGTAGCTGGACTGGAGCAGGATCGTCGACTTGCCAGCGTTCATCGTAGAATAGTAAAAAAAAAGCTTCGCCAACTATCCGGCTCCTATTGAGTCTTCGATCGCCGTCGGTTTGGCAATCGCCACAAAGATATCGTGCAGCGATGGCTTCACCATCTCAAAATGCTCGACTTCTCCAGCCGCCATGAGCGATTGAAGGATCTCGCGTCGATTCGCTTCTTTCGACAAGACCAGGTCCATAAAACGCCCGCGAACCATTTGTTCCTCCACTCCAGGAATCAAGAAAGGGATACTGTCGGCTCGGCTTAGTCGTATTCTCAAACGGGGTTCGCCGTACTGAGCCGAGATTTGCTCCAGCGAACCGTCAAGGACTTTATTGCCTTTAAAAATCATGCAGACTCGGTCGCACATCTGTTCGGCCATGGCCATGTCATGCGTGCTAAAAAGGACCGTCGTCCCCTCGTCGCGCAGCCGGAGCACGGCGTCGCGTAACACTTCCATGTTCACAGGATCCAAACCGGTAAAGGGTTCATCCAAAATAAGCAATTTAGGGTTTGCGACGACGGCGCTGATGAATTGTATTTTTTGAGCCATACCCTTGGATAATTGGTCGATTCGCTTGTCTTGCCAATCGTCTGCACCGAGCTCCTTGAGCCACCGCAGGATGCTCTCATCTGGCCGCTTGACCCCTTTGATCCGAGCGAAGTACCTCAAAACACGGCGCACGGTCATACGTCGATAGAGGCCACGCTCTTCCGGTAGGTAGCCGACCCGATCATCGGCGCAGTCTCCGTGGTCGCTACCAAGCACATGCACAACGCCGGTATCCGGCTTGTAGATCCGAAGGATCATGCGCATGGTCGTTGTCTTGCCGGAACCATTCGGTCCGATGAACCCGTAGATAGATCCCGCTGGCACCGACAAATCCATCGGATGGACCGCTTGGTGATTCCCAAACTTTTTGGAAACTCCTCGAAGTTCAACGGCAATCGAGTTCATGTGCAAGTGTTTTCTAATGAACTACGAAACAATTGGGACGACTGTTCTACGAAATGAAATCTAGCCACGTTTAGACTTCATAGAGAACAATGATCAGAACATCGGCAGCACTGAAAGAGCCTTGAAGCCCATGCTTGCCCGCTTGCGGCGAGATGTTGCCATGAATCGAGAGGATCTTGGACTTGCTTTCGGCAATCCAACGATTGATTTGCTGTTCCATCTCGCCCAGTTCGTTATCGACACTCTTAAAGATTTTGACTTGTTGCATGTTGCATCCTTTGAGGCGAGTGGCAGTGATGTTGATACCCGGGAGCGAGAGGCGCCCGACGATCTTGGCATTGGTTCGGCAGGAACCTCGCCCCACCGCTCCCTACCCCGTTGGAACCGTGGGCTCCCGTTGGAACCGTGGGCTGATAGATTTCAGTCTACTACTCGCCTTAGTAAAACCGATCCGCAGCCACAGTCGCCGAAAATTGTACAGTAGCCAGGGAAAACTGGAGAGAGCCGATCGCTGGAAGTAGCAACTGCCCTAGCAATTGATGGTAGAATTAGGGTTGAGGTGATCAATGGTCGAAATAAAATTTGTTGGAGATGCCCTTTGGGCCAGGATTGAGCGAGCCGTGGAAATCGTTAAGGACCGCATGCGTCGGGTAACAACGTCGCTAAATAGCGCGAATGTTCCATACGCAGTCATTGGCGATAATGCGGTTCAACATTGGGTGGCTCAGGTGGACGAATCTGTCGTCAGGAACACCCGCGATGTCGATATCATTTTGAATCGAAGCGATCTTCCCGCTGCGATAAAAGCGTTGGAGCCAGTCGGGTTTATTTTTCGACAATCCGCCGGCGTGACGATGTTTTTAGATGGTCCGGACGCTAAGGCCCGCGACGCAGTCCATGTCGTCTTTGCTGGTGAGAAAGTACGGGATACGTATGTTGAACCGGTGCCGTCCATTGACGACTACGCGATGATGCAGGAGGCTAGAACCCTCCCCCTGGAAGCGCTTGTGCGAATGAAATTGACCTCCTTTCGAGACAAAGATCGAGTTCACGTTCGAGACATGATTTCGATTGGAATGATCGACGAGTCCTGGTTGGAGCGTTTTCACCCAGTACTCCAAGAACGACTGAAGGAATTGCTCGACAATCCGGATGGCTAGTCGCGTTAGAGTTTTTGACGTCCGCTCAAGGCGTCCGCCAAGATCTCTTTGTTGGTAAATTCCAGGACACTGCCGCTTGTGACACCGCGAGCCAGTCGGGTCAGAGCGACCGGATACTCAGCCAATTGGTTGGAGATAAAAAGGGCCGTTCCATCCCCCTCGACGTTGGGATTGGTGGCCATAATGACTTCGGAAAAATTCCCTGCACGCACTCGTTCGACGAGTGCATCGATCGTCAATTGATCCGGACCGATGCCTTCCAAAGGGGCGATTCGTCCCAACAAGACGTGATAAAGTCCGTGAAATACTCCCGCTTGCTCAAGGGCGATCAAGTCTCTGGGCTGTTCGACGATACAAATCAGCGATGTGTCACGGCGAGGATCCATGCAAATATTGCAAAGCTCACCTTCGGCCAAGTTGTAGCAGGTATCGCAGTAGCGAACGTTCTCTCGCACGCTACGAATGGCGTCCGACAGCGCAAATGCTTCCGTTTCGTGAACGCGGAGCAGGTGATATGCGAGCCGTTCGGCAGTCTTGCGGCCAATGCCAGGCAATTTGCCCAACTGATCGATCAATTCCGTAACCGATTGTGATATCTCTGTCATGTCGTGCAAAGTTCTCCTTGGTAACCGTCGCGTGTGTTGATAACATATCACAAGCGATTTTGAACGCTAAGCAAACTTTTCCTGAACTATCCTTTTTTCATCGGTTGCCATGTCCGTCCTTTTGCAGATTCGCGATGCCAACAAACGCTACGGCGACCAAGTTTTGCTGGACAACGCAGAGTGCACCATCACCAGCGATACCAAAGTTGGATTCATGGGCCGAAACGGTGCGGGCAAGTCCACTTTGCTTCGATGCATCTTGGGAGACGAGGAACTCGACACCGGCACGATCATCCGGCACCCGAAACTAAAGTTGGGTTATCTTCGGCAGCACGACCCATTCTTGCCAGGCGAGACTTCACTGGAGTTTCTGATGCGGGACAGCGAGCAGCCCGATTGGAAGTGTGGCGAAGTTGCGGGTCAGTTCGAACTCAAGGGAAAATACCTTGACGGACCTGTGGGTGAACTTTCCGGTGGTTGGCAAACGCGGGTGAAGCTCGCGGCGTTGCTTTTGCACGAGCCCAATTTGCTGCTGCTAGACGAACCGACCAACTTCCTGGACTTGCGAACGCAGATTCTGCTCGAGCATTTCCTGCGAGACTTCCGAGAGGCTTGCTTGATCGTCTCCCACGATCGAGCCTTTCTGGGTGCAACCTGTGAGTCAACGCTCGATTTGTCGTCGGGTAAGCTGACGATGTATCCAGGCAAGGTCGATGACTTTTTGGTCTATCAAGCCGAACTTGCGGAGCATAACCAACGCGTCAACGCTGCCACGGAAGTCAAGCGAAAGCAGCTTCAAGAGTTCGTCGACAAGAACCGCGCCCGAGCTAGCACCGCGACTCGGGCAAAGTCCAAAAGCAAGATGCTCGATCGTCTGGAGTTCATCGATATCCAAGCCGAGCAAGCGCGAGCCACAATCCGCGCTCCGATGGTCGAACCGCGGAAAGGGCCAGCCGTTCGTTGCAAGGATCTAGCTATCGGTTACGACGATCGAGCTGTGGCCAAGGGAATCGATTTGGAGATTGAACATGGTTCGAGAGCTGCGATTGTGGGTGACAACGGTCAAGGAAAAACGACGTTGCTGCGAACGTTGGTAAGGTCGCTGCAACCCGTCGGTGGTGATGTTCGGTGGGGATTCGGCTGCGAAATCGGAACGTATGCGCAACACGTTTACACGAGTTTGCCAGATCAAAAAACGGTCTTGGAGTATCTTGAATACGAAGCGGTCCCGGGTACCAAGACTCAAACCATCTTAGATGTGGCGGGCGCAATGCTCTTTCGCGGCGAAGCGGTGCGAAAAAAGATTTCGGTCTTGAGCGGAGGTGAACGCGCAAGACTTTGCATGGCAACGCTGCTGCTCGGCAAATGCAATATTCTCGTGCTCGACGAACCAGGTAATCACTTGGACGTCGAGACGGTCGAAGCATTGGCAGACGCCCTCATCGACTACAAGGGGACCGTCATCTTTACATCGCACGATCGGCATTTCATGAAGCGAGTGGCCTCCAGCATTGTCGAAGTCAAGGACGGAACCGTCGTCAATTATCGCGGCGACTACGATGCCTACTTGTATATGGTCAACAAAGAAATCGACGCCGTCGAAAACGAACGGAAAGGGACCGGTGCTCGCAGTTCAAGCAAACCGCCCGCAAGTTCCAGTGCAAAGCCAAACGCCAGCGCAAAGCCAAACGCCAGCGCAAAGCCAAACGCCAGCGCAAAGCCAAACACCAGCGCAAAGCCAAACGCAACCGGAAAAGATCGAGGCAAGATTTCCGCGCAAAAGCAAGATATCTTGGCAAATGACGAACGCGTCATCAAGAAAGAAGTGAACCAGTTAGAAAAATTAATTGCAAGACTCGATACGCAGAAGAAGACGCTTAACGAACAATTGATGCATTCGACCGAAGCGATCGCGGCTATGAAATTGCACGAAGAGCTTACGCAAGTGACGACCGAGTTGGAGTCCGCCGAAATGCGCTGGTCAGAATTGCAAGAACAGTTAGAAGGATTTTAAAGAGTCACCCTGATACCATATGGCTCGCGCACGCAAGAGCCCCGATTTTTCTTCTCCTCGCCCCGATTCGGAGCGAGGGGAGCAACGCGTTCTAGAAAAATATCGTGTCCATTCAACTTGTCTCATCCAACCTTGAACTTCACGTTGCCGAGATTTCGATCGATGACTTGGTGGACTGTCAAGCGTTCGCGGAGCAACTGGCATCGATGGTTCGAACGCCGTTGACGATCGCGCTGTCCGGCACGTTAGGTGCTGGCAAAACGCAATGGACACGTTACTTTGCGATGGCGCTGGGTGCACCGGGACGAACGATTAGCAGCCCGACGTTCATGCTCGTTCATCAATATGCCAGCCAACCTCCGATCTTTCATCTGGACGCCTATCGCATCGGCGACGAGGAGGAAATGCTTGAACTTGGAATCGAAGAAATGATGGATTCAGAAGCCGTGACTATCATTGAATGGGCGGATCGTTTTCCGGCGTTACTGCCACGCAACACGCTCCGTTTGCACTTCGAAGTCGCTAACGATCAGGCTGCTAGGAAGATCAAGTTCGAGGCAAGCGGTCAGCGCGCTCAGGCAATTCTCCGCGAATGGATCGCCATAGGGTCATAGAAACGGCAGTTCGCTAGGTTTATGCTTGAGGCGAGCGGTAGATTGCAGTATCCCAACCCGAAGCGTAACGGGCTGTTGATTTAATGGTAACCCGAAGCGTTAGAGCGTTAGCGAGGGATTGTTCGACCCTCACTTACGTGTCGGGTTATAATTGATAAGTTTCAGTCTGCGCTTTCACGCCCCCTTTTCCTTTTTGGTTGAGTTATCGACGCATGTCGCAATTGGTTCACGAATCGTCCAAGCGGATCATTGCCAACATTGAGAAGGTGATCGTCGGCAAACGCAAACAACTTGTTCTGTCCCTGGTCTCCTGGTTTTCCGGCGGACACATCTTGCTCGAAGATGTGCCTGGAGTCGCCAAGACGATGCTGGCAAGAGCGTTGGCGGCCAGTGTTGGCTGCATTTTCAAGCGAGTGCAATGTACGCCGGATCTTTTGCCGAGCGACATCACCGGGGCAGCCATCTTCAATCAAAAGTCGAGCGAGTTTGAATTTAGGCCCGGTCCTTTGTTTACCAATATTCTGTTGGCGGACGAAATCAACCGAACCACACCGCGAGCGCAATCATCGTTGCTCGAAGCGATGGCCGAATCGTGCGCGACAATTGATGGGGTCACGCACAAGCTTCCCAATCCATTCTTGGTCATTGCGACACAAAACCCGATCGATCACGAAGGGACCTTTCCGTTGCCGGAAGCCCAGCTCGATCGATTCTTTATGAAGTTCACGCTTGGCTACCCATCCATGGAGGAAGAGCTGAAAATGTTGCAGATGCTCGAACGTGAACACCCGATCCATTCGTTGACCAGTGTCATTGGCGTGGATGAAATCGTTCAAGTGCAACAGCTTGTTAAACAAGTCTACGTCGATTCGAAGGTGCGGCAATACATGTTGCAGATCGTCCATGAAACCAGGTCGCATTCCGACTTGGCGTTGGGTGGAGGACCGCGTGCCACGATTGCCATCTTTCGCGCGTCGCAGGCCATGGCTGCGATTCGCGGCCGCAACTATGTTCAACCCGATGACGTAAAGAAGATCCTGGCACCTGTCATGGCACACCGATTGATTTTGAGGCCGGAGAGCCGGTTGCGACGAATGACAAGCGAACAAATCTTGGATAGTATCGTTGCCGAGATTGCGGTCCCAACTCTCGAAGAGACGAAAGCTTGAGTCGCTGGAAACAAGCAATCGCACTCCGAGGCTGTGATTTGTTTCGCGAGGCACATCTCCGTCACTGTCATCGCTTTTGCGGAACTTGCGTTCTTAGAACGAGCGGTGCGTTTTCTTGAACCGCTGATCGGACATCGCGACGAGGCGATACGACTGAGGGACGCGTATCCCAAAACGAAGTCGGCTCAATCGCAGGAGCCTCGTTTGATTGCGTAGCGACGGGTTCCATCGCTTCGAATTGAATGCTTGGTACGCTGCGCTGTTCTGCTGTGAGTTTGGCGGGGGCGTCGGACTGGGAAATGACAGGATCCTGGTTGAGCGGCTTTTTTCCCCGCACGAGTCCGAAAGATTTTGCCGATTGCATGTCACTCGTCAACGACACGCCACGTTTTCGGAGCGACCGTGCGGCGCTCACGTCGTCTTTGAAAGGATCGATCAAGACATCCGGGATCGATGACTTATCAAGTTCAGGCAACGCGTTCGACGGAGTTGGAATGAACGGGGCTTGTTCGTCCGCTGGCTGATGACTTGGAGGGGTTGGGAGAGACTTTAAACCATTTGATTTGTTCCCGGGAGCCTTTTCCGCTGGGTCGCTTGCTTGCGGAGAAACCTTTGAAGGAGCTATCGGCGTCTCGATGGTCGGCAGTTCCACAAGTTGATCACACAAGGAACCCATCGCATGCTTTTTCGGCTTGTCTGGAAAGAGATAAGCAGCTTTTGGATTTGAGCGGCTGTTTTGACCACGAGTTGATGCGGAAGCCGGGGCACGTGTGCCGTCGAAATTCGATCTAACATTGTTGCTATCGCATTGTCGACAAGACTGCGTGCTCCTTGCTTTCATGCTGTCGCCTAGTTCGTCCAGACGCTTCAAGAATTTCTCGGCGAACGAAGGTTTGGGGACGCACTGGCCGCTGAATCTGTTATTGGAGTCGCCGGCCGGAACAGATGGCTCGCAACCGAAACGAGGGTCAAGCGTTCGGGCTTGAAGTGAAGCGCATCGGTCGCACTGCTGCCCAAGAGCATTGAGTGGGGAGCCGAGGACTCCAGCAGCTAAGCTCAAACCGAGGTACAGTCGGGTAAGCTTTTTCGCAAAAGTCGCTCTCTTGGGTGCTTGAGTCGAAGTGGCTATCGCTGGCATAAATACATTTCCTTTAGCATGTCTCGGTGGCAAATAGCGTCGACGCTTCTTTTGGCCGGTTTGTTTCGCCACTCGGAAAGTGCTATCGAACCGTTAGTGGCGGAATCCTCAGATCTTTCGGAGTATCCGTCAAAGGCTTTGCGGTTATCGCAAACCCCCCTTTCTACTCAATTGGTAAGCGATTCGCGGCAGGAAACCTTTAGGCAAAATGACTCGGCCTGCACAACCCGCATAATCCGCCAAAAGCATTGATAATCCTTGCGGTCTGGGTAAGATTTCCGGTGTTGTGTCGAAAGCTAGCGTAGAGTTTGCTCAGCAGAGACGACTGCCAAGTGGGAATCGTCGCTTTAGCAAATCCGGGGTATTGAAAATGGAAAAAACGGAAAACGCAGGGGAACAGATCGTTGCAGTCGACCGGCGCCGAGGCAGTCGCCGCACGATGGCGGACGCAGATGAAGCGCAGGTTCGAGCGATGATCGCTCAAGAAAAGAAAAGCCTCAAAACACAACGCCGCCGCCAAATTGACCCAACCACTTGCGAACGGGACTACTCAGGCGACGAGGTGGAGTTCATGCAAGCCATGGACGCCTACAAAAGACGAAATGGTCGAATGTTCCCTACTTGTAGTGAAATACTGGAAGTTATCCGCGACTTGGGATACTCGCGGCCGGATCGAAATGCGGGTTTCGTGGCATTAATCGAACCAATTGACGAAAAAATCTCAGTCGCTCTCTAGCCAGAAAAGCTTGGCTAGTCCGCAAGTTGGATAAGTTGCGACCTGTGTTTTTCCACGTCTGAACCCTAAATCGTTGACCTTAACTTGCCTCGGTCTACAATGCCAATGTTCAAAAGGCATTTTTGACCCGATGAACAGGTATTCCTGTCGAAGCAATTTGTAGATTTGACCTTTGGGGTCTAGGGCACGTGAAACAGATGAGTAAACGATGGTTAGCAGCATTACCTGTCTATAATGAGGTGGGCTACGTAGACCAAGTCCTCGATGAGGTACTAAAATACGCGTCTAACGTTCTAGCTGTGAACGATGGGTCCAACGATGGAACGGGCGAATTGCTCGACGAACGCAAAGATATCGCAGTTGTTCATCATGACAAGAATCGCGGGTACGGAGCTGCGCTGAGGACCGCGTTCCAATATGCCATCGACGAGGGCTACGAATTTGTCGTCACACTCGACTGCGACGGGCAGCATCAACCCCAACGAATTCCTCGGTTCGTTTCCGCATGTCAAAATGCGGACATCGTGTCGGGTTCGCGTTATTTAAAGACCTATGACGGAGATAGTGTCCCGCCCGCCCAACGCCTCTTCATCAACAAACAAGTTACCAAGACGATCAACGATTTGTTCCATTGGAACTTGACCGATACATTTTGCGGGTTCAAGGCATATCGAACTTCCTCGTTGAAGCAGTTTAATATCACGGTGGACGGGTATGCCATGCCGTTGGAGCTATGGGCTCAAGCGGCCATGCTGGGAATGAAGATTCTGGAAGTCCCGGTCCCGCTAATCTACCTGGACGAGAAGCGATCCTTTGGTGGAGCACTCGACGATGGTGGTGTTCGGCTCGCATATTACAACAAAGTGATTGACGAAAGTGTTCAGGCGATGCTCGCGCAAGGCTTCTCATTGCCTACGGCAGCCAGCAATTGCGGTGGGGAGTGTCCATAGCGTGTCTATCTTGGCCCGAAATGGCCAGCGGTCCTTCAAAGTTCCGAAAGAGAATAATCGCTTTCTTTGTTGGCCATCGGCGAAAGAGTCCCAGGTCCTGATCGATGGCAATCGCGCCATCTTCGAAAGCCCCGGCACGCCCCAATGGATCGTTCGCCTGCGTCATCATGCCCGACGCGAGGCAATCCGAGCAGCCACCGAATACACTTCCGAATACACTTCCGAATGTGCGGCATCGCGATTCGCGGCATCGCGGATTGGCTCCAACACACGCGTGGATTTAGAAAAATCGCAGCTCATTTTGGGTGGTCATCAACCCGAGCTCTTTCATCCCGGCGTTTGGTTCAAGAATTTCCTGCTTGCCAAAATTGGTCAACAAACGGGCTCGACCAGCTTGCATGTCATCATCGACCACGATACCGCTCGCTCCGATTCTTTGCGGGTTCCGAGTAGCAGCGATGCCACGAGCAACGGTCGATCGCATCGACAGTATTTCCAAAAATCAGTTCCGTTGCCGATTCGAATGGATTCACAACCAAGGATGTCATGGCATGCGACTCGAACACAGTTTTCGAGCAGCGAAGCTTGGCAAGAAACGAAGCGTCAGATTGCGGAATCGCTTGCGAGTTGCGGCTTGGAGACATCGATACTGGTGGAAAGGTCCAGGCTGTTGGAGACCTGCATTCGCGACTGCGTGAATTTCAGCGACGCTTTCTCTCGGTTTCGACATCTCATCGAACTCGATAACGGAATTCGCAACTTGGAAGTGCCGCTCGGGCGGCTTTGCCAAGAGCCCGCTTTTGGCGTGTTCGTTCACCATTGTGTTCGAAATGCGGAGGACCTTTGGTTGTCCTATAATGAATGCCGAACAGCCTATCGAGAGCGGCACGGAATACGCAATCCAGTCCAGCCGGTGATTGAGTTGCAGCGTGAGAGGCATTGCATCGAATTGCCATTTTGGATCTATCGAGAGGGGGGGGAAGCCTTGGTTGATCGCCAACGTTTGTGGATCGCTCAGGGCAGTGGAGAGTCTCTGATTCTATGCAATCATCCCGTACCGGACCGGCGAACCATCACGGTCGAGTTGCCTCTGGATGAATCGAAACTGACCTCGGTGTGGCAGGACATCGCGGAAAGCGGCATCTGTATTCGACCGCGTGCGCTGATGACTACCATGTATCTTCGTTGTTTCTTGGCGGATTTGTTTGTGCATGGAATAGGTGGTGGAACCTACGACGAATTGACAGACGCAATCATCGCGCAATGGTTAGGCATACAACAAGCGCCGGTTTACCTAACCAGCTCGGCATCGCTACATCTTCCGTTAGAAGAGCGGTCGGAGGATTCAGAAGATGGCGATTGGTTGGAGAATCTTCGAGAGTTGCAATTGATTCGCTCGGCCCCCGAACGGTTTTTAGATCGATCCTTGGATCCTTGTCGAAGACTGTTCGAGGAACATGCCCAATTGCTTTCGAAAATACCGCCCCGAGGCCACAAGCGACCGTGGCATCAACAGATGGTGCAAATCAAGCACCGCATTGAAGATGCCATCATCGATCCAAAACGTATGGCGTTCTCGAATCATGAAAGGCTGTTGCGGGAAAGACAACAGGACAAGATCCGCAAGTCACGAGAATACTCTTTTGTATTATTCGAGGAACGAGACGTAGTGGCGAGACTTTCAAGGCTTGCGGACGAAGCCATGGCCCCACAAGTTTAGGTCCCGCGCACGCTGCTTGTTCCGTGATCCTGCTCGCACTACATTGGGATGTGAAAGTCAATCCGTCGACTCAGCCCCACAATTCCCATCATGCAAACCAATCCGCAACCCAGCCAATTCTCACGTCGAAGTCTCCTCGCCAGCGCCGCAGTTCTGGCAGGCACGACGTTGGCATCCACGAATGCGAAACAAATTCAAGCAATGCCAATCCAAGTTCCTCAAGATTCCGTTCCGGACCGCTTCAAAATTACGAATCGCCGCATCCGACAATCGGTGATGGGTTGGTGCTTCAAGCCGATGCCCGAGTCGGAACTAATCGATCATTGCGCTGAAATTGGCCTGGAGGCCATCGAGGGAATCGATGCCAAGTTCTACCCGCTGGCGAAAGCCAAAGGACTCAAAATTGCATTGGTCGGAAGCCATGGTTTCGCAACAGGTCCAGTGAACCCAGCCAACCACCGCGAGTGTATCGATAAGCTGAGCAAAAGTATCGACTTGGCTGTCCAGTTCGGTGCGCCCAGTGTCATCACGTTCACCGGAATGCGCATTCCCAACATGCTCGACTCAACCGCAGAATCGAACTGCCTCGATTGCTGGAAGAAAGTCATCGAGCATGCCGAAAAGAACAAAATAACCTTGGTCCTCGAACACCTAAACTCACGCGATGACTCTCACCCGATGAAGGGGCATCCAGGCTATTTCGGCGACGACGTCGAACGCTGCATTGATTTAGTCAAACGCATGGATTCAGCCAATTTCAAGCTGCTTTTCGACATTTATCATGTTCAGATCATGAACGGCGACGTAATTCGCCGCATCGAAAAGCATCATCGCTGGATCGGGCACTATCACACCGCCGGAAATCCAGGTCGGGCTGAAATGGATGAGTCGCAAGAGATCAACTATCCCCCCATCTTGAAAGCCATTCTCGCAACCGGCTACCAAGGCTTCGTCGCTCAAGAGTTTATTCCTACTTGGAAGGATCCGGTCCGGTCGCTCCGTCACGGTGCAATGGTCATGGACGTCGCCTAGGGCGATCGGCAGATTGCAGTATCACAACCCGAGGCGTAAGCGAGGGACAATTTCGCAGGTCCCACACTTACGTATCGGGTTATGATTGGTAGTTTTCAGTCTGCCGCTCGCCTAGTAGCCCGGATCGACCCTTTTTATACTGAAAAGGAGTTGAAAGTTCCAGAAAGGTGTTTGTTGAAGGAACTGGGCGTGCGATATACTTGATAGTTGGATCTACTCCCAGATAAACCACCCACGTTTTCCACTCGTCTCAGTTGCTTTTTGCTGAAGGCTTTTCATGGACCAGCCGATGCGCGATTTTACCGACCTTTTGCTTACCCGCGGCATTATCGCCCTGGAGCAATTGTCCGAAGCCAAAGGAATTTCGAAAAAAGAGGATACGTCCATCGGACAATGCCTCGTCAAACTCGGCTACGCCACCGGCGAAGAGGTTACCCAGGCGCTCGCCGAATTTTACAAGTTTGAATATGTTGATTTGAGCGCCATCCGGATTCCAGACCACGTGATCCAGCTCGTGCCCGAGTCGGTCGCCCGCGAAAACAAAATCATCCCCATCTCCGACGAAGATGAGACCATCAAAGTCCTCGTTTCCGACCCATTCGATATCGAAACGATTGAAAAATTGCGTTTCATTTTGAATCGTAAAGTGGAAACGGCACTCGCACCCCAAGAACACATCCAAGAAGCTATTAATAAATATTATGGCCAGGTTGAGGGTGAGTCCGCTGACTCGATGTTGCAGGAATTCACCGACACGCAGATCGACTTCACCGAAACCGAAGAAGACAAGTTGCGGGAAGACGAGGACGGGGGGGACGATAGTGCCCCAGTTGTCCGTCTCGTTCAATACATGATCGGCGAAGCGGTCCAGTTGCGAGCATCGGACATTCACGTCGAACCGTTCGAAGAGCGAGTCCGAATCCGTTATCGAATTGACGGCGTTCTGGTTGAGCGAGATAGCCCCCCTAGAAGACTACTCAACGCCATTCTGTCTCGGATCAAAATCCTCGCCAAAATGGATATCGCCGAACGGCGACGGCCTCAAGACGGTCGTATCAAGATCACCGTGGGCGAGAAGGAGCTGGATCTCCGGGTCAGCATTATCCCGACCAACCACGGCCAGTCGGCCGTTATGCGACTCCTCGACAAAGACAACATCAAGGTTGGGGTCAAACAGCTTGGCCTGGCCGAACGTGACTTCAAATTGTTTGCAGGCTTGATCAAGCGACCCAACGGTATTTTTCTGGTAACGGGCCCGACGGGTTCCGGAAAGACCACAACGCTCTACGCCGCCTTGAACGCCCTGAATCGACCGGACCGTAAGATCATCACCGCCGAGGACCCTGTCGAGTATTACCTCCCAGGCGTCAATCAAGTCGAAGTGCGGCACAACATTGGGCTCGATTTTGCGAGAATTATTCGGGCCATGTTGCGTCAAGCACCCAACATCATCCTCGTCGGGGAAATGCGAGATACGGAAACCGCTCAGATGGGTATCCAAGCCAGTCTGACTGGACACTTGGTATTTAGTACGCTACACACAAACGATGCGCCAAGTGCTGTAACGCGAATGACCGACATGGGTGTGCCCGGTTACATGGTGGCAAGCAGCGTGATCGCCGTTCTGGCTCAGCGTTTGGTCCGCAAAATTTGTACCCGCTGCAAGGTCCCCGTTACCCTGTCCGATTCCGTTTTGGAGGACGCTGGATTGCCCAAGGAAATCGTTCCATTCGCCAAATTCTCGAAGGGAAAAGGCTGCCCCTATTGTCAGAAAAAGGGCTATCGCGGACGAATCGGCATTTACGAATTGATGATCGTGAACGGTCGCCTGCGCGAGAAAATGTTCGCAGGACGGTCATCCGCCGATCTCCGAACGGAGGCCATAAACTCAGGCATGACAACGCTTTACTGCGACGGTTTGCGAAAAGTCATCACGGGCATCACCACGTTGGATGAGGTTTACCGCACCGCCAAGAAGACGGAGCAAGAACACATCGCCATCGAGAAAGTCATCAAAGAATTCATGGGTTAATCGTCCCGACCCATCAGACCGTCAATCGTGCTACGTACGAACGGATTCGGGGTCGTGGATCGGTGACGCGTTGGGCAGATGGCAGGTGCTGCTTTCAGGCACCTCATGGTTTTTATGGCCGCGCATTTCCCCCAAAGACTCGTTAGGGACGCCGAGATCTTCGGAACGAGCTCTGGGCTTTTCTGGCAAACCGGCGAAATTAACGAAGCAAAATTTTCTCCGCGTTAATGCCGTGACTACAATCAGGTTGGCACGGGAAATAAAATTCTAATTTTCCATGTCGTCAATTTGACCTCATCTCTTTTCTTTAAATAAAGGACGCCCTCGTGCGTTCTTCCATCGTTTATGGCAACAGTCCTCGTCGACAAACTACTTCAGGCTGCGATTAAGCAGGGGGCCAGCGACATTCACATCGTCGTGGGCCAGCCACCCGTCTTTCGTTTGCATGGTCGTATGCGAAAGCTTGAAACGAAAGTATTGGAGGCAGACGATACGGTTCAGTTGATGAAGAGCATTGCCCCCGAACGGTGCCAACGTGAACTTCAAGAATCGGGTAGTTCCGACTTTGGGTTTGCATTTGGAACATTGGCTCGCTTTCGAGTTTCCATTTTCAAGCAGCGCGGTTGCATCTCGATGGTGCTCCGACAGATTCCAAACGACAAGTTGACGCCCGAGCAGCTTGGACTGCCTGAGTCGGTGATCAAAATGTGCTTGCGGCCGCGAGGTCTGGTGTTGGTGACTGGGCCGACCGGATCGGGTAAAAGCACCACGTTGGCAAGCATCGTGAACTTCATCAATGAGGGGCACGACCACCATATCATCACGATCGAGGATCCGATCGAGTTTTATCATGAGCACAAAAAATCGACCATTAATCAACGCGAGGTGGGGGTGGATGTTCCGAGTTTTTCGGAAGCCATTCGACGTGCGTTGCGTCAGGATCCCGATGTGATTCTGGTGGGTGAAATGCGCGACTTGGAAACGATTTCCGCTGCGATCAGTGCGGCGGAAACAGGCCACATCGTTTTCGGAACGCTGCACACCAACAGTGCGATGGGTACGGTAAACCGGTTGATCGATGCGTTCCCAGGAAACTTGCAGGACCAGATTCGAACACAGTTGTCAACGAGTTTGCTCGGCGTGGTTGCTCAGACGCTGATTCCCAAGATCGGTGGCGGTCGAGTGGCCGCTTATGAGATTTTGGTTGTTACGTCCGGCATCGCTAACTTGATTCGTGAAAACAAAACGTTCCGTATTGGTTCGGCTATTCAAACCGGTGCCAAGTTTGGAATGCAATTGATGGATGACGCTTTGTTTCAGCATTGGAAGGCGGGTCGAGCCACCGTGGAAGACATTTTGGCCAAGGCGCATCGCCCAGACGATCTGGCCAAGCGAATCGTAGACGCCAGACGGGGCCTCGACGAAGAACAGCCAAAAGAAGAATTTGATCACAATTCCTAGCTAACAGGGACTAGAGCTAATGAGTTCGCGACGTATAGGCCAGATCTTTGTCGACATGGGGTTCATGACCGACGAGCAATTGCAATTGCTGCTGGATGAACAACAGCAGCAGCCAGGTGCATTGCTCGGCAAATTGGCCGAAGACATGTCGTTGATCACCGATGATCAATTGGCCCAAGCCCTCGGCGAACAACAGAACATGAAGGTGGTGTCGTTGGGAGACGCTCCCATTGCTCCAGAGTTGCTGGAGAAGCTCACTGAGACGATGGCACAGCTATATCGCGTTATCCCGGTGAAGTACGACGGGCATACACTGACCGTTGCTACGTGCGATCCGCAAAATCTGTCCATCCAAGATGAATTGCGAACATTCCTCGGTATCGATATCGAAATGGTCGTCGCAACCGAGCGCGAAATCAAAGCATCGATCGAACGATTCTATTCGTCCGAGAGCTTGAGCGTTGAAAAGATCGTCAAGGAATTGGAGGCGGACGACACCCTGTTCCAGCAAGCTAGCATGCTGATGGGAGACAAGTTCGATCTCGACGGAGCCGAAGCGTTGGCCGATAGCGCGCCGGTTCGCAAACTGCTGAACCTGGTCATGTTGCTAGCCATCAAAGATCACGCCAGCGATATTCACTTTGAACCATTCGAGGACGAATTCAAGATTCGGATCAAAGCCGAAGGTGTTCTCTATGAAATGGTGCCACCGCCTCGTCACCTTGCGTTCGCCATCACGACGCGGATCAAGGTTATGGCGAACCTCGACATTGCAGAACGCCGGATGCCTCAGGACGGTCGAATCGAGTTGATGGTGGGCGGTCACCAAGTCGACTTGCGCGTTTCCGTGCTGCCGACGATGTTCGGTGAGAGCGTCGTTATGCGGATTTTGGACCGCTCGGTTGTCTCGTTGTCGTTGAACAAGGTAGGTATGGATGCAGTCACCATGGAAGGCTTCCGAACGGTGATGAAGCGTCCGAACGGAATCGTGCTGGTGACAGGTCCGACAGGCTCAGGCAAGACGACAACGTTGTATTCGGCGTTGTCCGAGATGAACGAGATCACAGAAAAAATCATCACGACCGAGGATCCGGTTGAATACGACATCGACGGCATCGTTCAGATTCCGATCAATCATGATATTGGCGTTACGTTTGCATCGTGTTTGCGAGCCATTTTGCGACAGGACCCCGACATCATCTTGGTGGGCGAGATCCGCGATTTGGAGACGGCTGAGATTGCAGTTCAAGCGTCGCTGACGGGCCACTTGGTCTTTAGCACCCTTCACACCAACGATGCGCCGAGCACGATCACACGGATGAAGGACATGGGTATTCCGACGTTCTTGATCACCGCCACGGTCGAAGCGATTTTGGCGCAGCGACTTGTCCGTCGTATCTGCAGCAAGTGCCGCGAAGAAACCGATCCAGGCATGGAAGTTTTGATGGATCTTGGGGTCACCGAAGAGACCAGATCCCAATACAAATTTTTCCGTGGCAAAGGCTGCGACTTGTGCAATAACACGGGTTACAAGGGGCGGATTGGACTGTTCGAACTGATGGTCATGAACGACGAATTGAGGGACATGATCATGCAGAATGCGACGACGGATGATTTGCGAGCCAAAGCTGTAACCTACGGCATGATCACACTCCGCGATTATGGCAAGCAATTCGTATTTGATGGATTCACGACCGCAGACGAAGTGGTCCGAGAAACCGTCCACGATGCGTAACGAAGTTTGAAGTTTGAAGTTTGAAAATTCGAGTACGAGTACCTCATTGCAGAGTACGAGTACGACATGGAACGACTAGTGGTGAGGCGGATGGTCCGACGAACGAGACCTACAGCCAACAACCTACAACCCACTGCCTAACAAAACAGGGACTCCAACATGCCAATGTATCAATTCGAAGCCATGGATCGAACCGGTCAGGAAATCCGGGACGTAATCGATGCGCCGACGGAAGAAGAGGCACAGAATACCATTCGGCAGATGGGTTATTTTGTAACCAAGCTGTCGCTCAAAAAAGGGGTCGCTGCCAAGGCTGAGGTTGGTAAAAAACGCAAACGTTCGTTCACCATGGGTGGTGCCAAGACCAAGCACATTTGCACGTTCACACGTCAGTTATCGATTTTGCAAGACGCGGGTCTTCCGATTTTGCGTTCCCTCAAAATTCTGGAGAACAACTCGAAGCCGGGCAAGCTCAAGAACTCGTTGATGGACGTATGCGATGAGATTGAGACGGGTTCGACCCTGTCCGAATCGATGTCCAAGTGCCCGAAGGTGTTTAGCCGTTTGTACGTGAACATGGTGAAAGCGGGCGAGGCGGGCGGTGCGTTGGAAACCATTTTGCAACGCTTGGCCGAGTTCCTCGAACGGTCGGAATCGCTCAAGCGAAAAGTCAAGGGAGCGATGATCTATCCCGTCGCGGTTGTGATCGTCGCAATCGGGATTTTGGCAGGGATTATGTTCTTCATCGTGCCGACGTTTAAGAAAATGTTCGACGAGTTTGAATTGAAGTTGCCGGCCCCAACACTGCTGTTGATGGCCATGAGCGATTACGTCGTGTACTACTATTGGCTGATGTTCTTGGTCCCGATCTGCGTTTGGCTGGTGGGCAAAATCATTCGCAAGTTCAAGCACGGGCGGATGGGATATGACATGTTTATGTTGAAGGTCCCAATTTTCGGTGGCTTGATCGAAAAGAACATTTTGGCCCGAACGACACGGACGCTTGGAACGCTGATCACTTCGGGTGTGCCGATTTTGGAAGCCATCAACATTACTCGCGAGACCTCAGGTAACGCGATGTTCGAGAGAATTTTCAGCAAGGTGAATGACGCTATCCGGGAGGGGGACGTTATCGCCAAACCGATGAAGGAGCATTCGACGCCCGGCTTCCATCCTTTGGCGCTGTTTTATTGGGTTTGGATGGGCTTGTTCCCTGGGATCATGATTATGTCGGTTGCCTTGACGGCAGGTCGTGGGGTCAAGACGGGTGGCAAAAAGACCTCCAAAACTTCAGGAGCATCGGCAGACGGTCAGCTCATTGCGGTTGCCGTCGGCGCAATGGTGATCGGCGTGTTGGTTTGCGTGATGCTTTACATGATGAAGATGCGATCGCGGGTCATCGACGACTTGGTGGTCAACATGATTGACGTAGGTGAAGAAACGGGCGAGTTGGACACGATGTTGTACAAGATCGCAGACAACTACGACGAAGAAGTGGCGGTCATGACGGAAGGCTTAACGAAACTGATTGAGCCGATGTTGATCGTGTTCCTCGGGGTAGCGGTCGGTTTCATCGTGGTATCGCTGTTCATGCCGTTGATCTCACTCATCACCAGCTTGAGCTAGATTGGTTGCCGTGGGCTAGATGGTAGGTCGCAAACATTTTTGAATTTGCTCCCCTCGGCCCTATTAGGGGAGAGGGACTGGTACGAAGTATTTTCTCCCCCTCGCCCCGGTACGCCGGGGAGAGGGGGTCGGGGGGTGAGGGGGTGAAAAACGTTAGATATCCAGGCTATAAACGCGATTCCAATTCTCTCAACCCCTCATCCCCAGCCCTTCTCCCCGGAGTACCGGGGAGAAGGGAGTACGAGTCCATTCGTAGTCGAGGGGTAGGGTGAGAAAATCAGGTTGAAGGAAGTGGCATTCGCCCATGAATGTCCAAATTTTTAAAAAAATTGGGTCACACAAGGCGAGCGGCGCCGTTTTGGTTTTAGGCAGCAAAAAGACACACA
>Ga0247832_1001069_pt1 | contig 51524 bp, 55 predicted proteins | sample LaCruzMarch2015__10_FD_192407 | JGI IMG/M metagenome (GOLD analysis project Ga0247832, IMG submission 192407) | Freshwater microbial communities from meromictic Lake La Cruz, Castile-La Mancha, Spain - LaCruzMarch2015_4m | ecosystem: Environmental > Aquatic > Freshwater > Lake | place: Spain... | reverse complement strand
CGGTGACAACGTTGGTATGGTCGTGAAGTTGCTCGCGCCAATCGCCATGGAAGAAGGTCTGCGTTTTGCAATCCGCGAAGGTGGCCGTACCGTCGGCGCTGGCGTCGTTGCTAAAATCCTGAAGTAATTTGAGTATATAGCTGATGCTGAAAGGCATCAGCTATATGTAGTGAGAAGTGCAGGTTTAGGGGTATAGCTCAATTGGCAGAGCGTCGGTCTCCAAAACCGAAGGTTGGGGGTTCGAGGCCCTCTGCCCCTGCCACAGCTTAAATATTAAATCGCGTAAAGTACATTTTTAGTGCTTACGTTTAAAACATGTCAAATACAACGATCGAGAACGTCACCAGCAAGACAGACCGGCTAAAGCTGGCTTTGGCAGTGATTGTCATTATTGCTGGTATCGTTGGATTCTCTGTGCTCGAATCAAAGATTCCTATGGTTGGGCGGATTGCAGTATTTATTGGAAGCTTGATTCTCGCAGCTGTGATTGCTTGGTTTAGTGAGCCAGGCCGAAGAACAATTGCTTTTGCGCATGACTCATATAACGAAGTTAAGCGTGTAGTTTGGCCAACGCGTAAAGAAACCATACAAATGACAGGCATCGTATTTGCCTTCGTTGCGGTAATGGGTTTGTTTTTGTGGGTTTTGGACAAATTAGTCGCGTGGTTGTTGTTTGGTGTTCTGCTAGGCTGGAAATGACAAGGACGATCCATGAGTAAACGTTGGTATGTCGTTCATGTCTATTCCGGCATGGAAAAAAGTGTCCATAAAGCTATGCTTGAGCGTATTGAGCGTGCGGGTTTGCAAAACTATTTTGGTCAGGTTCTGGTGCCTTCCGAAGAAGTCATCGAATCGAAGGGCGGCCAAAAGTCAATATCAGAGCGTCGTATTTTCCCGGGGTATGTCCTGGTTGAAATGGATCTCACGGATGAAACATGGCACGTTATTAAAAGCACTCCCCGCGTAACAGGATTTTTGGGTGGATCTGGTAATCGTCCGTCACCAATTTCTGATAAAGAAGTAGCGAAAATTCTGTCGCAAATGGAAGAGGGTGTTGAAAGACCCCGTCCTAAAGTATTGTTCGAAGTTGGTGAGATGGTGCGTGTCAAAGAAGGCCCCTTCGCGGACTTCAATGGTAACGTCGAAGAAGTCAACTACGAAAAAAGCAAGGTGCGTGTATCGGTTGCAATTTTTGGCCGCTCTACGCCTGTAGAACTAGATTTCAGTCAGGTCGAAAAGACCTAATTTCAACCCCGGGGAGCTCGTCGCTTAATTGCGCAAGCGTTTGAACCCGTAAGGAGCTAAGCATGGCGAAGAAAATCGTCGGCTTCATCAAGCTGCAAGTGCCAGCTGGTAAAGCCAACCCATCACCACCGATTGGTCCAGCATTGGGTCAACGCGGCCTGAACATCATGGAGTTCTGTAAGGCATTTAATGCCAAGACACAAGGTCTTGAGCCAGGCCTTCCAATTCCTGTCGTAATTACAGCGTTTGCTGACAAGAGCTTCACTTTCATTATGAAGACGCCTCCAGCGTCTATCTTAATCAAAAAAGCTGCCGGCATTCAAAAAGGCTCACCCCGTCCCCATACTGACAAAGTCGGTAAGTTGACGCGTGCTCAGGCAGAAGAGATTGCAAAAGCAAAAGCGCCAGACTTGACAGCAGCGGATTTGGATGCAGCGGTGCGTACCATCGCAGGTAGCGCTCGCAGCATGGGCATCACGGTAGAGGGACTCTGATCATGGCTAATACAACAAAGCGCATGGCCGCAATTGCTCAAAAAATCGAGCGCGCCAAACTGTACCCAGTCACAGAAGCAATCACTTTGGTGAAGGCATGTGCGACGGCAAAGTTTGATGAGTCAATTGATATTGCTGTTCAGTTGGGAATCGACCCCAAGAAATCAGACCAACTTGTTCGCGGTTCGGTTGTATTGCCAGCTGGAACAGGTAAATCAGTTCGTGTAGCTGTATTTGCTCAAGGTGAAAAAGCAGAACAAGCAAAAGCAGCGGGTGCCGATATTGTTGGCATGGAAGATCTCGCAGAGCAAATCAAAGGCGGCACGTTCAACTTTGATGTGGTGATCGCCTCTCCAGACACAATGCGAATAGTGGGTACTCTGGGTCAGATTTTGGGACCACGTGGTTTGATGCCGAACCCTAAGGTTGGTACAGTGACGCCCGATGTCGCCCAAGCGGTAAAAAATGCGAAAGCTGGACAGGTACAGTACCGTACCGATAAAGCTGGAATTATTCATGCAACGATTGGACGCGCATCGTTCGCGGTTGAACAGTTGCAAACAAACCTTGCAGCGTTGGTTGATGCTTTAAATAAAGCCCGTCCCTCCGCATCAAAGGGTGTTTACCTCCGAAAGCTTGCAGTGTCATCCACAATGGGTGGCGGTGCGCGAATTGAAATTGCATCACTGACAGCTACTCAGCAGTAAACGTTAGGTTATACAAACTTTGGGCTGCACCCGGTTAGTTCCGGGTGTTGCTGTCAAAGACCGCTGGAGCGGAGAAAGGCGAAATGAATTTTTCATTTAACCCTCAATGCTTAATCCCAGGTTTTTTCTGGATCCAGCGCAGACGGCGTCCACGGAAGATTTCTTTTTTTAAGAACTCGACCAGGTTCGCCGCGTTCGGTTGATGCAAAGGGAATTCTCCCTGTGCATCTTTTGATGGAGTGTTCAAACCGTGAGTCTCAATCGTCAAGAGAAAGCGATCGTAATCGAGGAAGTCACGACGCAAGTCGCGACAGCCCAATCGATTGTGGTTGCAGAGTACCGTGGTCTGGACGTCGCCTCTGTCACCGTACTGCGCAAAACTGCGCGCGAGTCAGGTGTGTATCTTCGAGTCCTCAAAAACTCGTTGGCACGCCGAGCTGTTGCAGGCACGCCTTTCGAGGCATTGTCCGACAAGTTGGTTGGTCCACTGATTTATGGTATCAGTGTAGATCCAGTCAATGCTGCAAAAGTGCTTTCCGCCTTTGCGAAAGACAACGACAAGCTGGTCATCAAGGCTGGGGCATTGCCCAATAGTCTATTAGATGCCAACGGTGTGAAGGCCTTGGCCACAATGCCTTCACGCGAAGAGTTGCTTTCAAAATTGCTTGGCACCATGCAAGCTCCAATTGCGCAATTTGTTCGTACGCTTAATGAAGTTCCTACTAAGTTCGTGCGCGGCCTCGCGGCAGTGCGTGATCAGAAAGAAGCTGCTTAACGCAACTTAAAGAACTTTCGTTAAACGACAAGCGATACCAACCCCTGGCATATTATTTAATCTGGAGTTCTACAAATGGCTACTAAAGCTGAAATCCTCGACGCAATCTCTAGCATGACTGTGCTTGAGCTGTCCGAGTTGATCAAAGAAATGGAAGAGAAGTTTGGCGTGTCGGCTGCCGCCGCTGCTGTTGCTGTTGCAGCGCCTGCTGCAGCTGGTGCAGCTGCTGCTGAGGAGCAGACAGAATTCAACGTCATCTTGACAGAAGTTGGCGCAAACAAAGTGAGCGTCATTAAAGCTGTTCGCGAATTGACTGGACTTGGCCTGAAAGAAGCTAAAGATCTGGTTGATGGCGCTCCAAAAGCTGTTAAAGAAGGCGTTGCTAAGGCAGATGCCGAAGCAGCAAAGAAGAAGCTTGAAGAAGCTGGCGCTAAAGCTGATCTGAAATAAATTTTTCAGTGATCGCCCGGGAAAGCAGATTTTGCCTTCCCGGGCATTTGCGCTTTCAGAAAACCTCTCTTGAACCAACGATTTGATAGTCGGGTTTTCTGAAGTCGTTTGAAGTACCTGCAATTCCTTAAGTCATACCCTGTGGCCGTGGTTGACGGCCTATGTAACTTCGAGTCGGAGTGCTCATGCCTTACTCGTTTACCGAAAAAAAGCGCATCCGCAAAAGCTTCGCGAAGCGTGAGGACGTGCAAGACGTTCCCTTTCTGCTTGCGACACAGCTTCAATCTTATCTAACCTTCTTGCAAGCTGATACCGCAGCTTCTGCTCGTAAAGAGCAGGGATTGCAGGCAGCATTTAGTTCTATTTTTCCAATCTCCAGCCATAACAATATGGCGCGACTCGAGTTTGTCAGCTATGGCTTAGGCGAACCTGTTTTCGACGTCAAAGAGTGTCAGCTGCGAGGTTTAACCTACGCTTCACCTTTACGTGCAAAGGTGCGCTTGGTGCTGCTTGATCGCGAGGTCAGCAAACCAACAGTCAAAGAAGTCAAGGAGCAAGAGGTCTACATGGGCGAAATTCCGCTCATGACAAGCACCGGCTCTTTTGTCATCAATGGCACCGAGCGCGTCATCGTTTCTCAGCTTCATCGCTCTCCCGGCGTGTTTTTTGAACATGATCGCGGTAAGACACATAGTTCAGGCAAATTGTTATTTTCAGCTCGGGTGATTCCTTACCGTGGCTCTTGGCTCGATTTCGAGTTTGACCCGAAAGACGTACTGTTTTTCCGTGTTGACCGACGTCGCAAAATGCCAGTGACAATACTGCTGAAAGCAATTGGCCTGACGCCAGAGGCGATCTTGTCCCAATTCTTTGATTTCGATCAGTTCGAATTAAAGAACGAGGGCGGCATGATGGAATTTGTCGGTGATCGTTGGAAAGGTGAAGTTGCGCGTTTCGACATCACGGATCGAAGTGGCAAAGTGCTTGTTGAAAAAGACAAGCGGGTCAATACAAAGCATTTGCGTGACATTGCCGCTGCCAAGATTGAACGTATTTCGGTGCCAGAGGATTTCCTATTTGGACGTGTCATTGCAACAAATATTGTTGACAGTGAAACGGGTGAGTTGATTGCCTCTGCAAACGACGAAATCACCGAAGGTACTTTGGGCGCACTGCGTGCTGCAGGCATCAATACGATTCAAACGCTCTACACAAACGACCTTGATCGCGGTCCTTTCATCTCGCAAACATTGCGTGCTGACGAAACTGCCGATCAAATGGCTGCGCGTGTTGCGATTTATCGCATGATGCGTCCTGGTGAGCCACCAACAGAAGATGCGGTCGAAGCCCTATTCCAACGATTATTTTATAGCGAAGAAACCTACGATCTGTCGCGGGTCGGTCGCATGAAGGTGAATAGTCGCTTGGGTCGTGGTGATGATATTACCGGTGCAATGACGTTGACCAACAAGGACATCCTTGAAACGATCAAAGTACTGGTTGAATTGCGTAACGGCCGCGGTCAAATCGATGACATCGATCACTTGGGTAACCGACGTGTTCGTTGCGTGGGCGAATTGGCTGAAAACCAATTCCGTGCTGGTTTAGTTCGTGTTGAGCGAGCGGTAAAAGAGCGGTTGGGTCAAGCAGAAACAGAAAATCTGATGCCCCACGATCTGATTAACTCAAAACCTATTTCAGCAGCAATCAAAGAGTTCTTCGGTTCAAGTCAACTTTCACAGTTTATGGATCAGACCAACCCACTTTCCGAAATCACGCACAAGCGTCGTGTTTCGGCATTGGGACCCGGTGGCTTGACGCGTGAACGTGCTGGTTTCGAAGTGCGTGACGTACATCCAACGCATTATGGTCGTGTATGTCCAATCGAGACGCCTGAGGGACCAAACATTGGTCTGATTAACTCAATGGCGCTGTATGCTCGGTTGAACGAATATGGCTTTTTAGAAACGCCCTATCGCAAGGTCGTAGATAGTAGTGTGACGGATCAGATCGAATATTTATCTGCTATCGAAGAAAGCAACTATGTGATTGCTCAGGCAAACGCAGAGTTGAGCCCAACAGGTAAGTTCACGGATGATCTGGTTGCATGTCGTCAGGCAGGTGAGACATTGCTGACGGCACCTGCAAACGTACATTACATGGACGTTGCGCCTTCACAGATCGTATCGGTTGCGGCTTCATTGATTCCCTTCCTTGAGCACGACGATGCAAACCGTGCATTGATGGGTGCAAACATGCAGCGCCAGGCTGTACCTTGCTTGCGTCCTGAAAAGTCGGTCGTCGGAACGGGTATTGAACGCACCGTTGCGATTGATTCTGGCACCACAGTGCAGGCTTTGCGAGGTGGTATTGTTGACCACGTTGACGCAGATCGTATCGTGATTCGCGTCAATGACGAGGAAAACGTTGCGGGTGAAGTCGGTGTAGATATTTACAACCTGATCAAGTACACGCGTTCAAACCAAAACACAAACATTAACCAGCGCCCTATTGTGCGCCGTGGTGATGTTGTGGCCGCGGGCGACGTGCTTGCTGATGGCGCATCAACAGACTTGGGTGAACTTGCGCTCGGTCAAAATATGTTGATCGCATTTATGCCTTGGAATGGTTACAACTTCGAAGATTCAATTTTGATCTCTGAAAAAGTTGTCGCGGATGATCGCTACACTTCGATTCATATCGAGGAGCTAACGGTAGTCGCTCGCGATACCAAATTAGGCGCCGAAGAAATTACGCGTGACATTAGTAATCTGGCTGAAACACAACTCAATCGTTTGGATGAGTCTGGTATCGTCCACATCGGTGCCGAAGTTCGTGCAGATGATGTGTTGGTAGGTAAGGTCACACCCAAGGGAGAAACTCAGCTCACACCAGAAGAAAAGCTTCTTCGCGCGATTTTTGGCGAAAAGGCCTCTGACGTAAAAGACACCTCCTTGCGTGTGCCTTCCGGCATGGTCGGAACAGTGATTGATGTTCAGGTTTTCACGCGCGAAGGTATTGTGCGTGACAAGCGTGCGCAGTCGATTATTGATGATGAGTTACGTCGTTATCGCCAAGACTTGAATGATCAGTTGCGGATTGTTGAAAATGACACGTTCGATCGTATCGAAAAGTTATTGATCAAGAAGATCGTCAACGGTGGCCCACGCAAACTCGCCAAAGGTACGGCCTTGACCAAAGAGTATTTGGCAGAGCTTGATCGTTGGCAGTGGTTCGATATTCGTTTGGCAGATGAGCCTAACGCGATCGTGCTTGAGCAAGCGAAGGAGTCACTAGAACAGAAACGCCATCAGTTTGATCTGGCCTTTGAAGAAAAGCGTAAAAAACTCACTCAGGGTGATGAACTCCCACCTGGTGTGTTGAAAATGATCAAGGTCTATCTGGCAGTCAAGCGTCGCTTGCAGCCAGGCGACAAGATGGCTGGTCGTCACGGTAACAAAGGTGTTGTGTCGCGCATCACTCCAGTTGAGGATATGCCACACATGGCTGACGGTACACCAGCAGATATCGTGCTGAATCCGTTGGGCGTGCCATCGCGAATGAACGTGGGTCAGGTTCTAGAAGTCCACTTAGGTTGGGCGGCTAAAGGTCTGGGCCAGCGCATTGGCGACATGTTGCGTGATCAGCAAAAAATTGAAATTAAAAAAGTGCGTACGTACCTCGACAAGATGTACAACAGCACTGGGACCGGTGCTCGCATTGATGAACTCAATGACGACGAAGTGATAGAACTTGCACAAAACCTCAAGAACGGCGTGCCCTTTGCAACGCCCGTCTTTGACGGTGCAACTGAAGCGGAAATTACAAAGATGCTTGAGTTAGCGTATCCAGACGAAGTCGCTCAGAAAATGGGGCTGACAGAGTCACGTACGCAAGCCTGGCTCTATGATGGACGCACAGGCGAGCAGTTTGAGCGCCCAGTCACTGTCGGTTACATGCATTATCTGAAATTGCACCATTTGGTCGACGACAAGATGCATGCTCGTTCGACCGGTCCTTACTCGCTAGTGACGCAGCAACCATTGGGCGGTAAAGCTCAATTTGGTGGTCAGCGTTTTGGTGAGATGGAAGTATGGGCACTTGAGGCGTACGGAGCATCCTACACGCTGCAGGAGATGTTGACAGTTAAGTCTGATGACATCAACGGCCGCACCAAGGTATACGAAAACATTGTCAAAGGCGATCACACGATCGATGCGGGCATGCCTGAATCGTTCAATGTGTTGGTCAAGGAAATTCGTTCCTTGGCGCTTGACATGGATCTGGAGCGTAAATAATGAAAGCGCTACTCGACCTTTTCAAACAGGTTTCGCAAGACGAACAGTTCGATGCCATTAAAATTGGCATCGCTTCACCCGAAAAGATTCGCTCGTGGTCTTACGGTGAAGTGCGCAAACCAGAAACAATCAATTACAGAACCTTCAAGCCTGAGCGCGATGGTTTGTTTTGTGCAAAGATATTTGGTCCCATTAAGGACTACGAATGTTTGTGCGGCAAATACAAACGCTTAAAGCACCGCGGAGTGATTTGCGAAAAGTGCGGCGTTGAAGTCACAGTCGCCAAAGTGCGCCGCGAACGGATGGGTCATATTGAGTTGGCCAGTCCTGTTGCGCACATTTGGTTTTTGAAGAGCTTGCCGTCCCGTTTGGGAATGGTGCTTGACATGACTTTGCGTGATATTGAGCGGGTGCTTTATTTTGAAGCATGGTGCGTAATCGAACCTGGCATGACTCCGCTTAAGCGCGGTCAAATTATGTCGGATGATGACTTTATTGCCAAAACGGAAGAGTATGGCGATGATTTCCGGGCGCTGATGGGTGCTGAGGCCGTGCGAGAGTTGCTGCGTACGATCGATATCGACCGCGAAGTGGAAACACTACGCGGGGAGTTAAGCGCCACATCATCCGAAGCCAAGATCAAGAAAATTTCCAAGCGCCTCAAAGTGCTTGAAGGCTTCCAAAAATCAGGCATTAAAGCTGAGTGGATGGTCATGGAAGTGCTGCCCGTGTTGCCACCGGACCTACGTCCTTTGGTACCTCTCGATGGCGGACGCTTTGCGACTTCTGATCTTAACGATCTATATCGTCGTGTCATCAACCGCAATAATCGTCTGAAGCGTTTGCTTGAGCTCAAAGCACCAGAAATCATTCTGCGCAACGAAAAGCGGATGTTGCAAGAGTCTGTGGACTCCTTGCTTGATAACGGTCGTCGCGGCAAAGCAATGACCGGTGCCAATAAGCGCCAGCTTAAGTCTCTCGCAGATATGATCAAAGGCAAGAGCGGACGTTTCCGTCAGAACTTGCTTGGTAAGCGTGTTGACTACTCGGGTCGCTCAGTGATTGTGGTGGGCCCACAACTTAAATTGCATCAGTGCGGTTTGCCGAAATTAATGGCCCTTGAGCTTTTCAAGCCCTTTATTTTTAGCCGACTCGAGCTGATGGGTCTTGCCACAACGATCAAGGCAGCCAAGAAATTGGTAGAAAGCCAAGAGCCTGTGGTGTGGGATATTCTCGAAGATGTGATCCGTGAACATCCGGTCATGCTGAACCGTGCGCCAACGCTGCACCGTTTGGGCATTCAGGCATTTGAGCCTGTCTTGATCGAAGGTAAAGCGATTCAATTGCACCCATTGGTTTGTGCGGCGTTTAATGCCGACTTCGACGGTGACCAGATGGCTGTGCACGTGCCATTGTCGATTGAGGCACAGATGGAAGCCCGCACCTTGATGCTGGCTTCAAACAACATCTTGTTCCCTGCAAACGGCGAGCCATCAATTGTGCCTTCGCAGGACATCGTGCTGGGCTTGTATTACGCCACACGCGAACGCACGAACGGCAAAGGCGAAGGTATGTTCTTTGCTGATGTGGCCGAAGTGCAACGCGCTTATGATAATCGCGAAACAACATTGCAGACGCGCATTACTGTGCGTTTGCCTGAGTGGTCGCGTAATGCGGATGGAGAGTGGGTTGCTGGCGTACAGCGTGTAGAAACCACAACGGGTCGCGCGCTGTTGTCAGAGATTCTTCCGCGTGGTTTGCCCTTCTCTGTGTTGAATCGTGCGCTGAAAAAGAAAGAAATTTCTCGCTTGATTAACCAATCTTTCCGTCGTTGTGGACTTCGTGATACGGTCATTTTTGCTGACAAGTTAATGCAAGCCGGTTTCCGCCTAGCAACACGCGGTGGAATTTCAATCGCGATGGGCGACATGTTGATCCCAGAAGTAAAGGGCGACATTTTGGCCGAAGCGACTCGTGAAGTAAAAGAAATTGATAAGCAATATTCGTCAGGCCTTGTGACCTCACAAGAGCGTTATAACAACGTTGTGGATATCTGGGGCAAGGCTGGCGATAAAGTCGGCAAGGCGATGATGGAACAGCTGGCGACGGAGCCTGTTGTCGATCGTCAGGGCGATCATGTCCGCCAAGAGTCCTTTAACTCCATCTATATGATGGCGGACTCGGGCGCCCGTGGTTCGGCTGCTCAGATTCGACAGCTGGCGGGTATGCGTGGACTGATGGCCAAGCCAGATGGGTCGATTATTGAGACCCCAATTACGGCGAACTTCCGCGAAGGTTTGAACGTACTTCAGTACTTCATTTCGACGCACGGTGCGCGTAAAGGTTTGGCGGATACGGCACTGAAGACGGCGAACTCAGGCTACCTCACACGACGGTTAGTCGACGTCACACAAGATTTGGTGATCACAGAAAACGATTGCGGAACAACGCATGGCTACACCATGAAAGCCTTGGTCGAGGGCGGCGAGGTGATTGAGCCGTTGCGCGAGCGTATTCTTGGTCGCGTCGCAGCTGTCGATATTGTTAATCCTGATACACAGGAAACTGCGATTGCTTCTGGCACACTGCTTGACGAAGACTTAGTTGATTACATCGACAAGCTTGGTGTCGACGAAGTACGCGTGCGGACACCGTTGACATGTGAAACACGTCATGGCTTGTGCGCGCATTGCTACGGACGTGATTTGGGTCGCGGTTATCTCGTGAACGTCGGTGAGGCTGTGGGTGTCATTGCAGCACAATCGATTGGTGAGCCAGGTACACAGTTGACAATGCGTACATTCCACATCGGTGGCGCAGCATCGCGTGCAGCGATGGCAAGTGGCGTTGAGACTAAGTCAAATGGTGTTGTGCGCTTTGCGAGCACCATGCGTTATGTCACTAATCCGAAAGGCGAACGTTTAGCAATTTCTCGCTCTGGCGAAATCGTGATTTTTGGCGATAACGATCGTGAGCGCGAACGCCACAAAGTACCTTACGGTGCGATGCTGCAAGTCAATGACGGTGACGTCTTGAAAGCAGGCGCGCGTTTGGCAACGTGGGATCCGTTGACTCGGCCAATTATTTCTGAATACGCTGGTACCGTCCGCTTCGAAAATATTGAAGAAGGCGCAACTGTAGCCAAGCAAGTTGACGATGTGACAGGCTTGTCAACATTGGTGGTCATTACGCCTAAGACACGTGGTGGAAAAATCGCCTTGCGTCCACAGATTAAATTGATTGGTGAAAAAGGCGAAGAGGTTAAGATCGCAGGAACAGATCACTCAGTGAATATTTCATTCCCTGTCGGTGCTCTTATTACTGTGCGCGATGGTCAGCAAGCACAGGTTGGCGAAGTGTTGGCGCGAATTCCACAAGAATCGCAAAAGACACGCGACATTACTGGTGGTTTGCCACGCGTGGCAGAACTGTTCGAAGCACGCTCACCCAAAGATGCCGGTATGTTGGCTGACATTACGGGAACGGTTTCGTTTGGTAAAGATACCAAGGGTAAACAACGCTTGGTGATTACTGACCTCGAAGGCATAGCACACGAATTCTTGATTCCTAAAGAAAAGCAAGTCCTTGTGCACGATGGCCAAGTCGTCAACAAAGGCGAAATGATTGTGGACGGCCCTGCTGATCCGCATGACATTCTGCGACTTAAAGGTATTGAGCGTCTTGCAACGTATGTTGTAGATGAAGTCCAGGATGTGTATCGTTTACAAGGCGTGAAGATTAATGACAAACACATTGAGGTGATCGTTCGCCAGATGTTGCGTCGTATCAACATTGTCGATGCGGGTGATACGTCCTTTATTCCGGGTGAGCAGGTTGAGCGTGCTGAGTTGCTCAACGTAAATGACCGTATGGAAGCGGAAAATAAGCGTCCAGCCACATACGATAATATTTTGTTGGGTATTACCAAAGCTTCACTTTCTACAGACTCATTTATCTCGGCGGCTTCCTTCCAGGAAACAACACGTGTTCTCACCGAGGCTGCCATTATGGGCAAGCGCGATGATTTGCGTGGCTTGAAAGAAAACGTCATTGTGGGTCGTCTGATTCCAGCCGGAACCGGTATGGCTTACCACGTTGCGCGCAAGGAAAAAGAGGCGATTGAAACTGCAGAGCGTGAAGCTGCTAAGCATCAGGCTAACCCATTCGAAGATGCACCTGCGACCGTTGAGGTCCCAGAGGCAACTGAAGAATAAGTTGTAAGTTTGACAGTGCCGCCCAAATCGGGCGGCACTGATTACCGAGGCACTGATTACCGAGTACGTTAATAAGCAAAAAGGGAAGAGAATCAGTTTTCCCTTTTTGTGCCGGTTGACAGTAAATATGGATTTACGCTAAGCTATAAGGCTTACCGTATTTTTTGGGGACTCAACAGCTCTGGGCTTGTTGATGATCTCTGGTTTGATAAGCAATACCCGCTCTTTTACGGATTTCCGTTTATTGGTGGGTTTGTGCGAGCTGCCCAGGAACGGGAATACTGAGAACGCGTCGTAGAGGGTAAATTTCAGGGTGAATTTTTCCGCACGCAAGTATCAGAAATAAAAGGGATTTGAGGTTATGCCAACCATTAGCCAACTCGTGCGTAAACCGCGCGAAGTCAGCGTTACTAAGAGCAAGAGCCCCGCGCTCGAAAACTGCCCTCAGCGACGAGGTGTGTGTACACGCGTGTACACAACAACACCAAAAAAGCCAAACTCTGCCCTGCGTAAAGTCGCCAAAGTGCGCCTAACCAACGGGTTTGAGATTATTTCGTACATCGGTGGCGAAGGTCACAACCTGCAAGAGCACTCAGTCGTGCTAGTGCGTGGCGGTCGTGTAAAAGACTTGCCTGGTGTGCGCTACCACATTGTCCGTGGATCACTTGACTTGCAAGGTGTTAAAGACCGCAAGCAGTCACGCTCCAAGTACGGCGCTAAACGTCCAAAACAAGCTAAATAAGCGAGTTTTGAGCGGTAAAGATATAAAAGTAAGCACTGAAATGTGCAGCCATGGTGTGAAAACAACAGTGGCAACGTAAGTGACCTATCCAATGGTAGGTCGTGGCTGCAGCTCCTAAAGCTGCGGTTCAACTGAAATGACACAAAGGAATTGATATGCCCCGTCGTCGCGAAGTCCCCAAACGTGACATTCTGCCCGATCCCAAATTCGGCAGTGTCGAGCTCGCTAAATTTATGAACGTTGTGATGTTATCCGGCAAAAAAGCTGTGGCAGAGCGCATTATCTACGGTGCGCTGGACCAAGTTCAAACTAAGACTGGCAAAGAGCCTATCGAAGTTTTTAATTTGGCCATCAACAACATTAAGCCAATTGTTGAAGTAAAAAGCCGTCGTGTGGGTGGTGCAAACTACCAGGTACCGGTGGAAGTTCGCCCGGTCCGCCGTTTGGCACTGGCTATGCGCTGGTTGCGTGAAGCCGCTAAAAAACGCGGTGAGAAGTCAATGGATCTCCGCCTGGCTGGCGAGCTGCTTGATGCAGCTGAAGGCCGTGGCGCTGCTATGAAAAAGCGTGATGATACGCACAAGATGGCCGAAGCTAACAAAGCTTTCAGTCATTTCCGCTGGTAATTTAAGGATCAACCATGGCCCGCAAAACTCCGATCGAGCGCTACCGCAACATCGGTATCTCTGCACACATCGACGCAGGGAAGACCACAACTACAGAACGTATTTTGTTCTATACAGGCGTCAATCACAAGATTGGTGAAGTCCATGATGGCGCAGCCACAATGGATTGGATGGAACAAGAACAAGAGCGCGGCATCACGATTACGTCTGCCGCGACGACTGCCTTCTGGAAAGGCATGGCCAACAATTTCCCAGAGCATCGCATCAACGTGATCGATACTCCCGGACACGTTGACTTCACGATCGAAGTTGAGCGCTCAATGCGAGTGCTTGACGGTGCGTGCATGGTCTATTGTGCGGTGGGTGGTGTTCAGCCTCAGTCCGAAACAGTTTGGCGTCAAGCCAACAAATATGGTGTTCCACGCTTGTCATTCGTTAACAAGATGGACCGTACTGGCGCAAACTTTTACAAAGTTTATGATCAGCTCAAGACGCGCCTAAAAGCGAATCCAGTGCCGATTGTTTTGCCGATTGGTTCCGAGGAAAAATTCACTGGTGTGATTGACCTCGTCAAGATGAAAGCAATCATCTGGGACGAAGAAAGTCAGGGTATCAAGTTTGACTACACTGAGATTCCTGATGACATGGCAGAACTCGCAGCTGAGTGGCATGAAAAGCTTGTAGAAGCTGCAGCGGAGTCCTCAGAAGAGTTGATGAATAAATACCTCGAGGGTGGCAAACTCACCGAAGAGGAAATCACCCTTGGTATTCGCACACGTACAATCGCTTGCGAAATTCAGCCGATGCTTTGCGGAACAGCCTTTAAAAATAAAGGTGTTCAGCGCATGCTTGACGCAGTGATTGAGTATTTACCTTCCCCAGTAGATATTCCACCTGTTAAGGGTGAGCTCGACGACGGTTCTGAAACAAGCCGCAAAGCGGACGATTCAGAAAAGTTTTCTGCGCTCGCCTTCAAATTAATGACGGACCCGTACGTTGGCCAGCTCACTTTCGTGCGCGTGTATTCAGGCGTATTAAAGTCAGGCGATACAATTTACAACCCTATCAAGGGAAAGAAAGAGCGTATCGGCCGTATTTTGCAGATGCACGCAAATAACCGCGAAGAAATTAAAGAAGTGGTTGCAGGCGACATCGCTGCTGTCGTGGGTTTAAAAGACGTTACAACTGGCGAAACTCTGTGTGATGTTGATTCACACATCATGCTCGAGCGTATGGTCTTTCCTGAGCCGGTGATTTCTCAGGCCGTTGAGCCTAAGACAAAAGCTGACCAAGAAAAAATGGGCCTTGCACTTTCACGTCTTGCACAAGAAGATCCTTCTTTCCGCGTGCGGACAGACGAAGAGTCTGGTCAAACAATTATTTCCGGTATGGGTGAGTTGCACCTAGAAATTATTGTTGACCGCATGAAGCGCGAGTTCAGCGTTGAAGCAAACGTGGGTAAGCCACAAGTAGCTTATCGCGAAACAATTCGTAAGGTTTGCGAAGAAATCGAAGGTAAATTCGTCAAGCAGTCAGGCGGCCGTGGACAATATGGACACGTCGTACTAAAGCTTGAGCCATTGCCACCAGGCGGCGGCTTTGAATTTGTCGACGCCATCAAGGGCGGTGTTGTTCCTCGTGAATACATCCCTGCAGTGGACAAAGGTATCCGAGAAACACTGCCATCAGGTATTTTGGCCGGTTACCCTGTTGTTGATGTCAAGGCAACATTGTTCTTCGGTTCGTACCACGACGTTGACTCGAATGAGAACGCGTTCCGTATGGCAGCTTCAATGGCATTCAAAGACGGCATGCGCAAGGCTAGTCCTGTGTTGCTTGAGCCAATGATGGCTGTTGAAGTTGAAACACCCGAAGATTATGCTGGTACTGTGATGGGCGATTTGTCCTCACGACGTGGCATGCTCCAAGGCATGGATGACATGGTTGGTGGTGGCAAGGTCATTAAGGCCGAAATACCACTAGCTGAGATGTTTGGTTATGCGACCAATCTGCGTTCATTGACGCAAGGTCGTGCAACTTACACTATGGAATTCAAGCACTACTCCGAAGCTCCCAAGAACGTGGCCGAAGAAATTATCGCGGCCCGCGGCAAGTAATCAAGTCAGAGGATAATCATGGCAAAAGGTAAATTCGAACGCACCAAACCACACGTTAACGTCGGCACAATCGGCCACGTTGACCACGGCAAAACGACGTTGACCGCAGCGATCACAACGGTTCTGTCCAAGAAGTTTGGCGGCGAAGCAAAAGGCTACGCACAGATCGATGCCGCTCCTGAAGAGCGCGCACGCGGCATTACGATTAATACAGCACACGTTGAGTACGAGACGGCTAACCGTCACTACGCACACGTGGACTGCCCCGGCCACGCCGACTACGTCAAGAACATGATCACAGGCGCGGCCCAGATGGACGGCGCAGTCTTGGTGGTGTCCGCAGCTGACGGCCCAATGCCACAGACACGCGAGCACATCTTGTTGTCGCGTCAGGTGGGCGTGCCTTACATCATCGTGTTCCTGAACAAAGCCGATATGGTTGATGATGCAGAGCTGCTGGAGTTGGTCGAGATGGAAGTGCGCGAGCTTCTTTCCAAGTACGACTTTCCAGGCGACGACACACCGATCATCAAGGGCTCCGCTAAGCTCGCCCTCGAAGGCGACACAGGCGAGCTCGGTGAGCAGGCGATCATGGCCTTGGCCGACGCGCTCGACAACTACATTCCTACGCCAGAGCGCGCCATCGATGGCACGTTCCTGATGCCCGTTGAGGACGTGTTCTCGATCTCGGGTCGCGGCACCGTGGTGACAGGTCGTATCGAGCGCGGTATTGTCAAAGTTGGCGAGGAGATCGAGATTATCGGTATCCACGACACACTCAAGACCACCTGCACGGGCGTCGAGATGTTCCGCAAACTGCTTGACCAAGGCATGGCGGGCGATAACGTCGGTATCTTGTTGCGCGGCACCAAGCGTGAAGAAGTCGAGCGCGGTCAAGTGTTGGCCAAGCCCGGTTCAATCAAGCCGCACACAGACTTTACCGCCGAGGTGTACATTCTGTCGAAAGACGAAGGTGGCCGTCACACGCCATTCTTTAACGGCTACCGTCCCCAGTTCTACTTCCGCACGACGGACGTGACGGGCACGATCGAGTTGCCAGCAGACAAAGAAATGGTTCTGCCCGGTGACAACGTTGGTATGGTCGTGAAGTTGCTCGCGCCAATCGCCATGGAAGAAGGTCTGCGTTTTGCAATCCGCGAAGGTGGCCGTACCGTCGGCGCCGGCGTCGTTGCTAAAATCCTGAAGTAATTTGTTTCGCTGCGAGCGCAGGTGCTCGCAGCATTTCGCTCTTTGAGAATCGCCATGAAAAATCAAAAAATCCGTATCCGCCTGAAAGCGTTTGACTACAAACTCATCGATCAGTCGGCTGCTGAGATCGTTGATACGGCCAAACGTACCGGTGCTGTGGTACGTGGTCCGGTTCCACTTCCAACCCGTATTCGTCGTTATGACGTGTTGCGCTCACCACACGTGAACAAAACATCTCGTGACCAGTTCGAGATTCGCACGCATCAGCGCTTGATGGACATTGTTGATCCAACTGACAAAACCGTTGACGCACTGATGCGCCTCGATTTGCCTGCTGGTGTAGATGTAGAAATCGCACTGCAGTAAATATTTGAAGAACGCATTTGTTAGATTTGTTGCATGTCAAGTCAATTTGGCTTGCCATGCAACGATAATTGATGCTAATATGTAAGACTTGCTGAAATTCGGCGAGAAAAGTAAGCACTATATAGTAAGCACTAAAAAATTAAGCACCCGAAATATTCGGGTTTTATCAGCCCCGACCAATCGAAGTCGGGTATCGGGTTTTTACCCCGGAGAAAACGATGTCGAAATCGACACCCACGCCTGCCGCACATCGGCTTGGGCTGGTGGGCCGCAAGGTCGGCATGACCCGTATTTTTACGGAAGATGGCGAGTCCATCCCCGTGACAGTATTGGATGTGTCGAACAACCGCGTCACCCAGGTAAAGTCACTTGAGTCTGACGGCTATGCCGCCATTCAAGTCGCTTACGGCGCTCGTCGCGCTTCCCGTGTAGCCAAGCCACAAACAGGTCACTATGCCAAAGCTGGTGTAGAGGCTGGTAGCATCCTCAAAGAATTCCGTCTCGACCCTGCTCGCGCAGCCGAATTCACGCCTGGTAGCGTGGTCGCTGTTGAAAGCATTTTCGAAGCTGGCCAGCAAGTTGACGTCACTGGTACCACTATTGGTAAAGGTTTCGCCGGCACAATCAAACGCCACCACTTCAAGTCGCAGCGCGCTTCGCACGGTAATAGCCGTTCGCACCGCGTTCCCGGTTCGATTGGTCAGGCTCAAGATCCTGGTCGTATTTTCCCCGGTAAGCGCATGTCAGGCCACCTCGGTGATGACACACGTACCGTGCAAAACCTTGACGTCGTCCGTGTTGACGCTGAGCGTGGTCTGCTAATGGTCAAGGGCGCTGTCCCTGGCTATGCTGGCGGAGACATACTTGTGCGCCCGGCAGTCAAAGCACCTGCTAAAAAGGGAGCCTAATCCATGGATATCAAGCTCCTAAATGATGTTGGTCAGTCTTCCGCAACGTTTGCGGCACCTGATACAGTATTTGGTCGTGACTTCAATGAAGCACTTGTGCACCAGATCGTGATTGCATTCCAAGCAAATGCGCGTTCTGGCAATCGTGCTCAAAAAGGCCGCGATGCAGTGCGCCACTCGACCAAAAAACCTTTTAATCAAAAAGGTACAGGCCGGGCACGTGCTGGTATGACATCCTCGCCACTTTGGCGTGGGGGTGGTCGTGCATTTCCTAATTCGCCTGAAGAAAATTTCAGCCAAAAAGTTAACAAGAAAATGTATCGTGCGGGACTCCGTTCGATCCTTTCACAGTTAGCGCGCGAAGATCGTATTTCTATCGTTGACTCATTCACGCTTGAGGCACCAAAAACGAAACTTGCAGCAGAAAAGCTTAAAGTTTTTGGTTTGGAGTCAGTGCTGATTATCACCGATACAGTTGATGAGAACCTTTACCTCGCAACGCGCAATTTGCCAAATGTTGCGGTTGTTGAGCCGCGAAATGCAGATCCGCTTTCATTGATTCACTACAAAAAAGTATTGATCACAAAGCAGGCCATCGCTCAACTCGAGGAGATGCTGGCATGAACGATCATCGTCTAATGCAAATCATCTTGGCACCAATCGTGACTGAAAAAGCCACGTTTGTTGCAGAGAAAAACAACCAAGTCACTTTTCGAGTGATTGCTGATGCAACTAAGCCTGAAATTAAAGCTGCTGTCGAATTGCTTTTTAAAGTGCAAGTCGAAGCTGTTCAGGTATTGAATCGTAAAGGCAAGGCAAAGCGTTTTGGTCGTTTCGTCGGTCGTCGTCGCAACGAACGCAAAGCCTTTGTTTCGCTCAAAGAAGGTCAAGAAATCAACCTGGCGGAGGTCAACTAAATGGCTCTCTTAAAAGTTAAGCCAACCTCGCCTGGCCGTCGTGGCATGCTTAAGGTGGTTACACCTAATCTGCACAAAGGCGAGCCATTTGCTGCGTTACTTGAAAAGAAAATTCGTGGATCTGGCCGGAATAACAACGGTCACATCACAATTCGTCACCGTGGTGGTGGTCACAAGCAGCATTACCGTCTTGTTGATTTCCGTCGTAACAAAGACGGCATTCCAGCAAAGGTAGAGCGCCTGGAATATGACCCGAACCGCACTGCACACATTGCTTTACTTTGTTATGCAGATGGTGAGCGTCGTTATATTATTGCTCCTCGTGGTCTTGAAGTAGGTGCTACGTTGTTGTCGGGTATCGAAGCCCCCATCCGCGCAGGAAACACTTTACCTATTCGCAATATTCCAGTGGGTACAACCATTCACTGCATCGAAATGTTGCCCGGTAAAGGTGCCCAAATGGCACGCTCTGCAGGAGCTTCGGCAGTTCTTTTGGCTCGCGAAGGCACTTACGCTCAGGTTCGCCTGCGCTCAGGTGAGGTTCGTCGTGTGCACATCGAATGTCGTGCAACGATTGGTGAAGTTGGCAACGAAGAGCACAGCTTGCGCCAAATCGGCAAAGCGGGTGCGGTTCGTTGGCGCGGTATTCGTCCCACGGTTCGTGGTGTCGCAATGAACCCGGTTGATCACCCACACGGTGGTGGTGAAGGTCGTACCGGCGAAGGCGGCGAGCCACGCAGTCCATGGGGCACCCCAGCTAAGGGTTACAAGACTCGTAGCAACAAGCGGACGGACAATATGATCGTCCAGCGCCGCAAGCGTAAATAAGAGGGCGAATCATGTCACGTTCAGTCAAGAAAGGCCCATTCGTCGATGCTCACCTGATTAAAAAGGTTGAGGTTGCTATCGCCGAAAAGGGTAAGAAACCGATCAAAACTTGGTCGCGTCGTTCAACGATCTTGCCAGACTTTATTGGTCTGACGATTGCTGTTCATAACGGTCGCCAGCACGTTCCCGTTTATATCAACGAGAACATGGTTGGACATAAACTCGGTGAGTTTGCGCTGACTCGTACCTTTAAAGGTCACGCTGCAGACAAAAAGGCCAAGAGGTAATCCATGGAAACTCAAGCCATTATCCGTGGGGTGCATATCTCTGCCCAGAAAACACGACTCGTTGCGGATCTTATCCGTGGCAAATCTGTTGCTCAGGCATTGAACATCCTGACCTTCACTAACAAGAAGGCTGCCGGCATTTTGAAGAAAGCTGTTGAATCAGCGATCGCCAATGCCGAGCACAACGACGGTGCAGATATCGACGAACTCAAAATTACCACGATTTTTGTGGATAAAGCAGAGTCGATGAAGCGCTTTTCCGCACGAGCCAAAGGGCGCGGTAACCAGATTGAAAAGCAGACCTGCCACATAACTGTGAAGGTCGGAGCTTAAGGAGTCACGATGGGTCAGAAAATTCACCCGATTGGGTTCCGCCTTGCGGTTACACGTAATTGGGGCTCGAAGTGGTACGCAGACGACAAAGACTTCAGTGGCATGCTTGCTTCTGATATTCGTGTTCGCGAGTACTTGAAAAAGAAACTCAAAAGCGCGTCTGTTGGTCGTGTGGTCATCGAGCGTCCTGCTAAAAACGCACGTATTACTGTTTACTCGGCGCGTCCGGGTGTGGTAATCGGTAAGCGTGGCGAGGACATCGAAGGTCTTAAGGCTGATTTGCAGCGTTTGATGGGCGTGCCTGTTCACGTCAATATCGAAGAGATTCGCAAGCCAGAAACGGATGCCCAGCTGATTGCGGATTCAATTTCGCAGCAGCTTGAAAAACGTATCATGTTCCGTCGCGCCATGAAGCGTGCCATGCAAAATGCAATGCGTCTCGGTGCCTTAGGCATCAAGATCATGAGTGCTGGCCGTTTAAATGGAATCGAAATTGCCCGTACAGAATGGTATCGCGAAGGTCGTGTGCCACTTCATACATTACGTGCGAATATTGATTACGGTACTTCTGAAGCCCACACTACTTATGGTGTGATCGGCATCAAAGTCTGGGTCTATAAAGGCGACATGTTGGCTAATGGCGAAATGCCAGTTGAAACCGCTGCGCCCCGCGAAGAAGAGCGTCGTACGCGTCGTGCCCCTCGTGCTGACAAGCCCGAAGGTGCTCGCCCGGCAGCGCGTCCCGCAGGACGTGGTCGTGCACCGCGCAAGGCTGATGCCGCTGCGCCTGCGCCCGAAGGAGAATAAGCATGCTGCAACCAGCACGCAGGAAATATCGCAAAGAGCAAAAGGGCCGTAATACTGGTCTCGCTACACGCGGCGCGAACGTTTCATTTGGTGAGTTTGGTTTAAAGGCCACGGGTCGTGGTCGCTTGACTGCTCGCCAGATTGAATCTGCTCGTCGTGCGATCAATCGTCACATCAAACGTGGCGGTCGTATATGGATCCGTATCTTCCCTGATAAGCCAATTTCACAGAAACCGGCTGAAGTTCGGATGGGTAACGGTAAAGGTAACCCTGAGTATTGGGTCGCTGAAATCCAGCCAGGTAAAGTGCTGTACGAAATGGAAGGCGTTAGTGAAGAAATTGCACGTGAGGCATTTCGCCTCGCCGCTGCTAAGCTTCCAATTGCCACAACATTCGTCGCGCGTCACCTCGGTACTTAAGGAATCGACATGAAAGCAAGCGAACTTCGTACAAAAACAGCCGCCGAGCTCGGTCAAGAGCTTGAAAGCCTGTTGAAAGCTCAGTTTGGTCTGCGTATGCAGCGGGCAACTCAACAACTCACCAACCATACTCAGATCAGTAAAGTCCGTCGCGATATCGCTCGCGTTCGTACGTTAATGACTGAGAAGGCCGGATCATAATATGACTACAGCTCAAATTACAAAACCCAAGCGTCAGCGTACGTTGGTTGGTAAAGTCGTCAGCAACAAGATGGATAAAACTATTGTTGTGTTGGTGGAGCGTCGTGTTAAGCATCCTATGCTTGGCAAGATCATCATGCGTTCTGCAAAATACAAAGCACATGATGAAACCAATCAGTACAACGAAGGTGACACTGTAGAAATCGCAGAAGGTCGCCCAATCTCGCGTTCCAAATCTTGGACTGCAATGAAATTAGTCGAAGCAGCTCGCGTGATCTAACAACCGCCTGACAGAAGTGAAAAAAACGCACCAATAAAAATTGGTGCGTTTTTTTATGCTTGCCGGTTATGTCACACAATCAAGTATTTATATATGCGTAACAAATTTTGTAACTAGGTAGCCATCAAAAGTCTCTGACCCACCTTCGCTTCCAATACCGCTATCCTTGATGCCACCAAATGGAGTTTCAGGCAAGGCGCTTCCAAAATGATTAATGTTAACCATTCCAGCTTCGATGGCGTTCGAAACTTTCGTGGCAGTTTGAAGGGAGTTGGTAAACACATAAGAAGACAAGCCGAAAGGAAGGCTGTTTGCACGGCCAATGACTTCGTCTATATTGTCAAAAGGCACGACTGGAGCAATTGGACCAAATGGTTCCTCGGTCATCAACATGGAATCATCTTTAAGGCCTGTAATCACCGTTGGTGGAAAAAAGAAACCTTTACCAACAATTGCGTCGCCACCGATTTCAATGGTTGCTCCGCGCTTACGTGCATCTTCAACAAATCTCTCAATAGCAGGCACACGTCGCGCATGGGCGAGAGGTCCCATTTCTGTTCCCTCCTCAAGTCCGTTTCCAACCTTAACTTGTTTTAGAACATCTAAAAACTTAGCAAGAAACTTGTCATAGACTTTCTTTTGAACGTAAAACCTAGTGGGTGAAACACATACCTGTCCGGCATTTCTAACCTTGAATTTAGCAAGCATAGTCGCTGCACGTTCAACATCAGCATCATCAAAAACAATAACGGGTGAATGGCCACCTAGCTCCATCGTGACACGTTTCATATGCGCGCCAGCAAGAGCGGCCAGCTGTTTGCCTACAGGGACAGAACCTGTAAAAGAAACTTTCCGACTAATAGGCGAGCGAATCAGATAGTCAGACACCTTGGCGGGCTCGCCCCAAACTAAATTCAACACTCCGGGAGGTAAACCAGCATCGTGAAACATTTGAGCAATCGCCATGACTGCGCTAGGTGAGTCTTCTGGTCCTTTTAGAATGACAGTACAGCCAGCACCAATTGCCGCACAGACTTTGCGGATGGCTTGGTTGTAGGGGAAATTCCAAGGTGTGAAGGCAACACAAACACCAATGGGCTCTTTAAGTACAAGCTGGCGGACATCGGAGTTTCGCGGCAGTACAACACGGCCATAAATACGACGACATTCTTCAGCATGCCAATCGCAATGGTCAGCACAGCCAACAACCTCACCAAGTGCTTCAGCAAGAGGCTTACCTTGATCAAGCGTCATATTCCTTGCAATGTCATGGGCACGATCACGCGTAAGTTGACCAACCTTACGTAAAATTGCTGATCGATCCATGGGGGATGATTTTTTCCAGCTCGCGAAGGCTGTTTCAGCAGATTGAAGTGCCATATCCAGATCTGCTTGAGAGGCGTGTGGCAGCTGACCAAGCACTTCAAGCGTGGCAGGATTAATAACGTCCTGAGACTGACGACCTTCGCCAGAGATGAACTCACCATTGATATAAAGGGTTTGCTTTGGGTACATTGAGGTTCCTAAACAACAAAAATTTGGCAAAAGCGCTCAACTGATAATATGACACATCTTAAAAGCACTTGCACAAAAAAAATTACTACGTTATACTACAAGGCTTCCTCGCAATTAGTGTGTCGTTTTAGATCAAAATAAAAACGAATCATAAAAAGTGTGGAAATAATTAGCAGATTTCAACCCAGGGTGCCCTGTGGCACCTAACGGGACCAAAACTGACTGATTTGACTGTATGCCTAATGCAAACAGAATTTTCGGTTAAGTTGGAACAGGAAAAATCATGATCCAAATGCAGACCACGCTAGACGTGGCCGATAATACTGGTGCACGTTCTGTCATGTGCATCAAGGTACTCGGCGGCTCAAAGCGCCGCTATGCCGCCATCGGCGATGTTATCAAGGTTACCGTCAAAGATGCGGCCCCACGCGGCCGCGTTAAGAAAGGCGAAATTTACAACGCTGTTGTCGTTCGTACGGCTCATGGCGTTCGTCGTAAAGACGGTTCACGTATTCGCTTCGGTGGCAACGCCGCCGTTTTGCTCAACGCTAAACTCGAGCCCATTGGCACGCGTATCTTTGGACCCGTTACGCGCGAATTGCGTGGCGAAAAGTTCATGAAGATTGTGTCACTGGCGCCGGAAGTGCTGTAAGGAGCCATAAATGAATAAAATCCGTAAAGGCGACGAAGTTGTAGTGTTGACAGGGCGTGACAAAAAGCGCCGTGGCACTGTGTTGGCCCGTCTTGATGAAGACCATGTATTGGTTGAAGGCATCAATATGGTCAAAAAGCACGTCAAGCCAAATCCGATGCAGGGAACAACCGGTGGCATTATTGAAAAAACAATGCCAATCCATATCTCGAACATTGCGCTCTTCAATCCCGCCACCGGCAAAGGTGATCGAGTTGGGATCAAAGAAGTCGATGGTCGCAAAGTACGCATTTTTCGTTCCAGCGGCGAGACCGTTGGCGCGAAAGCATAAGGGGCGCACAAAATGTCTCGTTTCCAAGAACTCTATATGCAAAAAATTGCTCCCGCATTGCGTGAGCAGTTTGGCTACAAGAGCGTGATGCAGGTTCCTCGTGTGATGAAAGTCACCCTGAACATGGGCGTCTCCGAAGCCGTTGCTGATAAAAAAGTCATTGATCACGCAGTTTCAGATCTGACAAAAATTGCTGGTCAAAAACCTGTGATTACCAAGACAAAAAAGGCGATTGCTGGTTTCAAAATCCGCGAAGATTACCCGATTGGTTGCATGGTGACATTGCGCGGTCAGCGCATGTATGAATTCCTCGATCGTCTCGTGTCAGTGGCTTTACCCCGTGTCCGAGACTTCAGAGGTATCTCTGGTCGTGCATTTGACGGTCGTGGAAATTACAACATCGGGGTGAAAGAGCAGATCATTTTCCCTGAAATTGAATACGACAAAATCGACGTGTTGCGTGGGATGAATATCAGCATCACCACGTCCGCAAAGACAGACGAAGAAGCCAAGGCGCTGTTAACAGCCTTTAGCTTCCCGTTCCGCAACTAAGGAGCGCAGACGTGGCTAAACTTTCAATGATCAATCGCGATATCAAGCGCAAAATGACAGCAGAGAAATTTGCTGCTAAGCGTGCGGCTCTCAAGGCGATTATCGATGATTCATCCAAGACCGACGAAGAGCGCTATGAAGCGCGGCTGAAATTTCAGCAACTCCCACGTAACTCGAGCCCATGTCGTCAGCGTAATCGCTGCGCGATTACAGGACGTTCGCGTGGTGTGTTCAGCAAGTTCGGACTTGGCCGCATGAAACTACGCGAATTGGCTATGAAGGGTGAAATTCCCGGCATGACCAAAGCTAGCTGGTAGGAGAAAAAAATATGAGCATGAGCGACCCTATCGCCGATATGCTGACTCGCATTCGTAATGCGCAGCAAGTAGATAAAACATCGGTATCCATGCCCTCCTCCAAGCTCAAGGTAGCAATCGCTGCTGTGCTTCAGGACGAAGGTTATGTGGATGGTTTTACGATTAAAGGCACGGCCCAAAAGCCTGAACTTGAAATCACCCTAAAGTATTATGCTGGTCGTCCAGTAATCGAGCGTATCGAACGCGTCTCGCGCCCTGGCTTGCGTATTTACAAAGGTAATGGAAGCATCCCTCAGGTCATGAATGGTCTGGGTGTGGCGATTGTCTCCACTTCACGTGGTGTGATGACTGACCGCAGAGCTCGCGCCAATGGCGTGGGTGGCGAAGTCCTCTGCTACGTGGCTTAAGGAGAATACTAAATGTCACGTATTGCTAAATACCCAGTCGAATTGCCAAAAGGCGTCGAAGCAACAATCACTGCTAACCAAATTTCTGTAAAAGGACCTTTGGGTACATTGAGTCAGACTCTCATTGGTAACGTCATCGTAAACGAAGATGGTGGAAAGCTTTCGTTTATCGTTGCGAATGACTCCCGCGAAGCAAAAGCAATGTCCGGAACTTTACGCGCACTTGTTGCGAATATGGTAACCGGCGTTAGCAAAGGCTTCGAGCGTAAGTTAACTCTGGTTGGCGTGGGTTACCGCGCAGCTGTTCAGGGTAACGCGATCAAATTGCAACTTGGTTTTTCACATGATGTCGTCCACCCCATGCCTGATGGCGTAAAAGCCGAATGCCCAACCCAGACGGAAATTATCCTTAAAGGTTCGGACAAACAGGTTGTTGGTCAAGTGGCAGCTGAAATTCGTGCGTATCGTCCACCAGAGCCTTACAAAGGCAAGGGTGTCCGTTATGTCGATGAGCATGTCATCATCAAAGAAACCAAGAAGAAATAATCGCGCAAACAAGGAAAGATCATGGACAAAAAAATTTCCCGTTTGCGTCGTGCAGTCCCGACGCGTAAGAAAATCGCTGAGTTGCGAGTCAATCGCCTTCAGGTTTTCCGCTCGAACTTGCACATCTATGCAAACATTATTTCGCCCGAAGGCGATCGCGTTCTGGTTTCGGCTTCAACCGTTGAACCAGAAGTGCGTCAGCAACTTGCAGGTCAGTCCGGAGCAGGTGGTAATGCCGCTGCTGCTTCATTGATCGGTAAGCGTGTTGCTGAAAAAGCTAAAGCTGCTGGTATTGAGCTTGTTGCTTTTGATCGTTCAGGTTTCCGATACCACGGCCGTGTAAAAGCCTTGGCCGATGCCGCGCGTGAAGCCGGCCTGAAGTTTTAAGCGAGGAACAGTCAAATGGCTAAAGAACAACGCAAGAACGCTCCTGAAGAGCGTGATGACGGTCTTCGCGAAAAAATGATCGCGGTTAACCGCGTCAGTAAAGTCGTCAAAGGTGGTCGCACCATGAGTTTTGCTGCATTGACGGTTGTCGGTGACGGCGATGGTCGCGTCGGTATGGGTAAAGGCAAGGCGCGTGAAGTGCCGGTAGCCGTTCAAAAGGCAATGGAACAGGCGCGTCGCGAATTGTTCAAAGTCGCACTTAAGAACGGTACGCTTCACCATACTGTTGTGGGCAAGCATGGTGCCTCAACGGTACTGATTTCTCCAGCAGCAGAAGGTACTGGCGTTATCGCTGGCGGCCCTATGCGCGCTATTTTTGACGTGATGGGTGTGCGGAACGTTGTGGCTAAAAGCCTTGGCTCAAGCAACCCTTACAACATGGTTCGTGCCACGCTTAACGGCCTGCGCAATTCGCTCACACCGTCGGATGTCGCTGCAAAGCGCGGCAAGACCGTCGAAGAGATTTTGGGGTAAATCATGGCTGAAAAACAAGTCAAAGTCACCTTGGTCCGTTCGACCATCGGTACCAAGCAAGACCATCGCGACACAGTACGTGGACTTGGTTTGCGTCGTGTCAATAGCAGCAAAGTGCTCAAAGATACCCCCGAAGTGCGCGGAATGATCAACAAAGTTGATTATCTCGTGACCGCTTCGGACGTCTGAAAGGAATCACGATGTCGATTACTCAACTGAATACTATCAAGCCCGCCGAAGGCTCAACTCACGCAAAGCGTAGAGTAGGTCGTGGAATCGGTTCAGGCTTGGGAAAAACTTCCGGACGTGGCCATAAAGGTCAAAAGTCTCGTACGGGCGGTTTCCATAAAGTCGGTTTTGAAGGCGGTCAAATGCCTTTGCAGCGTCGCTTACCTAAGCGCGGCTTTTCTACATTAGACGGCCATCTGTATGCGCAGATTCGTTTGTCTGATTTGCAGTCTTTGCCTGTCGATGAAGTTGACGTGCAAGTTCTCAAACAGGCTGGTGTAGTGGGCACACAGGTTCGTTACGTTAAGGTTTTTAAATCTGGCGAATTATCACGCAAAGTGTCCCTAAAAGGCATTGGTGCGTCAGCCGGTGCGCGTGCTTCTATTGAAGCCGCCGGTGGCTCGATTGCTTAAGACGGATTAGAGAATGGCAACAGCACAGTCCGCAGGAAAGTCAGGATCAGGTTACGGCGATTTAAAGCGTCGTCTCGTGTTCTTGGTGCTCGCTCTGGTGGTTTACCGCCTCGGCACGCACATTCCTGTTCCTGGCATCAACCCTGATGCTTTGGCAGACTTGTTTCGTGAAAATCAAGGCGGAATTCTCGGCTTGTTCAACATGTTTTCAGGCGGTGCGCTTGAGCGTTTCTCTATCTTTGCTTTAGGCATCATGCCTTACATCTCTGCATCGATCATTATGCAGCTGATGTCGGTAGTAGTGCCTTCGCTTGAGGCAATTAAAAAGGATGGCGAAGCGGGCCGTCGCAAAATTACGCAGTACACCCGTTATGGCACGGTCGCTTTGGCTTTGATTCAGGCCGTGGGTATTTCTGTTGCCCTAGAGTCTCAGCCCGGATTAGTGATTGAACCAGGAATGATGTTTCGTGTGACCACGATTGTGACGCTTGTCACTGGCACAATGTTTGTGATGTGGTTAGGTGAACAAATTACAGAGCGTGGCTTAGGTAATGGAATTTCAATTCTTATCTTTGCGGGAATTGTAGCTGGACTACCAAGTGCGCTTGCTGGTTTATTAGATTTAGTTCGCACCAATGCAATGTCTGGTTTCTCGGCTTTGTTTATTGTTGCTTTATCGGTGCTCGTGACGGCCTTCGTTGTATTGGTCGAGCGTGGGCAGCGAAAGATTACCGTGAATTACGCGAAGCGACAGGTTGGCAATAAGATTTATGGTGGACAAACCTCACACCTCCCCTTAAAACTTAACATGGCGGGCGTAATTCCTCCAATTTTTGCTTCATCAATCATTTTGTTTCCCGCCACAATCGCAAGCTGGTTCTCAAGTGCTGAGAGTATGCGTTGGTTGGGAGACTTGGCTGCAGCGCTCGCGCCGCGTCAACCGCTCTACATCACGCTTTATGCAACCGCAATTATTTTCTTCTGCTTCTTTTACACCGCGTTGGTCTTTAACAGCCGTGAAACTGCAGATAATTTGAAGAAAAGTGGTGCGTTCGTTCCTGGGATTAGACCTGGTGAGCAGACAGCCCGATTCATTGACAAGATTTTGATGCGGTTGACGTTAGCTGGTGCCTTGTACATCACAGTGGTGTGTTTGGTTCCAGAGTTTTTAGTCATGCGTTGGAATGTACCGTTTTACTTTGGCGGAACCTCTTTGCTGATTATTGTTGTAGTTACGATGGACTTCATGGCACAGGTTCAGGCCTACATGATGTCTCACCAGTACGATTCACTGCTCAAGAAGTCTAACTTCAAGGGCGCGAATATACCAATGAGATAAGCGAGAGCAATGTCAAAGGACGACGTCATTCAGATGCAAGGTGAGATTCTTGAGAATCTCCCTAACGCAACATTTCGTGTCAAGTTAGAAAATGGTCATGTAGTTTTAGGCCATATTTCCGGCAAGATGCGTATGCACTACATCCGGATTTTGCCGGGCGATAAAGTCACAGTGGAGCTCACCCCCTATGACTTAACGCGCGCCAGAATCGTCTTCCGCTCCAAATGAGCGGCCGGGTTACGACAGATAACAGGAGTCAACCATGAAAGTAATGGCATCGGTTAAGCGGATTTGCCGCAACTGCAAAATTATTAAACGTCACGGTGTGGTGCGCGTCATTTGCACCGACCCGCGTCACAAGCAGCGTCAAGGTTAATAAATCAAGGAACAGTCATGGCCCGTATTGCTGGCATCAACATTCCGCCACATCAGCACGCCGAAATCGGCTTGACCGCCATTTTTGGTATCGGTCGTACTCGCTCTCGCAAAATTTGTGAAGCTGCTGGTGTGCCCCTGTCCAAAAAGGTCAAGGATCTTACTGATGCAGAACTCGAGCGCATCCGTGAACACGTAGGTGTGTTCTCGGTTGAAGGAGATCTGCGACGTGAAGTTCAGCTCTCGATCAAGCGATTGATCGATCTGGGAACCTATCGTGGCATGCGTCATAAACGCGGTTTGCCCGTACGTGGTCAACGCACTCGCACCAACGCCCGCACCCGCAAGGGACCGCGTCGCGCTGCTGCAAGCCTGAAGAAATAAAGAGGATTAGAAGATGGCTAAAGCTTCTGCCGGCGGCGCAACGCGCGTTCGCAAAAAAGTCAAAAAGAATGTGTCGGACGGCATTGCGCACGTTCACGCATCTTTTAACAACACAATCATCACCATTACCGACCGTCAGGGCAATGCCTTGTCATGGGCGACTTCTGGTGGTGCTGGTTTCAAGGGCTCACGTAAATCCACGCCTTTTGCAGCGCAGGTCGCTGCAGAAACAGCTGGTAAGGTGGCTATTGAATACGGCATTAAGACACTCGAAGTTCGCATCAAGGGCCCAGGTCCAGGTCGCGAATCATCAGTGCGTGCGTTGAATGCGTTGGGTATTAAGATTTCGAGCATTGCCGATATCACACCCATCCCGCACAACGGTTGCCGTCCACCTAAGCGTCGTCGTATCTAAGGGGAACCCACATGGCACGTTATACCGGTCCCAAATGCAAACTCTCGCGTCGCGAGGGCATTGATCTTTTCCTTAAGAGCGCACGTCGCTCGCTTGAGTCAAAGTGCAAGCTTGATTCAAAGCCTGGTCAGCATGGCCGCACCTCAGGTGCGCGTACATCTGACTATGGTTTGCAACTGCGCGAAAAGCAAAAGCTCAAGCGTATGTATGGCATCATGGAAAAGCAGTTCCGTAAGTACTTTGCTGAAGCTGAACGTCGTAAAGGCAACACTGGTGAACAGTTGATTCAATTGCTTGAGTCACGCCTTGACAACGTTGTGTATCGCATGGGTTTTGGCTCAACACGCGCCGAAGCGCGTCAACTCGTGACACATCGTGCGATTGAGTTGAACGGAAGAAAAGCAGATATTCCTTCGATGTTGATCAAGTCTGGTGACGTGATTGCCATCCGCGAAAAGTCAAAAACTCAGGCTCGCATTCGTGAATCGATGGACTTGGCATCTGGCAACGGTATCCCCCAGTGGTGTGACGTTGATACAGCCAAGCTTGTCGGTACGTTCAAGCAAGTACCTGATCGCGCTGATGTTGCTCGTGACATCAACGAGTCGATGGTTGTTGAATTGTATTCACGCTAATCGAAAGATTTAATTGGCGTATGTAGCTTGATGCCGCATACGCCAATACGCGTTACTAACATTCTTTTTTGTAAGTCTTATCCATCAGCCTTATCGGTGTAACGAGCCGAGGGTATTGAAAAAGGAAAGTCGTAATGTCACAAGGTTTTTTAAAGCCACGTTCGATTGAAGTCGAACCAATTGGCCCAAATCACGCCAAAATCATCATGGAACCTTTCGAGCGCGGCTACGGCCACACGCTTGGAAATGCGCTGCGTCGTATTTTGTTGTCTTCGATGTCAGGTTATGCGCCTACCGAAGTTCAAATTACTGGTGTTGTACATGAGTATTCAACCATTCCAGGTGTGCGTGAAGATGTCGTAGACATTTTGCTTAACCTTAAAGGTGTTGTATTCAAGTTGCACAGCCGTGATGACGTGACACTCACTTTGCGCAAGCAAGGCGCAGGCCCAGTGTTTGCATCAGATATTGAACTGCCCCACGATGTTGAAATCGTCAATCCTTCGCAGATGATTGCTACGCTGACAGAGTCAGGTAAGCTTGAAATGCAAATCAAGGTTGAAAAAGGCCGTGGTTATGTTCCTGGTAACGTCCGTGCGCTGATTGATGATCGCGCGCATACGATTGGTCGTATTGTGTTGGATGCTTCATTCAGCCCTGTTCGCCGTGTGAGTTATGCAGTTGAAAATGCACGCGTTGAACAGCGCACAGATCTCGATAAGCTTGTCATCGACGTTGAAACAAATGGTGTGATTAGTCCAGAAGAAGCTGTGCGTCAGTCAGCCCGCATTTTGATGGATCAGATCTCTGTTTTCGCCGCACTTGAAGGTGCTGGTGATTCTTATGAGGCGCCTAGCCGTGGTGCACCACAGATTGATCCTGTCTTGTTGCGTCCAGTGGATGATCTCGAATTGACAGTGCGTTCGGCAAACTGCCTGAAAGCAGAAAATATCTATTACATCGGTGATCTGATTCAGCGCACAGAAAATGAGTTGTTAAAGACGCCTAATTTGGGTCGTAAGTCATTAAATGAAATCAAAGAAGTGTTGGCTGCACGCGGTCTGACACTGGGTATGAAATTAGAAAACTGGCCCCCGATGGGCCTTGAGCGCCCATAAGGACAGCGAGCCTCCCGTTAGACAAGAATCCCAAAGGGTCAAGACCCTATGGTTTTTGAAACGGATAAAATGCAAGGCTTCGCTTTAGTTTCATGCAGTAATTATTTTTTTGCAGTCGTTATTGTTTTGCAGTAATTGTTGTTTTGCAGTGATCGTTGTTTTAGTAAAAATCGGCCCGCAGTAAGTATCTTTACTGATCGAAGAGCTGAATAACCTGAGCGATTTCGCTCTTAATAGATTCAATAAGGAAAGTATCATGCGTCACGGTAATGGATTACGTAAGCTCAATCGCACCAGCAGCCACCGCCTTGCGATGTTTCGCAACATGGCCGTCGCTTTGCTGACACACGAAGCAATCAAGACAACTTTGCCAAAAGCAAAAGAATTGCGTCGCATTGTTGAGCCCTTGATTACTATGGGTAAGTCACCAACATTGGCAAACAAGCGTTTAGCTTTTGCTCGCCTACGTGACCGCGAGCTCGTATTGAAGTTGTTCGCAGAAATCGGTCCTCGTTATGCGGGCCGTAATGGCGGCTACACGCGTGTGCTAAAAATGGGCCACCGTCAAGGCGACAATGCACCGATGGCCTTTATGGAGTTGGTCGACCGTCCAATGTTGGATGAAACAGTTGGTTCAGACGCTGCTGCTGAGTAAGAATTCATATTTAGGCAGTAGTTTGTCATGCCAAAACAAAAAGCCTCGGAGATCCGAGGTTTTTTTGTTTCCAGAGCTTTCTGTATGTCGATACAATTAATGATACAGCCCATTCAAACGAGTCCATATGCCTGAGCAAGACGTAGTGATGGTCATGACAAATGTGCCAGATCTTTTGCTGGCCAAGCGGATTGCACACTTGCTCATCGAAGAAAAATTAGCAGCATGTATCAACATCGGTGCGCCCGTATTGTCGGTTTACGGCTGGAATGATGAGGTTGAGGGTGCCGAAGAGATACCCATGATCATTAAGACGACCGTAGACAAGCAACAAGCAATGATTGAGCGCTTGGTGGGTCTTCATCCCTACGAGGTGCCCGAAGCAATTGTGATCCCTGTCCTTGGTGGGTTTACGCCCTATTTGAATTGGGTGACAAGCCTAACGAGTGGAAGCACCTCATGAAAACACTCACTTTCAAACAAAAGTCGCATTGGTTCTTTAACGGACTCATGCTGCTAGCCATTTTATTGAGTACCTTTTCCTACATATCTGCAAAAGCGCAGCAACAAGAATTTTTAGACCCTGAAAAAGCATTTGTCCTCCAAGCGAAAATGATCGACTCGGGGACGATTCGCTTGCGATACAACATTGCAAACGGCTATTACATGTATCGGGAACAGTTTGCTTTTAAGTTAGATACTCAGACGGTTACGCTTGGTCAAGCAACGTATCCGGCTGGCGTGGTAAAGCACGATCCGACGTTCGATAAAAAAATGGAGTTGTATTTTAAAGAAGTCGATATCACCCTTCCAATTTCTGTGTGGCCGAGCGACAAAAGTGCGATACCTTTTGTCTTGACTGTGACGGGTCAAGGTTGCGCAGTAGCAGGAATTTGCTATCCGCCGCAGGATTTTGTGGTCAAGATGCTGGCCACAACAGAGCCTAGCGGTTACCAAGTAGAGTCTCCCGCATCAAGACTTGGCCTTTTAGACAGGATTCAACAAGGGCAATGGTCTGAACTTTTGTTTGGAGAAAATGACTTAGGGCTCGCAGACGTGCTCTCATCGACAGGTGCGATCGAGATTGTCTTGTTGTTTTTTGTATTGGGGTTATTGCTTGCGCTAACGCCTTGCGTGTTGCCGATGTTACCGATTCTTTCAGTGCTGTTGGTGGGTGAGCAGCAGCACGTATCGAGAGCTAGAGGTTTCGCACTCGCGCTTGGGTATGTAGCGGGGATGTCAGTCGTGTACACAGCGCTGGGGATCGCTGCGGGTCTGAGCGGAGCTGGTTTGGCGGCATGGTTACAAACCCCGTGGGTACTCAGTCTTTTTGCATTGTTACTTGCGGTGTTGGCACTTGCAATGTTTGATGTGTACACCCTTCAAATGCCGTCCGCCATTCAATCACGATTGATGGTTAAAAATTCACATATTCTTGGTGGCAAAATGAGTGCCGCCATCTTGATGGGCGCACTCTCTGCCTTGATTGTTGGGCCGTGCGTCGCAGCACCTTTGGCAGGTGCATTGCTCTATATTTCTCAGACTGGGGATGTGTGGCTTGGGGGCTCAGCGCTCTTTGCCATGGCGTGGGGTATGGGTGTTCCATTGCTTTTGATGGGAGCCTCTGCAGGAAAATTAATCCCTCGTTCGGGCCCTTGGATGGAAGGCGTCAAACAGTTTTTTGGTGTCTTGCTTTTGGCGACAGCGTGGTGGATGGTCAGTCCGGTTCTGCCAACATGGTGTCAGATCCTAGGTTGGGCGGTATTGGCGATGTTTACGGCAGTGCTGTTGCGACCGTTTGAGCCAATGTCTAGCGAGTCGGGCTTGGGCGGTCTGTGTCGTAAGACGCTTGGTTTGTTGTTAATTGTGTTGAGTACGGTTTGGATATTGGGTGTCGCAAGTGGTGGGCGTTCGTTATTACAACCGCTTAATCATCTTTCAATTGTTCGTAGCTCTAATGCCACAATGATTGCGCCAGAGACCTCTAAGGTAGCGTCTCAAGCATTGATGGAACAGTCAGATAAATCGATGCCCTCGGGCAGCGGAGCAAAAAAACAATTATTAAGTAGTACAAACATTCCTACGCAAGCAGTAAATGCAGTTAATTCAGTAAACGCAGCAAATGCCAAAACAGACAGTGGTTCAAATACCACGCATCCTACTTTTCAGCGCGTCAAGACGGTCGCAGAACTTGAACGTTTGCTTGAGCAGTCAACGCGTCCAGTGCTGTTAGATTTTTATGCGGACTGGTGTGTGTCTTGCAAGGAAATGGAAGCCTTTACGTTTGTTGATCCGCGCGTTGCGCAGCGTATGAATCAAATGTTGTTGTTACAGGTGGACGTCACTGCAAACAACACGGATGATCGCGCGTTAATGAAAAAATTTCGTTTGTTTGGACCGCCGGGCATTATTTTTTTTAGACCCGGTGGCGCTGAAAGAAAAGACGTAAGGGTGGTTGGTTTTCAAGATGCGGCGCGGTTCTCTTTAATACTCGATCGTGCATTAAAGTAAATAGAGCCCTTAGAGCGCCGATACAGGTCGCCTTAGCAATACAAGACATAAAAATAGAGACAACATGACGCAAGCGCGCGAGCAAGAACAACCACAAGACTTAGCCCCGACTGAGCAGCCAAAATCGACAACGTCTGTCATTATTTTGTTTGCGCTAGCGGCCTGTGCGGCCACAACATCGTTTCGGATTTGTGATCCTCTCTTGCCTGTTTTTGCTGAAGAATTTGGTGTGCGTACAGCACAGACCTCTGGCTCAGTGACGTTGTTTGCGATTGCTTACGGCATCATGCAATTCTTTTACGGGCCTGTGGGAGATCGCTACGGAAAATTTCGCGTGGTTTCCTGGGCGACGCTTGGCTGTGCACTGGGCACCTTGATCGTGGTGTTTGCGCCGAGTCTTGAGGTGATTGAATTCGGTCGATTGGTCTCTGGCGCAACGGCTGCAGCGATCGTACCCCTGTCGATGGCATGGATCGGTGATCATGTGCCTTATGAGCAACGACAAGCCACTCTCGCGCGGTTTTTACTTGGATCTATATCTGGCCTAGCGATCGGTCAGTTAATTGGTGGCGTGTTCGCGGATACGATTGGTTGGCGTTGGGCATTTGTCTGGATGGCGGCGGTGTATTTGATTGTGGGTGGTTTGCTGATTTCGAAACGCAGTTCGGTCCCAGAAAAGCCTCACACTCCCGCTAAAGGCGCGCGTATTCTTGGACCACTCAAACAAGTGGTTTCGACGCGTTGGGTCATAATGGTTTTAGCGATTGTGTTGATCGAAGGTTTTTTTGTCTTCGGACCGCTTGCCTTTGTGCCAGCTTTTTTGCATGAGCGCCATGGCATTCCCGTTTCATGGGCAGGCATCATTAGTGGTTTTTTTGCTTTGGGTGCGTTCATTTACGCGATTCGTGCCAACCAGTTTGTGAAATGGTTGGGTGAGCGTCGGCTTGCGCTCACGGGCGGTCTGACCATGGCCATTGCGTATGCCGCCTTTATGCTTTCGACTGTTTGGTATTGGGGTGTGTTGGCGAGTATTTTGTCTGGCTTGGGCTACTACTTTTTGCATGCGGTTTTGCAGACGCACGCTACACAAATGGCTCCGACGGCCAGGGGTTCGGCGGTGTCTTTGTTCGCTTCGTGTTTGTTTCTGGGTCAGTCGCTCGGTGTGGCGGCTTGCGCATGGCTGGGTGATAATTTTGGCTTAGCGGCTGTCTTTCCGGTCGGAATTATTGGCCTGCCCTTGCTTGCCTGGTTTTTTGCTTGGCGCCTGAGATTGCGCCAAATGGACATGAGTGCTGCGGTGAAAACAGGCTCGGCTTGAGCACTTAGCAAAAGCCGAGCGCACTAGTTACGTTGTTTCTTTCAGCAGCTTGGCTGCGGCTGGGGCAAAATAAGTCAAAATGCCGTCCGCACCCGCACGCTTAAACCCCAATAGAGTTTCCATCATGACTTTATCGTGGTCTAGCCAGCCGTTGGCCGCTGCCGCTTTAAGCATCGCATACTCACCACTGACCTGATAGGCAAAGGTGGGCACATGAAAGGCGTCTTTGACACGGCGCAATACATCTAGGTAGGGCATGCCAGGCTTGACCATGACCATGTCTGCACCCTCACGCAGATCGGCGGCAACTTCGCGCAGCGCTTCGTCAATATTGCCTGGATCCATCTGATACACCAGCTTGTTGGATTTGCCCAAGTTGGCCGCCGAGCCGACTGCATCTCTAAACGGACCATAAAACGCACTGGCAAATTTGGCTGAATAGGCCATGATGCGGGTGTGAATGAAGTTGTTGGCCTCAAGTGCTGTGCGGATTGCACCGATACGACCGTCCATCATGTCGCTGGGTGCCACGATATCGACACCTGCCTCAGCTTGAACCAACGCTTGCTGCGTCAAGATTTTGACAGTGATGTCATTCATGACATAGCCGTTTTCATCAATCACGCCGTCTTGGCCATGACTGGTGTACGGATCAAGTGCGACATCGGTCAACAGACCGAGCTCAGGAAAGTGCTTTTTAAGACTGGCCACGACGCGCGGGATCAGTCCGTTTGGATTGATGGCCTCGGCGCCATCCAAAGCCTTGAGTGAGGGATCGATCACGGGGAACAGGGCCATGACAGGGATACCGAGCGCGACACACTCGCGCGCAACCTCTATGAGCGTATCTGGCGAATAACGGTGTACGCCTGGCATTGATGCGATGGGTTGACGTACGCCAGTGCCTTCGACAACAAATACAGGATAAATCAAGTCATCAACTGAAAGTGAGTGCTCGCGGACCAACCTTCTCGAAAAATCATCACGGCGCAGGCGGCGTGGGCGATTGGCGGGAAAGTCGGCAAGAATGAGGTGTGGTGTTGTCATGGTACGACCTTGGGAGAGATCCAGTTTTCGATTTGGAGGGTAGCCTCTTCGAGGCCAATGCGCGCTGTTGCCGAGAACGGAACGGCGTTGAGAGCACCAATATCTTCGAGCTCTTTTTTGACGGCAAAGACTGCTTTGATACGCTGGCCGTAGGGAAATTTATCCGCTTTGGTTAATAAAGCCATTACGGGACGCCGAGTCGGCGCGATCCAATTCGCGAGGCGTCGGTCAAGTTCGGTCACGCCCCGTCGAATATCAATCAACAGGACGATGCCAGCCAAGGACTCTCGACTTTGCAGATAGCCCCCGAGAATATCAGCCCACTCCTCTTTGGCACGTTGCGCCACCGAGGCATAGCCATAGCCAGGCAGGTCGACGAGAAAGCCAAGTTGCCCTTCGGGGTCTAGGGGATCTGGCAGACCAAACATATTGATGAGCCGAGTTCTGCCGGGCGTTTTACTGGAAAATGCCAAACGTCTCTGATTGGTCAGAACGTTGATGGCCGTGGATTTGCCCGCATTAGAGCGGCCCACGAAGCAAACTTCAGGGGCACCAGGAAAAGGTAACTGATCCAGCCGGGCGGCTGAAGTGAAAAACGAAGCGCGGTGCAAGATGGACACTAGGAGGGCCATTAAGAATAAGCTCAAACGCTATTGTATAATCTTGGGTTGAGAAGTTGTTGTTTTATAAAGATTACAAGCGTCGAGGTCTTCAATGAAGCGTGTGCTGTCCAAGTTAGTGTCCAAGATAGTGCTTGTGAGCGGCTTGCTGCTTGGGTTGTCTGCCGTCTCTACGAGTATGGCTGCTGGTCCTGTGACGGGTCCTGCTAAACCAGACGCTGCCAAGGGCGCGCAACTCTACGAGCAAGGCGATGCGGCGCGTGGCGTGATTGCCTGTGCCTCCTGTCACGGAGCGGCTGGTAACAGCACGATTCCCGCCAACCCAAATATTTCTGCTCAGTCGCACGAGTACTTATACAAGCAGTTAGTCGAGTTTCGTATCAAAGCGGGCGCTACCAAGGCACTTCGCAATGGCGCCGATGGAGCGCCTTCTATTATGCAAGCGATGGCATCGCCTCTGACTGAGGCCGATATGCAAAATCTGGCCTATTTCTTGTCGTTACAAAAGCTGGCCCAACCTGCAACGGCAACGAATCCAAAGCTAGTGGATCAGGGTCAGAAAATTTGGCGCGGCGGCATCCCAGAGCGTAACGTCCCTGCTTGTGCTGGGTGTCATTCGCCCAATGGTGCAGGAATCCCGGCGCAATATCCACGCTTAGGCGGGCAATACCCCTCTTACATCGAAGACCAGCTTAAGTATTTCCGTGCCGGACATCGTGGTAATTCTGCGATGATGAATCAAATCGCCAACCGTATGTCAGACTCGGACATCAAAGCAGTTTCTGATTACGCGGCTGGTTTGCGCTAAAAAGACGTCCTCAGGACGCAGGGACGCAGGTACGGAGAGACCTTTGCGCGCAAAAAAGTACGTTACAAAAAGTATGTTTTAACGTGCATCGTTATAAATACATAGTAAAAAAGGGGGAGTCTTAAAGACGCCCCTTTTTTTTGCACGAATGCTTAAAGTCCGAGTGACTCATCATCAACACTCAGTAAGCGATGATTGAGCACCCAAGCAACCAAGCACCCAAGCACGTATACCCGTGGCAATAAACGAATCATGATAACAACCGCATCTAGACCGCTTGCCCGCTTCATCGAACTGTTGAGTTCGATGCGTTTTGCAATCAGTTTGTTGGTTTTTATTTGCCTGGCAAGCATTATTGGTACGGTGATCCCCCAAGGTCGCTCTGCCAATGCCTATATTGATATGTTTGGCCCATTTTGGTTTGATGTGTTCAATCGGTTTTCAATTTGGCATATCTATAACAACTGGTGGTTTTTGCTCACAATGGCTTTCTTGGTGACATCGACCAGTTTGTGTTTGATCCGTAACTCACCCAAGATGCTCAAGGAAGCACGCTCGTTTCGCGAGCACATTCGTACTTCCAGCCTGCAATCCTTTCACCATCGCGTAGAGCTAGATACGGCACGCGGAGTACCCGCAGCAACGGCTTCAGTACAAGCTTGGCTCAAGCGCCAAGGATATGCCGTCCGTCAGCGCGATGAGGGCGATTCAGTTTTGCTCGCCGCAAAGAAAGGGAGCGGCAATCGCCTTGGGTATATTTGTGCGCATGCTTCGATTGTGATTATTTGTGTAGGAGGCATACTGGATAGCGAGTTGCCGGTACGCTTGCAAGTGTGGCTGATGGGCAAAACACCGATCGTGGAAAATATGCTGATCGCGGATGTGCCTGAGCGCGGTCGTCTGTCGGTAAACAACCCCAGCTATCGGGCGAACGTACTGATTCCTGAGGGAAGCGCGCGTGATTCGGCTGTGGTCAATGTGGATGACGGTGCATTAGTCCAACCCTTGCCGTTTAGTATCGCCTTAAAGAAATTTATTGTTGATTATTATGCAACAGGTATGCCGAGCCGCTTCGCCAGCTTGGTTGAGGTGACAGATCCTGAAACAGGTGAAAAGTTTGATGCAACAATCGAAGTCAATGAGCCTTTGCGCTTTAAAGGCGTCACGGTTTATCAATCCAGCTTTGATGATGGTGGCAGTCAGGTGGAGCTGGTGGGCTATCCCCTCGCCGGCTTGAGTGACACGCCGTTTGACCTCAAATCACGAGTGGGTCAGTCCAGTGACGTCAATATGAAATCCGCTGGCAAAGAGCTCAAGGTCGAGGTGACCAAGCTTCGTCCAATCAACGTCGAGGATTTGTCCGCAGGCAATCCGTCTACACCCAAACCTTTTGGAGAGCACGTTGCCGCGGTGACGGGCAGCGCAGCGGGTAAAACTAATAAAAACCTCCGCAACATTGGTCCGAGCGTGGAATACCGGGTGATTGACGCGAGTGGTCAAGCCACGTTATTTCACAATTACATGGTGCCTGTTGAGTTAGACGGTGCGCGTGTGATGCTGGCGGGTGTCCAGGAGCCCGGTTCGGCAGGCTTTCGTTATCTGCGCTTGCCCGTCGACGAAGAAAGCTCAGTAGGTGACTTTATGCGTCTGAGAGCAGCCTTGGCAGATCCTGCTGCCCGACAGCTAGCGACCAAACGGTTGGTCGCACTTTACGGTGGTAGCCCTGAGGAGCAACGGGCATTACAAATCTCAGCCGAGCGGGCGTTGGACACGTTCGCGACGGGAGGATTGCTTGCGATTTCAAATTTTCTTGAAAAAAATGTTCCAGAGCCTGAACAACGGCGCGCGGCAGACATCATTATCCGTTTGCTCGGTTCATCCATTGCCGAATTACGCAATGTCGCACGTGAGCGCGCTGGGCTGTCTGCGCTGTCAAATGCTCCTGAAAAGATGGATGAAATCGCAGATTGGTCCAGATTATCGGTTGCGGCATTATCGGATCTTGCGCTTTACCCTTCTCCGATCATGATGACGCTCAAAACCTTTGAGCATGTTCAGGCGAGTGTCTTTCAGGTGGCTCGTACGCCCGGAAAGATCACCGTATATATAGGCTGTTTGCTTTTAGTGATTGGCGTGTTTACGATGTTTTATGTGCGAGACCGCCGCATCTGGGTGTGGCTGCGTCCTGTTGAGACCTCAAAGGGTGCGAGAGTATTGGCGGCGATGACTTCACAAAAGCGTACACTCGATTTCAATCGAGAGTTTGACCGTTTTAAACAGGCGTTGATGCGCCTGAATCAAGGCTAGCCTGAGGGCAGGCTCCAACACTGACTAATGAGAACTGCTATGAGTGAGTCTGTTGCTGCTGTTGCAAACGATTGGGATGATTTGTCTGAGTCTGGGGATGGGCGTATTGAGCGCGGTCGTCCCAACTGGACAGATGCTTTATTCTTTTTGGTGCTGGCGATTGCTGCGGGCTTTGCCCTCAATCAATACAGCCAGGCGATGGATATTTACGAGAAGGTCATTTTGGTCCTTACCGTCCCTTTTCTGACATGGTTGGGCTGGTTGTGGCGACCGATGCGCACGCTGATGTTGGCAATGGCCTTTGGCGCAGGGTTTGCGATCTGGTTATATCAAGGGGATTTGGCCCGGGCCGAACAAGTTTTTCTTTTGAAGTACTTGCTCTCTTCTCAGTCGGCCATTCTTTGGATGTCGGTGTTGTTTGTCGTGGCGACCTTTTGCTATTGGGCTGGATTTGTGAGTCCGACCGCGGCGTGGTTGGGGACCGCACTGACTTGGGGAGCGGTGTTCGCGGGTTCGACGGGTATGTTGGTGCGTTGGCGCGAGAGTCACCTGATGGGCCCTGATATGGGCCATATCCCAGTCAGCAATCTTTACGAGGTCTTTGTTTTATTTGCCTTGGTGACTTCTCTGTTCTATTTGTACTACGAGCGCCGCTATGGCACCCGCGCACTAGGCGGCTTTGTCATGCTGGTGGTGACCTCGTCCGTCGTATTTTTACTTTGGTATTCTTTTACCAGAGAGGCCTATCAGATTCAGCCTCTCGTTCCCGCGCTAAAAAGCTGGTGGATGAAAATCCATGTCCCCGCAAACTTTATCGGTTATGGGACTTTTTCGCTCGCAGCCATGGTGGGTTTTGCCTATCTGGTCAAGCAACATGGGCAAACCAAATCCTGGCTTAAGCTCGCGCCTTTGTTCATTTTGGGTGTATTGCTCGCAGCCGAACCCATGGTGTTTCGTACCGAGGGTCTATCCGCAACCTGGATGATTTATTTCGGTATCGGTGCCCTGATCGTCGGGACGATCTTATTGTTCCGCGCACCCATTGCCGCGCGCTTGCCGTCTTTTGAGGTGCTCGATGACATCATGTACCGGGCCATTGCGATTGGTTTTGCTTTTTTCACCGTTGCAACGATCCTGGGCGCTTTGTGGGCCGCAGACGCTTGGGGTGCCTACTGGCAGTGGGATCCCAAGGAAACCTGGGCACTGATTGTGTGGCTGAACTATGCTGCATGGTTACATTTACGTCTCATGAAAGGCTTGCGCGGCACGATGGCCGCATATTGGGCACTTGTTGGTCTGTTGGTGACGTGTTTCGCCTTTTTGGGCGTTAACATGTTTCTTTCAGGTCTTCATTCTTATGGTGCGCTTTGACGCCAGCTAAACCATGGGTCGTACTGGTTGCGACCCTAACAGTTCAGTCTCTTGTTGCGATGGCTTTGTTGAATTTGCCGGTGGTTGCGCCGGCAGTGGCCAAAGATGTCGGCATTTCAACTAATTATTTGGGTGCTTATGTTGCGCTGGCCTATTTTGGCGCAATGGTCGCGACCTTATTAGGAGGCGCGGCGGTCAAACGTTGGGGGGCGATTCGCCTCAGTCAGACCGGACTTGTGTTGGCGGCGATCGGTTTATTTTTGTGCGCGATCCCAACGCTTGAAACCATCGCCTTGGGTGCGCTCTTTATCGGGGCAGGCTATGGTCCGATTACTCCGGCAAGCTCGCATTTGTTGATCAAATCAACACCGCCAGAAAAACTTTCCTTTGTATTCTCCGTTAAACAGACGGGTGTCCCGCTCGGTGGCATGATCGCAGGGGCAACAGTGCCTTCGCTAGATATTTTAATAGGCTGGCAATGGGCCTTTGTGTGTGCGGGTATTGCCTGCGTCATGTGCGCTTGGGCCGTGCAGCGCCTGCGAGATGGCTTGGATGATGATCGCGACCCGACGGTCAGACCTTCTTTAGCGACAAGTTTTGTCCTGCCACTCAAGCTTATTTTTAGTCATCGTACCTTGCGCAAGTTGTCGTATATGTCGTTCATGTTCTCGATCGCGCAGATGGCCTTGATGGGTTATTTGGTGACGTTTTTATATGAAGACTTAGGCTGGAGCTTAGTGGCGGCGGGGGGTGCGTTGACCGTCGCCCAAGCAGCAGGGGTCTCCGGTCGTATGCTGTGGGGTTATGTATCTGATCGATGGCTGGGTGCAACGATGATGTTGATTGTGATTGCGGTGCTGTTGGTGATTGGTGCGATGGGCACAGCCTTGCTAAGACCCGAATCTTCTCCTTGGTTTTTATTCCCGGTGTTGATCATTTTTGGTGCGTCAGCGATTGGCTGGAATGGCGTGTTTCTCGCTGAAATTGCCAGACAGGCTCCTAAAGGCCAAGCGGGCGTTGCGACGGGCGGCACGCTTTGTATTACCTTTTTAGGTGTCATGGTGGGACCACCAATATTTGGCGTATTAGCAGGTATGCTAAGTAGTTATGGTCTCAGTTATGGCGTGTTGTCGATACTCGGTATTTTGATTTTGCTGTTGTTGATTCCGCTCTATCGTCGTCCGACTGCAAGCGCGAATTCATAGTCGAGATGACCTCCCCCACCAACAGTTTGCCAGCGTCTACTGCGCCGTCTCAACAGCGTCAGTGGCTGGTGGGTTGCGGGATTTTTTTATGCGCGCTGACCTGCTTTTCTTTGTTGGATGCACTGGCAAAAGATTTGGTGCACCGTTATTCGGCCCCTCTTGTAAATATGGCCCGGTACTCTGTGATTGTGGTGCTGTCCTTTGCAGTATTGCGCGCGAAAGGTGTTTCTGTTCATGCGCCGAAAGATGCCCGACCGCTGTTGGTTCTCCGCGGTGCGATGCTTGGCGTGGTGGGCATTTGCTTTATGCCTGCCATTCAATATTTACCTCTTGCAGAGGGCACAGCGATTTACTTTGTCGCACCCCTGATCGTGGTGATCCTGGCACCTTTTGTGCTCGGAGAACGGGTGGGGTGGAAGCAGTATGCCGCGGTTTTAGTCGGCATGGCGGGCATGTTGTTAATCGTCAACCCGGGAGGTGAGCTTTCCTGGATCGGCAGCGCGCTGATGTTTACGAGTGCGTGCGCATATGCAATGGTGCAGTTGCTCACACGCAAGCTGACCAAGCGCGTCGAAAGTGAACAAATGTTTATTTATGCGGCAAGCACCTGCTGGTTCATGGGCGTGGGCGTTATTGCAGTATTTTGGCCTGAGGTATGGCCAACCGGTCGCGATATGTTTGAAATGCTCTTAATGGGCCTGTGTGGGGGCGTAGGTCAGTATTTATTGATTTTGGCCTTTAAACGCGTCCCTGCCTCGACCTTGGCGCCGCTTAATTACTTTCAGTTAGCTTTAGCGGTAATGTGGGGCGAATTATTTTTTGCCCAACGTCCTAGCCTGCTGTCGTTTGCAGGCATCGCACTTATCGTGGCAGCGGGGTTGGCGTTGACCTTGCCCATGTTAATTGCATCCTTGAAAGCCCGATCACTTCGGCGCGCGCCTTGATACCAGGAGACTAGATGAAGAGCTTTTTTCACCCCAAACAAAAGTTGCATCATCCACAAACGTATTTGTCGCGCGGCAAGATGCGCGTGCCGCAAGAAATCCCTGAGCGTGCCGAGCAAATTTTGAAAGGGCTTGCTGCGCTCGAGCTTCCCGTCTTTGAACCGAGTGACTTTGGCATGGCACCTTTGTTACGCGTGCACGATGCGGCATATTTGTCCTTCCTTCAACACGCACACGCCGAATGGAAGCAAGTCGGTCCGGATTGGGGTGACGAGGTGATCTCCAACGTTTACGTCCGAGAACCGAATGCGCTTCGGGGTGTTTTGGCCAAGGCGGGCAAGTACCTGGCCGACGGGAGTTGTCCGGTAGGAGAGCATACGTGGACCACCGCTTATTGGGGTGCACAGTCGGCCATTGCAGGCGCGAACGCGCTCTTGGCTGGCGACGATAAGGCCTATGCTTTATGTCGTCCTCCAGGACATCACACGCGCAAAGATGCAGCGGGTGGCTTTTGCTATCTCAATAATGCGGCAATTGCAGCAGAGCTGTTACGGGAAAAATTTCAACGCGTCGTGATTTTGGATACCGACGTGCATCATGGTCAAGGCGTACAGGAGATTTTTTACAACCGCGATGATGTGTTGTATGTATCGGTGCATGGCGATCCAACAAATTTCTACCCTGCGACGGCAGGCTTTGAAGAGGAGACAGGCGCAGACTCCGGCGCGGGTTTCAACCTCAACTTGCCGATGGCACACGGCTCAAGCGAAGCCGTATTTTTTGAACGAGTAGACCAAGCACTTAAGGCGATCGAGGCATTCAAGCCAGAGGCGGTGGTGTTGTGTTTGGGCTTTGATGTTTACAAGGACGATCCGCAGACCAAGGTTGCCGTCACAACCGAGGGTTTTAAGCGTCTGGGCAAACAAGTGGCCGCTTTGGGGCTCCCTACGCTGGTGGTGCAAGAAGGTGGTTATCACCTTGAGACACTTGCGACTAACACCGTGAGTTTTTTTAACGGCTTTCTTGGCCGAACTTAGTCTGACACTTTAATCAGGCAGGCAAGTTTCGCCGCGAATCAGATCGGCAAATGTTTCTCGTTGGCGAATCACATAAAAGCGTTCACCATCGACCATGACTTCGGCAGGGCGTGGGCGGCTGTTGTAGTTGCCCGCCATCACAAAACCGTAGGCACCTGTAGACTCAATGGCGATGACATCACCTTCGTTAAGAGCGAGCTTGCGTGCGCGTGCCAACCAGTCTGCACTCTCGCACACGGGGCCGACCACGTCATACAGTGTTTGCTCGCTGGTGCGCGGCTTGAGTGGCAGCACGCCATGCCAAGCCTCGTACAAGGCAGGACGCATCAGATCGTTCATCGCCGCATCCACAATCGCAAAATTACGCGCCTCGGTGTGCTTGAGGTATTGCACAGAGGTCAAGAGGACGCCGGCATTCCCGACGAGCGAGCGACCTGGCTCAAGGACGAGTTCGAGATGATCAAAACCGCGCGCTTTGAGTTGCGCAAAGACTTTGTCCAACAATAGCTTGGGTGCGAGCGGCGTTTCGTCGTCATAACGAATACCCAGACCGCCGCCTAAATCCAAATGCTTGAGGTTGATGCCTAAGCCCACGAGCTTTTCGATGAGCGTGAGCAGCTTGTCGAGGGCGTCCAGAAAGGGGCTCACCTCGGTAATCTGTGAGCCGATGTGACAGTCAACGCCTACGACTTGAATACCAGGCAGGGAGATGGCGAGTTGGTAGGCGGTTGGCGCCTCTTCGATGGCAATGCCAAATTTATTTTCTTTGAGGCCTGTGGAAATGTAGGGATGTGTTTGCGCATCGACATCGGGATTGACACGAAGTGACACGGAGGCCACTTTGTTCATGCGCGTCGCTACGGCAGACAAGTGCGTGAGCTCAGGAAGCGACTCGACGTTAAAACACTTTACGCCAGCTTCGAGCGCGGCCTGCATTTCCCAGTCTTGCTTGCCGACACCTGAAAATACGACCTTGGCGGGGTTGGCGCCTGCTGCCAGAACGCGGGCGAGCTCGCCGCCAGAGACGATGTCAAAGCCACTACCTAAGCGCGCAAACTCTTTCAGTACGGCAAGGTTTGAGTTTGCCTTCATGCCAAAACAGACTAAGACACGGTTTGGTCCGATGGCATCTTGATAGGCGTTCCATGCCGTCGCCAAGGCTGCGCGTGAGTAGACGTATAGGGGTGTTCCGAGCTGTTGCGCGAGGGTCGACAGCGCAACGCCTTCGGCGAATAGCTCACCATTGCGATAGTGAAAGTGTGGAGATCCAGCAGGTGTGGCAACGATTGTCATAGAGTCAGGGGCGGCGATGGAGGCAGTCATGTTGAAGCTGTGGGTATTTGAATGTTTGAGTGTGTATTCAAGCACAATGTAAGAAATAAAGGTGCTGATCCGGCGTCAGTGAGTTTAGGCGGCGGCAGATATAGTGGCCCTTTAAAGCCACAGCCAGCGAGCCAGCCTGTGAGGGCGAGCATCGCTACAATGCGTGTAAAACTGCGACGACGGATGTTGTGAGTCACTGCACACTCCCTCAACATTGAGGATCAAGGATTATGAACGATACTGAATTTCACACACGAGCAACCGCCATTTTAGATGCAATAGAGGCTCAAGCCGACCATTGGTTTGAGCAACTTGATCTAGATGTTGAAACCAGGCGAAACGGCAACGTGCTCAACCTTATTTTTGAAAGCGGACACCAGGTTGTCATCAACAGCCAGGCGCCGCTGCACGAGATGTGGCTGGCGGCACGTTCAGGTGGTTTCCACTACAAATTTGACGGTCAGCATTGGAAAGATACGCGTGGTGGAAGCGATCTGCATCTGTTGCTCTCTCAGATCTGCTCTGACGAAACCGGACAAACACTGGCAGTCGTTTTGTAAGTGCTCGGCCAGATCATCTGGTTAAGCTAGTTTCCGATGGGTTCGCGACGGTTGTTCCGACTACTGCGGTCGCTACTATTGCTATCACCGCCCAATTTATCTAGCAAGTCGCCCAAAGAGTCCTGCTTGGGATCGCCCAAGCTTTTCACGGAGTCTGCGGGTGGAAACTCTTTAAAATACATATTGCCACCTTCAACAATCAAGCCTTCAGGTGGCGGTCCGCGTTTTTGCTCGGGAAACTCTTTCAGTGCGTTTTGCATATAGCCGAGCCACACGGGCAAGGAGGCGCCTCCGCCTGTTTCACGCGAGCCGAGTGATTTGGGCTGATCGTAGCCAAGCCAGGCTACCCCTACAAGCTGAGGGGTATAACCGGCAAACCACGCGTCGACGGAATCATTGGTTGTACCTGTTTTGCCTGCGAGGTCATTACGTTTTATGACCTGTTTTGAACGCGCAGCGGTGCCAGACGTTGCCACACCGCGCAGCATGTCGTCCATCACATAAGCCGTGCGTGCATCGATGGCGCGCGCGGCGGAGTCACCCGCTACGATGGGTTTGGCGCGCATCAGGACCTGACCGCCTGAGTCGGTCACGTGATCAATCAGATAGGGCGTGACGCGATAGCCACCGTTGGCAAATACGGAAAAGCCTGTTGCAAGCTGCATGGGCGTGACGGCGCCCGAGCCAAGTGCCATCGGTAAGACGGCAGCGTGCTTGGACTTGTCAAAGCCAAAGCGGGTAATGAACTCTTGGGCGTACTGTGGGCCAATGGATTGGAGAATACGAATAGACACCATGTTTTTTGAGCGGGCGATCGCCTCGCGCATGGACAACATTTCACTGTACTCGCCACCATAGTTTTTAGGCGTCCAGGCTTTGCCAGAGCCCGTTTGTTCTGCAGTGAGCTCAAAGGGCTGATCGGAAATCATGGTGCCGGGCGTCAAGCCCCTTTCAAGCGAGGCGGCATAGATAAAAGGCTTGAAGGCAGAGCCTGGTTGACGCCACGCTTGGGTGACGCGGTTGAAATTGCCATGATAAAAGTCAAAGCCCCCCACCATGGCCCTGAGGGCGCCATCTTGAGGAATCATCGCAACAAAGGCCGCCTGTACGGTTGGGAGATTCAGGATCTCCCAATAGGTGGGATTCTTGTACATATACACTACTGAACCGCGCTCAAGCCGTAAGGCAGCAGGCGCCTTAGGGTTGAGTGCGCGTGCGATGGTGGTGAGGGCTTTTTTGTCATTGATCACAACGATGTCGGTCGAACTGCGCGCGACGCGGATCTCAGTGGGTTTGACCGAGAGGACGACACCTGCATACATTTCTGTCCGGTCCGGATATTTGTCAAACACCCCATCTAAAAACTCGTCGAATTTTGCGGCGGAGTTCTCGAGGCCTGCAGGGACGGTTAATTGTGCCTCCGGACCGGGATATGGTGCTCGGCGGGTGTAGTCCAGTACGCCCTCGCGCAAAGAGTCGTAGGCCCATTTTTGGTCTTTGGACTGAATGGTGGTGTAAACGTTGAGTCCGCGGGTGTAGACGTTGTCTGGGTAAATGCTAATCATCAATTGGCGTGCAAGCTCAGAGGCATACTCGCCATGGACCGCATAGCCGCCAGCAGGCGTTCCCTGCGAAGGCTTGATAATCACAGGTTGGGCCAAGGCGGCTTTGTATTCTGACTCAGTCAGATAGCCGAGTGAATGCATGCGCCCCAACACATAGCGCTGGCGTAAAACGGCCCGAGGCTTGTTGGCAATGGGGTTAAAACGTGAAGGCGCTTTGGGGATCCCCGCCAGCAATGCCGCATCGGCTGGTGTGATTTCTGAGAGATCTTTACCTAAATACGCTCGGGAGGCGGCTGCAAAGCCATATGCACGATGTCCAAGATAAATCTGATTGAGGTATAGCTCAAGGATCTGGTCTTTGGAGAGACTGGCTTCAATTTTAAAGGTGAGCAGTAGCTCGTAAAACTTGCGGGACCAGGTTTTTTCAGAAGACAGGTAGAAGTTTCGTGCTACCTGCATGGTGATCGTGCTGGCACCTTGGCTTTTCTGCATCGAGATCAGATTGGTCAGTCCCGCGCGTACAACGCCAGTCCAGTCAATGCCTCCATGCTGATAAAAACGATCGTCCTCTGCTGAAAGTACAGCGGATTTCATGACATCAGGGATTTCATCAAAGCGCAGCACATTGCGACGTTCTTCGCCAAACTCACCAATCAGCACTTTGTCCGCGGTGTAGATTCGGAGTGGTATGCGAGGCCGATAGTCGGTCAGCGCAGTAAGCTCTGGCAGGTTGGGCCAGGCCAACGCAAGTGACATCCCCAACAGCAAAGCGCCGCACAAGGCCAAGCCTGCCGACAGGATGGTGAGTTTGAGTAAAAACCGGACGATAAACGGGCTTTTTGGCTTGTCTTCGGTCTGGTCTTCAACTTCGAGGGGATGGTTATATTTGCTCATTGCCGGACATTTTAAAGGTTTTGAGAGGGTTTGCCCGGATCCGTTTGAGACTCTGGGCTGTCAATGGGATAATGTGGGCATGAATACTGAAGCGCTTGCACCCGAGCCGAACCCCTCTGGAGACGCAAACCTCTCCTACGAGCTCCAGGATCTGCCCCAACAGGCAGGTCCGCTGGAGCATGACAGCCCGATTTTTTTGGTCGGAATGATGGGTGCCGGCAAAACCACCATTGGAAAGGCGCTTGCCAGAGTCTTGCACAGAGAGTTTATCGATCTTGATCATGAGCTTGAGGCGCATTGTGGAGTGCGTATCCCTGTGATCTTTGAGATCGAAGGCGAGCAAGGGTTCCGTAAACGTGAGTGCCAAGTACTCGATGACTGCACGGTTCGGCCTAATTTGGTGATGGCAACAGGCGGTGGCGCAGTGTTGGCCGACGAAAATCGCCGTGCGTTGCAAAGCCGCGGCATCGTGGTTTATTTGCGCGCCAGTGTCGAAGAGCTATTTCGCCGCACTAGCAGGGACCGTAACCGCCCTTTGCTGGTGACACCGGACCCTAAAGCAACCTTGCGAAGCTTGCTTGAGATGCGAGAGCCTCTTTATTCGGCTGTGGCCGATGTCGTGGTCGATACCGGCATCACACCCGTTCACCATCTTGTGGCAAGTATTGTTGACCAACTCAGGCAGGTCGATAAGGCCATAGATCGAAGCGCCCAAAGCCGTCCAGGCAACTCCTCGGCGAGTATGCGCGCCGACTTTGCAGCCAGTCACACAGAAGAGAATAAGCCATGCACACCTTAGAAACTGTCCAGGTCGCGACCCCTGGCGGTCATTATCCGATCAACATCGCACCGGGTCGTTTGGCGACCTTGGCTGCTTCGATTCCAGCCGACGCGACGTCTATCGCCGTCATCACAAATCCAGCCATTCATGCGTTACTCGGTGGTGAGGTCATGCAAGAATTGGCCCAAACGGGCAAACGCATTGTGC
>Ga0247832_1001061_pt1 | contig 51710 bp, 42 predicted proteins | sample LaCruzMarch2015__10_FD_192407 | JGI IMG/M metagenome (GOLD analysis project Ga0247832, IMG submission 192407) | Freshwater microbial communities from meromictic Lake La Cruz, Castile-La Mancha, Spain - LaCruzMarch2015_4m | ecosystem: Environmental > Aquatic > Freshwater > Lake | place: Spain... | reverse complement strand
CCCAACGGCATGACCTGCAGCCTAGCGCCCACCAGAGGACTGATCAGCGGCCGCTTCACCCTCACCGATAGCATCAGCACCCTGCCACCCATTACTTATCGAAGGACTGTCGACTGGAGCGGCGTGCTGGTCCCTCGACTGACAAAGGGAGTCGGCTTCTTCAACCTGGAGCAACTCCTGCCCGGAGCCACCTCAGTGCCGGTGCTCTCCGGCTTGGTGAACCTGCAGCCGAGGTGATTCGCTAAGCCTCTCTGCACCAGCCGAAGGATCTGCCGAGAGAGTGAGCACATCACGCTGGGAAATTGGCCAAGGGGCGCGGCACTATGAAGCCGCGCTCCTTTGGCATTGCCCGTTCAAGGTGCCGGATCAGCTGAACCCCCACCATCCCCGGGCCGACGGTGATGCGGTGGCCGCAGGGTTCAAAAAGGAAATTCCTTTCAGTCGTGCCCGCAGAAGCACGTCGATCCCTCGCAATGGGGGGTGAGGTCTAAAAGTGTCCGGTCTGTGTCCGGGGGCACTTTTTTCAGAGACCCTCGAAAGCTCTGGAAGCCTTATTCTAAGGGTGGTTGCCTCGCAAGGACTCGAACCTTGAACGAGAGATTCAGAATCTCCTGTGTTACCATTACACCACGAGGCAGTGTGAGTTGGGAAGAGGATTGATAACCGCATCCAGAGGAGTGTCAACGCGAAGGCTGAAGAACTACTTGCGCGATATTGATTCACCGCTACTATCACTGCCCGCGAAAGCAACGCCTCCGTAGCTCAGTTGGTAGAGCAGAAGACTCTTAATCTTTTTGTCGTAGGTTCGAATCCTACCGGGGGTAGCGTTCAAGAACGCTCAGGCAACCCCTCTCGCTCGGGCTGGTAGCCACTGCCCACCAAGCGATCAAAGATGGGCGAGGCCATCAGGGTGGTGATGACCGCCATGATCACCAATGTGGCGAATAAGCCTTCCGTGATGACACCTTTTTGCAGGCCGATGTTGATGATGATCAACTCCATCAACCCACGGGCATTCATCAGCGTGCCAATGCCGAGCGCCTCGCGGTTCGAGATGCCAGTTGCGCGCGCCGCCAGCCAGCACGCCACCCCTTTGCCGAGCACGGCCGCGAGCAGCACCACGCCACAGACGAGCCACAGCGTCGGCGTGTTGATCAAGCCGATCTTCGTGTTCAACCCTGAGTAGGTGAAGAACAACGGCAGCAGCAGAGCGACCGCCAAAGGCTGAATACGCGCAATCAGATCACGCGCGAAGATGGTGCGTGGCATGACAGAGCCCATGACGAAGGCACCGAACACCGCGTGCAAGTGGATGTAATCCGTCCACCACGCGCCCAGCGACATGAGCGCCAGCCCCACGACCAAGCCACTGTCCGACAGCGAACCCTTCTCCACGAAGTATTTTTCCAAGCGCGCCATGAGCGGCTTGATCACCACGTAGGCGACGATGACGAAGCCGACACCACCGCCAATGTTCAGCACCGCGTTGGACCAGTTGTTGTCAATTTTCGCCAGCACGATGGCCAGCAGACACCACGCCGTGGCATCATCAATCGCGCCAGCCCCAATCGCGACCGTGCCCATGGTCGTGCCAGCCAAGCCTTTGAAGTGAATGATGCGAGCGAGCATCGGAAAGGCCGTGATGCACATGCATGCGCCTGTGAAAATCATGGCCGATGAAAGCGAAACCTTCTCGGGGTAGAGATGGAGTTCTGGATGCCCGTGGCAGAACCACGCTACCAACGCAGCCAAGCCAAAGGGGGCCGCCATGCCTGCAAAGGAGACTGCGACCGAGCTTTTGAGCCGCTTCTGAATGATATCCATGCGGAACTCCAAGCCCACAACAAACATGTAGAGCGCCAGGCCCAACTGCGACGCAGGGAACAGGTAGCTCTGCGTATCTCGTGTGGTCTGCGTCTTGTCCCAAGGAAAGAGCGCTGCCTGGGTCTCAGGGAAAAGCAGGCCGAAAAGCGATGGCCCCAGCAGCACCCCAGCGATCATTTCCGCCACCACCTGGGGCTGACCAAAACGGGCGGCGATCGTTCCCACGACTCGGCAGAAGAGCAGGATGACGGCTATTTGAAGGAAGAATTGAACGGCTAGGCTGATGTTGTTCATGAGAAAATGGAGTGGTCAGTAAGTGAGGGACACCATCACGTAAGCGAAGTCGGCATCGTCGGCGGTCCCCGTGTCGGCGACGTAGTCACCGGCAAAAAACCGACTGTAGCCTGCCTGCACCAGAAGGCGCTCATTAGCTTGCCACTGCACCGTGAAATCGAGCTCGCTGCCCACCTGACTGTCCGCGCTCGGGCTGATGGGTCGCACTTGTGTGGTTTGATTGGCTCGATACCAGGCGTCCCCAGTATCAGCGAGCCAGAACAAATGATAATCCAGCACAAGCTTCACCGTGCGGGCAGGGTCCAGGCTGAACCGCACGGAAGGATTGTGCACATTCTGCCACGCAAACAAATCCATGAAGCCATAGTAGAGGTGGTTGGTGGGAAACAGGTTTTGGAACGTGCCCACTTGTTCATCGTCAGCATTGAAGTCACCGCTCGCGTAGTCGTATTGAATGCCAAGACGTGGCTTCCATGCCCTATCCAGCCAGTTATAACCCGCGCTCCACGTGCCAGCGAAGGCCCGCAGATCCTTGCCAAAACGTGTGCCCGACTGCGCGACCAGTTCAGTGTTGTAATCCCAGCCTCGCAGCTTTTTCGGATCGCCCTTCAAGCGCGTGCCCAGGGAGACGAAATCACTACCTTCCTTGTCGTCTTCATGCAGTTGCAGCACATAAACATCTGTGACCTGTATGGGTAGCAGCGTGGTGCTGAAGTAGAGGCCGCTGAAGAAAGCCGCACGCTCATCCCGTCCGTCCAGCCAATCGCTATGGTTAAACTGGCCATCGCGGAACCGCACCACACTGGAAGTAAACGCCTCCAGCGACCAATCGCGCTGCTGATAGCGAAGACGCACCGCATCGAAGGTGCGGCTGGCATTCCCCCACTCTCCTGAACTGATCAAGCGCTTCTCGCCATACACCAAAGCCTGACGTCCGATCGCGGCACTGAACTGCTTCGGATCACCCATCTCGAGGTAGCCCTGTCGCAGATCAAAGGCATCATCGCCTTCTGCTCCGAGTTGCCCAAGTTCGTTGGTTCGTTTGCTGAAGAACTCTCGTGTATCCTGACCTTGAGCAAAAATGCGCAAGGCCGGATTCACCCGCCACTCCACCCCAGCCCGCAGTCGGGTCAGCAACCATTCGTCATCCGTCAAGCTGTCGGTGTGGCTCTCAAAATCGAAGTTGTTTTCGCGCCACTCGCCCCGCACCCGGCCTTCAAAAGAAAAGGTCACCGGGCTTTTTTTAGGCTGATTCGCAGACAAGGGCGTCCCGGCCCCAGAACTGAGCGTTACGCTGATGGAGGTGAGCAGGATGAGACTAATGAGCCGCATAGTGATGAATGTCTAATGGCTTGGCGCTTGTAACGAAAATAGACATTGGCTATCACTTTCATGCCCGACCGGCATAAATCCCATGGACCTCCGATTGCTCAGATACTTCCAGGCTGTAGCCGAAGAGCTCAGTTTCTCCAGGGCGGCTGAGCGCCTGCGCATCGCTCAGCCGGCGCTGAGCCGCGCGGTGCAAGAGTTGGAACAAGAGCTGGGCGTGAACCTTGTGGACCGCAATCGCCGCATGGTGCGTCTCACCGCAGCGGGCACGGTGCTACTGCAAGAGACAGGCATCATCTTAGAGCGTGTCGAGGATGCCTGTCGCCGTGTGAAGCGCACCGCCGCTGGCGAGGAAGGGGAGCTGCGGCTCGGCTACATCGGCCCACCCACACGCACTTTTCTTGGCCCTCTGCTCAAGGAGTATCGCGAGCGCCATCCGAAGGTGACGGTTATCTTGGAAGAGCGCACCCCAGAGCGGGTGTGGGAAATGGTGGCCAAGGGCCGGCTCAGCGTGGGCCTTACCCGCCCCGTGCTCGCACATGAAACGCTCGGCCTGCACACTTTGCTGCTGCGCAACGAACGCTTCTGCGCGGCGGTACCAGTAGATCATGCGTTCGCGGACAAGGCCTCGCTCAGCTGGAAGCAACTCGCAGGGCAGCCGCTCATTCTGCTCGCACGTCGCGAAGGCGCGGGCTCACATGATGCCGTCCTCGCCGCGTGTCAGGAGGCGAAATTCACACCCAAGCTTGTGCACACGCCGAGCCTGATCGGCACCATCCTGCAATACGTCGAAGCCGGAGCTGGCATTGGCATTGTGCCCGACAGCACACTGCGTGGGCAAGGCCGTCTGAAGCTGGTGCCACTGAAGCCCCCCGCGATCATTCCCTTGGTCATGGTCTGGGGACAGGAAGAAATGGACCCTGCAGCCGTCGCCTTTCGCGAGCTGGTGAAGCGCTGGCTCAAGGACGGCAAATTGGAGCATTAGCTCAACTTTGCCATGAGCGTGTCGCGGCATGGGCTCAGCCCTTTGTAGTCAGCAACGGACTCGGGCATCGTTTGCAACTGCTGCCGCAAGGCCAACGCAAACTCAGGCGCTTCGTCCATCTCCTCACGCAGCGTTCTGACCATGACCCGAATGCCAAACAAGATGGCCTGCGTCTTGGGCAAGCGAACCAGCGCCTGATGCTCCACTCGGAACCAGGTTTCTTCGAGCGTTGCGCATTCATTCAGACGAGGTCGCTGCATCGCTGGGTGGCAGTTCAACTCTGGCGTGGCAGCCAGCCCCCAGTTCCAGCGCTCCCACACCTCGTTGGGTTTCAGCTTATCGAGGAAGATGCGGATCTTCGTGCCGAGTTCCACATTCAACCCGGGCACTGGCGCATGAACGAGATTGATGGGCTTGCCGAGTTTCTCCGGCAAACTCCAGAACGACGGGGAGCACACGCAGCCTGCCTGCACGCGCAGGTCTTCGTCTAGTAGCACGAAGTCCGGCTCCCAGGTGCTGCCGAGATCAGTGAGGTAGGGCGGGCTGTCCTCAGCCCGCCGCGAGAGATCGTCAGTATCGTTGGAAGATCGAAGCCCCTGAGCCTGCGATGACGGCGCTGTGAGGACACAGCGCCCTACCTGACTTGCAAACTCAGCCGCCTCCCGCACTATCGCTTCCGACCCTGGTTGTTCTGCCGCATGATTGTCTGGGCTCTGTTGCAAAAGAGTGCGCCGCTCGTCCAGCAGCGCAGCAGGCCCCGCATTCCGAAAGTAGTCCAGTGAGCCACGTCGCAACCCCACGTCGAAGCGGAAGCCGCTGGGCTTGAGGAAATGCGAAGGCATACAACTAACTAACCACGGCTACGTTCCTGCGCCAGCGAAGTGGTCCGCATCGTCCCTATGCGGCAGCCGCACGGGGACCCTGCGGACCACACCTCTACGCCAACCCATCGCGCCGCAGCAGCGCGTCGGGATCAGGATCGCGGCCCATGAAGTCGCGGAACAGCTTCGCAGGATCATCCGAGTTGCCCTTGCTCAGGATGCAGTCGCGGAAGGCACGGCCGGTGTCGGCATTCAACACGCCTTCTTTCTGGAAGCGGGTGAAGGCATCGGCATCCAGCACCTCGGCCCACTCGTAGCTGTAGTAGCTGGCCGCGTAGCCTACGGGGCTGGCAAACAAGTGCGTGAAGCGACGCGCCATCGTTGGCGGCTCGGTCTTCAGCGGCATGGAGTAGTCCTTGGTGATCGAGCGGGCGACCACATCGAGATCATCCGTGGGCTTGTTGGCATGATTGATGTGCAGTTCGAGGTCCAGCTTGCCAAAGCTGAGCTGACGCATCATCGCCCCTGCCGCGCCATAGTTGCGCGCATCGATCATGCGGTTGAACAGCTTCGCCGGGATCAATTCACCGGTCTCGTGATGCTTGGCAAAGAAGTCCAGGCTCTTGCGCTCGAAACAGAAATTTTCCATGAACTGCGAGGGCAGCTCCACGAAGTCCCACGCGACGTTGGTGCCGTTCATCGATGGGATTTCGACCGTGCCGGAGAGCTGGTGAATGAGGTGGCCAAACTCATGGAAGACGGTCTGCACCTCGTCATGCGTGAGCAGCGCGGGCTTGCCATCGACGGGGGGCGACATATTGCCGCAAATCAGGCCCAGGTGCAGGCGACGCTCACGATCATCGACGGGCGGGCAGCCGCCGCGCAGGCAATTCATCCAGGCACCACCGCGCTTGGAGTCGCGTGGATGCCAGTCGGCATAAAAGCTGCCGACATGCACGCCCTTGGCATTGCGGATCTCGTAGAACTTCACTCCAGGGTGCCACACTTCCACGGGGCCGCGCTTATTCGGGTCGATACTCGCAGGTGTCGCGTCCTCGACCTGCATGGGATGCAGGAAGATGGTCTCGCGCTCAGTGATCTTCACCTCGAACAACAGCTCCGCGAGCCGGAACATGCCGCTGATGACGCCATCGACGGGGAAGTAAGGGCGCAGTTCCTCGGGATCGAAGTCGAACAGTGCCTTGCGGCGCTTCTCGCTCCAGAACGGCACGTCCCAGGGCTCGAACAGTTCGTGATCCCGATCCGCAGTCTCGGCGCGATACTCCTGCAGTTGCAGCACCTCCCTATCAAAGGCCGACTTCACCTGCTTGTGCAGGCGCTCGGTGAACTCCAGCGCCGTGGCACCCGTTTTGGCCATGCGGCGCTCCAGGATGTGATCGGCGAAGTTCGCCTTGCCCAGCAGTTGCGCCTTCTCATGGCGCAGGCGCAGGGTCTTCCAGATCAGCTCGGTGTTATCATGCTCACCGCTGCGGCCGATGCCCGTGCTGCCGAGCCACATCTGTTTGCGAATGTCCTCGTCTTCACAGTAAGTCAGCACCGGAATCAGGCTAGGGGCCTTCAGCGTCAGGCGATACTTCGGCTCGTCCAGCGTGCCGTAGCCCTTGGCCGCCGCGTCTGCGCGGGCAGCGTCGATGGCCGATGGCGGCATGCCCTTCAGGCGCGTCGCCTCATCCAGCACCAGCTCAAAGGCGTTGGTCGAGTCCAGCACGTTCTCCGAATACTTCTGCGTCACCTGCGACAGCTCGGCCTGCACCTCTTCCAGACGCGTCTTTTGATCCGGCGGCAACTCAGCACCGTGGTTCTGGAAATAGGCGACCGTTTCTTCCAGGGCGCGCTTTTTCAGGCCCGTCAGAGCGCGCGCCTCCTCCGTTTTGCTGTAGGTCTCAATGAGGTCCCACAGGTGCGCATTGAGCGGGATCTTAGCGCGGAAGGCACTGACCTTGGCCAGCATGGCGTTGTGCGCCTCGCGCAGTGCCGGGGTATTGCACACGGCGTCCAGATGCTCCACCAGGCCCCAGGCGTGGTCGAGTTCCAGCGTGGATTCCTCCAGGCCCATGATGACCGAATCGAAGTTAATGCGGCCACGATCCTGATCCGCCACCGCATCGACACGCTCCTGCGCGTGTTGCAAGGCTAGCTCGATATCGGCGATGATGTGCTCCGGCGTGAGAGTGGACCAGCGAATGTGGAAGTCTTCTGTCAGAAACGGATTAGCCATGGGGTGGGAATAGGAAGGCGTAAGCGCCACACCAGCGCAAGCGACATACTAACCGCACGCCATGGAGGATAGCGCCTAAGCCAGGGCACAGCGCTTCGGTTCCTGCGCCCCTCTGCGCTAGGCCGTCCCGAAGGCGTCCCAGGCATACCGGAATGCCAAATGCACCGTTCCGAAGCCGTGCCGAGTAGCCCTGCCAACCCCAGAGTGCGTTATTGTGACTTTCTGCTACGGCTTTTCCAGCAGCAGCAGGCGGAAGGCCGCGCCCATGTGGCCGGGGTGGGTCAGGCTATGGAACTGGCGCAGCAGCGCGGGGTCTGGCGGGCGACCCTCCAGCGTGCGCAGCCAAGGCGCGGCCGCGTGTGTGAGGAAACGGCCCTGATGCTGGAAGCGGCGCACGGTCAAGCCTGCGCCCTCCGCCACCTCAATGAGGCGGGTGAAGTTGATGTGTGCCGTCAGGTCGCACTGGCCCAGGTCCCGCAGCACCTCGCCGTCGGTGCGGTGCGCGTGGTAGCGGCGCAGGGTGCCGTCGCTGCGCTCCGGGGTGTAGTATTCGCCGGCTTCGTAGCCGTAGTCGGCGATCAGCACCGCGCCCTTGAACGAGGACTGGGCCACGCATTGCATCCAGTCAGCCGCCGCCGGGTGAACCTCCGTGGTGTAGCCTGCGGGCAGGTCGGTGGGAAGGCGCTGGACTTCGGCCAGCACGGCAGGGTCCGTGATCGCTGCCTCGGTCCAGGCGAGGTCGCTGGCGACCCACAGCTCCCGCCATTGATGGCCGGTCCAGCGCACGCGGGGCACAGGGAAGGCGTCGAGCAATTCATTGCACAGGAGCATGGCGTGGGTGGGACTTGCCCCTATCTCCGCCCACGACGGCACCCAGCTTACCCGCTCTCCCATCACCGGTGCCAGACGAGCGCGCTGCACCTCGCGATACTCGGCCTGCGGCTCCACGATCAGGTAGCGCGGCTTTTGCTCATGCGGCCAGCCTTGCCAGATGTCTGCTGCCAGCTGTCCGTCGTGCGCGCCTTGTTCGATGAGGGTGAAGCCGTCAGGTTGCCCCAGGGACTGCCAGACCTCCGCCGCGACCTGGGCGAGCAGTTGGCCATACAGCGGCCCCACGCTGACCGATGTGTAGAAGTCACCCGCGCGCCCCACTCGACGCGGCTTTCCCGCGTAGTAGCCGTGATCGGGGTGATACAGGACCAGCTTCATCACCTCGGCCCAGGGCAAGCATTGTCCAGTCGCGGCGGACAAAAGTTGATGAAATGGCGTGGCGTGGGAGTCGGACATGGCCTCTAAGGTTGTCGGCAAATCGTCTGCGTTCATCCTTTATCCTTCGCTCTTTGCGGCTATCATGTCGGCCCTTTTCCAACCTACCCCATCACCACATGATCGATCTTGAACTGCTCGGGGAAAGCAACTGGCGCGGCCCGGGCGTCGGCCGAAAGCCCCCGTTCTACAAGCGCACCTGGTTCACCGCCCTGCTGGCGCTGGGCATTCTGACAGGGGTGGGCACCTTCGCGGTGCTGGTGTTCGTGATCCAGCCGCTGAAGGACAAAGCGGAAACATTTGACCTAGCCGACGTGCGCAAGCTGGAGTCCGCCAGCATTATCTACGATCGCAATGGTGGCGAGCTGGGGCGGCTCTATGTGATGAACCGCACCCCGATCAAACTGGACGAGGTACCGCAGCATTTCATCAAGGCGCTCACCGCGCAGGAAGACTCCCGCTACTTCGAGCATGACGGCGTGGATTACCTGGGGATCGGGCGTGCCGTCGCTCTGGCGGTGCAAATGGGCAAGGTCACGCAAGGGGCAAGCACCATCACCCAGCAACTCGCACGGCAGACCTTCGAGCTGAGGGAGAAGAGCATCCAACGCAAGATCTTGGAAGCCTTCGTGGCGCAGCGCATCGAGAAGCAATACACGAAAAAGGAAATTCTGGAGCTGTATCTGAACCGCATCTTCTTCGGCAGCGGCAACGGCCAGAACTTCTACGGCATCCAGGCTGCCGCCCGCGGCTACTTCGGCAAAGACGTGCGTGATCTGAACCTGGAAGAGTCCGCCACCATCGCCGGGCTGATCAAAGCGCCGAACCTCTACACCCCACTGAAGCACCCAGAGGCCGCCATTCGCGCGCGCAACCAAGTCTTCGACCGCATGTTGGCAGAGGGCTACATCACCGAGGATGAGCACGCCCAGCTCGGCCGCAAACCCATGATCACCGCCGGCCAGACCATCGACGCCCGCCTGACCTATGTGTATGATGAAGTGCGACGGCAGGTCATGCAGATCGTGGGTGAGGAAAAGGCCGCCACCGGGGGCTTCAACATCTACACGTCCATCGACCCCATCATTCAAAAAGCCGCCGACCAAGCCGTGCAGCAGCGCTTGGCTGAAGTCGAAGGCCGCCCCGGCTACGAGCACGAAACCTATGCGCAGTATCGCGGCGTGTTGAGCGACTATCGCAAGAAACTCGCCAGCCGCGAGATCTCGCCCGACGCGCCCAAGCCCCGCGCCCTGTACTTGCAAGGCTCCGCCCTAGTCATCGACAACGCGGACGGTGCCGTGCTCGCCCTTGTGGGCGGCCGTGACTACCGCGACAGCCAGCTGAACCGCGCCTTCTACTCCTCCCGCCAAGTCGGCACCGCCTTCACGCCGCTGGTGTATGCGGCGGCTTACCAGTCGCCCATGTTCTTCCCTGGCACACCCGTGCTCGACCAGCACTTCGACAACACCATGATCATGATCGGTGGCTTCACCGGCATCCTCGGTGAGTGGGGCGAAGAGGTCGCTAACCCGAAGTATAAGATGGGCAACATCAGCCTGCGCGAGGCCCTGGTGCGCTCGCGAAACGCCGCCACCGTGCGCCTTGCGTATCAGGCCTTCCCCGGCCCGAGCCAACGCGACCCTCTGGACCTCGCGCCCATCAAGGACATTGCGAAAAAGGCGGGCATCAACAGCCCCATCCAAGACCTACCTGCCAGCGTGCTGGGCCAGAGCGAGGCGAAGCTGGACGAGATGTGCCTCGCTTACAGTTGCTTCCCCAACAAGGGCACACGCGCAAAGCGAGTGCACCTCATCAACCGCATCAAAGACGCCCAGGACAAAACCATCTACCAGATCAGCGAGGAAGACGTAGCCCCCGTCGAGGCGATGGATGAACTGGCCGCCTGGCAGGTGAACTCCAGCCTCACCGACGCCTTGAATCAGGGCACCGCCGCAGCCGCACGCACCGACTTTGGCCTGAAGAACTTCCCCGCCGCTGGCAAAACCGGCACGCATCTAGGGTTCAAAGACCTCTGGTTCCTTGGCTACTCCTCACGCGTCACCTGCGGCGTGTGGGTCGGCTTCGACAAGCCCAAGACCATCTATCCCAGCGCCTTCTCCAGCCGCATCGCCCTGCCCATCTGGTCTGACATTATGAACGCCAGCACCACCGGCTTCAAACCAGAACCCTTCGCCCCGCCCGCCACCGCCGAGAAGATCGAGATCTGCAAAAAGAGCGGCCTGCGCGCCACCGAATTCTGCTTTGAGAAGCACACAGACGCCAAGGGCAAGGTCACCTCCGTGCGGGACACCTTCACCGAGTTCGCCCGCCCTGGCACTGCCTTCGACAGCTACTGCACCGTGCACGCAGGCGAAGGCCTCGCCCTGGACCTGCAATCCTTCTCCTCCCCCATCGGCAAGCCGGACGGAGCCAGCATCGCCCTGGCCAATGCAGGCAAGTTTGCCAACATCGAACCCGTGCGCATGCAGGGCCTCACGATCCTCGGCGATGATCCATACAACACCGTCAAACCCATCCTACGCGCTACCCCCGCCAGCAACGTGGAAGGCACCAACGTCAAGCGGGCCATCCTCGTAGACGAAGAAGGCAACAGCACCACGCAGCTACCCGTGAAGCTGGAGCCACCCAAGGGCCTGAGACTAGATCCGTGAGGGCGGTTTGCCTCGTGATGCAGGATCAAGGCACCACAGCTCACGCCCACTGCGCCAGCCGCTCGGGAAAAGGGCAATCGCTGCACGTGGAGTCATCCTCCAGACAGAAGTCCTCATAGATTTGCAGCAGCCCTTGCTGGTGATGCAGCTTCTTCTGATAGTCCTTGCCATGCTCTGATTCACCGAACAAGCGCAGCACCGCGCGCTGGACTTTCAGGTTGTCCAGCAGCGCTGGCAGCTCCTTGAACTCCGCCCATAGCGCGGGCTTCTCAGGCACCAGCAGCGGATACACCACATTCGCCAGCATCTCATTCACCCGCGTGCTGCCGATGAGCGCGATGGGTTTCGCCGCCGCAGCCGCACTCAGCGTGTAATGCGTGTCCCAAAAAGGATGCGAGAGCTGGCCGAGCACGCCTTCCCACTTCTGACGATCCCAGGCATCTGCGTGCTTCAACGGGGCGATCACCTTGCTCCATTGATTCAACAACATCGCCAGCGCTGCCACCCGTCGCTGCGGGTGGTTCCCTGGCCGCGTGGCCTTGAGATTCCAGGTCATTTTCACGCCCTCGCCAGACCAGCGATCAAAGTCCAGCCGACACTTCCACCAGTGGTCCCACAGCCCTTTCAGGTAGAAGCGGGAAATCTCCTCCAGCAGGTCAAACGGTGCCGTGTCCAGGAATGACGCCATGCCAAAGAGCATCGCCTCGCGGCCCAGCGGCTCATGCGACAGTATCTTGCGCAGGGGCAACCGTTGCGCCAGCAGCACAAAGGGCCGCTGGTTGTGCTTGTAACCCAGCGTCTCGGCCAGGGCCTGATACACCGCCTGCTCGCGACCATGCACCGCCACGCACTGGTGCAGCCGGCGGGCCTTTCTCGCCAGCCGCTGCTGCGCGGCGGACTCGATCAGGGACTGCACGGCCACCATGCTCATCTGAGCGAGCGGGAGAGAGCAGCGCCCCAGCCGAGCCGGTGCCACCTTGCTCAAAGGCGAGAAGCCCGGGCCCAGCAGGTCGGGCGTAAGCCGCACCTGCACCACCTGCCGATGCTCGACCGTCCGCGTGAAGGCCCGCGCCTCGGAAGGCACATCGACAAACACATGCAGCACCACCTTGTTGAAGTCCACGTTTGCACCGTGATGGTGCCTCTCCCAGTCGCGCACATCAGGGTCAAGCTCGATATCGCCCGTGTGCGGCTCACCATTGATCAGGACTGCGCAACCTGTGAAGTCCGGCCCCGCGCCTGAGTTCCACTCGCCAAAGTCGCACACCAGCACGCGCTCGCCGTCGGCACCGGTGAACTCCGTGCCAAACGCGCCAGAGAACCAAAGACTCTGCAATTGTAACTCAGGCATGGGATCCCCCCAGCCTGTTAGCGATGTCTCCTCCAATCCGCCAAATACCTCATCACGAAAACGCACGTAGCGCTTAGCGAGAGACATCAAATCATTCATTTAAGTATAGAAGCAAGTTCTCCTATACATGTCGAGCCCAAGGATCCCAAATGTTGCCAAGCCCCCGAAAAATCCAGATGTCGGGTCGTCGGCCCTGGCACCACCACACAGCGAATGCCAGCCGCACGCGCCGCCTTCAGACCGTTCAGTGAGTCCTCGAAAATGATCGCCTCCTCAGTGCTCACGCCGAGCTTCTGCGCAGCATCCAAAAACAGATCCGGGTGCGGCTTGATGCGCTCCACATGATCGCGGGTCGAGACATTGGCGAAATACTCATTCAGCCCCAGTTGCTGAAGATGCTTGGACACCCAAGACAGCGGGCTACTGCTGGCGATCGAGCAGGGCAGGCCCAGCTCGCGCGCCTCCTGCAAGCGCTCCCGCACACCAGGCAGGGCATCGTAGCCATCCAAAAGCACACTCACTCGATCATAGAGCTGGCGGTCCATCGCGACCCAGTCAAAAGTCAGGCCCGAGAGTTGCTCCAGTTCCTTCTTCGGATCATAGACGCTGCTGAAATCCGTGCCCACGCACTGCGACCATTGCTCGATGGTCAGCACCTGCCCGTGGCTGGCATACAGCTCGCGCCAGCTTTCATAAATGGCGGATTCAGTGTCGATGATGAGGCCGTCGAAGTCGAAGATGAGTGCGCGAAGCATGAGAGGAAGCAAAGTGCTACGAGCTGCGCCTCGTTTGGCAATGCACAAGTCATGTAATTCACGCGCCAGTCACCGCGTTGAAGCGCCCTCACCATGATCCGCGCCCTGCTCTGCCTTCTCGCCCTAACCGTTGCCGCGTCGGCGGCAGCCCCGAAATACAATGTGCTCCACTTGGTCTCGGATGACCTGAATTGTTCCCTGGGAACCTATGGGCATCCGCTAGTGAAGTCGCCCAACATCGACAAGCTCGCAGCGCGTGGTGTGCGCTTTGACAAGGCCTACTGCCAGTATCCGTTGTGCAATCCCAGCCGTGCTAGCTTCATGACTGGACTGCGCCCAGACACGACGAAAGTGTATGAAAACAGCACGCACTTCCGCGAGACGGACCCGAACACCGTCACCCTGCCGCAGAGCTTCCAGAAGGCTGGGGCCTTTGCCGCGCGCGTGGGCAAGCTCTACCACTACGGCGTGCCCACCCAAATCGGCACCAGTGGACTGGATGACGAGCCTTCCTGGATGCAGGTCGTGAATCCCAAAGGCCACGACAAAGACGTGGAGGACAAGATTTTCACGCTTACGCCCGGTCAGTTCGGCGGCACGCTCAGCTGGTTCGCCGACGAAGACCCAGCTCCACAAACCGACGCTATCGGCGCAGCGGAAGCGATCAAGCTACTCGAAGCCAAGAAGGGCAAGCCCTTCTATCTCGCGGTCGGATTTTACCGCCCACACACGCCGTATGTCGCCCCGAAGTCCTTCTTTGATTTGTATCCGATCGACAAGATCGAGCTGGCCACGGGCCCGATGAAGGACCAGCCCGGCATTCCCGAGGCCGCCTACGCCAGCTACAAGAAAGAGCAGGACGCCCTGACCGACGACCTGCGCAAGCAAGCGCTCCAGGCCTACTATGCGAGCATCAGCTTCATGGATGCGCAGGTCGGCGCAGTGGTGGAGGCGGTGGACCGTCTCGGCCTTGCTGACAAGACCATCATCGTCTTCCACAGCGACCACGGTTACCACCTTGGCGATCACGGCCTTTGGCAGAAACAGAGCATCTGGGAGCGCAGCGCACGCGTGCCCTTGATCATCAGCGTGCCCGGTGCCTCTGAAAAGGGCAAGGCCTGCGCCCGCACCGTGGAACTCGTCGACCTGCACGCCACGCTCGCCGACCTATGCGGTATCGACGCGCCAAAAACGGATGGCGAGAGCCTGAAGCCACTGCTCGACAAGGTCGATGCCGTGTGGTCCCACGCCGCCTATTCCCAAGTGCTCCGCGGCCAGCAACTCGGCACCAACGCACCGAAATTCAAAGACCAGCAGCAGAAAGAGAAGAGCAAGAAAGGTGGCTTCATGGGCCGCAGCGTGCGCAATGAGCAGTTCCGCTACACCGAGTGGGGCGAGGGCGGTGTGAATGGCGTGATGCTCTATGACCTGGTCAAGGACCCGACCGAAACCACGAACCTGGCCGCCGACCCCGCGCATGCCGAGATCGTGAACCAGATGCAGGCTTTGCTGAAGAAGTGAGTTCGTCGTTCGAGCTTCAGGTCGTCATGCTTGTGCAAGGCGGCACGTCCTTACGCGTTCACAGGCGCATGACACACCTCGCCTTGCTGCTTGCTCTCATGTGCACTGTCGCCAGTGCTGCCAACAAGCCCAACATCCTCTTCATCTACGCCGACGATCAGCCGTTCAAGACACTGAGCTGCTACCCAGAATCCCCGGCCTGGGTAAAAACGCCAAACATAGACGCGCTCGCGAAGAGCGGCGTGCGCTTCCACCGGAGCTACCTGGGCGCATGGTGCATGCCCTCGCGTGCATCCATGCTCACCGGTCTGCTTCAGCCTGCGGTGCAGACCATGCGGATGGAAGGCCAGTATCCAGCCAGCACGTATGACCCAGCGCAGTGCCGCTTCTGGCCAGCCGAGCTGCGCAAATACGGCTACCACACGGCACACATTGGCAAGTGGCACACAGGGACCGACAGCGGTTACGGGCGCGACTGGGACCACCAGATCGTATGGAATCGCCCCGGCAATCCCGAGAACGCCGGCAACTACTACACGGACCAAATCGTCAGCATCGACGGCCAGGAACAGAAGGTCGGCGGCTACTCGACGGACAACTACACGCAGTGGGCCGTCAACTACATCCAAGGGCAGAAGCGTGATCCATCGAAGCCCTGGTATCTGTGGCTCTGCTACGGGGCGATTCATGGACCCACGACGCCAGCAGATCGCCACCAGGGTGCCTACAAGGGCAACAAAGCCGAGGTGCCTGCGGACATCTTTGGACCACGCCCCGACAAGCCCAAGTATCTCGATCAAACCCAGGCATGGGTGCGGGGCAAAGATGGCACTCCCATCAAGGGCAAGGCCGCGAAACGAGCCAACAACTTCGATCACGACGTGGCTGGCCTGTCCTATGACAAGTGGGTGCAACAGGTGAACGAGTGCGCGCTGGCCTTGGATGAAGGCGTGGGGCGCGTGATAGCCGCGCTAAAGGACAGCGGGCAACTCGACAACACGCTGGTCATTTACACTGCCGATCAAGGCTTCGCGCTGGGCGAGCACGGGTTCAGCATCAAGGTCGCTCCCTATGATGCGAACATCGCCTCGCCACTGATCGTGTCGATGCCCTCACAACTGCCGCAAGGGAAGGTCTGCAAGCAGCCAGTCAACTCTCCCGACCTCGTCGCAACGATCCTTGCCTTTACCGGCATGAAGTCCCCCTGGGCTATGCATGGCCATGATATGACGCCCTTGCTCAAGGCCCCCGAGACGGAGGCCTGGGATCACCCCACTCTGATGATCCACACGGGCGACCACTACGGATCCGACACGAACCGGATTCCAACCGATCCAGAAGTCCTCAGCCACACGGGCAAGGTGCCCTGGTGGGTGCTGCTGCGCGACGGCCGATTCAAATACATCCGCAACCTCACCGCTGGCGAAATGGAGGAGCTTTATGATCTGGAGGCTGACCCTGAGGAACTGCACAACCTTGCACGTCAGCAAGGCCACCGCGCAAAAGTGGAAGCCATGCGTGCCAAAACCATCAAGGAGTTGGAGCGCACGAACGCGCCATTTGCTGAAGCATTACCACCCGTGATGGAGCTGAAGTAAAGTCTCTCCGCTTGCCTTGGCCTGCCCAATCCTCACCGCTCCAGCACTGCCAGCGGCTCGCCTTTGTTTGCCAGCAAATGGGTGAACGGGTTGGTCGAGGCTAGATTGTACTGCTTGATCGCCAGCGACCAGAAGGGCGCGAGTTCGTTTTCCGATGCAGACCACAGACGGTAGTGCAGGGCTGTCACGGTATCGGTGTCGTTGACGATGGCATTGATCTCGCGGGGCTTCAGCGACTGTGGACCTTGTTTGATGAAGCGGTCGGCGATGGCTTCCAGATACTCGCGCGAGTCCTCCGTGCTGCGGCGGCGACGCAGGAGGCTGACGTGTAGCCCGTTCACATACGGGTCCAAGCAGACCTGCATGAGGCCGTAGTTCTTCTCGATCTCTGGCGGCAGTTGCAGGCGTGTTTTCACCTCAGCAAGGTTGTCTTCCAGGTCGCTGAGCACCGTGGGCGGCTCCAGTTCTTCAGGCGTCAGGAACAAGCCAAACCGAAGTCCGCTCTTCGAGCTGCCCAGGAAAATAGCAAGCGGGATGGCGAGCACGAAGGACACGAGAATGGGACTGATCCAGAGCAGGAAATCGATCGACACCCACCAGGCAATGATGCTCCAGCCAACGCCGAGCAGAGTGACGCCACCGAAGGTCAGGATCGCCTCGCGCCAGTCCACACCGCCGCCGCTCTTCCGCTTCTGTGCGACCCAGCTCACGCCTTGGCCGAGGATGATCTTGAAGACGAAGCGCGTGTGGAACCACATCATGACCGGAGCCATGAGAGTGAAAATGATCGTGTCCAGCAAGCTGCCCACGAGGGTCATCAAGCGCTGCGGCAGCGGCTTGAATAGCCGACCTGTGAACATTTCGTCCAACACGATGACCACCTTCGGCAGGAAGATCAGCACCACCGTCAGCCAGAGCAGCAGGTTGCCGGCGCGCGCCGTCTGGGCATTGTCGTGCAGCACGGGTGTCGCGGCCAGATAGGTGGACAGCACCAAGAAGATGAACCAGAGCGGTGAACTGACGTAGCTGAGCACTCCGTGGAAGAAATTCATCCGGCTCATGAAGTGCCATCCCTTGGCAAACAAGAGCCAGAAATGCTGCATGTTCCCCTGGCACCAGCGGCGGTCTCGCTTTAGCGTATCGATCAGCGCCGGCGGCCCTTCCTCGTAGCTGCCGCGAATCGTGTTGAGCAAGCGCACGGAGTAGCCTGCCTTGCGCATGAGCGCAGCCTCCACGAAGTCATGGCTCAAGATATGACCACCAAACGGCACCGTCTTCGGCAGTGGGGGCAGCGCACATTCTTTGATGAAGGGCTCCAGCCGAATGATCGCATTGTGCCCCCAGAAGTTGGCTTCGCCACCTTGCCAGTAATTGATCCCCGCCATGAACGCCGGCCCGTAGAGTGACTGCGCGAACTGCATGAGCCGCCCCAGCAAGGTCTCGCTGGCGACCTGCTTGGGGAACGTTTGCAGAATGCCGATACCGGGATTTTTTTCCATGATGCGCGTCATCGCGACCATCAATGCCCCGGACATCAGGCTGTCCGCGTCGAACACGATCATGTAGCGGTAGCGCTTGCCCCAGCGACGGCAGAAGTCGGACACATTGCCGCTCTTGCGGTTGATGGGCTTGCGGCGTTTGCGATAAAAGATGCGCCCAAACGCGCCAAGCTGGCGGCACAGCTCCAACCACGCCGTCTGTTCCTCGATCCACTTGTTGGTCTGGTCGCTGTCGCTGAGCACGTAGAAGTCGAAGTGCTCCAGTTGGGCAGTCTTCGCCAGCGACTCATAAGTCACACGCAGCCCTTCCCACACGCGGGTCACGTCTTCGTTGTAAACGGGAATGATGATGGCGGTGCTCGCGGTCAACGCGGAGTCATCCGTCTCAATCGTCTTCCACAAATCGAGCGGATCATCCTCAGGCCGATTCTGCAACCACACGCCGATGAGCGCGGTCCAAAAGCCGCCATTCAACTGGTAGTAAAGCGGAATGAAGCACAGCAGCAGCAGCACCTCAGCCCAGCGCCAGCCACCGCCAGAACTCAGATAGATCGACAGCAGCCATGCGCCCAGCAGCGTGCCGAGCAGCGCTAGCACGAAGAACGTCGCGCGACGTGCGCGAGCAATGCCCTGCGGTGGAATACCCGGCAGCGTAACGGGAATCGGTGAAGGGGGCGGCGTGCTCATCGAAGTAGCGAATAGACGTAGCCCAGCACCAACAAGACGAAGCCAGCAAGAATCCCATACCGCGTCCACTGCTCCTTCGCCAGACGATCAAAGGTGTCCTCGGCCACATGGGTCAAACCCAGATCCATATCGCGCGGCGTCATCTTGGACACCTGTAAGCGCGGTCCAGATGTGCGCACCGCGATCCTCATCGCCTCAGCCATCTCTTCAGGCGGATTGTTCTCATCCAAGAAGAACTGCGGCCAGCGCTCGGAACCACCAGCCAAATAAAAGCCCAGCTTGCCCGAGGCTTCAATCTGCGCAGGCGTCATCTGCATGTCGCTGTAAATGGAGCGCAGCCAGTGCTGCATCATCGAACGCGCCTGCTCGATCGCATGGGCCGTGGGCTTTTTTTCCGGTTCACGCGCATGGGCGATTGCGGCACGACGCAGCGTCTCTAAGATCAACTGCGTGCGCCGAATGCGGTTGTGCAAACGGTAGGAGCGGAAGTAATCCGCGAGACGAGCGTAGGCCTCGTTCCACTCTTCTTCGGTGCCCGTGGCCGGGGCGAACTGGATGTTTAGCGCCTCCATTGATAGATCCAACGTTCAGAGACTGCGGTCTTGCTGTCGAGAAGATCACAGCTCATTTCGAGCAGGTTGGTTTTCTCAGGCACATCAAGCTTGAAGAAGGCACGCCAGCCGCCGGTCTCGTTGTTCTTCATCACGCGCTGGTCGATGATCTTGGCATCGCCATTGGTGATCTTCACATCCACGCTAGGCAGCCAGTCGCTTGGCTTTTCGCCCTGGGCTTCGCCCTTGGTGAAGTCGAGCACATACTCATGATCATCGCTCTTCATGACGAAGCCGCGACGAGTCGCCGTGACCTTGGCCAGCTTCTCAGGATCATGCTGATCCAGCCATTGCAGACGATAGCTGAAGTTCAGCGGCTTGTCCGCCGTGGGCATTTCCGCAGGCTGGTAGTAGGCCACGATATTGTCCCAGGTCTCCTCGCCCGTCGGAATCTCGACCAGCGTCACGTTGCCATTGTCGAAGCCGGTGATCGGCTCCACCCACACGGCGGGGCGGCGATGATAAACCGCCTCCAAGTCCTCGAAGTTCTTGAACTCACGATCGCGCTCGCCGAGGCCAAAGCCTTTCAGTTTGGGCGTTTCAAAGATGCTCAACCGCAGCTGGCCAGGTGTGTTGTCCAACGGCCGCCACAGGTAGCGACCATCCGCGAGCTTGATTTGCAAGCCGTCGCTGTCATGCACCTCAGGACGGAAGTCATAGGGCTTCGGATGCGTGTTCTCGCCGAACCAGAACATGCTGCTGAAGGGGCTGATGCCGAGGCTCTTCACCGGCTTGCGCAGGTGCACAGTGCCTTTGACAAACATCTCCGTCGTCTTACCCGGCATGGTTTCAAAGCTGTAAGCACCGACCACACTTGGGCCATTCAGCAGCGCCAGACACTTGAAGAACCGGTCACCGGGTTGAGGCTTCTCGAACCAGAAGTGCGTGAAGTCCGGGAACTCCTCGGGCTCACCACCAATCGTGTTCACCGACAAGCCGCGCGCGCTCAGGCCAAAGCCAAGCTCGGTCGTGACCGAGCGGAAATAGCTCGCGCCCATGAATACCAGGAACTCAAACCGACGGTTCAAAAACGAATCTGGGGCCAGCACGCGGAAGCCCGCAAAACCATCGGGATACCGCACATTCGTCGGCACCTTCAGCGCACCCCAGTCGAACAGCTTCGGATCATAGGCCACCGGCGTCGCCTTACCGCCCGCCAGATCGAACATCCCCACCGTCTTCTTCGCCGTCCAGCCAGGATGGAAGAACTCCACGCGGAAGGTGTTGTCCAGCTCGCCGTAGTGAGCGGCTTCGCCCTTGAACCGGATCTGCCGATGCCCGTCATACTCCAGGCCGTCAAAGAAGGGATCCAACGGCTTCTGCGGAGCCGTGTAGGGCTTGTGCGCGAGGTCGGCGACCAGAGATTGCAGAGAGGTGAAATCCTTCACCGAAGCGGCATCAAAGTCAGCCGCTGCCGCAAGGCCACTGCCTGCGAAAAGGATCACGGCTGACAGCCGGAAAGAGGAGGATAGCGTCATGGACATGGCTCGAAAGCAGCGTCGGATAATGACGCAAGAGACGGGACAGTCAATTGGCAGTGGGGAACCAGTGATGAGTTCTTGGAGATTGCTCACGGGTAAGGGCACAGGGATCACCCGCGACCCTGCGTGACCCACCCATGATTAAGGGCCAGTCATTAACTCTCCCATACACCCAACTTCGTCAGTTGCTGCGTGGCCGCGCCCGCCCAATCACGATTCGCTGCTGGGCTGGCCGGGCTGGGATGCAAGACTCGACCCACCTTCAGCCCAGGGAAATGCGCTTGCTGCTTCAACGCTTGAGCCTCTGCAAAGCCGCCCACGCCGATAAGCCACTCGGGCTGCAAGGCTGCCAACACAGAGCGTAGATGCGCGTCGCACGCGGCTTCCAGCGGGGCCGTCTCCGCCACCGGCAGCTTGTCAGGCGTGAAATTGGCACCGCTCGCGATCATGAACACCAGCGGGCAATAGTTGGCGACGAAGTGGCCTTGGAAGAAGTTTTCAGCCTTGCCAAAGCGCTCCGCAAACAAGCCCCACAACCTGCGCCCACTGACCTCCGACTTGTCGCAGGCAAAGCCCACGATAGGACGCTTTGGATGCTCGTTCGCGGGCTTGTCCACCTTGGCGGAAATGCCCATCCAATCACGCACCGCCGCGATCTCGCCGAATGGTACCCCCGTCTGCGCCATTCCCCAGGGGCCGGGATTCATGCCGAGCAGAACCACGCGTTTCCGCTTGCTGCCGAACCTCTTCAAATACTGATCCTGGGCGGCCCACGCGTAGTCCAGCGGGTTATACACATGCGTCACTGGCTCGCTGAAAGTCAGCGGGCGAAGGGCCTCACTCAGCGTCCGTGCGGCGGCGGTCAGTTTTTCGTAGCTCATGCGATTGTTTGTTTAGCCAGCGCTCCACATCGGTCATGACCTTTTCGTGCTGCACGTCATGCAGCAGCAGGTGGTAGCTACGCGAATACCAGTTCAGGCGCTTGTCCTTGCTGCCGATTTGTTTGAACAGCGCCTGCACCTGATCGGGGGTGGCGATGATGTCATGCGGCGTGGCCAGCATGAGCACCGGAATGTCCAGGCGACGGGCTGCACGTTCGTTCTGCTGGATCATACCATCCACCTCGCGCAGCAGGCGCAGGGTGAAGCTCTCCACGTGATGCGGCGTCTTCTGCATCTGCGTGCCATGTGTGGTCTGCGACGTCACGCGCAGCTTGCTCTCGTCGAGCCCTGCGAGATCGCCCAGCTTCACGCGAATGCTCGGCAGCGCGAACGACGTGGTGCGGATGAGAAAGCGCTCCAGCTCGCTCGTATGGAACCGCAGCCCCGCCACGGGTGAGGCCAGGATCAAAGCATCGGGTGCGCCGCGTCGTTCCCGCGCGGCCGCGTGCAGCGCGATCAAAGAACCAAGGCTCTCGCCATACCAGACGATGGGCGTGTTTGGGTGCCGCTCGCGCACCAGCTTGTGAAACGTAACCAAATCACGCAGCCAGCGGTCTGCATTCAGAATATCACCACGCATCGCTTTGTCCGGGTCCTTGCCTTGGCCGCGCAAGTCATAGGCATAGACGGTGCAACCCAGCGGCGGCAAGCACTCTCCCAGCAACCAGAAATCCGACGAAGCACCGCTCAAGCCATGCACCGCGATCACCACCGTCTTCAGCTTGGTGCCCTTGGCCACTGGCCATTCCTTCCACGGCATTTGCTTGCTGTCGTAACTCGTCCAAACATCGCGATACAGTGTGGGACGCTCCTTCTTGAACGAAGAACATGAAGCGAGGAAACCAAGCGCCAAGCTAAGCAGGAATGTCCGCGAGATGCTCAAGTGAGGCGTCAATAAAAGTGCGTTGTGCAGCGATCCTATCGTCCAGGGAAAACTCGGACGGCGTTTCAAAGGTGAGCGTGACCGGGCAGCCGAGTTTGTAAAGCACGATAGCTTCTGGGCCATTAAACTTCGGCGGCAGCAGTGTGCGCCGAATAATGCCCCTGCTCGCCTGCTGCCCGTCGATGTCGCGGCGCGGATCATGCGGCAGAACGGACTCCACCTGAGCCAACACGGGCGCACATAAAACCTTCCGGCCATGGCTCAGCTCATAGACATAGCAGCCCTGGCCGTCATAGTCCTCGTGCAAGCACAGCGACAGGCGCGGTGGCAGCGCCTTGATGAACTTCTGCCACGCACTAATCAGTGGATCGCGGGTGATGTGAAACCGCCGGTTCAGGTCCTGCCCACGATGATCCGCCCGCGTGTTGAGCACCAGCCCTTTCGGGTTCATACATGGACTCAGGGTGAAGGCCTCGCGCTTCAGCAGCGCAATGTTCGCCTGTGCCCACTGGAGCAGTCCCCAGGCCCCCGCCACCTCATCCCCATGCACACCAGCCGACAGATAAATCGGTGCCTGCTCCGGTGCACATGCCGCCGACTCAAAAGCCATGACCTCCAACTCTTCCGCGTGGCCAAGGACCGTGGTTTGCAAACTCGCCTGCTGAGCCACCCGCTGCCAAGCTGCCATCAGCGCAGCATAGTCATGGGCTCGATGTCGAGGCAGAAGGGCGGGCATAGAAGGCAACAAAAAAAGCGGCGCGGTGAACGCACCGCGCCGCGAAGAACAGGGTAGGTGTTAGTCACGACCACGCAGCTTGGCCAGCAAGCGCAGGATTTCCAAATACAGCCAGACTAATGTCACCAGCAGGCCAAAGGCACCATACCACTCCATGTATCTCGGTGCCCGGGCAGCCGCGCCTTGCTCGATGAAATCGAAGTCCAGCACCAGATTCATCGCGGCGATCACCACGACAAAAAGCGAGAAGCCAATGCCCATCAATCCATTTTCAAACAGACCCGGGATCTGGATGCCAAAAAGGCCGAGCACGAAGCTAGCGAGATAAAAGATAAAGATGCCCAGCGTCGCCCCAATCACGATCTTACGGAACATTGGCGTAGCGCGAATCACCCCCGTCAGATAAGCCCCCAACAGGGCAAAGAGGACGCCCAAAGTCAGCAGCACCGAGGTGAAGACGATACCGTTGTAGAGGTTCTCAAAGTAGGCGGAAATGATCCCCAGAATGACGCCCTTCGTCACGGCATACACGGGCGAAAGCCAGGGAGCCGTGCGCGGCACAAAGCTAATCACCAACGCCGTGATCAACGGTAGGATCCAGCCAAACTTCAGGGCTGAACCAAACCAGGCAGGCGCGGTGTTGCCAGTGATCTGACTCCAGCTCCAAGCGCCAGCGGCGACCAGGAGCAGAGTGAGGAAGCCGGTCTTGGTGACCGTGCCATTGACCGTCATCGCCCCAGCACCGGTCGCATGGCCGGCTTGGTCGAAGACACGTTCGTTGAGAGCAGGATTGTTCGTGCGCATACTGGTTGAGTGTAGGAACCATACGTCCACCGGTCAACGACGGTCTTGTGGCAATGAAGTTCCTTCAAGGGGGCCGCCGTCCCCGTGCGGGTCCAAGCTAGATCCTTGCCCCAAAGACTACCGTCCGAGAGAGCGACGTTCCCAGGCTCACCCCAGCACTTTCTTCCGCACAATATCGGTCACGAGCTTCGGATTCGCCTTGCCGCCGCTGAGCTTCATAGCCTGCCCGGTGAACCAGTTCAGCGCCTTCTCGTTGCCTGCTTTGACTTCGGCGACCTTCTCGGCGGCTCCGGCGATGATTTGATCGACGATGGCTTCCAGCGCACCCGTGTCGCTGACCTGCTCGAAGCCCTTGGCCTTCACGACTTCGGCAGGCCTGCCACCGTTCGCGAACAACTCGCCAAAGACTTCCTTGCCCTGGTTATTGCTAATTATGCCTGCTTCAATAAGAGCCACGAGTTCGCCAATCGCAGCAGGAGCCAGCGTGCATTCGGCGATCCCCTGCCCTGCTTCGTTAAGGCGGCCAAGCAGCTCATTGATGATCCAGTTCGCGATCTTTTTCGCGGGCGCGTTCGGCGCGGCTTTGACAGCGCTTTCAAAGTAAGCAGCGAGCGCTTGATCGCTGGCCAGCACATTCGCGTCGTAGGCGGTCAGGCCGAAATCCTTCTCAAAGCGCGCACACTTCTCATGCGGCAGCTCAGGCACCAGCGGCTTCACGCGCTCAATGATCGGCGCGGTCTTCACCGGGATCAGGTCGGGGCACGGGAAGTAACGATAGTCATGCGCGTCTTCCTTGGTGCGCATCAGCTCGGTTTCACCCGTGTCATCGTTCCAGCGACGCGTGCTCTGGATCAGCGGCTCGCCGCGCGTCAGGCAATCAATCTGGCGCTCGGTCTCAGCCTTGATGGCTCGGCGGATGGCGCTCATCGAGTTAATGTTCTTCAGCTCGATCTTCACGCCCAGTTCCTTCTGCCCTTCGGGGCGCACGCTGATGTTCACGTCCGCGCGCATCTGGCCCTTCTCCATGTCGGCATCGCTCACACCGCCATAGATCAAGATTTGGCGAAGGCTGCCGAGGTAGGCGACGACTTCCTCAGCCGACTCCAGCTCTGGCTCGCCCACGATTTCCATCAGCGGCGTACCTGCGCGGTTGAAGTCCAGCGTGGTGAACTTGTCATGGTGCGTGCTCTTGCCCACGTCCTCTTCCAAATGGATGCGCGTCAGACCGATCACCTTACCGGGTTTGGCGATGCTCTTCTGCGCGTCTTTTGGATACGCGAAATCATACAGCGGCACGCCGCCGCCCAGGCACAACGGCAGATCCATCTGCGTGGTCTGGTAGTTCTTCGGCATGTCCGGGTAAAAGTAGTTTTTGCGATCCCACTTCGAGATCTCCGGCGTGCGACAGCCCAACATGAGGCCGGTGAGGATCGTCTTCTCAATCGCCCCCAGATTCAGCACTGGCAGCGCCCCAGGCAGCCCCAGGCACACGGGGCAAGTCTGGGTGTTCGGCTCCGCTCCGTAGCCCACAGCACAGGTGCAGAACATCTTGCTCTGCGTGTTGAGCTGTGCGTGGACTTCGAGGCCGATGGTGACAATGTAGCGTGGCATAACGAGCACGGATGCTAGGCGGGATTGGACGCGGCATCAAGCGCGCGTCAGTCCTTGAGGTTGCTAAACTGGCCAAGCTTGGTCTGATGCAGTTCGCTGATGAAAACGGCGCGCATCGTCCTCCTTCTTCGCATGGCAGCAGCCCTGTTGATGCTGCTGCACACCACCTCTTGCGCGAGCACCAAGATGTTTCTGAAAGCCAAACGAGCGCCTGTCACCAGCTTCATCGAGCGCAAAAACGCCGTGGTGACCGATACAGCCGGTAGTGGCCCGTGACACTAATCCTGGTGCACCACGTCGGCCAAAACGCAGCAGTGGGAACGCGCCCGCACTCGGCTTTGGATTGCCCCCGTGAAACTGCGCTAGCTGCAACCCCCAGCCGCGCAGCTTGCCTCCTGACAGGAGAGCCGGGGCTTGAAGCGAGCTGTCCAGGAGGTCGCGGCGATGATGCAGGCAGAGTTCACCCACGCCTTTGCTAACAGTCCTCGAGATCAGTTGGTGCCTCAGCGCGGACCCGGCACCGTCAAACTGCACCTCGCGCTAGTCGGCTTCAATAAGACCAATGGCGCAGGCAACGTCGGCAAGACGGTCACGGCGTCTTTCATCGGTCGGCTCGACATGATCATCGGACCGTTTGTGAAAGGCACCACCGCCATCGAAGGCAAAGTCAAGCTCACTGGCACAAACGAATTGGTGTATCAGTTCACCGACAGCGAGCATGACCGCAGCACCATCGTCAGCGCTGGCAGCTATCAGCCGCTAGGCTTCGCTGAACTGGCCATCAAGGACTGGGTAAACCAGTTGGAATTGATCACCCACACTCCAACGCAAGTAGGCGTGCGGGACTCACCCTACGTGTGGCTGAATCCACTGTGAGACTCAGAAATCCAAGAAGATCTCCGCACGGCGGTTGCGCGAGCGGCCTTCAGGATCGTCGCTGCCGTCGGCCTTCGTATTCGGGCTCAGCGGGGCGGCTTTGCCCATGCCTTCGGTGACCACCTGATCAGGGGAAACCCCCAGAGCGCCCAGCTTGGATTTCACCTCGGTGGCGCGCGCGCGGGAGAGTTGCACGTTGTAGTCGTCAGCGCCTCTCGCATCCGTATGCCCAGTGATACGCAGCTTGCGTGAACTGTTGGCTTTCAGCAGGCTGGCCACGATGTTCAATTGCTTCTCGGCGCGCGGATGCAAGTTGGCCTTGTCGTATTCAAAGTAGAGCGCCAACGACTCGCCGCCCCTTGGGTTGTTGACGATCGGTGTGTAAGGCACGCCCATCTTGCCAGCAGCCTTGCTGAAAGAGTTGAGCAAATCGGACAGATTCAGCCCCACAATGGTCCAGGGCTTATCCGCCGCCGGGCGCTGCATTTCCACGCCGAACTCTGTCTGCTCCTGAAGCTTCTCGGACTGAATTTGCGCGATGACCCAGGAGACTGTCGGGCTGGCCACGGTCATGACCAGGGGCTTGGCGGGCTTGAGCGCATACTCGCCTTCTTCAAACACGATGCACAGCCCAGCCAGCTTCTCAGCGGGCACCTTGGCTTCGTCGATGAACTTGCGGGCTGCATTGAAATCCTGCTTGAGCAAGGCAGACACGAACTCACTAGCCGTGCCGAGCGCATCGGGAGAGTCATCAATAGTGAACATTGATGGCTTAGCAGGCGCTGCACCGGCTGGGGCATTGGGATCAATGGCCAGCTTCATTGCCGCCAGCGCGCTCTGCAATTCCTTCGGCAGACGGAACTGCGCGACCTTCCATCCCGTCTTAGGATCGCGCGTTGCATCCACTTGCAGGCTAACCGTCGCCTCTGTCTCACCTGGCTTGATCAGCGGGATCGACAATCGTGTCGCATCGCCGATCTGGCCCAGCACAAGCACCCTATCCTCAGTGCCCACCTTGTAGCCGAGGCCTTTGAAAATCTTCTCCAGCACGGCTGTCACAGCGGCCTGCGATGCCTCATCGGACGAGCCCATCTTTGCCACATCACTCAGTTCACCCATCGCCAGACTGCGGGCAATTTGAGTTCCCAGGTCGAGGGGCCGTGCGAAACCAAAGGTCGCAGCGGGCTTCGGTGGCGGTGGTGGCGGCGCAGGCGGCGGGACCATGGGCGGAGCTGGAGGCTCCGCTGGAGGCGTTAGCATCGGCTTCGTGGGTGCTGCCACGGTCGCAGCCAACACCGGCGCTTCCGAGCGCGGCGAGAGGCGCTTTTTGGTGAACAAAAAGAACACAGCAGCGCTGATCAAGAGTGCAGCGATGATGATGATGACTGGCTTGAGGCTGCTGCCAGAGGGGCGAGGGAGAACGTTCGACATGGACGCGGGAGTCACTACGGATGACAGCACATAGCTTGCCATCGCTGCCCATAGTGTGGCAAGCACATTCCCCGTTCTCTTTCAGCGTGTTTTCCGGGCCCGCGATCCGCCCGTGCGCGTCACCCATGCCTCAATAATCAGGGCGAGCAGCAGCGCAATGAGCAGCGAGGGCTCGATGCCACGCCAAGCCAGAGGGCTTTCCGCGCGCCAGACGTCGCTCAGATCCACGCGCTCGCTACCGCCCGTGCGGGTGCTCAGCGTCTTCAACTCGGCCACCCGCGCTGCGTCGAAACTCCACTCGGGATTGGTCGCCGCATTCATCGGACCAAACGGAAATGCCGCATTCCCAACACGCACGGCCCCGCGCAACCACTGGTCGCCCGCGACGTCGATACTGGCCCGGTAGTGCCCGGGCGATAGGCGCTCCCAGGCCTGCGGCATCGTCTTGCCTTCAGCTCCCTGGGCCAAGATCAACTGCGGGACCGAGGTAGCGATACGGTCATTCCACGTCTCGTCGTAGAACAGGTCGGCATTCAAGCGGCTGCCATCCATGCCCACGCGCAGGCCCAGTCCTGGCGGCACATCCTCACCCATCAGCCAGCGTGTCAGGCTCTGCACCAGGTCGCCATACTGCGGCCACCCACGGGTCTTGGCCGAGAAATCACCGCCCAAAGGAAAGCTCACCGCCGCCACGTGTCCGGCACCGCGTTGCCAAAAGGCAAGCAGCGGCGCGGCATACTCATCATTGGTCACCGCAGCCTGTGTCGCGCCGGGTTTCAGGTAGCTCAGGTTGTAGCCATCGGCCTGCGCCAGCCATTTCATGGGAGTGCTGGCCAGTTCGACCCAACCGGCGGTGCCTTGCACCGACACGGGCTCCTCTAGAAAAGCCGAGCGCGCCACGGCCACCGTTTCCTGCGCAAAGATCGCGGGCAACTCCGTCGCTTCGTCGAAGAAGATGCGCCCGTTGCCACGCTGCGCGATGTCCTTGAGGAACTCTGCGTCCTGATCCTGCTCCGTGCCCATACCGATCACACTGATGCTGACCTTCTCCTTCTTCATCTCCTTGATCAGCTTAACATACTCGCCGGGTTCTTCGGCATCAGTCGCATCGGCAAAGAGAATGACGTGCCGCTGGCCCACGTGCGCCATTTGCAGCTCCTGCCAAGCCTTGCGCAGGCCCGTATAAACAAAGATGCCGCCGCCCGCGACAGCGATGCGTCGGGTCACGCTGACTAGCTTTTCCTTGTTCGGACCTACAGGTGTCATTGGCGCGATCACATGCGCCGCGCTATCCACGGCGATGACACTGACCTGATCGCTGTCGCCCAGCAGTTCGATAGCACGGGCTGCGCCTTCATTGGCCAACTCCATCTTCTTCTGCCCGCTGGGCGTGGTCATGCCCATACTGCCCGACCGATCCATGACAATCGCCACCGCCAGCGCAAGCTTTCGGTGCTCCTGCTTCAACTCCATGCTCACCGGCAGCAGCGGCTCCACGGGCGAGCCAAAGTAGCCACCCGCCGCGAAGCTCGTTTTGCCACCGATCATCGCGAGTCCACCGCCCTGCTCATTGACGAAGAAGTTCAGTGCGCTCAGGAACTCGCTGGGCACTCGATACGCTGGCACGTTGTTCAAGACGACGGCCTTGACCGCGCTCAGTGCTCCTACCTTCAGCGTTGCGAGGTCCGTAACGACCTCGACTTCAAACCCCTGCGTGCGCAGCACCTCAACCATCGGGTCATTCTGATACGCCGTCGCCAGCAGCACGCGCGGCCCGCTCTGCACCTCCACCCACTGCGTGGCCACGTTGTTGCCGGGCAGGCTATCTTGTGAAGGCAAGAGCCGTGCCACGTAGCGATACGCCCCCGGCGTCACTAGGCGATCCACGAAGCGCAGTCGCCCAATGCCTTGCTTCAGCACCACCTCTCGTTGGCCCATGGATTGGCCATTGCGAAGGATCTCCACCGGCACCGACGCATCGACATCGGCCGCTGCCACGACCTCGACCATGAAAGCCTCACGCGGCAGGACACGACGCGGCAAGCTTAGCGCCAACAGCCGCACATCGCCTGCCAGCGAGGCATTCGCCAAGCGATAGTCGAGCGCGACCTCTTGCTTGAGTAAGCGCTCGGCGAGCCCCTCCAACGGCTCTGTGCTGAAGCCATCGGTCAACACCAGCAGGCGCGCTGCGCGATCCGCCTCCATCTGGGCCAAGGCATAGCCCAGCGCGGTGCTGGTGCGTGTGGCGGTGCGTTGCCCGCTGAACTCCGTGCTGCCCGCCGCCAGGATCGCACCGCGCTTCACCGCCTCCGCCGCATAGTCCACGAAGTGCATCCGGTCCTTCGCGCCCTTCGAGTGCTCCAGGATCTGCTCCCACTCCGGCAGCTTCGCACTCAGCACATCTCGCGCGGAATCCGATCGATCCACCAGCACCCACAAATCCAGCCCATCGCTCTTGTAGCGAATCTGTGGTTGGATTAGCAACGCGATCACACACACCACGCACGCGACTCGCCACGGGCGAAACAGTCCCAGTCGCGGCCAGAACCACCCCGCTGCCGCAAGCATGGGTAGAATCAGAAGCCAGTGAGGGGCTAGGATGCGCATGGAGGAAAGGCGAAAAGTGTTTAGTGCTTGGTGGTTAGTTGCGTTTGACCCTCACGCTTCAGAGCTGGTTGTTTGGCATTCATAAACTAAGCACTAAAGACTCATCATTATTCACTTCTTCCCCGCCCCCCAAGCTCCCACCAGACACCCCAAAACCAGCAGGACCCACAGCGCCTTCAGCGGGTCGGCTTCCATCTCGCGCAGCACCGCTTCGGTGCGGCGCGACTCCGTCGTATCCGCGCTGCTGCAATCGCGCAGGTTGGCTTCTCGCGCATCGGCGAAGTGACTCGCGCCCCGCACCAAGCGTTGCTCGCCCTGTTTCACCTCGAAGAACCCGACACGCTCCGGCGCGCGCTCCACAAATGCTTCGGACACGTTGTTCATCAACATCTCCAAGCCCGACTTCGTGCGCAGCTCGATGCGTTCATTCAGCTCGTAGTTACCCGCGCGTTCACCATCCAAGCCAGCGCGCAGAGCTTCAAGGTGACGCTGCAACAGAATGAGCAGCGCAGGCCAGCGATGCGCATTGCTCTGGGCCAAGTCCCAGTTCAGCAACAATTGCTGCACGGGCTTGCCGTCCGCCGTGGCAGTGCGGCGCAGAAAGACCAGTGCGGTCTCGCCTTTCCATAGCAGCGGCGTGTCGCTATCGAGCAAAGTCATGCCGGAGGGTTTCGGCGTGAGCAAGCCCATCCAATTCAGCTCGCGTGTCAGCGCATGAGTCTCCGCCACGACCATCGCGGCATCCAACTTGGCATCCTTCGGAGCTGGCACGTCGATGAGGATCCCGTCGGTGCCCGTCTCGGTACCGATCTCAGCCAAGGTCATGTCTGGCTGGTCTTTGGTGAAGACCACGCCCGGCAGTGCTGCGATCATTTTCTTCAGTAGCTCGCCCGATTCACCACCGACTCGCACGTCGATACGCACCGCGCGTTCCACAGGCTTCTGCATCGGCAACTGATCATCGAGCGGAAACAGGTCGCCGTCTAGGTGCAGCGTTGCTTGCTCGATCTCCGATGGCAGTTCGCCCTGTATCGCGACGGATTGCCCGGCTTGCAGATCGAGCTTCGACTTCGTGGGTTCAGTGGCCAGCTTGTGCTCGATCCACCACGAGCGCGATTGCGCCACGGCTCCATGATTCGTCACCAGCGCGCGCCACTTCATGCGCCCTTGGTCCAGCTTGACCTCAATGCCGGAGAAGCCCGCGTTGTCCTTCGGGACGCCGACAGCGAGCAAGGCGATGTCCGAGGGCACTTCCACTTTGTGATCGGTGACGTGAATGACAATGCCATGACCGTCCTTCACGAAGCTGCGGGCAATCATGAATGCATCGTCCGCGCTGTGCGTGCCTTTCATTGGCTGCCAATGGTCGAGCGATGTCAGCGCTTCATCGAGCTGCGTGCCGGAGTAAAGCGTGGGCTTGCGTGCATCTGTCTCCAAGACCTGCCACTGCGTCTTCACCGCGTTTTGCGACCAACGCCCCAGCGTGCGATTCAGCGCTGTCTTGGTTTCGTCCTTGAAGGCCGACATGCTCGCCGAGCTGTCCAGCACCACAACGACCGTTTGCACCGAGTCCGCGCGCACCCAGCGAGGTTCAGCCAGCAACCACGCGATCAGCGCTGCAGCGATCAGTTGCAGCCACAGTGGCACTGAGTTCCGCAACCGCTCGAAACGTGCCCCGCTCGCGCTCTCCGGAGCCACGCGCTCCAGCAGGAACAGAGTGCTCACGCGCAGCCGCCGTGCACGCTCATGCAAGCAGTGAATCGCAAGGATCACCGGCAGCGCGAGCAGTGCCCAGAGGGCGAGAGGATTGGCGAAGTGAATCATCTCACACCATCTCTACGGCTCCGGTTTTCGCTGCTTCGGCGCGTAGCGCTTGCACGAAGTCTGCCTCTGCTGACACACGCGCCATCGCGATGCCCTGCCTCAAACACGGCTCGCGCCACAGGTCGAAGTGGCGACGATAGGCCAGCAAGTAGCGCTCGCGAGTGGCTGTGGGCACACGGCGTTTCTCGTGATGCGAGGTCTCTACATCTTCAAAGTCGATGTTGCCCGTCCAGTCAGGATCAGCTTCCTCCGCACAGAAAGGTGCGAGCAAAATGCCACGTCCGCGATTCGTCGTGAGCGGAGTCGTGAAAAGCTCCGGTGCGGAAGGGAACAGCAGATCCGAGATCAGCACGCGCAATGCGCGGGCTCGCAACGGCACACGACCCAACTGCGGGCCTTCATTCATCCCACCATCCTCGGTCAACGACCATTCTCCCCCCAGCACATGCTCCAGCGGCACGTCGTGGCTGGTGCGGCCCACGGCATACACCTTCAAGGAAGCGCCAAGCTGCAACGCACTCTCGACCGCGAAGTAAGCCAGCTCCCACACGCGTTGCGCTTTGGCCTCATTCAGAAACATCGACGGCGACACATCCAGCAACAGATCGACACGTGGGCTGACCTCCTGGCGATACAGCTTCATCGTGTAGCTGCCGTTGCGTGCGTAGGCCTGCCAGTTGATGTGGCGCGGATCATCGCCGGGCACATAGGGACGTTGATCCTGGAAGTCCAGCGAGCTGCCTGTGCCTTGGCCAAACACACTGCCATTGACCCCGCTCCACTGCCCGGAGCGCAAAGGCAGCCGGACAACCTGCGCCACGCTTTTCATGCGCTGGCGGACCGCCTTCAAGTCGATGTCAGCGATGGCGTTCATGCCTTATTGTGAGAGGCAGTGGCCTGGGCTTCCATGGCACGGATGAGCCGAAACTCGCGCAGAGCACGTAAAAGGATAACCGCGAGGATCACCGCGCCGATGCCGCCGCCCACAATCATGGCGCTCCAGAAATCACCGCTCTCGCCCTGGTTACCAAGGCACCAAAGGTAGGCGGAGGTGGGCAGCACGCCCATCACCGCCGCAATCGTTTCATCCGAGATGGAACTGATGCCATCCAGCATCTCACCCATGGCCAGCAGGAGCAGGGCGGCGACTTGCAGAAACACATAGGTCCAACCGCGCATCTTCGGCAGGTTGCGCAGCAGGACCACGGGCGACACGAGCGCGACGAATAACAACCCCGCCAAAGAGGCATTCTCCTTCCAATCGAGCGTCGATTGTATTCCTTCCATGAACTGCATAGCCACCGCCAGCAGCCCCACCAGCAAAGCGGTGAAGAGTATCCCTGTCGCCCAGCCTGGATACAGCACACGGCCCGCGAGATTGCTCAAGCCACCGCGCTTGGCCAAGGCGGCATACACACTGGGCACTTCACTCGTGCGTTCGACCAACGCTTGCAGCACGGCGATGAAGAGCATGGGCAGCAGCAAACCGAACCATGCGCTGTCGTTGTTGCCGTCAGAAATCATGGTGGAAATGGTTGCGATCAAGGCAGCGACCAATGCCAGCAGCCGCATAATCAACGCATGGTTTTCAGCAGCAGGCGCGATGCGCGAGGCCGCCAGCGCGAGCAGGAACAGCGTGGTCATGACCAGCGCATGAATCATCGCCAGCACAGGCGGCCCCCCGGACATACCGCCGGAAGCCATGCCAAAGCTGATGATCGATGTCGCGATGGAAAACGCAGGCAACGCACCCACCAGCAGCACGATGCGGGTCGCCATCGCATGAGTGGACAGCAACAGACACGCAGCGGTCAGCCCCATCGACCCCACGATCATCGACACCAGGGTTAACAGGTTCTCCACGATGTCGACGCCGCCGAAGAAGTAGCGCAGCACCGCATACGGCAGGATGGCCACACTGAGCAGCAGCGTCTGGCTGACCAAGGCGATCCATTTTCCCCACACGATGCGCGTGGAGCTGAGTCGAGTGAGCTGCACCAGATGAAGCGTGTTGGCCTTTTCCTCCTCGCTGATCGCGGTCAGCGCACGCAGCGGCATGAGCAAGAGCAATGCACCGCCGATGGCCGTCCACAGCAGGCCATCCAACATGCCAGCGGTGTAGCCCAACGGATCGTTTTGGGCCAGCAAACGGAAGCCCATCAGGATAACCAGCGCGACCTGCACGAGCACGAACACGATAACGAAAGCTTTCGTCTTTAAGCCCTGGCGCAGCTCCTTCACCAGCATGGGGTTCAGCCAGTCGGCGAAGTCTTCCTTCACAGTGATTGCGGGGGGCGTGATCACGATTGTTTCTCCTTCAGCATCTCGACAAAGGCATCTTCCAGGCGGCGCTCTTCGCGATGGAAATCGACCACGGGCAGACCATCCTGAATCATCTTCTTCAATCCGGCAGCGAGGTGCGAGGCATCCTTGCCCACCATCGCCAAGCGCGCACCATCGCGGCGTTGCTCGATCAAGCGCCAGCCAGGGTTCATGCTCGCCCATTCGACTAGCGCCTCGGCCGTGCCTTCGAGAATCACATCGACCATGACCTCCGCCGCTTGAGCATCCGTGCCGCGCCGCAGACTCTCCGCACTGCCGTGATGCACGATCTTGCCGCTGTCGATGAACAGCATGGTGTCGCACATCTCGCCGAGTTCGCTGAGGATGTGCGAGCTGATGAACAAGGTCTTCCCACGCTGCGCAAGCAGGCGCACGAGGTTCTTGAATTCCATCCGCGCCTTCGGGTCCAGACCGGCGGCTGGTTCATCGAGAATCAAGAACTCTGGGTCGGGAAGCAACATGCGGCCAAAGCACAAACGCTGCCCCATGCCCTTGCTCAGCGCATTCATCATGCGGTCGGCGAGTGGGCCGAGATAGGCAAAGTCCATGACTTCCTGCACGCGCTGCCGTCGGGTCGCGCCCTTGAAGCCGTAAGCACGCGCAAAGAAGTCTAGATACTCGAACACGGTCATGTTCGCATACGTGCCAAAGTGGTCCGGCATCCAGCCGACGAGCCGCCGCGTGTGCTCCGGCTGCTGCACCACATCTTCATTGGCGATGCGGATGCTGCCGCTGGTCGGCGTGTCCAGCGTGGCCATCATGCGCATGGTCGTGGTCTTGCCCGCGCCATTCGCGCCGATGAAGCCGACGACCTGCCCGCGCTGAATGTCAAAGCTCAGCCCTTGCACGGCATGGACGTTGTCGAACACGCGATGCACATCGCGCACGCTGACGAGGGTTTCGGGTAAAGGCGGAGGCATGGGCGGAGGGAAGTATTTAGTGCGGAGTGTTTAGTTCGAGGATGAGCTGGCAGGCTCTACAGCCGCAGCTTTCTGCCCTTCGCTCACCGTGTAAGGCCCAATGACAAAGGCGCGATCATGCAGCCAGGCGATGGAATTCAGCGTCGGTGTCGCGAGCTTCGTCGGCTCACCCACTTCGGCGAAGACCCACTGGTTGCCGTTCGCTTGGTTGTGGAACTGCGTGGCGCGCTCGTTCATGAGGTGACTTGAGGCCTTGCGGAACTGCTTTGTTTTCCAATCAACGAAGTCTTTGGCCGCCGCTTTTGTCAATGGCGTCCGCACACCGGTGTTGACGTTCTGAGCCAGCCAGTAGTTGTCCTTGTCGTCTCGCAGATACAGCGTCTTCAACGGCGTGCTCAGGCTGCTGACGATGCTTGGATTCTCTCCGGCCGTGAACGCGATACCGCCGCGATTCAGCTTCACACCTTGCAGCAGGTGTGCTTGCAACGAACGGCTAGCGAACCAGCCGCCCCAGGCCTCAGTTTCGCTCTCCAAATACCTGCGGTCACGATTGCCGCCTCCCATGCTGGTCCTGATCCGAAGGCCCCGGGGCCCGTTGCTAGGCGCACTATCAGGGACCGGCACCGGCATCATCCACATGCCCTCCACCTTGCTGAAGCGGCCCCCCAAAAGAATGCCCGTGCGCGCGACCTGCTCCTGGATCACCGCCATCTTATTATCCTGAGGCACCAGCACCGCCAGCGTGGTGCGTGCGCCGGTGCCGCCGAAGCCATCTTGCACGATCATGAGCGCGCCTAGCAAGCCTGCGCCAGCCAGCGAAATGAGCGGCGTGGTCCAGAACAAACGCGGGCGATTTGTGCCACTGGCGAAGACAAACAAATTCAGCGGCCCGACCACGAGGGCGAAGATGAGGATGAAGCCAAAAATCAGCCCGCTCTGCAAACGCACGGCACCTACCAGCACTGGCAAGCCCCATGCATTCTCCTGCATCTGCCCAAGCAAGTTTTCAGTCGTCTCCGTTTGAGCCTTGATGATGAAGTTCGCGCCGTCTTTCTGCACTGCCTCTGCGCCCGTCAGGAAACGCACCTGACCCAGGCCATGAGTCAGCGCATCGCCTTTCACTTGGTCAGCACGAAACGGATCGGGCACAGGTGCCGGCTGATCATTGTAAATCACCAGCCGACCACCCAGCGCCACCCAGTCCAGAGTTGCGGCTCGTTGTTGCGCTGATTGCGCATCCCACTCCAGCGCGGTCAGCCACCACTGGGACAAGCCGGAGTAGCCACGCCAGTCGGTAGGCGCGTTCACAGCATCACCCAAGGTGCTCGCACAGAGTTGCGTGCCGCTTGCTTCCACCATGCCAGGCAGACCGGGGAACTTCTGACCGAAGGTCTCGCTGGTCGCAAAGATGGGCACGCGGTCATTGGGCTTTCCCGCTGGCGAGGTCGATGACCATGTCGGCGTGTTCAATCGGAACGCAGCGCCGATGCTGTTCACCCCTTTGCCGCTAAAGGCGACGCTCAAGTTCTTGTAGTAGCGCTGGTCCATGTCCAGCACCGGAGCCAGAGGCACCAATAACGTCTTCTCCACGCCTGACTCCGCCGCGGCACCCAAGGCGAGCTGTGCTGACATGCTGCCGCCACCAAAGGTCGAATCCATGCTGGTCGCCGTCCAATCCGCCGGTGCCTTGCTGTGATTCAGCGCCTTGATTTTGACCTCTACCATGCCCAGCGGCGGGCAGTGTTGCAGCCAGCACTGCACTTGAATGTCAGTGGCATTGTCAGTCGGCACTTTGAATGGGGTGCCTGCGTGTGAACTGAACGTGAGCAGACAAGCTAGCAGCGAATAGAAACGTGATTTCATGCGCGAGTGGGGAAAGGGATTACACCTTCGCCGCCGCCAGAGTGCTTGGCAGTGGCTTGTGCTGCGCCGGGATCGCTTCAATCAAGCGCTGCACCACACTGTCCGTGGTGAGGCCCTCGACCTTGGCCCCATAATCCAGAATCAAACGATGCCGCAGCACCGCACCGGCAATCGCGCGCACATCTTCGTAGCTCGCATTCGGTCGGCCTTCGATCAGCGCCTTTGCCTTTGCGCCTGCGGCCAAGGCAAGCGCGGCACGCGGACTGGCACCGAACTTGATGCCTGTGGCATGCACCTCACCAGGCTGTGTTGCATGCACTAGTCGTGCGATGAAATTCGCGACCGGCACCGGCATGAAAATACTGCGCGCGGTTTGCAGCAGAGTGATGAGGCCATCGCGGTCCATCACGCTTTGCACCTGTGGCTCCACGCCGATCTCGCGCTGCAAGACGATCTGTTCCAGCGTGACGGCATCGGTCGCTCGCACATCCAGCTTGAACAGGAACCGGTCCAACTGCGCTTCCGGCAGTGGATAAGTGCCCTCCAACTCAATCGGGTTCTGCGTGGCGATGACGAAGAACGGATCAGGCAGCATGTGCGAATCGCCCATCACCGTCACACGTCGCTCCTGCATCGCCTCCAGCAGCGCGGACTGCGTCTTGGGCGAGGCGCGATTGATCTCGTCGGCCAACAAAAGATTCGCAAACACCGGCCCGGGCTGGAATACAAACGTCCGTCCCTGCGGCGTCTCTTGCAGCATGGGGTTGCCCGTGATGTCGCCCGGCAACAAATCCGGCGTGAACTGCACCCGCTTCGCGTCGAGACCGAGTGCTTTTGCGAGACCTTTGACAAGTTCCGTCTTGCCCAGTCCTGGCAAGCCTTCGAGCAGCAAGTGCCCGCGTGCGAGCAGGCCGGTCATGACAAGATCAATTAGCGCGGCCTGTCCGAAGAGAACGGACTGGAGCGCGGTGCGCAAATGTTTGAGCGATGAGGAAGCAGAAGCGAGATCGGAGTCGGAGAGCATGAGAGGGGCGAAAATGACGAATAACGGAATGAATAATGACGAAGGAATGTCGAAGCGCGAATGACGAATGGGTTACTCGGTGGTTCGGAAGATTTTTGCGAAGATGAGATGGAGTTCTTTGGCTTCTTGCCAGACGGGTTTGGCCGTGTCGCGCAGTTCAAGGACAGCGCGGACGAGCATCCGAGTGAAAAACTTGGCTTCCCACGCTTCCTTTTTGCAGGTGCCGATCTTGTTGCGGAACTCTTTTTTGGAACAGAGTCATCAGCCTCGCAGTAATTCGCACCGACGCTGGTGCCCGCACCCACGAATTGAGAAATGAGCCGTGTCGTGACTGAGTTCACCTGCACCAGTTTGGCAAAGTCGATGACCATCTCGCCGAACTTCGCGGTTCGCTCCTCAAGATCATAAGGCTGGTTGGATTTCGGCATTCGGACTTCTTTCGGCATTGGTCATTCCGTCATTCGTCATTTGAAATACCGTTTCAGCACTTCGCGCTCGCTCGGCAGCAAACTCTCCTTCCATACCGCTGCGCCGCCTTCGCCCTTGCTGTTGATCGTGCCGCCGTCCGCGTTGGCCTTCGTGGTTTCGTCCACGCGATGCTTGCCATCTTGCATCCCCAACAAATCACCGGGTGCGACGCGTTCAGGGTCGATGTTTGGGTTCATGCCCTCGGTGCGCTTCGTGTTCAAATTGGTTTCGTCCTTCTTCACGGTCAGTTGGGCATCGCCTTTGCCGCGCTTCGGATCGCCTTCGCCGGGCTGATCGCTGTCGCGATTGCCTTTGCACTGAGCACACTCCTTGAAGCCGAACTCTGGTGCATTGGCGAGGGCTTGGCGCAGGGCTTCAGCGTTCTGTTTCAGGCGCTCTTGAAGCTTCTGCATCTGTTCTTTGCTCATGCCACTGAGCGCCTTCGGGTCCATGCTTTGCAATTGCTGGAGCAGGTCGGCATCGGCTTTCATCGCACCGCTGCGCAGGCCTTGCAGGTTCTGGCTCAGTTGCTTGGCCATGCCATTCTTCGCGGCTTCGGAAAGGCTAGATCCCAGTTCAGCCAGAGCCGTGAGATTGCCGCGCGTTTGCTCCAGTTGCGTGCCCAGCTCTTGCAAGGACTTGCCGGTCTGATCGCGCAGGTTGTCAGCAGCTTCCAGGCTGGCGTGTTCATACCACTGATCGCCAGGACGCTTGAGCAGGTCCTCCATCTTCTTCTCCACCTCGGCCAGCGACTCCGGCTGAATGACATCCTTCCCGCGCAGTTGGTCCACCCACGCCTCGACTTGCTGCACAGCGCTGGGCTTCTCGATGAGTTGGGTCTTCTTCTCAACCCGCTGCGGCACAGGCACCCACAGTGCAAAAGCCAGCAGCGCAGCCGCCAGCGCGATTACACCCACTGGACGCTGCCAGCGCCAGGTCAGTGACATCGAGATCTGAGCCACGGGGAACATCGGCCACGTGCCCACGCCCTGTGCCGCAGCACTGAGCCGCGTCTTCAAACCCAGCGCATCCTCCAACCGCACGCGCGCTTGGTCCTTGGATTCAAAGCCTCGCCGAGCCATCAACCAAGCGACCAGCATCGACACCAGCAAGCCGATGCCCAGTGCGGCGAAGGACCACGGCGCATGGTTGATGTGCAGCATCCGCAGTAGCAGCAGCGCAAAGGTTCCTGCGATTCCGATGCCAAGCACCAGCGGCAGCCAGCGCTGCAACCACCAGCCTGCATTCACTTGAAATGCCAACCGCGACGTGACCGTCTCCCACTGCCCGCGAATATCCTGCTGCGACATGATGCGACTGTAGTAAGAACACCACAGCTCTGGCAAGTGCGACGATGCAGCGGACGCAAAAAGTCAGCACGATGGATTATCGCTCCCTGTTTGCTGCCTCGCCGCCTTCGTCATTGAGCCGCGCTTCTTGCTCTGATAAGCACGGTCATGTCAGTTCAATACGATGTCAGCGGCCTCATCGTGGTCATCGCCGGAGGCACCACGGGCTTGGGCCTTTCGGCGGCTCAACGACTCGTCGAACAAGGCGCGCGAGTCGCGGTCTTTGGTCGTTCGCAGGCGAATGTCGATCATGCGCTCGCCGTGTTGGGCGATCAAGCCATGGGGATGGCTGCGGATGCGACGGACTCCACCTCGGCTGAAAAAGTGATCGCACTCGCTGTCGAGAAGTTTGGTCATATCGACGCGCTGTATCACGTGGCGGGGGGCAGCGGCCGCCGCATGGGCGATGGGCCGTTGCATGAACTGACCGATGAAGGCTGGCGCTACACCAGCGACTTGAATCTTTCCTCGGTCATGTATTCGAATCGCGCAGCCGTCCGACAGTTCCTGAAGCAAGACAGCGGCGGCACGATTCTGAACATGAGCAGTGTGCTCGGCTGGTCGCCGGAGCCGACGCACTTCGCAAGTCATGCCTATGCAGCGGCGAAGGCCGGGATCATCGGCTTCAGCAAAGCGACGGCGAGCTACTACGCGAAAGACAACATCCGCATCAATGTCCTCGCGCCTGCGCTGGTGGAGACGCCGATGTCGCAGCGTGCGGTGGGCAATGACGAGATCATGCAGTTCATCAATCACAAGCAACCACTCGATGGTGGCCGCGTCGGCGTGCCTTCAGATGTCGATGGTGCCGCGCTATTTTTGCTATCGCGGCAAGCGAAGTTCATCACCGGGCAGGTGCTAGCTGTGGATGGAGGCTGGACCGTTTCGTGACAAATCAACTCCTCATCCTGGATTTCAAACGCTTTAGTCTTACTCGTCCTCTTGCTCCTACTCGATAACGATGCCTCCAACATCAGTGAACGCTTTTGAGAAAGAGGATGAGTAAGAGCAGGACTGAAGCGTTTGGAGCGTTGGTGACAACAGACACTCACATGAACTTCGGCATCGGCATCGATCTCGGTGGCACCCGTATCAAGTCCGCGCGCTTCGACCTCGCGACTGGCGCTCTGCTTGCGTCCGCGATGACACCCACACGCGATGGCGAGCGCGTTGGCGATGAACCTGCGTTTGCGGTCGGCATCCGCGAATTGGTTCAGCAACACGAAGACGAGATGGGTGCGAAAGCATCCGTGGTTGGTATTTCCGCACCGGGACTCGCGGATCGTGATGGCTCCTGCATTCGCTTCATGCCGGGGAAGCTTGATGGCTTGGAAAATCTTGACTGGAGCGAGTTCCTGATGCGGCCTGCGAAGTGCTTGAACGACGCTCACGCAGCGCTGATCGGCGAGATTTGGCAAGGCGCAGCGAAGGACAAGCGCGATGTGGTCATTCTCACGCTCGGCACAGGTGTGGGCGGTGCCGTGGTCAGCGATGGGCGCTTGCTGCATGGGCACATTGGGCGTGCAGGACATCTGGGACATGTGACGGTGAAACTGGATGATCCCCCCGATCTGGCGAATACGCCGGGCAGTATTGAATATGCCATCGGCAACGGCTACCTCGCCCAGCGCACGCAGGGTCGCTTTCACATGACCAGCGATTTGCTTGCCGCCATCGAAGCCGGTGACGCCGATGCCAAAGCCATCTGGGACCGCTCCGTGCAAGCACTCGCAGCAACCATCGCGAGTTTGATCAATGCCTTCGATCCTGAAGTCGTCCTGCTAGGCGGCGGCATTGCCAATGCTTGGTCACACTTGGAGCCGGGCCTTTTGCATTGGCTGGATCACTATGAATGGCGGCCAGGCGGCCATCGCGTGCCGCTGGTTCAGGCCACGCTGGGCGAGTGGGCGGGCTGCTATGGGGCGGTGCGGCTTGCGATGGAGACCTAACTCACCGCTGTGGCGTTCGCATCATCAGCGTGACGATCAAGATGAAGAAGCACATGACCACGGAGAAGAGCGGGAATTGCAGCGCAGCGGGCAAGCTGTAAACCAGGGCTACAGTCGGAATCCAGACCACCCAGTTCGTTACCAGAACGACAGGGCAAGTGTGCAGCCAGAACTCACGATTCAAGGTCGGTCGTGTGCGTGCCCAGGAGCCGCCACAGTCGATCCAGCGCAAGGCAAGCACGTAGGTCGGCACGAACCAAAAAGGGCTGATCACGAACTGGTCGAGCAGCACTTTCTTGATGAGCGTGTTAGCAGTGGTGCTGTCGCCGAAGAGCCAGCTTTGAAAACGATAGAACAGGTCGATCTCCATGCCGCGATAACCCCAAAACAGAACCAGCAGCGCCAAGCGTTTCATTCGTCCCGCGACCGGCAACGTGCCTAGCATCCATTGCACAAAGGAGGGCAGCAGCACGGCGGCGAAGACGGTGGTAGCCAACGAGAAGCCGTAGGACCAGTGTTGCTTGAACGCCCCCACCGCGTCCCACACGGCTGCCACGGACGGCATGAGGTAGTAGCTGGCCACCAGGGCGATGACAAGCAGGTTAAGCAGCACGGAGGCCACACGATTCTGGCGGAAAGTCGCCCCCACGGTGGCGAGGATTCCGAGATGTGAAGAGGCAAGTGCGGGCATGTATCGTGTAGGTGCTTCATCTTCGCAAACGATGGGTTATGCAACCGATGGCTTTTGCCTGCGCTGTGGATGATCGGGCTGTCGCTGCCTGGAACATGCAGCTTCAGATTGTCAGGCATCGATCACTCTGGTTTAGCAGCAGGCTGACATGACGCCTGCCGAAGACTACCTCCTCAAGTGCGAAGGATTGCTCGCCCGCGTGCGAGATCAACTACCGCTGATTCACCAAGCTGCTGACCTGTTTGCATCAACCATTCTGAAAGGACAGATGGTTCACGTCTTTGGCTCTGGCCACAGCCGCATCATGGTGGAGGAAATGTGGCCGCGCTACGGGTCGTTCCCTGGGTTCAATCCGATCGTCGAGCTGTCGCTCACGTTTCACAACCTCGTCATTGGCGCCAATGGTCAGCGCCAGGCGATGTTCCTGGAGAACGTCAGCGGCTTTGCGGCGCGCATCCTGCGGAACTTCGATCTGAAGGAAGGCGACAGCGCCTTGGTCATCTCGTCGGGCGGTTGCAATGTGGTGCCGGTGGAGATGGCGGAAGAGTTTCAGCGGCGCGGCGTGAAGGTCGTGGCGATCATCAGCACCACGCATAGCGAGGCCAGCACCAGCAAGCATCGCGATGGCAAAAAGCTGCAAGACTTCGCCGATCTCGTGCTCGATACTGGTGCGCCGATTGGCGATGCGATGGTGCGTATTGACGGCCTCGACACGCCGGTGGCACCCGGTTCCACCGTCGGCGGTTGCCTGCTGGTGAACACGATCAAGGCCGAGGTCGCTACCCGACTCACAAAAGTCGGCCAGCCGCCCAAGGTGCTGACCGCCGGGGCCGTGTGTGGCGCGGAGAACGCCACTGAGCTGTTCGAGGCCGCGTATGACGAACACGCACGCCGCATGGCCCCCTACTATGCAGGGCTCGGCGCGTAACCTCCATGTCGATCATTGTCAGAATACCAATCGGCCACTGACGATTACCAACCGCCACGTCCCTTGCATATGCCCAGTCGGCTAAGGTCATCGCGTGAGAGGCGATACGACTCTGCAAGATCAATGTGCGAGGCGATGAATTCCATTTCACGCGCTTCATCTTCGTGCTGTCCCATGCGGTCGGTGAGGTTGCGCAGCGGGTCGCCACCCGAGTAGTTCATGCCTTCGATATCGTTGTCTTTCATGCTCTGAATCTGCTGGGCATAAGCGGTGACACGCTCGCGGTGATGAGTGGTTCGTGTCTGGCAGAGTTGTTGCAGTTCTGTGCCTGGGATGGTGACGATTATTCCTTCGATCATGAGGTGTGGTCTTGGTTATTGATGGGGTAAAAAGGTAACGGCAGAGAGTAGCATTTAACCGGTGGCTTCACCACCTCAGAGAGCGTGTTTGAGGAGAATTCAACTGCTGATTGACAGTAACACTGTCACTGTTATCATGCAGCCATGAACCTGTCTGTCGAGGCCCTCGCCGAGCGCGTGAATGCGTGGTGTGCCAAGCGCCGCCTGCGCCCCGCGAATGGCCAGGTGGCGGACAGCATTAGCGTCCGCACACTGCGCTACTACCGCAGCCTGGGCCTCCTGGATGCACCCACCAGTGGCGGTGGCGAGGGCTACAGGCAGCGGCACTTCTTGCAAGCCTGCGCGGTGAAAGTCTTGCAAGCCGAGGGGCTGCCGCAGTCCCGCATTCACGCCCTGTTGTTTGGCCGTTCCGACTCGGAGCTTCAGGAGGTGCTGGACCATGCCACCGCCGCGCCGATGGCCAGCACGAAAAGCCTAGCCACAGAGCCTGCGCAGACCTGGCAGGTCACGCCCTTGAACGACGATTTCCTGCTCATTCGCCAGCGTCCTGGCCCCGCGCTCACCCCCGCTCAACTCCAAGCCATTCAAGCCATCCTCAATCCCTGAACATTTAACGCCATGACCCCATCCACGACTTCTCCCTTCGGTCTCATCGCTCAGCTTGCCAAGACCCGCATCCACCTGCCGCTCACGCATATCGAGAGCCGCTTTCAAATCATGGGCGATCTCGCGTCGGTGCAGATGGATCAAGTCTTCGAGCAGACCGCGCGCGAGGCCCTTGATGTCACCTACACCTTCCCTCTGCCGGGTGGTGCCGCCGTGCATCGTTGTGAAATGGTCGTCAATGGCCGCACCATCCGTGCTGTCGTCATGGAGGAGGGCGAGGCACGCCGCACCGTGAAGCAAAAGAAAGCCGCCGGTCATCGCACCGCGCTGGTGGAGATGGATCGCGACAACCTCTTCACTCTTCAGCTTGGTAACGTCATGCCGGGGGACCGCATTTTGATCCGCTTCGCTTACATTGAGCGGCTAGATCGCCTGGGCATGCAGCTCAGCCTGCGCATCCTCTTCAGCCCTGGCGTGCGCTACATCCCGGGCAAACCCTTGCTGCGGGCAAATCGCGGCCTGGGCACGGTCGATGACACGGATCAAGTGCCCGATGCCTCTCGCCTCAGTCCGCCACGCATCAGCGGTGATCATCCCGATGCCGCCACGATGTATCTGCACGGCACGCTCGACGATCGTGAAGTGGATCTGCGCACGCTGTCCAGCCCCACGCATCCGGCGATTTTGCGCAGCATCGCCGGACAGATCGATGTCGAACTCGCGGGCGAAGAGCACCTGCCCGATCATGATTTCGTCCTGCGTTGGGAGGAAAGCCTTACCGCTGAACCTCTCGCCAAATCCTGGGCCACCATTCACGACGGGCATACCTACGCGTTACTTCAAATCCGCGCGCCGCAAACCGTCGCTGCTCGCGACGACCTCGCGCAGGACATCTACTTTTTACTCGACCGCTCTGGCAGCATGGCGGGTGGAAATTGGGAAATGTGCGCCGTGGCCCTGCACGCCTTCGTTCGCGAGCTTGGACCGCATGACCGCGTGTGGATCACCTGCTTCGAGAGCAAGTTTCAGGACTTCTCCGACCTGCCCATGCCGCGCGCTGAAATCTTGGCCGACGAGGGTTTCCTTCACCTCGCCGACATCGGCGTCGCAGGCGGCACAGATTTGCTGCCTGCCTTGGGGCATGTGCTTGGCAAATGCCGTGCCTTCAGCCAGGAGCGCCCTGCACGCATCATCGTCATCACCGATGGCCAAGTGGGCAACGAGAGCGAAATCCTCAACCTCATGCGCCAGCCGCAGCACGCTGGATTGCCCGTGCATTGCTTCGGCATTGATCGCGCGGTGAACGATGCCTTCCTGAAATCGCTAGCCCGCCAGACCGGCGGTCGCTGCGCCCTGATGACGCCCGATGACGACATCCCTGCTGCCGTGCAGCGTCTCGCTGAAACTTTGCGCCGTCCTGTGCTCACGCAGCTTGTTGTGCAGGGCGATGTCATGACCACGAATGACAGGCCTCAACTCGCTGATCTTCATGCGAGCGAAGTCACCACCGTGGCCATTCGCGGTGTGGAGACCCTCGATCAAGTAATGATCCATGGACGCCATGCCGATGGCAGCGAATGGACGCAGTGCTTCAACTTGCAACCCGATGCCGAACAACCTGCCGCCCGCCTGCAATGGGCACGCCAGCGCTGTGATCACTATCTTGCTAGCGGTAAAAATGCCAAAGCCATCGAACTCGCCAGCCTCCACAACCTAGTCTGCCAAGGCACGTCCTTCGTCGCCTGGGACGAGGTGGAAAAAGTCTCCGTGGCCAAGCGCGAGGTGTATCAGCCGTCGTTGGAGGTTAACTACTCCATGGCTCCACCGCCACTCCAGTCCCCAAGTCGTGGGTCGTCGAAGGTGAAGTCTATGGCTGCTCCGGCTAGGCCTGGGCGTCAGACTGATTTCTTCGAAGGGCGAGTAACCGACGACCAGAAGGCCAGCACGCTTCACGAGTGCAGCGTGGACGAGTTGCTAGCCGACACCCCTGATCTTGCCGACGACGATGATCACATGCTGTGTCAGGCTGCGGAAATAACCACTACATGCTTCAAGATGTCGGCTCCCCGGACTGATGGCATCAACGAAGAATTCCAGCGACTGGGCATCCACCCCCACTTCCGCATTCTCTACAGTCAAGTGAGTGACACAGCGCCCGCCGACCTACCCGCCTGGGCATTGCAGCTGCGTGACAGCTTAACTAGCGAAGGAATCCATTCTCAAGCAGCCTCCTTGCTGGTTAGCATCCTGCTCCAGTGGGCGGGTGAAATCATCGGCCAGCAGCGGCACAATCGAGTGCTGGCACTTGTGATGCACATGAACTCATCAACCAGTCCCTTGGAGGAACTACATCACTTCCTCAAAACACTAGCAACCGAGCCAGCAGTGGAAGACGCGCTGCTGGTGCTAGAGGCTGTTCTGGAAAAGAATAAGCTACCGATTCACACGCCATGAGAATACCCGAACTGATCCTCCTCATTGGCATCCCCGCCGCAGGGAAATCCACCTTCGCGCGTGAGCAGTTGTTCGACACCCATGTCCGGCTCAACCTCGACATGCTGCGCACACGGGTGAAGGAAATGCGGCTGCTAGAGGCGTGCCTGAAGAGCCGCATCTCCTGCATGGTGGACAATACCAACATCACCCGCGCCGGGCGTGCCCGCTCTATCCCTTTGGCGAAGACAGCACGCTTCCGCGTCACCGGCTACTGCTTGGAAACCAGCCTGGAGACAGCGCTCAGGCAGAATCTACAACGCGAACGCCACGTCCCCAACTACGCCATCGAAGCAAGGCACAACGATCAGGAACTCCCAACGCTGGAGGAAGAGTTCGACGAACTGCATCGCGTACAGTTGCAGGATGGAGGCTTTGTTGTGCAGGCGTTCCCAGCTTGATCAGTGCGAGCACCGAACTTACGCGCCTCGCAGCTTGTGTTATGCGGCTTGGTTTTGACCGATGAAGGTTAAGCACGCTAGAGTTGTCACGTGACAACTCAACCCCTGCGCACCTCCGTCATTGGCAGCTATCCTTTCCCTGGCTGGCTGGAGTTCTGCGCCCGGCACTTGGATCAATTCGGCAGCGCCGACATCGCGGAGATGCAGGACGATGCGGCGCGTGTGGCCATTGATGACCAGCTGGATGCGGGTCTTGATGTGATCACTGATGGCGAGCAGACACGGTTCGATTTCAACCTGTCGTTCTACGGCTTCATCGAAGGCATTACCTTGGAACCCGCGAGCCCCCGACGCTTCGGTCCGCCAGCACACGATCAGCGTGGCAGGCACGAGATCGTGGGTGAATTACGAGCCCCGCGTGGGCTCGGCGCGGTGGAGGAATACAGGCGGCTCAAGCGGCTGGCAGGCAACTCTGGCAAGCGCTTGAAGGTGAGCGTGCCAGGGCCATTCACGCTGAGTGGACGTCTCGCGCCAAATGCCCAATACAAGGATCGTTACGCGATCACGGAGGCGCTGCTGCCACTCGTTTGGCAAGAGATTGACGACTTGGTCCAAGCGGGCTGCGAGGAGATCTGTGTCGATGAGCCGAGCATGAGCTGCTACGGCTACAAGGAAGATCCATGGCGCTTCGTGGACATCTTCAATCGCACGGTGGAAGCGGGCTATCGCAAGGCGCGCATCTGCACGCACCTGTGCTTTGGCAATTTCAAAGGACACCCGGTCGGCTATCGCAAGTATGGGCCGCTGTTCCCCGCCTTCCTCGACCTGAATGCGGATGAGGTGCATGTGGAAATGGCGAACCGCGAGTATGCCGAGCTGAAGGTGATCAAGCCCATGGCCGAGCGCTACGATGTCGCCGTGGGCATCATCGACGTGAAGAGCTACTACATCGAGACCGTGGACAATATCTCTTCGGCGGTGCGCGAGTGCTTGAAGCATGCGCCTGCGGAGCGCTTGGTGTTTGCGCCCGATTGCGGCCTCAGCCAAACCGCGCGCTGGGCGGCCAAGCAGAAGCTCGCGAACATGGTCGCGGGCGTGCAGCGAGTGCGAGGGGAGCTGGGCTTGGAATAACCGTGGAGAGGTCGAGACGTAGAGATGTTGAGAGGTGAGCTTCTCCACTGATCCACAAAGGTGATGTATATGTTTACGCCAGCACGCTCTTCACCACCTTCATCGGCTCCACGCCCGTGAGGCGCTGGTCGAGGCCTTGGAACTTGAAGGCGAAGCGCTCGTGGTTGATGCCCATGAGGTGTAGGATGGTCGCATTGACCTCATTGATGTGCACGGAATCGGCCACCACGTTGTAGCTGTAGTCATCGGTCTCGCCGTGAGTGACGCCACCCTTCACACCGCCACCCGCCATCCACATGGTGAAGCAGCGCGGGTGATGATCCCGGCCGTAGTTCTTGTCGGTCAGCGTGCCCTGCGAATACACGGTGCGGCCAAATTCGCCGCCCCAGACGACGAGCGTGTCCTCCAGCATACCGCGTTCCTTCAAGTCCTTCACGAGCGCGGCGCAGGCTTGATCGGTATCGCGGCACTGGCTGGCGATGTCCTTCGGCAGATTGCCGTGCTGGTCCCAGCCGCGATGCAGAATCTGAACCACGCGGGTGCCGCGTTCGACCAGGCGGCGGGCCAGCAGCGCGCTGTGCGCGAAGGTGCCGGGATTCGTCGCGTCGGGGCCATACAGGTCAAGGGTCGCCTTTGACTCCGACTTCAGATCGACCAACTCCGGTACGCTCGATTGCATACGGAAAGCCATCTCGTATTGAGCGATACGGGTCTGCGTTTCGGGGTCACCGTAGCGAGCGTGATTGATCTGATTCAGACTACCCAGCGCATCCAGCATGATGCGGCGGTCCCTGCTTTCTACACCGGGCGGGTTTTGCAAATACAGCACCGGATCACCGCTCGATCTCAGCGCAACACCCGCATGCTTCGTGGGCAAGAAGCCACTGCTCCACATGCGCGTGAACAAGGCCTGCGCCGCTGCGCCCGAAGACCAGCGCGGGGTGAGCACGACGAACGAAGGCAGATCGTTGCTAACATTGCCCAGGCCATAGCTGACCCAGGAACCCAGGCTCGCCTTGCCCGGCACCTCGCTGCCCGTCATGACGAAGGTGCAGGCCGGGTCGTGATTGATGGCCGAGGTATGCACGGATTTGATGACTGCCAGCTCGTCCACGATCTTCGCCGTGTGCGGCAGCAACTCGCTCACCCAGCGACCGCTCTGGCCGTGCTGCGCAAAGTTGAACATGCTCGGCGCGACGGGTAGGCGCGCTTGACCACTGGTCATGGTGGTGATTCGCTGCCCGTTGCGAATCGATTCGGGCAAGTCCTTGTCAAACTGAGCCTTCAGGTTCGGCTTGTAGTCCCAGGTGTCGAGCTGCGACGGACCGCCGTTCATGTGCAGGTAGATGATGCGCTTCGCCTTCGCGGGGAAGTGCGGCATGTCTGGCAGCGGCGGCATGACCTGGCTGCTCGCAGCACCTTTGGCCATCAGTTCGCTGCCCAGCATCGAAGCCAAAGCGAGATTGCCAGCGCGGATGCCGAGCCCACCGAAGAATTGGCGGCGTGTTTGTTGCAGAGCGAAGTTGTGGAACGGGTGCATGGCTACACATCATACGTGGCTGCATGCACCAGTCATTCGCCGGAAGCATGACTCAGGTGGTTTGAAAAAGCTTTTCCCATTCGCTGATTCCACCGTTATCTTGCGCCTATGAACACGTCGACACTCACCTGGGACGAAGTCTGCGCCATCCCCTGGCTAAAGGACATTCCAGCCAAGATCGAAACCAACAAGCATAACAAGATTCTTATGAGTCCTGCATCAGCCTGGCACGGTGGTTATGAATCAGATATTGGCTTCCATCTGCGTGATTTGATGCAGGGTGGGCGAATCATTATGGAATGCCCCGTGCAGACCACCGACGGCACACGAGTGCCTGATGTGGCATGGATTTCCAAGGAGCGTTTCCAGCCTCATCGCCGTGCATCAAGCCTACCCATCGCTCCAGAGATTTGCGTCGAAGTCTTGTCGCCCTCCAACACGCGCGCCGAGATGCTGGAGAAGATGAACTTGTATTATGAGGCCGGAGCGCAGGAAGTCTGGCTTTGCGGCGAGTGGGGCGAAATGGAGTTTTTCGTGAAAGGCCAAAGTGATTCAGTGCCGCGCTCAGTCATGTGCCCTGGCTTTCCGCTTTGTATTGATGAGGAGGGTGAAGGCAAATAGGTCAAAGTCTGCCGGGCTTTGTTTATGCAATCGCCACAGTCTAAAAGTGGAAACTTGTTTCCAAGTGATGCTTGGAATCGTGTGGCTTCGATGGCAAAGAAAAATCAGGTTTTCTGTCTCGCGTTAGTAATAGAAAAGGACAGCAAACTTACCCCCGATGAAGTAGCTGCCGCTTTCCCAGAGCTAAATGCCGAAGACCGCAAAAGGCTAAAGGGAGAAGCGAATGACATGCACAATTTCATGGTGCAACAATTCACAAGTTGTGCTCAGCGGTGGTTTCAGAGAAATGCATCAATTGCTGAAGCAATGGTCATCGAAGATGGCAGGGTGCTGACATATGACATTCCGTGGCCAGAATTTTCAATATTGAGAGAGTTT
>Ga0247832_1001054_pt1 | contig 51960 bp, 43 predicted proteins | sample LaCruzMarch2015__10_FD_192407 | JGI IMG/M metagenome (GOLD analysis project Ga0247832, IMG submission 192407) | Freshwater microbial communities from meromictic Lake La Cruz, Castile-La Mancha, Spain - LaCruzMarch2015_4m | ecosystem: Environmental > Aquatic > Freshwater > Lake | place: Spain... | reverse complement strand
TCCGTCAAGGGGGCGCAGAACGTCCTGGACCTCCGAACTTTCCTGCTGAGCAACCGATTTGACGACCTCTGGCTCGCCAGAGACCAGAAAGCCGCATGACCCCCGGTAACTTTGGCGTCGTGCGCCCGGCATCGCGTTCCTACGGGAAATGTCTTCGACACAACGTCGCGAGAGAGAGATACTCACGGAACGTGAAATCGCTGCCGCGTTTTGTTCCGAACTGGCCCATCGTGCTCCCTGCGATGTGGGGCGCATTCGCAGTGTGGGTTTACCTTTTACTCTGGGCGTCCTGTCGCGCTGGAGATGCTGGCACGGTCCATCCGATCTTCTACTTCGACAAGATCCTGCACTTCACATTCTTCGCCGGTGGCGCGATGGCCCTGGGAGCGTGTCTGCGGGGGAGCACTTCGCTCCACTGGTCTGTGATTTTCCTAGTCGTCATCATCACTCAGAGCGTGCTCGGAGTTTCTGACGAGATCAACCAGCTGAGGTTTTCCGGACGGAGTGGAGGAGATCCGTTTGACTGGCTTGCTGACTTGCTCGGCAGCGCGTTTGGGCTCATCATCCTGCGACAGTTTTTCTATGAGCGACCCCGAAGCCCGCACACGACGAATTCCGGAACTCCGGGCTGAGATTGAGCGGCATAGCCGACTTTATTATCAGGACGCCGCTCCGGAGATTTCGGACCGCGAGTTCGATGCGTTGTTGCGCGAGTTGGACGACTTGGAAAAAGCCGCGCCGGATCTTTTTTCGGCAAACTCCCCTACGGCCAAGGTGGGTGGCGCTCCGCTCGATACTTTTGTTTCGGCGCGCCACCTCGTTGCGATGCAGAGCTTGGACAATACGTATTCTGCGGGCGAGTTGAGCGACTTTCTTGTGCGGGTCCGGAAGCTGGCGGCCGGGAATGACGTGACATTTTCCGTCGAGCCGAAAGTCGACGGAGTGGCCATTTCGCTGGTTTACGAGAATGCCAGCCTTGTCCGCGCGATCACCCGCGGCGACGGCACGACCGGGGATGACGTCACGCAAAATATCCGCACGATCGCTGCGATCCCGCACCATTTGAGCGGCGCCGCACCATCTACGCTGGAGGTGAGGGGAGAAATTTATCTTCCGAAGGAACAATTTGCCCGGATCAATGCGGCGAGAGATGAAGACGGACTCCCGGCTTTTGCGAATCCCCGCAACGCCGCCGCCGGATCGCTCAAGCAACTCGATCCAGCCCTCGTCGCCGCGCGCGGGTTGGCGGGGATATTTTACGGGTTCGGAGCTTGGTCTGAGAATCCCCCGGCGTCCGGATCAGAAATGTTCGAGCGCTTTCGTCAATGGGGACTTCCCGTCTCGGAGAAAATCCTGATGGCCGAGGATGAGAGCTCTGTCCTAGCGGCCGTCGTGAGTCTGGGGGAGATCCGTCACAGCTTTGCCTACGAGACCGATGGGGCCGTGATCAAGGTGGATAGTATTGCCACACGAGCAGCCTTGGGCTCGACGTCGAAGGCTCCGCGGTGGGCGATCGCTTACAAATACGAACCCGAGCAAGCCGAGACGACGGTCCACGAGATCACAATCCAAGTCGGGCGCACTGGTGTCCTGACCCCGGTCGCGGAGTTGGAGCCCGTCTTTGTGTCCGGGAGCACGGTCTCCCGCGCCACGCTCCACAACGCAGAGGAGATTGCCCGAAAAGACATTCGGATTGGCGATACGGTCATCATTGAAAAAGCTGGCGAAGTGATCCCGGCCGTCGTCTCGGTCCGCAAGGACCTCCGAACCGGCAGAGAGTTGGTCTTTGCCATGCCCGGGCAATGTCCGGCCTGCGGTGGGGCAGTCGTGCAAGACGGAGTGGCATGGAAATGTCAGAGCGTCACCTGTCCGGCTCAGCTCCGGCGACGGATCGAGCACTTCGCGTCGCGCGGCGCAATGGACATCGAAGGCCTTGGAGAAGCTCTTGTTGCCCAGCTCGTCGAGGCCGGCCTGCTCGACGGCCTCCCGCAAATTTATTCCCTCCGCAGGGATGACCTTCTCGCCCTCGAGCGCATGGGCGAGAAGAGTGCAAACAACCTTCTCGGAGCCATCGACGGCAGCCGGACCCGCCCGCTCTGGCGGTTGCTCCACGGTCTGGGCATCCCGCATGTCGGGGTCAGTTCCGCCCGTGACCTCGCCGCCCGCTTTGGCACCATGGACACCCTTGCGCAAGCCGATATCCCAACCCTCCTCACGGTGCACGAGATCGGCGACATTATGGCCGCCGCGATCCATGCATGGTTCCGCGATCCTGCTGTGCTGGCGATGCTGGAGGCCCTCCGCTCCGCTGGCCTCCACTTTGGCGAAAACGACGAGCCGGCCGCGGTGGCAGGCGGGCCGCTTGTCGGCACCACTTGGGTTCTCACCGGCACGCTCTCGATGGCCCGCGAAGCGGCCGCCGAGTCGATCCGCGCCGGTGGCGGAAAAGTCACCGGCAGCGTGAGTAAAAAAACCACCCATGTTCTTGCTGGGACCGATGCCGGGAGCAAACTCGAGAAAGCCCGCGCGCTCGGGATCAAGATCTTGAGCGAGTCCGACTTTTCCGAACTGCTCGCGCAGCGATCCGGAGACGCCTAGCCAGCGGTCGACCGCAGCCGCCAGTTTAACCAAATCGTCGACACGCCCGCTGAGATAAACGACAGCGAGAGCGAAACTCCCAATATCCATCCGGTGGCTGACCCGTCCTTGTGTTCCCAAGCCACCCCGGCCGTTATCAGGAGAAATACTCCGGCCAAGAACGTGCCCAGCCACGCGATGAACGGGCGACTCGAGACCGCCACACCGATCCGCGCGAACCCAACGGCCGCCAAAACGAGAGCGAGCACACCGTTGCTCCGAACGAGCAAGAAGTGGTCGTTCGCCCAGATGAGCGCGCCGCCGCAGATCGAGAGCAGACCGAAGAACACTGTCGACAGAAACGTGCGCCATGCCTGCGACGAGAACGCATAGATGATATCGGAGACTCCGATTGCAAAAAGGAGGAGGGCCACGAAGCGGAGGTAGTGGTATCCCGTCGCCATGGGCGCTCCCAATCCCAGCACACCGACAACGACAGCGATCATGCCAAAATACCACGCCGCCGGAACAGTCGGCGCGACGACCTTGTAGAGCGGAGCGTAGGATTCCTGGCCGCTCGGCGGGGTGAGCTTCTCGGACTTTTCGATCGCTGCGGATTTCTCGCGGACACGGTTCGCCCAATCCTGACATTGGTTGCTGAAGACCGAGTAGTAGGCCCCATCCCGCACTTGCCCGAGAGCCTCGTAGGCGGCCCGGGCATTGTAACGTGGCGCAACAAACCAGTAACCCTGCGCCGTGATGTCTTCCGGCGTCCGCATGACCTTTCCTTTGTCAGCCTCGTGGAACCGCTTGCCATCTTCTCCGTAGCCGATTTCATCCACGACGCGCCCGTCCTTCATGAAAAAGAGATGCTCGTGTCTCAACTGCAGGCGGAGCAGGGCACCGAGGCGGTTGTTCACGAGCGGATAAAGCCATGACATTTTGTCGAGGTTGCGCTCGGCAAACTGTGCGTAGTCGGACTCCGCGGCTGCGGGTGAGACGGCGGCATCTACAGCTTCCATGGCCTGAGACTATTCCTTTCCGCAGCTCCGGGAATTCCTAATCTGGCATGAGGTCGAGGCCCTTGAGCGTATTCTCGTCGAACCGCCCGCTCTGGCGGAAGCCCGCACTTTTTTGCCATGCGCGAATCGCCGCCACGAGGGCCGAACTCGGCGATCCGTCTGCCGAGCCGTTGTAGTAACCGAGAAGCTTGAGATTCTGCTGGGCTTGCTTGACGACGGCGACCTGCATGACCGGACCGACCGAGATGTAGGGTCCGCCTTTGAAAATATCTGCAAGGGCGACGTAGGCGGCGACGGGTGCCGAGCCGGAAATTCCAAGGCGCTCGAGGGTTTGGCGATTGAGTTCTCCCGTGACCTTGAGGTTCTCCGCGATCTGAAACCGGCGGATCGCCGCGCTGGTCTGGCTTCCCATTTGGCCGTCGACCGTCCCGCCGTAGTAGCCGAGTTTTGCCAGGCGGGATTGCGTGGCTTGGATCGTCTCATCGGCAGATGCCGCGAACGGGAAGGCGAGAAGGACGGTGATCAGGAGAAGGACATGTCTCATGCTTGAGGGATAAACGTTTTCCGCCATTCCCGCAAGCCGCCGGTCGACGGACCCCGACCGCGCTACCCGTGAATGAGCAGGTGGATATTATCAGGCAGACTGCCGGCGACCTCGGAGGCCACGTCGCCGCGAAGCATATTCGTGAGGGCACCGCGGTGGGAGGCACCCAGAATCAAATAGTCCACCCCCAAGGTCGCGGCGGTGTCGACGATGAGGGAGGCGACGCTGGATGTTGAGGCGAAGACCGGCACGGTCGTGATGCCTCGGGTTCGCCCAATCTGAGTTGCCGTCGAGAGGATTGCGCTCGCGGCCGGGTCGTCCCGCCAGTTCGTCGCGCCGACAGATACGCCCGGGTAGAGGACCGCGACCTCCCGAACGTAGAGGACGTAAAGCGCCGCCTTCCGCAGCTCGGCTTCGTCAAAGGCAAATCCCAGCACGGGCGTCAGCCCCCGAATGCAGACCAGGATCTTCTGGGTGTCGGGCGCGGGCATTCGCAGAGTTTCCACGACTTCCGGACGAACCAAGTCGGCCATTTCACGCGTCACCGTCAACGTCCGCACGCCACTCAATCGTTGCGAGTAGGCCCAGAGGCCCATCCCCACGATGAGCACGCAAACGACGAAAAACAGGGCGTCGTGTTTCGTGTGGGCCAAGGTCATTTCCACGGCGACGAGAATCAAAAAAGTAAATCCCATCAGCACCCGTTCGCCCCAGTGCATCGGGAGATTGAGGTTGGTCACGCAGGACCCGAGATTGACACAAATCGCGCCGACGACGCCGATCGCGTAGAGGCCGGCCAAGGCGTCGAAGTTGTCGGTCAGAAGGAGAACGACGACCGGAAGCCCGACCGATATCGCCAGTGGGGCGAGCGGAACCCCGTGTTGGTTGAGCTTGGAGAATGTCCGCGGCATGTCGCCCTCGCGGGACATCATGAAGAGCAAACCGACCAAGGCCGCGATCGCCGTATTGACCGCGCTCAAGAGCAACATGGCAAAGACCAACCCGACGATGATGCCGAAGACGTGCCCGAAGGCCGCCCCGAAATTCATTGTGGCGTATTGCTCGCCAAGGAAGCGAAGCATGTCCTCTTTGCGCAGCACCATTTCCGGCGCGAGCGAAGGTGGGAGCGAGAGCATCGCCCAGCCGAGGAGGGCTGTGCCCACGCTGACCTCGAGGGCGACCGGGATGATCGCCTTGGCACTCGTCCACCCGATCTTTGGATGTCCGATCACCGAGCCCTTGTCGGGCTTCAGTGTGCCAGTCAGATTCGCAATCGCCTCGACGCCGCTGAGCGCGAGAATCACTGCAACAAACGCGGTCCAAGTTTTTCCAAAATCCTCATGCAATGGAACGAGGTTTTGGGTCGTCAGGTGGGGCACGCTGAGGAGGATGATGGAGATGACGACGAATACCGTCGGCAAGGCCAGCCCGACGGCAAAACTCCCACTATGCCGCGGCCCGAAGACGTTGAGCACACCGACAAAAATGATCGCACCAATCGTGCAGACCATCACGTGTTCCTGAGGGACACCGAGGTAGCTCAGAGCCGCCCATCCGCTCAGCGCAGCGGTGACCGTCAGGTCGGCTACGAGAAGAAGTGCACCGACGACCGCGAGCAACTTGCCATGCGCGCTCGCAGCAGAGTAGACGCCGCCTCCGTCCGGGAAACACCGGCAAACAACGAGATAATTCAGGCCAACCAGCGCGGTCAGAGCGCAGACGGCGATGATGATCGGCAGCGAAGCAAATCCGGTCGCGGCGAACGCCAATCCAATGACGTAGGCTTTGCTGGTGCCCCAGTCTCCATACAGCAGGGCTGAGGCCCGCTGCCAGTCAAGATTCCGCGGGCGCTGGATCGATACGTTTTCCAAAGCTAAGTGGCCGCATTCTCCCTGTTGCGGGCTTCGGGTCAATTCAAATCCCGGGCCTCTGTAACCTTCGGATAGCGACTGAAGAGATCGAGGGTCGCATCGCGGGCGACGGAGTGATCGACGATCGGAGCCGGATAGGCCTTCGCGAGCGATTGCCCGTCCACCGGCGGCTCGCAAAGCCTCGCCGCGGGAACATCGTGCAGCTCGGGAACCCACTTTTTGATGTATTTTCCCTCGGGATCGTAGCGCTTGGTCTGCGTCCAGGGGTTCTGAATCCGAAAATACGGCGCGGCATCGGCACCCGTCCCTGCGCTCCATTGCCAGCCGCCGTTATTGCTGGCGATCTCGCCATCGACGAGGGTTTGCATGAACCATTGCTCGCCGAGCCGCCAGTCGAGGTGAAGGTCTTTGGTCAGGAACATCGCGGTGATCATGCGACCGCGATTGTGCATGAACCCTGTCTGCGCCAGCTCGCGCATGGCGGCGTCGACGATAGGGAATCCGGTCTCTCCCCGGCACCACCGGGGGAAGTCCAATTTATTTCCCGGCCAGTGCATTCCACGGAATCGCGCCTGAAACTCGTTGTCGAGGACATCGGGGAAACACCACAGAACCTGCATGTAAAACTCCCGCCAGATCAGTTCGGCGACAAACTTCCGGGCACTTTCGCGGCCAGCCGCTGGCAAGGCTTCCTCCGCAGCGAGGCAAAGCTGGTGGAGTTCGCGGATCGACAGGAGTCCGAACCTCAGGTCTTGAGACAGTCGCGACGTGGAGTCCCCGCCCGGCAGATCCCGCCCGGTGCCGTAGGCCGCAATGCCGTCCGACACAAACTTTCGCATCCGGGCCCGCGCCGCGCGCTCGCCGGGCTCGACGATTCCGCTCGCTCCGGCTGGGAGTGACCATGTGGCGGGCGTGGGAAGATCGAGCGACGAGATCCCGGCAGGAGTCCGAAGCGAGCGAAGGGCTGGCTGGATCGATGGCTTCGGGAGCTTCTGCCACGCTCTCGAATACGGCGTGAAGACGCGAAAGGAATCGCCCGCACCCGTGAGAACCTCGCGTCCCTCATGAATACAAATATCCTTGGAGGAATGGGCTTCGATCCCGATCCGGCGGGCCATCTCGATCACCCGTGATTCGGTCTCACGTCCGAAGGGATCCACATCGCGGTTAAAAAAAATCGCACCGGCTTTTGTCTCGATGGCGAGGCGCTCGAGTTCCTCGACAGCATCGCCCTGACGGACGATCAATCGCCCGCCAATCGTCGTCAGATTTCCCGAGAGGGCCGCAAGGCATCCGCAGAGGAATTCCTGCCGGTTCGGTCCCGTCCAGCGATGATTCAAACGCCAGTCGCTGAGAATATAGACGGGAGTGACCGCCTCGGATTTCTCCGCGGCAGCTGAGAGAGCCGTGTTGTCCGTGATGCGGAGATCGCGGCGAAACCAGTGGATGACATTTTTCATTCGGAGAGGATACGCCTGTGGTAACACCGCACGGCGCACTCGGCGAGAGTTTCACTTTGGCTGCGTTCCCGGAAATCGACAAAAGACGTTGACAAATCCCGCCGGTCCCCTGATGCTCCTCCCGTTGCTTGACTCTCTCGCCCGCAAATTCTGTGGGCCCTTCGTCGAAACTTGGAGGTCAGCGCAAGACCCTATTTTCCGGATGGCGGCAGATTGCCCCGAGTCCGGAGTCACTTTATCCCGATAAGATTATTCCATGACCGGCCAAAACAAAATGGTCGACGGTGAGGTAGTTGAAGCGCGCGTGGGATGCCAAGCGCGGCGAGCTCCACGCCAGACATTCTGACCGAGGTTCCCCGATAGATTGGATGGGACCACCAGACACATCACAAATTTTTTACCATGACCGAAGAACCCACCCCGCCGACCAACGCGTCGGATTCCACCGAAGCTGAAATCGCACCCGCCACGGCCCGCCCGCGGCGCCAGCGACCCCCGCGCGGGCCGCGTCGTCGCCTCGCGCCAGATAGCCCTGCGCCGGAAGCACCTGTGGATGAGGCCATTGCTGTTGCCGCCGAACCCTCGCAGCCGATTGACGCCGAGGCGCCAGCGCCTTCAACAAACGGCGAGGTCGCACAGCCAGTTGTCCCTCCCGCCCCACCGCAGCCAGCGGTTTATGCCGAGGGGATCGTGGAAGTTTCCGGCAAGGGATTCGGATTTCTTCGCGAGTCCAAGCGCAATTACGTGCAGTCGAATAATGATATCTTCGTCACCCCGGAAGTGGTGCGCAAGTATGGGCTCCGCGATGGGATGTGGATCCGCGGCGAGACCCGCCGGGGCAATCGCGGGCCGCAGCTTTTCCGCCTCACCGAGATCGAGGGCGAGGATCCGGACTCGATTCCGCCGATGCCGGTCTTTGAGGAATTAACCACGATCAACCCGAACAAGCGCATCCGCCTCGAGACCGTGCCGGAGCGCTATACCACGCGGATCATGGATCTCATGACCCCCGTCGGCAAGGGCCAGCGCGGCCTCATTGTGGCACCGCCGCGCACGGGTAAGACAACCCTCCTCCAGCACATTGCCGATGCGGTGGTGAAGAACCATCCGGAGATGAAATTGATCATCCTCCTCGTCGACGAGCGCCCCGAAGAAGTGACGGAAATCCGTCGCACCGTGCCCACGGCGGAGTTGATGGCCAGCTCGAACGACAGCGACATCAAGACCCACACGCGCATCTCGCAGCTCGCAATCGAGCGGGCGAAGCGACTGGTCGAGATGGGCAAGGATGTCTTTGTTCTCATGGATTCGCTCACCCGCATCGGCCGCGCGTTTAACAACGCCCAAGGGGGCGGGGGACGCACGATGTCGGGAGGTGTCGATGCGCGAGCCCTCGAGATTCCGCGCAAGCTTTTTGCTGCAGCACGGAATACCGAAGAGGCTGGATCGCTCACGATCATGGCGACCGCACTCATCGAAACGAACAGCCGGATGGACGAATTGATTTTCCAAGAGTTCAAGGGAACCGGGAATATGGAACTCGTGCTCGACCGCAAGATCAGCGACCAGCGGATCTATCCGGCCGTCGACATCTTTCTTTCCGGCACCCGCCGCGAAGAGCTTTTGCTGTCCGAGGAAGATCTCCAGAAGATCAATGTCATCCGTCGCGGCCTCGCCGGCCACAAGCCCATCGAGGCCATCGAGCGCCTGCTTTTCTTCATCCGAAAATACCCGACCAATGCCGAGATGATGAAGGGTCTCCCGGGCTAGGGCCTTGCGGGCTCGCGGAGAAATTCGCGTTTGCGGATCCAGTAGAAGATGACGGGTGTCACAACAAGGATGTGCACCAAGCTGCTGAGCATTCCTCCGATCACCGGGGTGGCGATCGGTTTCATCACTTCGGCACCGGCCTGAGTGCTCCACATGATCGGGAGAAGGCTGGCGACGACGGTGGCGACGGTCATGACTTTCGGACGGAGGCGGAGCATCGCTCCGTCGATCACAGCGGACCGCAGGTCGTCCAAGGAAAATTTATCTCCGCAGGTGGCGAGGCGCGATTTGACGGCCTCTTCGAGGTAAACGACCATCACAACGCCCGTCTGGATCGCCGTTCCGAAGAGCGCGATGTAGCCGATCCACACCGCAACACTGAACGGATAGCCAAGGATCCACTGGAGGAAAATCCCGCCAGTCAGTGCGAAGGGAACGGCCAGCAGGACATGCGCGGCCTCGGTCGCGGAGTGAAAGACGACGTAAAGTAAAATAAAGATGATCGCGAGCACGAGCGGCAGGATCACCGAGAGTGTGCGCTGTGCGCGGATCTGGCTTTCGAACTGCCCGCTCCATCGCAGGGTGACGCCCGGCGGGAGCTGAACCTCGTGTTCGATGCGCTCGCGGACTTCCTTGACGAATCCTCCCAGATCCCGGTCCTTCACGTTCGATTGGACGAACACGCGGAGGAGCCCATCCTCGCTGGCAATCTCGGAGGGTCCGCTCGTGCGGCGGACAGTCGCGACTTGCGCGAGGGGAATGCTCATGCCTTCGCCTGTGGGAATCAAGATCGAGCCGATCTGTTCGATATCATTGCGCGACGAGCGTTCGAGACGGACTTGAATCGGGATCCGCTGTCGACCCTCGATCGTCACCGCGGCGTTGACGCCGCCGAGCCCGGCTTCGACAACATCCATGAGGTCGCGGACGCTCAAGCCATAGCGGGCCAGTGCTTGGCGATCGGGAAGGATTTCTACGTAAGGCTTGCCCAGAGTCCTCGAGGCCGCCACTCCGACCGCGCCGGGAATGCCGCGCACGATTTTTTCGATTTCAAAGGCGATCCCCTGAATCTCATCAAGATCGTCGCCGAGAATCTTGATTCCGAGCTGGGCCCGGATGCCGGTGCTGAGCATGAGAATCCGGTTTTCGATCGGCTGAAGAAATCCCGGAACGTAGCCCGGAATCGCGCTCAACTTCTCGCTGAGTTCGGCAACAATTTTTTCCGTGGTCATGCCCGGACGCCATTGCGCTGGCGGTTTGAGCATGATCGTTGTCTCGATCATTTCAATTGGGGCCGGATCGGTCGCGGTATCCGCGCGGCCGGATTTCCCAGCCGCCGATGCGACCTCCGGGAGGGATTTGATGATGCGGTCCTGCCAGCTCATGATGTCCTGAATGCTGCTGAGTGATGTGCTCGGAAGGAGGACGGGCATGAACAGCAGGCTGCCCTCGTTGAGCGGGGGCATGAACTCGCTGCCGAGGCCGGAAGGGAGGAACTTTTCCAACGGGGGGATTGCGGAAACGATGGCCGAATGAATCGGGCGAGGCAGTCCGAAGGCGAGGAGGCAGACGCAGGCGAGGAGAACGCCGGCGGCTGCAAGGACAGAGCGTCCATGACCGAGGGCCCAGAGAAGCGCCGGACGGTAGGCGTTCATAAGCCGCCGCATGACAAAGTTCTCCCGTTCCGAGTGGAATGGTCCGCGAACGAGCCATGTGCAGAGAACGGGCACCAACGTCACGCCGAGCAACGTCGCGCCGATCATCGCGAACGTTTTCGCGTAGGCAAGGGGATGGAAGAGCTTTCCCTCCTGTCCCGTCAACACGAACACGGGGAGGAACGCGAGAATGATGATCGCCATCGCGAGAAAAATCGGGCGCCCCACTTGGTGGGCGGCGGTGCGTGTGGCGCCAAGGGTCTCCACCGGGGTCAGTCTGCGACCGAGTCGCTTCTCCTCGGCTTCGCAGTGGCGGATGACATTCTCGGTCATGACGATGCCCGCATCGACGAGCACACCGATGGCAATGGCAATGCCCGAGAGCGACATGATATTCGAAGTCACGCCCATCTGCTTCATCAGGATGAACGAGATCAATATCGAGACGGGCAACGGGATCGTCACGATGAGGATGCTCCGGAAGTGCCAGAGAAAAATAATGTGGGCAAGTGTCACGAGAATCATCTCCTCGATGAGGGCGTGACGCAGCGTGGAGATCGTTCGTTCGATCAGGCTGCTCCGGTCGTAGAACGGCTTGATTTGCACGCCGGGCGGGAGGCTCTTCGAGATCTCGGAGATTTTTTCCTTCACGCGTCGGATCACCTCCATCGCATTCTCCCCAGTGCGCATCACGACGATCCCGCCGACAACCTCGCGTCCGTCCACATCGAGTGCGCCGCGCCGGAAGTCGCCGCCGAGCGAGATCTCAGCAATATCTTCGAGATAGATCGGTGCTCCGTCGGACTGTCGCAAGGCGATGCGGCGGAGGTCATCGAGCGAGGTCACAAGGCCGACCCCGCGCAGGACGAATTCCATGCCATTCTCTTCGATCACCTTTCCGCCGACGTTGAGGTTGTTGTCGGACAGCGCGTCCATCACCTCGCGGAGCGAGATGCCAGCGACGCGCATTTTTCCGGGCGAGACGGCAACTTGGTATTGGCGGACGAATCCCCCGATGCCGGCCACCTCGGCCACGCCTTCGACGGCGGCGAGTTGGTAGCGGACAAAGTAATCTTGGAGTGTGCGGAGCGATCCGGCGTCCTGCCCCGCATCCGGTGCGACGTCGAAATAGTATTGATAAACCCACCCGAGCCCAGTCGCGTCCGGTCCGAGCTGCGGCGTGACCCCGGCCGGCAGCACCCCTTGAAGGTAACCCAGCCGCTCCAGCACGCGGGTGCGGGCGAAATAGTTATCGACGGAGTCATTGAAAACAACGGTGAGAAGCGAAAATCCAAACATCGAGAGGGCGCGCACCTCATGGACGCCGGCGAGGCCCTGGAGATTTGTCGAGAGCGGATAAGTGACCTGATCCTCAACTTCGTTCGGGCTGCGTCCAGGCCAGTCGGCGAAGACGATGACTTGATTCTCGCTCAGGTCGGGGATGGCATCGACTGGTGTGTTTTTTATCGCCCAGATCCCGGTCGCCACAACAAGCAATGTCGCGCAGGCGACGAGAAAGCGATTCCGGAGCGCCCAGTCGATGAGCCAGACGATCACACCGCTGGGTCGGTCGCTCACTCCACGCCTCCGTTTTTCAACTGCACTTCGGCATCCAGCAAGAGGTTCCCTGAGATGACCACGTTCTCGCCCTCGGTGAGGCCGTCGACGATAACCGCGCGATCTCCGATGATTGCCCCGGCCTTGACCGGGCGCGAATCGAACTCGCTCGGTGCATTCTCCACGAAGACAATCTCCCGTCGCCCATCTCGCAGCAGCGCGGACCGAGGAACAGAGAGGGCCGCAGGCGTTGTCACGTCGATCACGGCTTCGGCAAATGCTCGGTGCGGCAACTGACGCTCGAGGCCGCCGGGTTGGTCGCTCAGGGGGTTGGCGACTTCGATGCGAACTTTCGCGCTCCGGCTGATCGCGTCAAACGTCGGATCGATAAACGTGACCACGCCCTCGAACGTGCGACCGGGCGCAACCGGGCTGGTGACAGTCGCCTTTTGGCCGATCTGGATTCCGGCGATATCGCGCTCGTAGACCTCCGCCTTGAACCACATCTTTGCGAGATTACCGGTCTCAAAAAGCCGCTCGCCGTTTTTGACATACTGGCCCTGCCATGCGTTGCGGACGAGGACGGTTCCATCCGTCGGAGCAAGGACGTCGACCGTGTAGACATCCCGTGGAGCGGATCCAATCGCATCGACTTGAGCCGGAGCGAGGCCGTATTGGATGAGGCGGTGGCGGGAGTTCACTGCCACGGGATCGTTTTTCCCGCGCTGGATGGCCGCCTGATACTCGCGGACGACATAGAGAAGCTCAGGACTGTAAACGGCAGCAAGCGGCTCGCCGGCAACCACACGCTGACCGACTTGCTGGACGTAGACTTTCTCGATTCGGCCTTCGTAAAAAGCGGCGACAACGCGGTGGAATGTGTCGTCGTCTTCCAAAATCCCGCTCACGCGGATCTGTCCTTGCAGTGGCTCGCGCTTCACGGGCTCGGTCGCCACGCCGAGCAATTGGCGGGAGGCATCGCTGAGCGACATCGTTGTTTTTTCAAGCGAGGCCGCTTCGCTCTTGTCGTAGACCGGAACCAATTTCATCCCGCAGATGGTGCAGGCTCCGGGTTTGTCGGACGTGATCCACGGGTGCATCGGGCTCTGGTAGAACATCGGTGTCCGTTCCGGCGGTCGTCCGCAGGCCGTCAGAAAGAGGCACAGGACGACGGTGCCCCAGGCAGGGAGTAAAAAAGTTTTCATGAAATGACGGGTTGCCGCGCGGAAGGGTGAACCCTCCGCGCGGCGGTTTGCGTCAGTTCCCGGGCTTTTGGGCCGTGGTCAGTTTCGCTAGATACTTAGCGGGATCTTTGTCGAACTTTGCCTTGCAGCGGTCGCAGCAAAGTTGGACCTCTGTGTTTTCATGTTTGAAAACATAGGGAGTTCCCATTTCGCCAAGTTTCTCGCCGGAGACGACGCAGGTCGTGACCGGGTATGTGCCCGCGACGGCGGAAGCCGCTGCGGTGATGAGGATCGATAGAATAAGTTTTTTCATGAGTGTGTTTGTATAAATTTTTGACTGATTGGTGCCGGAAGTCCGGCACGGTGAGAGAAGCGGCGGGAAGGCCGCGGGATCAGGATACAAACACGGGCGGAGCCAAAGAATTCAGGCTCGAACCCAAAACGAACTCGACGAAAATGTTGCCGGGAGGCGACATCCCCGACCAACGTTTGATGAACGGAATCGAGAGGACCGGGGTCCCTGCAACATCGGGAGGAAGCGCTGTCGTAGCCAGCGCGACAAGATCTACAGTAACAGTCGCTCCGGAGGGCACTGGCGCGGCCATGTGACCGCAGCACTCATTGCATTCTTTGTGCGTTGGAGCCTGAGTGTCGTCGCAGCACATGTGGCCGGACGGGGATGAGGACAGAGCGAAGAGATTGCAATGGTTCGCTGCGAGGAGCCACGCCACGGAGAGGATTGCCAGAATAGGCAGTCTCGATCTCTTAGACAGGCATCTCATGTTTAAACTCCTCACACAGGGTGCGGAAAATGCAAGCGATACTTGGCCTAGCCGACATGGTGCTCTGTCAGAAGGGGGACGTTTGCGGAAGCGTAAAGTGGCCCGAAAGCGATTCTGCCGATTTCCTCGACTGGCGGCTCGACAAAGCGACCTCACTCGCATTTGTTCGGACAGCCAGCCATGAGCCAATCCAGACACACGCTTCGTTTCCGCCAGATCCATCTCGATTTCCACACGTCGCCAAACATTCCGGGGATCGGGAAAAATTTCGACAAGATCCAATGGGTAGACACGCTGCAAGCGGCGGCGGTGGACTCGGTGACTTTGTTTTCCAAGTGCCACCACGGGTGGAGCTACCACCCGACCTCGGTGGGAAAAGTCCATCCCGGGCTCGACTTCGATCTTCTCCGCGCACAGTTCGATGCAACGAAGGAAGCGGGGATCAACGCGCCGGTTTACCTCTCCGCAGGCGTGGATAATCTCGCCTCCCACAACCATCCGGAGTGGCGTGAAGTCAACAAGGACGGGACCTATAGCGGTTGGTCGCAGGGAACGCTGCAGGCCGGCTTTCACACCATGGATTTCCATAGTCCCTATCTCGACTATCTCTGCGAGCAGATCCGGGAGGCCGTCCGGCTTTTTCCCGACTGCGATGGGATTTTTCTCGATATCATTTCGCAGAACCAATCGTGCACCCGTTGGAGCCTCGAGTTCATGCTGGCCAACGGGCTCAATCCCGAACTGGAGAGTGACAGGAAGGAGTCCGCGCGCTTGGCACTGGAAAAGTATTACCAGCGCACCACCGAGGCGGCCAAATCACTGCGGGCGGACATGCCGATTCTGCACAACGCCGGGCATATCCCGCGCGGGCGTCACGATATTTTTCCCTATTTCAGCCACCTCGAACTCGAATCTTTGCCGACCGGTGGGTGGGGCTATGACCATTTTCCGATGTCGGCAAAGTATGCCTGCAATCTACCGCTGGACTTTCTTGGGATGACCGGGAAATTTCATACGACGTGGGGAGAATTCGGTGGCTACAAACACCCGAACGCCCTGCGCTATGAGTGCGCTGCGATGCTGGCGTTTGGAGCCAAGTGCAGCGTTGGCGACCAACTGCATCCGAATGGAACGCTGGACTCCTCAACCTATGAAATCATTGGCGAGGCGTATCGTGAGGTTCGCGACAAGGAAGCGTGGTGCCTTGATGCGGAGCAGGTTTTTGACATTGGCGTCCTGTCCAGCGAGGCCGAAAGCGGGACCCATCGCGATGCACCATCCGACGAGGGCGCGTGCCGTGTGCTTTTGGAGAGCCATTTCCTGTTTGGGCTTATCGACCGCACGATGGATTTTGATCGCTACAAGGCGTTGGTCTTGCCTGATGACATTCGGATCGATCCGACCCTGAAGGAAAAACTCGATGCCTACCTCGCGCAGGGCGGCTCCCTGATCCTTTCCGGCGAAAGCGGCCTCTGGAAAGACCGTGCGGAATTTGCCTTCGATCTCGGTGCCGAATATCAAGGACTGAGCCCGTGCTATCCGCCCGACAGCGAGTCGAACCGGGGTCACGATTACCTCCTCCCGGTCCCGGATCTCCGCGCGCCATTTGTCGATCGGCCGCAAATTATGTATGAGCGCTCGCACCGGATCGTCGTGAACGAGGGCACTTCCCTTGGGCAGATTTTCGATCCGTATTTTAATCGCACGTGGGAGCATTTCTGCAGCCATCAGCACACGCCGAACCGCGAGGATCCGTCTGGGTTTGATTGCGGCGTCCAGCACGGAGCGGTACTTTATTTCAGCCACCCGGTTTTCCGGCACTACCGCGCTTATGGGGCGGTCGCCTATCGGGAGTTTATCGTGCGATCGATCCGCCGATTTCTCGGCGAGAAGATCACGCTCTCGACCAACCTTCCATCGACCGCGCGGGTTTCCCTCACGCGTCAGCCCGTCCAGAATCGGCACATCCTCCATGTCCTCTATGCCCCGACGATCAGCCGGGGCGGAGTGATGCAACTCTCCGGCGGAAATGCCTCTGGGGGAAAATCCGTTGAGGTGATCGAAGATCTTCCACCCTTGCACGATATCGAGGTGAGCCTCCGACTGCCCCTGTCGTCGGCGCGACTCGTGCCCGATGGAGGTGAGGTGACTGTCGGAAAAAATCCTGACGGCCTATCGGTTCGTCTTCCGGAGTTTTCCTGCCACCAGATGGTTGAACTCGCGGGCTAAGGCATCCGGATGGCTGCGGGTCGCTGGCGACGAAGAGGTTTCTTCCCGCTTGCATCGCGCAAAATCCGGCCTATGTCCTTTGCCGGAATGCGTTTGATCTATGGGTGAAGAAGACTTGAATCGCTTGAGGGGAGAGCCTGCCGTCGCGGCGTGGCGACTCGCATTGGCTGGCTGGGTGGAGTCCGCAAGGGTGCAGCATTTTATTGTCGCCGTGATCCTCGTGAATGCGGTCGTTCTCGGCATGGAGACAAACGCGGCCCTGATGTCGTCTTGGGGAACGGTTCTCGTGATTGTGGACAAGCTCTGCCTCGGCGTTTTTATTTTTGAAATCGCGGCCAAGCTTCTGGCTTATCGCGGAAGCTTTTTCCGGAGCGGGTGGAATATTTTTGACTTTTTGGTTGTCGGAATCGCTCTGGTTCCCGGGGCCGGTCCCTGGGCGGTCCTTCGTTCCCTTCGCGTCCTGCGAGTGCTGCGTCTCCTGACCGTTGTGCCGTCGCTCCGCAAGGTCGTGGCAGCCTTCTTGCACTCGATCCCGGGCCTGGGCGGCGTGGTGCTGGTGATGGCGATCTTCCTCTACACGTCGGCCGTTCTTGCCACGAACCTTTTTGGCGTCGATTACCCGCAGTGGTTCGGGGGCATCGGGCGAAGTCTTTTTTCGCTGTTTCAGATACTCACTCTGGAAGGCTGGGCGGACATGGCCCGCGAGATCATGGAAAAGTTTCCGTGGGCGCCGGCATTTTTTATCCCGTTCATCATGATCGCCACATTCACTGTCCTGAACCTCTTCATCGGCATCATTGTTTCAACCATGCAGGAATTGGCGATGGCTCCGGATCAATCTGACACGCGGCCTGAGAGCGAAATTCTCAGTCGGGTCGAGGCGGACATCCGTGAATTGCGCGGAAGGCTGGCAGATCGAAGGTAGCTTGTCTGTCAAGAACGGGCCGGGCCACAGCGCAGGGTGTGGACGGTAATCTCGGGCGGGCAATTCAGCCTCGCCGCGACCCCGCAACCTCCGGTGCCGGGCGATGTATAGCCTTGCAGCGATCCATGCGCCCAGCGGCCTTTCACAAACCGGGAAGGCAGGCGGCAAGGGAGGACGACAGGAAATCCGCCGGGCAGGCAGAGCTGGCCGCCATGGGTGTGCCCGCTGAGTTGGAGATCGAAGGAATCAACCGCTGCCTCAGCGTAAACTTCCGGACTGTGCGCAAGGAGAATGGTGCACTCACCGCGGGGAATCGCGGCGCGGACGGAGTTGAGGTCGTGGGTTTTGTAGAAATGCGGGTCATCGATTCCAGCAATCCAAAGACGCTCTCCGCCGCGTTCGATCGCTGCGACTTCGTTGAGCAGGATGGGCAAGCCGCATTGCTCGAGAGAGGGGACCATTTCGAGAAAATCGTGATTCCCCAAAATCCCCCAACGCATGGGGGAGAAAGCCGTCGCGATGTGAGCCGTGGCCCGAATGCACGGCGCATAGTCGCCGCTCGTCTTGTTGCGAAAGTCGCCCGTGACAACGACAGCATCGTGTGGAACGACCGCGACACGGCTTCGAACGATCTCCGCAAGATCCTCATCGAGGTCGGCGTGAAGGTCGGTAAGTTGCAGGAGACGGAATCCGTCGAAGGCCTGCGGGAGGCGCGGGAGGTGCCAAGTCTGTTCGACTGTTCGCACGTCCAAAAAGCTTCGCCGCGCCACACCAGCCAAGCCGCAGAGTCGGAGGGAGATCGATACAAGAGTATCGAGCGGCATATATCTCTCGAGGCGCATGACGCCCTCGCCTTGGTGAAGAAGGTGGGCCGTCTTTCCTGCCTGCTTGAGCAACCGGACCGCCATCAAGTCACGTCCGAGACGCTTCTCAAGCTTGGGGTAGTCAGAGTTCTCCATCGCAGTGGCGCGGAAATTTCACGTCGGGACGAAATCGTCGTCCGCCAGAAAAATCAGGGATTCGGGTTTTGGACCGGTTCTAATCCGAACACCGGATTCCGGATTGGTCTAAAAGCGGGATCTTCCCCGTCCATGCTCCAGAAGACTTCCTCAACCCGCCTCCACTTGGTGGATTTTTCCGCATAGAGCGTCTGGGCCTTCAGTTTGGCCCGCACCTCTTTGCGAAGCTCAAAAGAGGATGTCGACGGAGACGAGTCGAGCTGGAGGGTGCGAATCCGGATGTTGTTTTGGTCAAGGAGTTGGACCTGGCAAAAAACATGGGCTCCGGTCGGAATGTCTCCGCGGGTCTCGAGCGCCTTCAGTGTCACAAACAAAGTATCCCCCACCCGCGACGTCCATCCCTCAAAATCATATTTCTTCACATCCCGCGGGCCTTTCCCCGCGATCGCCGCCTTGACAAAATACCGGCTCTCGGTGACCGGCGTGACCATGATGCGGGACACCTTTCCCTTCTCGTCGGTATGCTCCCAAACCCCGAGCAGCCAAGTATTCAGATTCTTTGAGGATTCGCTGGTGAGCGGATTATCGAAGTAGCACCCCCCTAGCAAGACGACGGCGAAGGCGGCACTGAACAGGCGGACGAAGGCTCTCATGCCCTGCCTATATCCAAGTTCCGTCTTGAATGACACTGTTTTTCGGCACCACGACGATCCCGTCGCGGATATAGTAACCATCGCCATCAACGTCGTGGGACTTTCCTTCCGGCGTAATCACGACGTGATCTCCGATCCGGGCATTTTTGTCGATGATCGCCCCATTGATTACGCAATCCCGGCCCACGCCGATGGCTGGCAGTCCCGCCGGAAGGTTGCGCACCTCCGACTCGTAGACGTCCGCTCCCATCATTATGGTATTCTTCAGCGTCGAGCCGGATTGGACGACGCTCCGAATTCCCAGCACGCAGCGCTCGAGCTTTGCCGATCCGATGATGCAGCCGTCGGAGATCATCGCCCGCTCGATGGTGGCGGATGTGATGACGCTCGCAGGGAGGAAGCGGGGATGGGTAAAAATCGTCGAGCCAGGCTCGTAGAAACTATACTGGGGGTGCGGGTCGGCGAGGTTGAGGTTCGCCTCGAAAAATGCACGAATCGTCCCGATGTCTTCCCAGTATCCCTGAAAAATAAATGCCAGCACCTGATACTGGCTGATCGCCCCCGGGATCACGTTCTTCCCGAAGTCCACCAGATCGTTGTCGAGGCAGGCTTCGAGGACCTCTCGGTTGAAAATGTAGATACCCATCGACGCTTGGTAGAGATCGACCTCGGGCGGTTGGCCAATTTTTTTGAGCAGGTCGGGAGGGATCCGCAGACCATCGAGGACGGACTCGGATTTCGGCTTTTCGACGAACTCCCGGATCCGCAGGTCATCATCCGTAACCATGATTCCAAAGTCCTTCGCGGCCAATCGCTCGACCGGGATCGTGGCCATCGTGATATCGGCCTTCGTCTCGACATGCTGGCGGAGCATATCGCGGTAATCCATGCGATAGAGTTGGTCGCCGCTAAGGATCACAAAATATTCGTAGGGCTGCTCAAGAAAATAACGGAGGTTTTGGCGGACGGCATCGGCGGTTCCTTGATACCAGTGCGAGCCCTCCGGCGTTTGCTGGGCAGCGAGGATCTCGACGAAGCTTGGCGTAAAATCGTCAAACTTGTAGCTCGCGTTAATGTGGCGGTGGAGCGACGTGCTGTTGAACTGCGTGAGAATGTAAATCCCCCTCAAGCCAGAGTTGAGGCAATTGCTAATCGGAATATCAACCAGGCGATACTTCCCGCCGAGCGGCACCGCGGGCTTGGCGCGTTCTTTTGTGAGCGGAAAAAGCCGGGTCCCGGCACCACCTCCCATGATGATTGCGAGGGTCCGGGATGTCGGGAGAGAAGTGGCAGGGAGGCTCATACCAGATATGTATCTTGCCCGACCGGCAACGAATTGTCACGATTCAAAAAGTATGTGTGGAATTGTTGCTTACATTGGATCTGCCGACGCGCTCCCGGTCCTCATGGACGGGCTCCGTCGCTTGGAATACCGCGGTTACGATTCGGCTGGCGTTGCCATTTTTGATAACGGTGCGATCGAGGTCCGGAAATCCGTCGGACGAATCGCCCAACTCGCGCAGGTCATCGAAGAGTCGCCCGTGAATGGCCGGGCCGGCATTAGCCACACCCGATGGGCGACCCATGGCGGCGTGACCCATGAAAATGCCCACCCTCACGCAGACCGCTCCGGCCGCCTCGCTCTCGTTCACAACGGGGTGATCGAGAACTACCAATCCCTCCGCGATCAACTCATCGAGCGCGGCCATGTCTTCCGTTCCCAGACCGATACCGAGGTTCTCGCGCATCTCGTGGGGGATGCCTTTGATCATGCCGCATCGCGTGGGCGTGGTGCTCTGGTCGACGCGGTCCGGCATGCCCTGCGCCAAGTCATTGGGACTTACGGGATCGCTGTGCTCCACGCCGACATTCCCGGTTTGATTGTGGGGGCCCGGCGCGGGAGTCCGCTTGTGCTCGGCATCGGCGAGGGGGCGCATTTCCTCGCGAGCGACGTGAGCGCGATCGTCGCCCATACGCGCGATGTTGTTTATCTGAACGACTACGAGATCGTGGCGATCGAGGACGAAAAGTTTGAGATCTCGACCGTGAGCGGATCCGGCGCGGACTTTGAGATCAGCAAAGTCGAGTTCAGTGCTGAAGCCGTCGACAAGGGCACGTTCCCGCACTACATGCTCAAGGAGATCTACGAGCAGCCGAATTCCGTGCGAGACGCGATGCGGGGAAGGTTTTCCTCCGAGGAAGCCACTGCGATCCTTGGCGGACTCAATATGTCAAACTCCGAACTCCGCGCGGTCGACCGGATCGTGCTGATCGGGTGCGGAACAGCCTTCCATGCCGCGCTGGCCGGCGAGTATTTGATCGAGTCCATCGCGCACATTCCGGTCGAGTGTGAGGTCGCCAGCGAGTTCCGTTACCGCAATCTCCCGCTGGATCGCGACACCTTGATCTTTGTCATCAGCCAGAGCGGTGAAACAGCCGATACCCTTGCGGCCCTGAGAGAGAGCCGCCGGAAGGGACACCGCACACTGGGGATTTGCAACAATGTCGCCAGCACGATCGCCCGTGAAAGCGACGGCGGTGTCTACATGCATGCCGGCCCAGAGATCGGGGTGGCGGCGACGAAATCGTTCACCTCGCAACTGACGATCCTGATGTTGCTCGGCCTTCTCCTCGGGCGGATCCGGCATCTCTCCCATGCCGAAGGGCGCACGATGATCGCGGAAATGGAAAGGCTTCCGGAATTGATCGCGCGGACCCTCGAGCTCGACGCCCAGATTGCAGGGATCGCAGGAAAGTATGCGCAGTCCAAAAATTTCCTCTTCATGGGCCGACAGGCGAACTACCCGATCGCGCTCGAGGGAGCCCTCAAGCTCAAAGAGATCAGCTACATCGCCGCCTCCGGCTACCCGAGCGCCGAGCTCAAACACGGAGTGATCGCCCTCATCAACGAAGAAACTCCTTCACTCTTCATTGCTCCGCATGATGCAGTCTTCGATAAAAACGTCAGCAACATCGAGGAAGTCAAAGCGCGCAAAGGTCCGGTGATCGCCATCGGAACCGAGGGCGACACGGCGCTCGCGAAAATCTGCGACGATGTGATCCTCATCCCGCACGCCCCGGATTTTCTCACTCCCATCCTCTCGGTCATCCCGCTGCAGCTCCTGTCCTACCACATCGCCGCCCAACTCGGTTGCGACGTCGACAAGCCGCGGAATCTGGCGAAGAGCGTTACGGTCGAGTAGGAAACTCTCAGATCCGGCAAGAGCATCTCGACGTGCGGCTATGCGGAGATGTGCCTGCAGCTCTGCAACCTACGGGCGGCGGGCTGGCGATTCCCTGAGTTTTGATTGAAATGGGGGCCTCGCGTATATACAGTAGATACATGATTACGAAGATTTTCAAATCAGGAAATTCTCTGGCGCTGCGGTTGCCGGTGGAATTGGGGGCCTCGGTTGGGGAGGTCCGGGTGGAGGCGGCGGGGGACCGCTGGATTGTATCTCCTGTCAACCCGGCTTCGTGGCCGCGGGGGTTTTTTACCCGGATCCGGCTTGATGCTCCTTCGCCCTTCAAACGTCCTCCGCAGGGAAAACACCGGGAGATCCGGCTGTGACGCACCTGCTCGACACCGACACGTGCATCCATCTGCTGCGCGGGCACAGGGCAGTGGTCACGCAGGCCGGGAGGCACAGTCCGGCCGATCTTGCGATCTCGGCCATCACGCGGTTTGAGTTGCTTTACGGCGTTGAGCGCTGCCCGCCTGCATGGAAAAAGAAAGAAGGAGGCAAGGTCCGCCTCCTCTTGGAGAATTTGTTGATCCTTCCTTTTACCGGGGAGACTTCCTCCCATGCTGCGACTCTCCGCGCCTCGCTGGAGGCCGCCGGACATCCCATTGGCCCGATGGATGTCCTGATCGCGGCCACAGCTCTTGAAAATGACCAGCCGCTGGTCACCAACAATCTCGACGAATTCCGACGCGTTCCCAGCCTGTCCTGTTTGACCTGGTGCGATGAGCCCTAAGAATCCCAACTTTCCGCGGCCTGTTCGAGCACTCGGAATTCTTTAAGCGCAGCAAAGTAATCCCGCGGGATTTTATTCTCTCCGAGTTGGTCCCCGAGAAAGGCATCGAGGCCGGCAAGACGCGTGGTGGTGATCCCGAGGTCGTTGCCCCATTGCACGAGGTCGGAAAAATTCACGTCGGCCGTGATGTCCCGATGTCCGAACGAGGCGTAGACGTCGCTTCCTGTCAGTCTTTGGTGATGCGAGTAGGCTCGAAGAGTCCCCCGGAAGTGCTGGCGGGCTTGCTCGTGCTGGGACGGCCCGTAGTCGATGGTGAGCATTCTCCCGCGTCGCCATTGCGGACGCCAGGATGCGAGCCATTCGTGGTAGGATTCATGAACCTCAACGCGCGACCCAAGCGGTGCGCCCGATGCGAAAGCCGACGAGCGAGGAAGGGAGGAATCGCGAAGAACCTCGTGGGCTTTTCCGTTTTCGATCCGGAGACAAAGTTCCTGCCAGCCCACATCCGATTTCTCGAAAACCCGGCAAGGAAACGCGTCGACCAATTCATTGGAGAAGATATCCGCCTCGCCGCCCGCAGCGCGAAGGGCGGAACCGATCTCTTCGTGCCATTGCACACTCGTTCCAAGCAATGCCTGCTGACACTCTCGCAACACGGGCGAAATCTCGACGATATGATAAACCGTCCGCCAGCGGCGCAGAAATCCCGATGCCCGCAGAACCGCCTTGGCGAGCTGACCCTGACCCGCTCCGACCTCGATCACATGCCGGGTGCGGTCGGATAGCCATCTCGCGATCGCTCGCCCAAGGATGTCGTCCTTGACTGGCCATGTCGAAAAATCCCCCCTTCGCCCGATGCCACGAATCTGTGTTGTGTAATAGCCGAAATCCGGGTGGTAGAGGGCCTCTCCCATGAACCTCCAAAAAGGAATGCTGCCGCCGGATTCCTCTTGGAGACCCGCCAGTCGGTCACCGCGAAGGCTCACGGTTTGACCAAGCTCTCATCCTCGGCAATCAATTCCTGCCACGCCTTTTTGTAATCGGGATCGTATCGCTGATCCTGAAAATCAGCCATCCGCGTGCGGTGGGCAACGATCTTCGCCACGCGCGGCTGGATCTCCTCGTAAAGCTCGCGGAGCAATCGTAACGCCCCTGCCTCGCGATCCCAAAGCACGGCGTAGGATTCGATGAAGTCCGAGGCATACCCGGGTTCGGCCCGGTCATTTGGCATCCAGATGGACTTCGGAGGTTCTTCTTGCTCGAGGAGCATCGGAGCCATGTAGATATTTCTGAGGCAACCCTCCGTGTATTTTGCCCGAGCTTCCTGCTCGAGACCTTCGAGGGAATAGGTGAGCGCCCAGCCGAAAAGGAACGAGGGCTCGGAGTAGTCGTTCGGATACTGCTCGGCATAGCGCTCGAAGGCCACCGCAGCCCGCTCGGGCGACTCGGCGAGCAGGTGAAGCATCGGGATAAGAAACCGCACGCCTTGATGGTCGGCCGGGTTCAAGGTGAGCAATTCCTCGAGCGCACGTGCGGACGAAGTGAAACGCCCGAGGTGCCATTGCGTCATGGCCTTTCCGTAAATCGCGCGGAGATACGGCCGGGTCGCACGATCGATCCACCAAATGCTCCGCCCGCCCGCCCACTTCGGAACCTCGCGGGCGATGACTTCTTCGTAGGCCGCGAGGCACGACTTCCAATTTCCGCCTTGGAATTCCATGTCCGCGAGTTCGATGCGCGCCGCCGCGCAGTCAGGGTCTTTCTCCAGCGCCAGCTTCAGCAAGGCCGAGCGCTTCGATGGTGAGCGGACACGAGAGGCGGTGCGGGCGAGGCCGGCGGCGATATCGCGCGCCTGGGTGGGGCCGTCGCCCTCCCTCGCCACGCGCATGACCAAGGTTTTCGTTAGCGCCTGGAAATCTTCCGACGACTGGCTCTCATGATTCTGAAACCGGATGTCCAGCTTGCAATCGGCGGAAAATGCCTGCCAAGAATCCCCATCCCAGTCGTCGCTGGCTGAGATCGACAACCGGTCGGGCTGGCCGGCTGCATCGAATGCCTTATAGAGAAAATTTTCAATCCGGGCTTGGTCGAGCTCTTCAAGAATCTCGGGCGGTGCCACCGGCGTCCCGCTGAGATCGCAGACAATAACCACTGTGGGAAGAAACCAATCCGCTCCCGCCGGGACAGGCTCCGACAAGTCGACCCAGTAGAGAAACCAGTTATTTTTCGGGGATTTGAGGGGCTGGATCATGACGGCCAGGAAATCTCGATCCGTTGCTTGTTCCCTGAGCGATCATTGTAGAAGAGCTCTTTATTTTGCATGCCATATTCATGGACGAGCTTGGTGACCTTCACGTCGAAGCAGCAGTATTCCGCAATATCCATCACACGTCCCTCCCGCCACCAGCGGAGCGCATCAAGGCCGTCGGCGACCTTGCCGATCCCGAGTGTTCCGCGCGCGACGTCCTCGAGCTTGAGTCGATGCCCGAGCGCCTTCTCGATCTCGACCAGCATGTCGAGAGTCGGCAGGCAATCGGCGAGCGTCAGGACGGTGTAAGCCTGGAGCACGGCGTAGTCGAAGCTGATGACATTGTAGCCGACAACAAGGTCGGCACGCTGCAGGCGGGAAACGAGGGCGTCGGCCCGATCCTCGGAGAAAATCTCATATTTCTCGTCCGCCGAGCTATAGGTCACACCGATCGACATGCCCATTCTGTCCTTCTTGTCCCATCCGCCGGCATCCTGCGCCGTCTGCTTGGTTTCGAGATCAAAATAGACGATGTCCATGAGCGTGAGATGATGCGCTGAAAGTCGGGAGCGTGAAAACCCAAAACAACGAATTTCCGCAATCGGTCCCGGTCTCAGCACTCGGCCGCTGCCAATCCCCGCTTGCAATTCGCGAACCGCATGGTATCCACGAACCCATGGTCGATTTCGCAGGAAATCTCGTTTTAGGTGCTCGACTCGGGTTGCTCCCGATCCGACTCCTATTGCCCACATCCCACTAATCCTGCGGCAGAGCTGATCCGGCGAGGCGGCTTTCGCTGCCCGAGAAATCCTCCAACTCGCCGAACCCAAAATTTTATTATGTCCGACCAAGTCCTTATTTTTGACACCACGCTGCGCGACGGCGAGCAATGCCCGGGCGCGAGCATGAACCTGCGAGAGAAGATGGAAATCGCGCGGCAGTTGGCCCGTGCCAATGTCGATGTGATCGAGGCGGGGTTCCCCGTGATCAGCGATGGAGATTTTGAGGCGGTCCAGACCATTGCCACCGAGGTCAAGGGCCCGATTATCTGCGGGCTGGCGCGATGCGTGGCGAAGGACATCGATGCGGCCGGGGCCGCGGTGAAGCCGGCCGGCGAGCGCGGGCGCGTCCATGTTTTTCTGGCCACCTCGGAGATTCACCGCGATCACAAGCTCAAGAAGGCGAAAGAGGAGATCATCCGTCTCACCCGGGAAGGGGTGGCGCGGGCGAAAAGTCATACGAAGGATGTGGAGTTCTCGCCTGAGGATGCCTCGCGGACCGAGCCGGAGTTTCTGGCCGAGGTCGTTCAAGCGGCGATTGAAGCGGGTGCCACGACGTTGAATATCCCGGACACGGTCGGGTTTGCGGTGCCCGAGCACTACGCGGCCCTCATGACCTACCTGATCGAGAACGTTTGCGATATCGGGGCGGCCGTTTTAAGTGTCCACTGCCACGATGATCTGGGGTTGGCTGTCGCAAACTCTCTCGCCGCTGTCCGGGCAGGGGCCCGTCAGGTTGAGGGAACGTTCAATGGGATTGGCGAGCGGGCAGGAAATTGCGCGCTCGAGGAAGTCGTCATGGCGATCAAAACGCGCGCCGATTTTTTCGCCGGCCTCCACACGAACGTCGTCACCCGCGAGATCCTGAAAACTTCGCGGATCGTCAGTCGCATGAGCAGCCTCCACGTCGCCCGCAGCAAAGCGATTGTCGGCGAGAATGCCTTCGCGCACAGCTCCGGGATTCATCAGGACGGGATTCTGAAAAAGCGGGAGACCTACGAGATCATGGACCCCGAAGAGGTCGGATGGGGTGGCACGGAATTGCCGCTGACAAAACACAGCGGAAGCCATGCCATGATCGTGCGACTGGAGCACCTTGGGTTCCAATTAAGCGAGACTGAGCTCGCGGCGGTTTTTGAGCGTTTCAAGATTGTTGGAGACAAAAAGAAGTTTGTTTACGACGACGATCTCGCCGCTTTGGTCGAGGACTCGATGTCGGTTGCCAAAGAAACATTCACGCTCGACTACATCCATGTCACCAGTGGATCGACCACCGTGCCAACAGCGACCGTTCGACTGCGGCGGGGCGAAGAATTGCTCCAAGACTCCAGCCCGGGGAATGGGGCGGTCGACGCGGCGATGCAGACGATTGACCGGATTGTCGGACGCCACGGTCACCTGGCAGAATACCACGTGGACGCAGTGACCCAAGGACGTGACTCGCTCGGAGAAGTGACGATTAAAGTCGATTTTGGCGATGGATTTCTCATCACCGGAAAAGGTGCCAGCACCGATGTCATCGAGGCCAGTGCACGAGCCTACGTCAATGCCGTGAATCGCAAAGAAATCAGCGGAACCCGCCGATCGAAGATCCCTCCCCCGTCACTCTGAGGCGGTCAGCCTTCGGCTGAGCCGGCTTTGACTTCGATGATGTCGTGGGGTGCGCTCTCGCGGAGGCCTGCGGTCGTGATGCGTGTGTATCGGGCGTGGGATCTGAGGGTTGCGAGGTCGCGAGCCCCGAGATAGCCCATGCCGCTCTGGAGTCCGCCGGCGAGTTGGGCGAGGACAACATCGGCTGGAGCGGAGACTTCCTTGAGTGCCTCGACGCCCTCCGCTGCGGACTTCTGGGCAGTGGCTTTTGCGTGTCCGTATCGTGCGGCGCTGCCCGCCTTCATCGCGGCGTGGCTGCCCATGCCGCGATACTGTTTATAGAACTTGCCATTGATCTCCATGATATTTCCCGGTGCCTCCGGGCACCCGGCGAGGAGGCTTCCGCAGATGACCATGTCGGCGAGGGTGAGGGCTTTGACGATGTCGCCGGACTTTGTGATGCCGCCGTCGGCGAGGAGGGTGACGCCGAGGGATTGGGCTGCCCGCGAGCAAATGTAGAGAGCGGTGAGCTGGGGGATTCCGACACCCGCCACGACTCGGGTCGTGCAGATCGAGCCGGGGCCTTGACCAACCTTTACCGAGCTCGCTCCGCAGTGGGCCAGAAACTCGACTCCCGCGGCGCTGGTGACATTTCCGGCGATGATCGGGAGCTCGGGAAAGGCGTCCCGGACGACTCGGACGGTCTCGCCGACTCCGACCGTGTGGCCGTGGGCAGTCGAGACGGCCACAACATCCAGGCCCCGATCGACGAGTGCTCCGACGTGGTTGACAATGGCATCGCGGTCGAGTTCGTTTGTCGCCGTGCGCGTCGCCGCGATGGCGGCACCGCAGAGCAAGCGGAACTTCGCGTCCCGCGCAGGCTTGGTCTGGAGAGAGCGCTCTTGGGTGATCCGCTCGATATCGCTGAGCGTGAATAGCCCGCGGAGGTGATCTTCCCGATCCACGACGAGCAACTTGTGGATGCCGATGTGGTCTGTGAAAAACTGATCTGCCCGTGCAATCGGATCATCCCCGAGTTCGTCCTCACAAATTGTCAGGACGGCCGACCTTGGGATCATCGCCTCGGTCACGCCGCGCGAGGCAAACCTCGGGCGCACACAGTGCCCGGGGAGGAGGCCCAGAAGAGATCCGTTTTCGTTAACGACTGGAAACGTGCTGAAGGAGAATTTCTTTTCTTCGATCAGCAGCAAGACATCGCCAATCATCTGGTCCGGCGCGACCTTGATCGGTTCGCGGATCAAACCGTGAACGTGGTTTTTCACCCGAGACACTTCGGACAATTGTTGCCGGGCCGGCATGTTGTAGTGGATGAGGCCCAGTCCGCCATTGAGGGCGAGCGCGATGGCCATCCGGGACTCGGTCACCGTGTCCATATCGGCCGAGATGACCGGTAAATGGAGGACCAAACCCGGCGCCAATTGGGTTTCGAGATTCGCGTCCCGCGGAAGGATCTCGGAATATAGGGTCGCCAACGAAACGTCGTCGTAGGTCAGGGCGAGTCCGGCGTGGCCCGGGAAAAACTCGTCAGCGGGCCGGTAAAAAAGCGAGTCCCAATCCGAAGGACTTTTTCTGTGCGTTACGGCGTCCATAGTGGAGCATGCGGGCGGATCGGTTGTGATGCAAGCGTGAAGTGGTCAGAAGGGGACGTTGTTTTTTTGGCACCAATCGATCGCTTCCGTTTTGCCAGCGCGCGCTGCCTCCACAAACCATTTCCGAGCCTCGGTTTCGTTGGCAGGCACACCGGAGCCGGATGCGAGGGCTTTGGCATAATTCAACATGCACGCGGCGAATCCCCGCTCGGCTCCGGATTTCCAGATGGCTGCGGCTTTTTCGGGATTCTTTGCGACGCCTTGGCCTCGAAGGTAGAGCAGGCCGAGGTTGGCCATGGCATCGCCGGAACCAAGTTCCGATCCTCGCGTGAAAAGCCGGAGAGCTTCCGCAGGATTCTCGGGCACTCCGATCCCGCGAAGATAGAGATCACCGAGCAGGTTGAATGCGAGGGGGTGTTCGAACGCAATGGCGGCGTGGAGCATGCCCGCAGCCCGCGAGGGGTTTTTCTCAACGCCTTTGCCTCGAATCAAACACTCGGCCAGAGCGGTCATGGCATCGGTATCGCCGGCCTCCGATGCCTTCTCGAACCACTCGACAGCCAAGGCGGGATCTGGAGCGGAAATCCCCTTCCCGTTCGACAACATGAGGCCGGTTTGCGTCATGGCCTCGGTCTGTCCATTGCGGGCGGCGGCTTGAAACCATCGAAGTGCCACGACGGGGTCGGAGTCGCGCAATTGCTCGCCGAGCAGGACTTGAGCGGAAACGACATCCAGCGCGGCGGCCTCCTCGAGGGAAGGGCGGAGGGTTTTAAATTTCGCAGGCGTCATGACAAACGCATTGGAGCGAAGGAGGGCGGCGATCATCTCCATTTTCTGCTGCGGCAAATCGGAGGTGGGGAACTCCCTTTGCGCACGGAGCGCGAGGGTCATCGCATCGAGGTAGCTTTCTTTCGCCATCAACGCTTCGAGTGGCTCGAGCAGGGAATCCACTGTCGGCCCCGCCGGTGATGGGCTCGGCGAAGGCAGAGAGATCGGCGGCGGAGGAGGGGCCGGCAGCACGACCGTTTGCTGCACGACGGAATACTCGAACGTGGAATTTTTAACGATGAACCAACCGGCCGCCCCAATCGCTAACAGCACGAGAAAAACTGCAGCGATGGCAGGGCGGGCGCGGTGAACTTTCGGAGCGGGCGGAAGCGGCGGCGGTGCGACTTGTGGTATTGTAGCCGCACTTCCCACGCTCCCAACGCAGGCCTCCAATGCCGTCCGGAGAACGGTCGGCGTCTGGGGACGTGAGCCAGGATCCTTCGCCAGCATTTGGAGCACAAGATCCCGAATGTCAGCGCGGACGCTCTCGAGTGGCTCGGAGGGAATTGAGTCATGGACTTGTGCCGCACAGACAGCATCCGGTTCGCCGGTGAAAGGGGGCCGTCCCGTGAGCATGTGATAGAGCGTCGCGCCGAGCGAATAGATGTCGGTTCTTTGATCAACTGGCCCGCCTTGAACGAGCTCGGGACTGGCATACTCGGGAGTGCCACAAAACCCCGGAGCCGTGCCGGGGATCGCGATGAGCCGCGCCAGTCCGAAGTCGATCATCTTGACGATTGTCCGTCCGTCATCGTCGCGGATCAGAGTGATGTTCGCGGGCTTGATGTCGCGGTGGACAAGGTTCTGGCGGGAAGCCGCCGCGAGGGCTCTCGCGATCTGCATGGCGATATCGAGGGCTTGTGCAGGCGTGATTTTCCCTGTCTCGGCGAGGCGGGCTTCGAGCGTGCGGCCTTCAATAAACTCCATGGCGTAGAAGCACGACCCGTCAACTTCGCCAAGGTGATAGACCGAGGCCACGTTGGTGTGGCGCAAGGCGGCTGCAGCGCGTGCCTGCCGCAGAAATCTTTCGCGGGTCTCGGCGTCGACTTCCGGTCCCAGAACCCTCAGGGCCACGTCGCTCCGGAGATTCGTGTCACGTGCTTTGTAGGTAACCCCCCAAGCGCCGCGTCCGAGGATCCACGGCGAACCGTCCGGCGTGGTCAGAACCTCGAAGTGCTGGAACTGCATCGGCATTGCCACGGGATTACACCTGACCGGCGCGGCGCGCAATTCCATCGTGTTTGACAGTCGGTCTGGAAGAGGAACAAGATCGAAGGCCGTGAGCCCACTTCTTCGCAAGTTCCATCACCGCATTGCCCCGTGGTTGATCATCCCGCTTTTTGTCACTCTGGCTTCTGGAGTTTTTTACAGGCTCGGGCGGGCCTGGTTCGGAATGGGCAGCGACGTTGGGTCGAGAGTCCTCGATGTCCATACCGGCGAGTGGCTCGGCGGGATTGGCTCGATGGTTTACCTCGCGGTGGTCGGCCTCGGTTTGCTGGCTCTGATCGCGACCGGGGCAACGCTTCTGCTGAACAGCAAATCGAAAGTTTCCATGCGCCTCGGGCACCGGATCGTTGCTTTGATCCTGATGCTCCCGCTCGCTGCCTCGGCCGTGACGGGGCTGGCCTACAAGTTTGGCCACGAGTGGTTTCATATTTCCGACGACACAGCCGACCTGCTGATGAAAATTCATCAAGGAGGTTGGATGGGAAGAGGAGCGGTGCCGTTCTATATTTTGTTCGTCGGCCTCGGTCTCCTCGCGCTCCTGTGGACGGGACTCCAGATGACCGGATTGCTTCAACGAAAGAAGCTCCCCCGGAACGCCTGATTCGAGCAGGACTATCCGCCCCAGCGTCCGCCGGCACTCAGAGCGGGAATCCAACCGCGGGTGTGGCCGTAGGCGTAATCCGTCTTGCCAACAGCGCCGATCATTTTCTTGCCGGTGGCCGACTTCCACTTTTTGCTCATGCTCTCGCCCGTGTGGCAGCCCCAACTTTTGATGAAGGCATCGCTGGTGAAGAGGCCGCGCCGGATCTTGGTGAGGTCGTTCTCGTGGAGCCAACTCTTCGATCCGCTGTCGATCTCGTTGCTGTAATCGAACATGAAGCAGGCGCGGTTCGAGTGACCGTAAAACTCGAAGTTCGCGATTTTTGTCTGGCCTCGCGGACGACCGGCATTGAGGTAGTTGATCACGTCGCTTCCCTTGTCGAACCACACGAGGTTGACGTTGTATTTATCGCGGACGGAAAGAATATTTCCGATGAGGTCCGCTTGGTCCTGCCGGGTGGCCCGGCGAACGTAGCTCGGCTTGTGCACGAGCCACGTGATGAGGGCATCTGGGCCTTGCTCCTTACGAATTTGTTCGATGCGAACGCGTGCGGCGCGGATAAAATTTCCCCACCAGATATCGTGCGGAGCCGCTTTGAATTTTTCCCACTCGACAAGGGACGGACCCCCGCTCAGGAGGATGAACTCTTTCTGAACTGCGGCCGAAGCCGAGGCGATACCGGAAAGGACGAAAATCAAAAGAAGCCTGCGCATGGTTCGAAGATTCGCAGATGCCCCCGAAGTTCAAGCAGATTCGAACGGGAGGCGGGCAAACCAGAAGGGAAAGATGTGCTCGGGGGGGGACTTGAACCCCCATGCCTTACGGCATACGCCCCTCAAACGTACGTGTCTGCCATTTCACCACCCGAGCATCTGCGAGAGAAGACAATGAGGAATAGGCAAGGGAGAAAAGTTTCGCAAGCGGGAATTTTAGCTTGCGGAAAACTTTGTCACGGGGCATTCTACACGGCTCCCAAAGAAACGGAATAATTATGGCATACGCAGTGATACAAACCGGCGGCAAACAATACCGCGTAAAAGAAGGCGACGAAATCGAGGTCGAGAAGCTCGATGTTGAAGCGGGCGCGAAGACAGAATTTTCAGAGGTTTTGCTCGTCTCCGACGGCGAATCCGTGTCGATCGGGGCTCCGACGGTTGCCGGCGCGAAGGTCACGGCCGAGGTCGTCGACCAGTTCAAGGACGACAAAGTCATCGCCTACAAATTTCGACGCCGGAAGGGCTACCACCGCACGGTGGGCCATCGGCGTCAGTTGACCAAACTCAAGATCGAATTGATCACAACGAAATAACGTCATGGCCCATAAAAAAGGACAAGGAAGTGTCAAAAACGGACGCGACAGCCAGAGCAAGCGGCTGGGCGTAAAGAAGTTTGGCGGCGAATCTGTGATTCCAGGCAACATCATCATCCGGCAGCGCGGGACAAAGTTCCAGCCAGGTCGGAACGTGGGCTTGGGCCGGGACTATACGATTTTTGCTTTGGCTGCCGGTCAGGTTAAGTTTGACCGTAGCGGTCGGCGAGTGAACGTCGAGTTAGCCGCGAACTAGTCGCCGCAAGGCGTCGAGCGGACCGCGAACTGTGGCGATCCGGAAGCTGAGCGGGAAGGGTCGCCTGAATTTTCTGGCGGGAGGTTTCTCGTTGATCGAGATGCTCGTGGCGGTTGTGATTTTGGCGATTCTGGTCGCCGTTGGTCTTCCAGCCATCTCGTTTGCGTTTTCCCGTGGCGAGCGGGCGCAGGCAATTTCGGCGATGCGCTCGATTGGGTTGGCGATGAATCTGTATTCCAGCGACAACTCGGGGAAGTTCGTTGGGCCACTCTGGCCCGGCCAAGTCACCGAGTATGACCGAGACCGAGCAGGGAGGCTCGTGAGGGAACTTGCGCCTTACCTGGAGATTGCAGACCGTTCGACGCCGTATGTCGTGGATCGGTTTCTCCCGCCTTCTGCGAGGCGCGCGTTGCCGGGAGTGGCCCCGAAGGACATTCGGGTTTACGTGATGAATATGGCAGCGCCGGTTGGGGGGGCGTCTCGAAGTCCGTGGGGATCCTTGGCAGCACAACCTCCCACTCAGCCGCTCTCGGCGGCGCTATTGGCGGGAGATTCCGGGGAAACGTGGGCCCTGAGCGAGGCTTACCAGACCCACCCCGCGGTGGCGTCTGCCGCGTGGAAATCCAATACGCCGCCAAGACCGCTCCATGGCCCGCAGCCATTGGGGCTATTTTTCGACGGCAGCATCTCGTTTTTCGATCCGGCGCAATAGACTGGCCTCGCATCGATATCTTGCCATCCCCCCGGCCCGTCTGGTTTGCTAACGGTTCGGCATGAACGAATCGGAAATTTTCTCGGCAGCAGACCTGATCAGCTCGCCGAAGCTATTCTCGAATGCCGAGCCTCCGATCCGGCTTGGGGTCTTTGGGGATCCGGTGGCCCACTCGAAGTCCCCAGGGTTTCACAATGCCGCGCTGGTCGCATCGGGAATCCACGTCCGCTACGCGAAAATTCACGTCCCGCCCGACCAAGTGGCCGAGGCGTTCCGTGCCCTGCCCGGTGCCGGATTTTTAGGTATCAACGTGACGATCCCTCACAAGGCCGCTGCGTTGGCTGCGGTGGACGAAGCGGACGACTACGCTCGCCGGGCTGGCGGGGTGAATACTGTCGTTGTCGAAGGCGAGAAACTTCTTGGATTTAATACCGACGGGCCCGGAATCGTTCGAGCGATTCGGGAAGAATTTTCGGTGGATCTCCGCGATTTGCGTGTAGTCCTGCTCGGGGCCGGAGGAGGGGCCGGGCGGGCGATCGCTGTTCAGTGTGCCGTCGAATCGTGCGAGCGTCTCGTTCTGGCGAATCGGACATTTGAAAAAGCCAAAGATCTCGCCCAAGAGCTTGCCAGTTCGTTCCGAGGAGATCGGCTGGTGGGACCCGGCGAGAGAATTCTGGCCGTGCCGATGGAAGGTCCCGCCCTCAAGGCGCAACTGGACCAAGCCGATCTTGTCATTAATGCTTCCTCGGTTGGCATGCGCCGAAGCGATCCTCCACTGATCCCCGCCAGCTGGCTGACCCCGAACTTGATGGTTTTTGACGCGGTTTATGCGGGCGGGCGCTCCCGCTTGCTCGAGGACGCCGCCTCAGCCGGAGCAAGAACGGCAAACGGTCTCGGGATGTTACTCCATCAGGGGGCACTTTCTTTCGAAATTTGGTTCAATCGCGCTGCCCCGCTAGACGTGATGAGGGCCGCTCTCCTCTCCCATCCATGATCCTCTCCCTCGCTTTTACCCAGTTTGTTTTCATCTCATTGGGAATTCTCGCGCTGAATGTTCTCCTGAAAGCCGGCGGATATGCGGAGAATGTCGCCGACTCGTTTCCGCCGATCGCTGTCGCGCTCGGAAGGCATGGCCTGTGGATGTTTTGCATTCCGCTCATCTGGGTGGCCTTTGCCGCGCTGTGCGATCGCGTGGCGAAGGGTCCTTGGACCGATGCGACGGCACGAATTTCTGGGACAGCGATCGCGGCCGCCGTTTTCGTGATTTTTGTCTACGCGGCATCCACCTGCTTCTGAGGGCCTCCGGCCTTAGGCCTTGTAGCGGCGACGAATCCGCTCCAAGTAGAAAATTCCGCCCGGCAATCCCCAAGCGAGGTAAACAAACATCCCGGTAATGGAAATGAGGAGGCCGATTCCCTGCGGAACGCCGCAGAGTTCCATTAAAAGCTGCTCAAACAGGGCCTCGCGCACACCGATGCCATTCAAGCTGATGGGGAGCGAAGAGATGGCAGTGACGAGCGGCATGATCGAAGTCATGTCCAAAAAGCTAATCTTGTTGGTGAACGCCAGCCCGACAAAATAGAAGGCGGCAAAGTAGGCGATGAGCATGGGCACGGTGTAGAAGGCCCCCCAAAATGCTTCGCGGCGATTTTCGATACAAAGCTGCCAGAGCGTCGACAGCTTGATGATTTGTTTACGAAGCGGGAAACGTTTCGGCAGCCGGTAGACGAGGTGGCGGCTTGTCAAAACAAACGAGGCCACGAGTCCGATGCCCATTGCAAAGAGGACAATGGCGAAAATTTTCATCGTATTGCCAACGGCAAAACTGGCGGCAAACCAATCGCTGCGGGCCCATGCGAACCCGAGACCCATCGCGACCAGAACGAGAACCGCCAGCAGGCGATCGATGGCAACGCTTAAGAATCCGGCTGTCCGGTGTTCGGGGTGATCTTTCATCAGGTAAATGACGCGCGCAACGTCACCGCCTGTCGTTCCGGGGAGGAACTGATTGAAGAATGCGCCGATAAAGAAAAGCTTGGTCAGTGCGGGAAGAGCCACCTCGACGTGCAGCATCCGCAGAAACAGCTGCCACCGGATAATTCCAAATAATTCGCAGAATCCCGCCGAGACCATCGCGGCGATCAACCACCGCAGATCCGCCTCTTGCAACGCCTTCCACATTGTTGCCCGGCGGGCCGGATCGTGGAAGAGCCACCAGAGAAGCCCCACGGTGACAACGACTTGGAGGACCGTCAGGAAATGCTGTCCAAGGCGGGCCATCGCGCTGCGGGGTGGCTCCTCGGGACACGGGGAATTCTCGGCGGTCATCGTTGGTGGTGACCCTAGCGGGAAACGGCCTAGGCGGCAATTCCGAAGCGTGGTGCTGGGATGGTATATTTTTTAAAATGACAAAATGGCATTGACATAAATGCCGTTTGTCGTCATGTTTTCCATGTGAGAAAGAGACCGAGCCAGTATCCGGGGATGGCCACTCGTATTAGAGAGGCGGCAATCACCCCGGCTCCGAAAGCCTTTGGGAAGGGGGACTTTGACGAAGTGCAGGAGATTCGCGAAGGACTGTCCGTCGACAGGTTTTTCGAGCTGCAGGAAAAGCTCGCGGTCGGGACGGCGCGATTAGCCGATGTTGTCGGGATTCCGGTCCGGACCCTTCAACGGAGGAAAGATGAAGGGCGCCTGACGAAAGAGGAATCAGATCGGCTCGACCGGGTGAGCCAGCTTGTGGGACGAGCTGCGGAGGTGTTTGACTCCGAGGAAGCTGCCCGCGATTGGTTGACCCATCCGCAGATCGGGTTGGCCGGATTTACCCCGCTCGACCTTGCTGATACGGGAGCGGGTATTCGGGAGATTGAGAACCTTCTCGGGCGGATCGACTACGGGGTTTGCGCGTAATGGTTCGGGCTTGGCGGCTTGTGAGGGAGGCCCGTGCAGACGACGCCTTCTCAGGCGAGGGGGCGCGACTTTTTGGAGGGCGGTGGAACCCCCAGGGTCTGCGGGCCACGTATCTGAGTGCCACTCGCTCGTTGGCCGCTCTGGAGGTCCTTGTGCATCAGGCCGAAAGAGTTCCCAGCGGGCCGTTTTTCTTTTTTGAAGTTCGCTTTGCTGAGGACATGATCGAGGAAGTTTCTACAGAAAGTCTCGCAGCGGACTGGAGAAACTATCCGCCGCGCCCATCGACTGTCGAACTCGGCCGGCGATGGTTGCAGGGCCAGACCTCGCCGGTTCTGCGCGTTCCGAGTCAGATGATCCCGGAAGAGTCGAACTACGTCCTCAATCCCGAGCACCCTCGGTGCGCCACGGTGACGATCGGAGATCCCAAGCCCTTCCTTTTCGACTGCCGGCTCGCCCTTAAACCGGCACTCCGGCCGCCTCTTTCGCGGCCGCCACGGTGAACTCCAAATTCATTCGCGAGATAAACGAGGCCGGAATTCCCGCCGGGCAGACTGCCTCGCAGGCGTAGTAGTTCGAGCAATTGCCGAACCCTTCCTTGTCCATTTGCCGGACCATGTTGAGCACCCGACGGTCCTTCTCTGGTTTGCCCTGAGGGAGCAAGCCGAGATGAGCGACCTTCGCGCTGACAAAAAGCATGGCAGATCCATTCGGGCAGGCGGCAGCGCAGGCTCCACATCCGATGCAGGCGGCGGCGTCCATGGCTTGGTCGGCAATGACCTTCGGGATTGGGACCGCATTGGCATCCGGCGCGGAACCTGAACGCTCACTGATGAAACCGCCGGCTTGGATAATCCGGTCAAATGCCACGCGGTTGACGACGAGATCGCGCTCGACAGGAAACGAATCGGCGCGGAATGGCTCGATCGTGATCACCTGACCCTCGCGAAATTTCCGCATGTAGAGCTGGCATGTCGTGCCCCGGCCTGGACCGTGCGGCACTCCATTGATTGTGAGCGAGCAGTTTCCGCAAATCCCCTCACGGCAATCGGAATCAAACTGGATCGGTTCGATTCCCTTCTTGGTGAGGTCCTCATTGACGATGTCGAGCATTTCGAGGAACGAGGCCTCTGCTGGGATATCGTTCGCTTCGTAGGATTCGAGCTGGCCGGCATTCTGCGGGCCCTTTTGCCGCCATACTTCCAAGTAGAATTTCATAGGGATTAATCGTTGGGCTTACTTGTAGCTTCTTGTTGAGAGTTTCACCTGTTCGTAAACGAGGGGTTCTTTGACGAGGGTCGGTGGTTTGTTTTCGCCCTCGTATTTCCAAGCCGAGACGTAGGCGTAGTCATCATCGTTGCGGAGTGCTTCGCCTTCCGGCGTCTGGAACTCCGTCCGGAAGTGCCCGCCGCAGGATTCGTTGCGGTCGAGGGCGTCGAGGCACATGAGCTCGCCGAACTCGAGGAAATCTGCCACCCGGCCGGCGCGTTCGAGTTCCATGTTGATCCCATCCTGACTGCCGAGGATCTTGAGGTTCGACCAAAATTCTTCGCGAAGTTTCGGAATTTTGCGAAGGGCTTCTTCGAGGCCCTTTTTGCTGCGGGCCATTCCGCATTCGTCCCAGATGATGAGTCCGAGCTCGCGATGGAAGCTGTCGACGGTCCGCGTGCCCTTGATATCCAGCATTTTTTGCACGCGCGCTTTGACGGAAGCGACGGCTTCCGCGAAGGCGGGCGCGTTAGGATCGACCTTCTTCCCGAACTGAGTGGTCATGTATTCCCCGAGGGTGTAGGGGATGACAAAATAACCGTCCGCCAGTCCCTGCATGAGGGCACTGGCACCGAGGCGGTTCGCCCCGTGGTCCGAGAAATTTGCCTCGCCGAGAACGTGGAGGCCCGGGATGTTGCTCATCAAATTGTAGTCCACCCAGAGTCCGCCCATCGTGTAGTGAACGGCGGGATAAATCCGCATGGGCCGCTCGTAAGCATTTTCTCCCGTTATGTTCTCATACATCTCAAAGAGGTTGCCGTAGCGTTCTTCGATGACGCGTTTTCCGAGCCGAGCGATGGCATCGGCAAAGTCCAAATAAACGCCAAGTCCACCGGGTCCCACGCCGCGACCCTCGTCGCAGACCTCTTTCGCCGAGCGCGAGGAGATGTCCCGCGGAGCGAGGTTTCCGTAGCTCGGGTATTTCCGTTCGAGGAAATAATCGCGCGCATCTTCTGGGATATCGCTCGGGGTCTTGCCGGTATCCTCCTTGCGTTTCGGCACCCAGACGCGGCCGTCATTGCGGAGCGATTCCGACATGAGGGTGAGTTTGGATTGATAATCTCCACCGACAGGAATGCACGTCGGGTGGATTTGGGTGAAGCAAGGGTTCGCAAATAGAGCGCCGCGTTTAAAGGCGCGGTAAGTGGCCGTCACGTTGCAGCCCCGGGCATTTGTCGAAAGGTAGAAGACATTTCCGTAGCCGCCGGTGCAGAGCAGGACTGCATCGCCCGCGTGGGAGGTGATCTCGCCGGTTGTCATGTTGCGGACAACGATCCCCTTGGCATGGCCGTCCACGACGACGAGATCCATCATTTCGGTCTTCGGAAACATTTTGACGTTTCCAAGGGCGATCTGGTGGCTGAGCGCGGAGTAGGCGCCGAGGAGGAGTTGCTGGCCAGTCTGGCCGCGGGCGTAAAACGTTCGCGAGACCTGCGCACCGCCGAACGAGCGGTTGTCGAGAAGCCCGCCGTATTCCCGGGCGAATGGCACACCTTGGGCGACACACTGGTCGATGATCGATGAACTCACCTCCGCGAGGCGGTGGACGTTTCCTTCGCGGGCCCGGAAGTCCCCGCCCTTGATAGTGTCGTAAAAAAGCCGATAAACACTGTCTCCGTCGTTCTGGTAATTTTTTGCCGCGTTGATCCCGCCTTGAGCGGCAATCGAGTGGGCGCGTCGCGGGCTGTCTTGGTAGCAGAAGCACTTTACGCGGTATCCCTGCTCGGCGAGGGTGGCTGCGGCGGCGGCGCCAGCGAGGCCGGAGCCGACGATGATCAGCTCGAATTTCCGCTTGTTGGCGGGGCTGACGAGCTTGGCGTTGTTCTTGAAGGACGTCCACTTTTTATCGAGCGGACCGGCGGGTGTTTTTGCGTCGAGCGTCATTTAACAATTCCTTTCCCAAGTCCGAATACGAAAATCGAAATCGGAATGGATGCATACCCCACGAAGAGGAGCCATGCGTAAGCGCGGGTCACGAGCTCCAGCATCGGCCGCAGCCGACGGTTTGTGATTCCGAGGGTTTGAAAAAGACTACCGAGTCCGTGGCTGAGGTGGAGCGTCAGTAAGAAGAGGCCGATAACATACACGGCAACGATCCATGGGATGCTGAATCCTTTCACGACCATCGCGTAGACATCGTGGACCTGATGGCCATCGAGCATCGTGTCCATGTGCTGGTAGGCTGGGTCGACGACCCGCACGGTGAAGTGCGCGAGATGAAAGATGATGAACGCCAGAACAATCAGCCCGCTCAACCGCATCGTGCGTGCAAAAACCGTGGTCTGGATCGGATCGGATGCCAGATACTTCTTGGGCCGCGCCGCCTGATTTTCTTTCCAGAGCAGCATCGTGAAGAAAATGTGAGCCACAAGGATGCCAAGGAGAGAAGCCCGGATCACCCACAGGAGCGGGCCGAGGTCTGCAAGGTGCTTTGCGTAGGAATTGATCCAGTCCGGGCCAAGGTAAATCGTGAAGTTACCGATCAAATGGCCGGTCACGAACAAGACGAGCGCAATGCCAGTCAAGGCGACGATGGTCTTTTTCCCGATCGACGAGAAGAGCCACAGGAGGATGGGGTGGGGACCGGAGCGGGTCGAGGATGGAGCCGAGATCATGTGCAGGGTTTGTCTATAAGTTCAGCTAATGAACTACAAGGAAATTTATTCGGGAATTTAGTGGCCGCTATATTCCCACGTTACGCCGCCATTGCCGGGAGGGACGCGCGGCCGGCGTTGGGATTTTTCTGCGGATTTTGCAAAATTGTCTTTCCGTCGGTTCTTTCAGAGCGAAATAGTTCCGTATGTCGAACAGCTTCAAAGTTGGAATCATCGGGTGCGGGAACATCTCAGCGATTTACGCGGAGGCCGGTAAAAAGTTCGCGAACCTAGAGGTCGTCGCCTGTGCTGATCTCGATCTGGAGCGGGCGAGGCAACTTGCGGAAAAGCACGGGATCCCACGCGCCGTCCGGGTCGACCAATTGCTCGCCGACGCCGAGGTCGCACTGGTGATCAACCTGACGATTCCCGCCGTCCATGGCGAGGTGGCGATCGAGGCCGTCAAATCTGGCAAGCACGTTTACAATGAGAAGCCGCTTGCTCAAAGGCGTCGCGAGGCCCGCGAGCTCATCGGTCTCGCCCGCGAGAAGAACCTGCGGGTCGGATGCGCGCCCGATACTTTTCTCGGAGCCGGACTCCAGACTTGTCGGCAGCTGATCGATGAGGGAGCGATCGGCGAGCCGCTCGGAGGCGCAGGGTTTATGCTAAGCGGCGGGCCGGAAAGCTGGCACCCGAATCCGGATTTCTTTTATAAAAAAGGGGCGGGTCCGCTTTTTGACATGGGACCGTATTATCTGACGGCATTCACGACATTGCTCGGGCCTGTGCGCCGCGTGACTGGCTCGGCGAGGGCGAGCTTTTCCGAGCGGACGGTTGGCTCCGGAGCTTTGGCGGGAACGAAGGTGGCCGTCGAGACGCCGACGCATATTGCAGCCGTGCTGGATTTTGAGTCCGGCCCGGTGGTGACGCTGGCGACGAGCTTCGATGTGAAGTATCACCGGATGCCTTCCATTGAGATCTATGGCTCCGAGGGCACGCTCGTTGTGCCGGACCCGAACACGTTCGGCGGCCCGATCATGACCCGCCGTGCTGGGGAAGAGGATTGGAGCGAGGTTCCCCTCGCCTTCCCTTACGCCGAGAATAGCCGTGGCCTTGGGGTCGCCGACATGATTTCGGCGATTCAGAGCGCTCGCGAGCATCGGGCCAACGCCAAGGTTGCCTACCATGTTCTCGACATCATGCATTCGATCCTCGATTCGTCCGAGACCGAGCGTCATATCGAACTAGCGAGCTCGATGACGCGTCCTGCCCCGCTTCCACAAGGCGGGCTTGAGCAGTAAAGTATCACCCGACAAGCTCGGCAAGGTCTTCCGCGTTGAGGCGGGCGCCGATTTCGTCGGTGTCCAGGATACCCGAGAGGAGAGCAGTTTTTCGTTCTTGAAACGCGAGCACCCGGTTCTCGACCGTATCGCGGGCGACGAGTTTGATGGAAGTGACGACGTTTTTTTGCCCGATCCGATGCGCCCGGTCGGTCGCTTGCGCCTCGGCGGCAGGGTTCCACCAAGGATCGAAATGGATGACCGTGTCAGCTGCGGTGAGGTTGAGCCCGACACCTCCGGCTTTGAGGCTGATGAGGAAAACCGAGATCGCCGGATCGGATTGAAACCGTTCCACGACCCCTGCTCGATCGCGAGTGGAGCCATCGAGGCGACTCCAGGAGATTCCGGCCCCATCGAGCGCGGGCTCGATCAGATCCAACATGGAGGTAAACTGACTGAAGACCAATACCCTGTGCCCGCCGTCCACAGATTCCCCGAGCAATTCCAGAAGCACCTCGATCTTCGCCGACGGCTCGGGCGATTCCAGCCCCAGAAGCCGAAGGTCGCAACAGGCCTGACGCAGGCGCAGGAGCGCGGTGAGCACTTGCATCCGGGCCTGCCCGCCAGACTCACGGAGGGCATCAAGCTGGGTTCGGGCGGCAATCTGGAGTTGGGTATATGTCGCCTTTTGGGCCGGCGTGAGATCGACCTCGACAATTTGCTCCATCTTTTCGGGCAGATCGGTCAAAACGTCGGTTTTTTTCCGTCGAAGGATCCACGGGCGCACCCGGCGGACGAGCCGGTCCCAGAGAGCACCGCGCTCGCCGTCTAGAAGCGGCTTCTCGTATCGGTCGCGGAAATCCCCCCGTGTGCCGAGGTAGCCAGGAAGAAGGAAATCAAAGAGCGACCAGAGATCTCGAACGGAATTCTCCAGTGGTGTGCCCGTGAGAATAAACCGGGTATCGGCTTTCAAGGCGCCCGCGGCCTTGGCGTTTAGACTATCAGGATTTTTAATGTGCTGGGCTTCGTCCAGAATCACAGTCGAAAATTTCCGGCTCCGGTAGTTCGCGAGGTCTCGCTGCAGGAGTGGGTAGCTCGTGATGATCAAGTCAAAGTCCGGAATTCGCGCGAAGCTGTCGCCACGGTTGGGGCCAGAAATCGCGAGAACTCGCAGCGCCGGAAGGAACCGGGCTGCCTCGCGCGTCCAGTTCCAAACGAGCGAGGAGGGGCAGACGACGAGATGAGGACCGGGCACAACCTCAATCATGGCGAGAGTCTGGATAGTTTTTCCCAGCCCCATCTCGTCCGCGACGAGACCGCCAAAGTTCCTGCGGGCCAGCATCCATCGGGTTCCGTCCGCCTGATAGGGCCTAAGGACGGAGGACAGCCCGCCGAGCGGTGCAGGGGCCGGCTCGGTCTCTGGGCAATCCCGCTTGGTCCACTCAGCGACGCAGCGCTCGAGGTATCCACGATTCGCGCCTCGGACCCGGTAGGTTCCGCCCTCCTGCGACGGATCGCAGTCGTTGAGGACGGCTTCCAGATCAGAGGCCATCTCCGCATCCGGAATCGCGCGACGCCCGTTGGAGAGCCGGAGCGTGGGATCTCCGCCTCGGAGAAGCCGCTGCATGTCGGGGTTGGAGAGCATCGCTTCCCGTCCTGCGGTGAAGTGGACATGGAAATCGAGCCAACCATCGCCTCTTTCCTTAATGGCAAAATGCGGTTCGATCCGCACAACGTCCCGCGTGACATGTTGGAACCGCTCGCCTTCGATCACCCTCCATTTTCGCCTCCATTCCGGGAGCTTCGTCGCGAAAAATCGAAGAATGGCGTCCTCGCCGCGGATCACGGCCTTCCCATCGGAATTTTCGAAGCCGTTGGTGAGAAACTCTTGAAAAACCAATGCCTCAGCCGCCGGGTTCGAGATCCCAGGCTCCGAATACCGGAACGCGAGTCCTGCCTCCAAATATCGGAGCGAGCCCTCGATGGCCACCTCGACCGTCGGAATCTCCCCTGTGGGAGCATGATGGACGGGGCGCCGGGCGGACTCAGGCGCCACAGGCGTTGGATTGGCCTGCTCGCGAGGGCGAAGAATCTCAAGGCCGACGGCGACCGAGTGTGCGCAAATAATCGCCCGTATCCTTGAATCCCGGCACGGGCAAAGATTCTCCACATCAATAGCATTCCGGATCTTGAGACCGGCAAGAAATGACTTTCCCTCTGAGGAAACCCGGCCCTTGAGCAGCGGCGGCGAATACGATGCCTCCGTCACCCGCCCAGCCGCATGGATCCCCCTCGCCTGCTGAAAAATCGGCCAACCACACATCGAGACGAGAAATTTTTCGGTAAGTTCCATCCGCAGCACCGCGTGTATCACGCGTCGGAAGTCGACCCCAAGCACGAATGTTGCCAACCGGCCAGACCGACCAGAGTTGACGCAGATCGCATTTTTTTGTTTCTCCCCAGCGGTCTCGTGCTAGGCTTTAGGGTGTGAGTGCCAGAACACTGCTTTGCTACCTCCTCCTCACGCTCCTTTCTCTCCCAGCACAGGCCGCTCCAACGGAGCCTGGGACGATTCGCGTTCTCAAAGTTCAAGGTTCAGTGGCCTTGGTGCGCGAATCCGACAACACCCGGAGCGATCTTGCTGAAGGTGCGCTGATCGGACAAGGGCAGCGAATCGAGACGGGAGCGAAGTCGTCGGCCATCCTTCTGTTTTCGAATGGAACAACGATCACGGTGGAGCAGTCTTCCAATCTTTCTGTTGATGCGTTCCTGCAAGATCCTTTTGATGCCGAAAATGTGGATTTTTCAAAGATCAAACGCGAGCCGACGAACTCGATAACCAAAATCCGTGTTGGAGAAGGTTCGATTGTTGGAAATGTTGCCAAAGTGAACAAGGGCTCGTCCTTTGACGTCACGACTCCCGTGGGCGTGGCGGGAATCCGGGGGACCATTTTCCGAATCGCGATCTCGCGGAGTGGCCAAAACTTCGTCCTGAACATCAGCCTTCCGGAAGGTAGCGTCGTTTTCGATTCCAACAATGGTCAAAGCTTGACTCTTCAAGATGGGACCGCTGTCACGATATCTGCGCCCGAAAACAATTTGGGCAGTCCGGTGACCCAGCCCGTGCAGGCACTGCCTCCCGCGGAGGCTGCTGCCATCCTGAGCCAAGTCGCAGAAGCCCTCGGAGTCGTCGTCCCCCAGCCTTTTGGTCCGTCACCACAGGCGACCGGGACACAGCAAGAAAATCAGACTGAGAATACGGGAAATCAGGGCACGAGTAATGCCGGGCAGCAACTTCCTCCCAGCGGAACGGGAGGCGGGAGTGGAACTGGATCGCCGTCTGCTCCGAACCCCCGGCAGGTTCCCCCGGCGTCCTAGGCAACTGGGTCCCTGGAGCGATGGCAAAGATCGGCAGATGGCTGGCGCGTCTGGGCTCCAGATGGTCGATGGCGGCGGCGGTTGTTGCGATTTGTTCCGTCTGGGTAGCCCTTTCGCAAGTCCGCATCCTGCCACTGAAAGAAGCGAACATTTTTTTGGGGCTCGACGGATGGGTTGGATTTCTCGAAGAGCCCACGATCAATGCGCGGATGACGTTCCGGGGTGTGATTCCCTCGCCCGTCCGGGTTTGCTACGTCGATGTGGATACCGATTCGATTCAAGCCTTGGGGAATTTTCCGTGGAACCGGGCTGTATTTGCCGAAGCCCTGAATGACCTTTTTGAACTGGGGAAAGTGCGGGCTGTGGGTCTGGATTTCGTTTTTTCCTCGAATGGTATTCCTCAACTCGGGAGAGAAGAAGCGGAGGCCGGAAGCCTGCAGCTTGGCAGGAGCGTGAAGAAGAATGCGAATGTCGTACTCGCCGCGACTTATGGCGCGGAAACAGGCATCTTGGGAAAGCAGAGATCGTTCCCTTTTGTTTTTCGCCGGGAATTTTCGCCGGAGCGGTCCGATCTTCCGGAACTGCCCGATTATCCCGTGACAGGGCCTGTTTGGGGACACGTCGGGTTGATCGACACCATGCAGGACGATGTCAGGTGTATTCCGTTCTTCGCGCAGACCGAGCACAAGACATACCTTCAGATGTCTCTGCAGCTTGCTTTGCTCCACTGGGGTTTGTCCGAAGCGAACGTATCCATTGAGAATGATGCTTTGGTCGTCCGAAAGGAGGACGGATCGATCGAGCGCAAAGTGCCCCTAATTCTGGGCCAACTCGTGGAGCCAAACTGGTTCTCGCCCTGGCTGTCAGCGGAGAATCCTCGCGCCGGGATTGCATCCGTTCTGAGTTACGCGCGGCTATTTCGAGAGGGCTCCGATGAGGAAAAGGCAGATGCCGGACGTTTTTTCGAGGCGTTCCGGGACGCGGTAGTGCTCATCGGCCCGACAGATCCTCTTCTGAAAGATGTTTCGCCGGCCCCCATGAGCGGCGCCCGTCCTGTCCCCCGTGTCTCGCTGCATGGAAACATGCTCAAAACTCTGGTTTCAGGCGAGCTGATTCAGCGTCCTCCGACATGGCTCAATGCTCTGATCATCCTCGTCATGGGTTCGGCGACAGCCTTCCTGAGTGTCCTTCCGGCGGGGAGGTGGCCTTGGCCACGGATTTTGGCCTCTGCGGTGGTTCTCTTCTACGTCGCGGGGTGCTTCATCGCGTTTTCGACAATGCATCTGGTGTTGCCGCTGGTCGCGCCTGTGGGCGCGGCCGTCTCCTGCTCTTTCGCTGCCGCACTGCTTCAACTTGGAGTCGAGCAACAGCAGCGTCGTCGGATCAAGGAACTCTTCGGAAGCTATGTTTCTCGCGCCGTGGTGGAGGAGATGGTGGAAAGGAACATTCCACCGCAGACCGGTGGGGTTGAGGTCGAAATTACGGCATTTTTCAGCGATATCGTCTCGTTCTCGCCTCTCGCAGAAAAACTCGCCCCGAAGGAACTCGTGGAGTTGATGTCCGACTACCTTGGCGAGGGAACCGCTTCCGTCATGGAAGCCGGTGGAACTTTGGACAAATACGTCGGGGATGCGATCGTTGCCATCTTCGGTGCGCCGCTCCCTTGCGATGATCACGCTGCGGCCGCCAGTCGTGCGGCACTGGCCCTTCAATTAGCCCAATCCCGCCTCCAGAAGAAATGGGCCGCTGAGTCGGGAAGGTGGCCTGTCGAAACCCACCGAATGAGGACCCGTATCGGTCTTCACACGGGGCCGGCGATTGTGGGCAATATCGGCTCCAGACTGCGCTTCAACTACACAATGATGGGGGCGACCGTGAACCTCACGCAACGCTTGGAAGCAGCAGTCGGACATTATGGCACGAGCATCCTCGCGTCCTCCGAGACCTGCCTGGCGGCAACGGCCCATGATCGTTCCCTGGCCTTTCGCTTTCTCGACCGGGTGTATTTGGCCGGTTCAACCAAGCCAATGGACCTACACGAGTTGCTGGGAGTTGGCGAGGGTTTCGAGGCAAGGATCGTAACATTTGCATCCGCTCGGAAGCTGTATGACCAGCACTTGTGGACCGAGGCCCGGCAGGGATTCTTGGAGGCTGCCGAGCTGGAGTCAAACCCACTGAAAAACCCTCCGCTCGTTCTGGCCCGGCGTTGTGAGGACATTCTCGAAGGTCGCTGGGAATACTCAGAGATCTTCAGCCTGACCAAGGCAGGATGAAGGACACCCTGGCCCTGCTGTCAGGGACGCAACGGAGTCTCGCCTTTCCCGTCGCGTATGCCTTAAGGTATTTGTGTGATCTGGATCGCTGCTTTTCTGACCGGCCTGAGCCTGCTGGTGGCGCAGTATTTCGTTGGGGGAATCTTCCGTCCCGTCCTGCCAATGCCTGCCTACCTTGTGCTTGGGCTCGCAGCTTTTTTCTCAACGGGGGCCTTTTTTCGTCATCGTTCGCCGCGGGTGAGCATGACCTGTGTCGTCGCGGCCTGCACACTGGTCGTCTGGATCATCGCGCCGCTGGTAATTCCGCCGAGTGATGACTGGCTCTCTGGAGCCATCTTGCGAACGGTGCTTGCCTGTCTCACGATTTATTGCCTCATGGCATTCGTTATCGTCGAGCCGCGGCATCGGCTCGTTTTCCTATCGGTGCTCCTCGTCGGCTCCTTCGTTCAGGCAAGCTTCGGAATATACCAATACGCAAACGGTGACTCCGGCCTCCCGGTCAGTTGGTTTTCCGAAATGCTACGCGTTTGGTATGATCGCAAGTCTTTTCGAGCACATGGATTTTACGCGAATGCAAACCATCTCGCTTGGCTTCTCAACGTCGCGATTTTTTTTGGCCTGTCTATTGGAGTCTGGGGACGTGTGTCGCTCTGGCTCCGTTTGCTTGTTCTTTACGCCACCGGAGTTTTCTTCGTGGCTGCTGTTCTCTGTCAGAGCCGAGGTGGGGTCTGGGCGACGGGCGTTGGACTCTTGTTGTTCCTGATCTTGAGTTTCCGAGCGACGGCGTTTGGGGCTTGGGGCCGTCGGGGACATGCGTTGATGCTGGGCATCGCCGCCATCGGAATTGCAGTCGGAGGCGGCTGGGTCGCCTATTCCAATAGCCTTTTGGCGCAGGAAAGGTTCAAAATGATCTCAGATGACTTTTACCGGACTTCAGTCTGGCCCATCGCCGTTCGCCAATGGCAGTTGGAACCACTCCTTGGGACGGGCCCAGGAACCTTCGCGAACTTGGCCAGAACATACCGGGATTTCCGCTCGGACCGCGATGAGATTTTCGTGCACAACGATTGGCTGCAGACACTAGCAGAGCTCGGGTCGCTGGGAGTTCTCTTGGGGATTCTTGTTTGCGGGGTGCATTTTCGCGAGGGGTGGCGGTGTGTAGGGCTCGCACTGACAGAACGGATGGCGGTAAGCAGCCGCCCATTCAGTCTGACTGTCGCACTCCAAATCGGTGCCTTGTGCTCCCTTGCTGCCTCAGCAGTGCACTCGTTCTTTGACTTCAACCTCCAGCTCCCCGCCAATGCTCTCCTGATGGCGACCGTCCTCGGAATTCTCGCTGCTGACGGTGTGGGTTCGTTTCATAAACTCGTGCGGGACCGCTTCAAAAACGTATTTCTGGTCTTGCTAGTCTGCGCCTCGGGAGGTGCACTTTCCATTCTCACTATCCGAGCGGCCACCGCTGAGGTTGCGTGGATTATTGCCGAGAATGCGCTCCTCGCAAAAGACCCGGCTCTTTGTTTGGAGAAGGCGGGAGAAGGCATTGTTGAGGCACCAAACCACGCCAGACTTCATAGTCTCTTCGGGCAGGCCGCTTTGACAATCGCCAAACAAAAGCTTGAAGAAGCGCCCGGGTCGTCAGATGACCTCCTCTGGCAGGCAGTTGGGTCATTTGAACGGGCCGTCCAGCTCGAGCCCCTTCAGGCATGGAATCACATCTTCCTCGGTCATGCGTATGATTACCTGCGACTCGATGACCGGGCGGAGTTTCATCATCTCCGAGCGATTGAAATGGCGCCCTCGTATGCGACGCCGAGAGAGTATTACGGACTGCATCTTGAAATGGCGGGCAAGACCAGAGAAGCCATCGCCGCCTACGTGCTGGCCCAAACATTTCCCGGGGCGACGTTTGCCGGAGAGAGGCGTCGCGCTTTAGAGAAGTGAGTTCGAATCGATTGGCTTCCCAAAATTTATCTTGCCTTGGGAGCGTCCAAACGCGAGGCTTGCGACTGTGAAAAGAAACGCTCCTTACCTCGTCGCGCTCCTAGCGGTTGTTTTCGCTTCGATCCCACTAAATTCCTACGCCTACTCTCGTCGACCAGCGGCTCCGCCGCCTTCCCCTGCCGCTCGGGCGAGCTCTGCGCTGGCGAATGTGAACAAGAGCGACCCGGCTGCTGTAGCAAATGCCGTTCAAACGCTCGTTGCGTCCATGCCCCCCGCACAAGTCGCGCAAGCGATGGCTACTGTTTCCTCAATCGTTGCTGCCTCTAATCAAAATAACCCCGGCGCCGCTTCGGCAGTCATGACGGCTGCTGTCGGCCGAGCTGCGGCTTTGAATCCCCAGAATGCTCCAGCCATCACACGCGCTGCCGTTGCGGGTTTGTCGAATACGAATTCTTCACCTGCTGTTGCCGCGGCCATGGCGCAAGGTGTGATGCGAGGGAGCATGCAAGTTGCTGCAAATAATCCGGGATTGGCTTCTGCAATTACAAGTGCCGCCGTCGGAGCCGTGTCGAGTGCCGGAAATTGGCGAAACACCGAGGGTGCAGCCGGACCCCAAAGCCAAACCTACCCGATTCCACCGATGAGCGATCAGGCAATGGCCGCCCTAGCACGGGCCATCACGCAAAGTGCAGTCCAATCGGTATCCCAATCGGGAAATCCCGGCATGGCGGCCGCAGTAACTAACGCGGCGATCTCTGCGGTAGGCAACTCCAATGCCTCACAGGCTACGAAACAGGCGGTCGCCCAGTCCGTTACACAATCCGCCGTTCAGGCCGCGATTGCGGCGAATCCGAACTCGGGCCCGATGGTGACGAATGCAGCGGTTTCGGCGGCTGCCAACCTTGGGAACCGCGGTCAAGAGGCCGTCGCACAGACAATTACCCAAGCAGCTGTGCAAACGGCGGTCCAGTCGGCCCCAACTCAGTCTTCCGTTATCACGACGGCAGCCGTTTCAGCGGCATCGAGAGCAGGCTCTCCAACACTGGCGGCCGCCTTGTCCTCAACGGTCGTTCAAACAGCCATTGCGAATGCTCCAGCAGCCCAGACCAACCAAATCTCCTCCGCAGCCACAGGTGCTGCTGCTAACGCTCCAGGTGGCAACCGTGCAGCAGTCGCTCAAGCCGTGGCCCAGACAGCGATCGAATCATCGGCTGCCCTAGCGCTTTCTCAAGGTGCAACGCCTCAGCAGTCCCAACAGGCAGCCGCGCAGACGGCTCAGGCTGTGCAGAATACGGCGAACCAAGCAGGAATTGGAGCTCTGACCGCAAACACGACCTCGGCGGCAGCAGTTCAAAATGCGGCCCAAAACGCATCGACTGGCACGACGAACTCCCAGCGGGTTGCTTCCAACACCGACGCTGGATTGAACACTGGCAACCAGGGAACAAGCAACGTAGGTCAGTCGCTTCCGAATCCGGGCTCTGGTGGTGCTGGGAGCGGAACGAGCAATCCGAACAATACGGGGAATCCCATCAATCCTTCTCCCGCCTCGTAGCCTTTTGGGTTGCTTGGAATCGCCCTCTCTCAAAGTCAATTCCGGCTGATTGGGTTCGGACACGTTCATTTCGGCAAAGTATCGCAGAGCATCGACTCTTCGTCGATCAGACGGTTTGCACCTCGCAACGCAGTTGAGAGAAATTTCGGTAGCGATTAGCCGAATTCTGCAAGAGTCTGGCCTCGCCGGTGAATGATCTTCTTCCTTGTTGGGGGGCGGTGTCTTGGGGATCAAAACAATAGCTTCTCACAGCGAAAAGGCTCTGAGTCGACGACGCCTTATTCGCAGACTGTCAGAGGATTGTGACATTTCCTGTTGCCTCAAAAATAAATGACACCGAAGGCACCCGAGCGGGAGGGGGTCGTTGACTCATAAGTCATGACACCGATGCTTGTTCCAATATTGCTTCATTTGGCCCGCAACGCAAGGAGGCCGTA